>Ga0209069_10000116_pt1 | contig 29339 bp, 29 predicted proteins | sample Str013_2_FD_187202 | JGI IMG/M metagenome (GOLD analysis project Ga0209069, IMG submission 187202) | Freshwater sediment microbial communities in response to fracking from Pennsylvania, USA - Straight Creek_MetaG_SC_2013 (SPAdes) (version 2) | ecosystem: Environmental > Aquatic > Freshwater >...
GCTGCATCGCGGACATGTTCGCGGGCCGCTTCGGGGCCGCCGGCGACGCCGTCGTGGTCGAGGAATTCCTCGCCGGCGAGGAAGCCAGTTTCATCGTGATGGCCAGTGGCCCGGACGCGCTGCCGTTCGCCAGCTCCCAGGATCACAAGCGCCTCGGCGACGGCGATCAGGGGCCGAATACCGGCGGCATGGGCGCCTATTCGCCGGCCCCGGTAGTGACCCCGGCGGTGCACGAGCGGGTGATGCGCGAGATCATCGGCCCGACGCTGCGCGGGCTCATCGCCGATGGGACGCCCTACATGGGATTCCTGTACGCCGGACTCATGATCGGCCGCGACGGCGCACCGCGGGTGATCGAGTTCAACTGCCGCTTCGGCGACCCGGAAGCGCAGGCAGTACTGGCGCGGCTGCGCTCGAACCTGCCGCAGTTGTGCCTGGCCGCCCTAGATGGCCGCCTGGCGCAGCAGCGGATCGACTGGGATCCGCGCGCCTCGCTCGGCGTCGTGATGGCAGCGGGCGGGTATCCCGGCCCGGTGCGCGGCGGCGATGCGATCCACGGTCTGGAGCGCGCCGCGGCCCTGCCTGGCATGGTCTTCCAGGCGGGCACCGAGTTGCGGGATGGCGCGGTGCGCACCAGTGGCGGACGCGTGCTGTGCGCGGTGGGACTGGGCGCCGTCGTCGCCGAGGCGCAGCGCGCCGCCTACGCTCTGGTGCACTGCCTGGACTTCGCCGGCGCCCAGTATCGCCACGATATTGGTTACCGCGCCATCGCCCGCGGCGCGTGAGGCGCGCGCCCGCGTTCGCGGCCTTCAGCCATCGCGGCTATGGCGGCTATATCCTCGGCAATGCCACGGCGATGCTGGCCGACAATGCCGAACACGTCATCAGCTACTGGGTGCTGCACCAGAGATTCCACTCACCGGCGCTGGGTGGCTTTGCGGTGGTGTCGCACTGGGTGCCATTCCTGCTGCTCTCAGGGTACGCCGGCGTGATTGCCGATCGCGTCAATACGCGGCGCATGATCCAGCTCGGCATGCTGGTCTTCATGGGTGTGTCGCTCGGCTGGGGCCTGCTGTTCGCGAGCGGGCACATGCAGATATGGCAGGCATGGATACTGCTGTCGTTCCATGGCATCGCCGGCGTGCTGTGGACCGGGCCCTCGCAACTGCTGCTGCACGACGTGGTCGGCGCCGGCGACCTGCAGAGTGCGGTGCGGCTCAGCGCCTCGTCGCGCTACATCGGCATGTTGCTGGGACCGGCGCTGGGCAGCCTGCTGCTGCTGAAGCTAGGTCCCGTGCACGGCATCTTCATCAATGCACTGATCTACCTGCCGCTGCTGTGGTGGCTCAACACTCGGCGCTACGGGAACGCTGAGCGCACCCGGGCGCGTACGGCGGGCGCGGGCGCGACCCAGGGCCTGGGCGCGCTGCTGAGCAACTGGCGCACCATCCGCCACGACCGGCAGCTTGCTTCGATGACGCTGCTGGTGGGCTGCGCGGCACTGTTCGTGGGCACCGCCTACCAGTCGCAGATGCCGGGATTCGCCGAGGCCCTCGGCCACGGGCGCCCCGGCATAGCCTATTTCGCGCTGCTGGCTGCCGATGCTGCCGGCGCGGTGAGCTCCGGCGTGGTACTCGAGATGCTGGGCCTGCTGCCGGCCAGCACCCGCGGCGCGCTGTGGCTGGCGGTGGGCTGGTGCCTGTTCATTGCGGCCTTCGCGCTCAGCCACAACTATCCGCTGGCGCTGCTGCTGCTGTTCGCCGCGGGTTTCTGCGAGCTGTCGTTCAATGCCATGGCCCAGACCATCGTGCAGCTGCGCTCGCCCATCGAGCAGCGCGGCCGCATTATCGGCCTGTTCCTCACCGCCAGCCTCGGGCTGCGCGCGGTCAGTGGACTCACGGTCGGGTTTGCCGGCGCGGCGATCGGCGTGCATGCCTCGCTGGCCTTGAGCGCGCTGGCGCTGCTGATCGCGGTGCTGTGGATTGCCCGCTGGCAGTGGTCGCGCTAGAAACTGGCGCGCAGGAACAGTTCCGGTCCCTTGAGATCGAGGCGCAGGTAGCCGCTGTTGGCGCTGTTCTGCACTTCCAGGCGCGTCTGCGTGCTCTGGTAGCCGAGGCCCACGGCCAGGTTCGGGCGCCAGCGGAACTGCACATCGGCGTGGTAGTCGCTGAGGGCCGCAGTAATTGAGCTGACGTGCAGCCGCAGGTACTGGCCGCGCGCCGAGAACGCGAAGCGGCGCGTGAAACGCCAGCTGCCGTCGAGTGCCAGCGTGGCAAACGGGTCGGCACCGCTGAAGTCCTCGTGCACCGCCGTCGGCCGGCCGGCGCCGGCCGCAACCTGCGCCTCGGCTTCGGCCTGCAGCAGGTGCACCCCTAGCCCTAAGCCCAGCTCGACGCGGCGGGTCTGCAATATCGAATAGGTGTAGGTGAAGTCCATCTGCCGCCAGTCGAAGCGTGATTGCACGGTATCGGCCGGCGTGAAGGTGTTGCCACCATAGGTGATGCTGCCGGTCGGCGAGGCGACGCCGTTGCGGTTCAGTTCCCACATGTCGACGCGCAGGCGATTGCGATCGCGCATCCGGAACATCATCTCGACGCGCGCCTGGTGCGCGTGCGGACTGAGGTGAAAATCGTTCTCGAGCGAAAACGGCGTGCCAATGCTGTTGGTCTTGGAATCGTCGACGCGTCCGGCGGTGCGCGCCGATCCCAGGTAGTACCCGGCGCGCAGCGCGAACTGATCGGTGATCGGGCTGGCCGGTTCCGGTGCTCCCGGACGTCCGCTCGCCCGCGTGGCGGCACAGCCGGTCATGGCGACGAGCAGGCAACCGAAAACCAGGACGCGGGCTGAGACAGGCATGGACTGATGATCACCCACACTACGAGGCCGGCGCCAGCGTCGCCGCACAGCGACGCTGCAGGCTGTGACGTGCGTCACTGCCCGCGCACCGTTCAGCGCTTCATCGCCTCGAAGAATTCGGCGTTGGTCTTGGTGTCCTTCATCTTGTCGAGCAGGAATTCGATGGCCGCCAGTTCGTCCATCGGATGCAGGAGCTTGCGCAGGATCCACATCTTGGCGAGCTCGGCCTGGTCGGTGATCAACTCTTCCTTGCGGGTGCCGGACCGGTTGATGTTGAAGGCCGGGTAGACGCGCTTCTCGGCGATGCGGCGGTCGAGATGAATCTCGCTGTTGCCGGTGCCCTTGAATTCCTCGTAGATGACATCGTCCATCTTCGAGCCGGTGTCGATCAGCGCGGTGGCGAGGATAGTCAGCGAACCGCCCTCCTCGATGTTGCGCGCCGCGCCGAAGAAGCGCTTCGGGCGCTGCAGCGCGTTGGCGTCGACGCCACCGGTGAGCACCTTGCCGGAGCTCGGCACCACGGTGTTGTAGGCGCGCGCCAGGCGGGTGATGGAATCGAGCAGGATCACCACATCCTTCTTGTGCTCGACCAGGCGCTTGGCCTTCTCGATCACCATCTCGGCTACCTGCACGTGGCGGGCGGCCGGTTCGTCGAAGGTCGAGGACACCACCTCGCCCTTGACGGTGCGCTGCATCTCGGTGACTTCCTCGGGCCGCTCATCGATCAGCAGCACGATCAGGTAGACCTCGGGATGATTGGCGGTGATCGCGGTGGCGATGTTCTGCAGCAGCATGGTCTTGCCGGCCTTGGGCGGCGAGACGATCAGGCCGCGCTGACCCTTGCCGATCGGCGCAATCAGGTCAATGGCGCGCGCCGTCAGGTCCTCGGTGCTGCCGTTGCCGCGCTCGAGCTTCAGGCGGCGCGTCGGGTGAAACGGCGTCAGGTTCTCGAACAGCACCTTGTTGCGCGAGCTCTCCGGCGAGTCGTAATTGATCTCGCCGACCTTGAGCAGCGCGAAGTAACGCTCGCCATCCTTGGGCGGGCGTATCAGGCCGGAGACCGAGTCGCCGGTGCGCAGATTGAAGCGGCGGATCTGGCTCGGGCTGATGTAGATGTCGTCGGGACCGGCGAGATACGAGCCGTCGGCGGAACGCAGGAAACCGAAGCCGTCCTGCAGTATTTCCAGCACGCCGTCGCCGTAGATATCCTCGCCGTTGCGCGCGTGCGCCTTGAGGATCGAGAAAATGATGTCCTGCTTGCGCGAGCGGGCCAGGCTTTCGAGGCCCATCGACTCGGCCTGCTTCACCAGTTCGTGAATCGGCTTGGACTTGAGCGCGGTCAGGTTCATCGAGTTGCGCGACTGCGCCAGCTCGGCCGGGCTGATCACCTCGGAATCGTCTTCACCCAGTGGCTCGAGATCCGGCAGTTGATCGTCCATGCGGCCGCCGACGTTGCCGCGATTGGGATCGCGGTTGCCGTCACGCATGCCACCGTGGCGCGGCCCCTTGTTGGGACGGTTGTTGTTGCGGCCCTGATTGCCCAGATAACCTCTCACAGGTGCTGGTCCAGGAACGCCGCGAGTTGCGACTTGGACAGGGCGCCGACCTTCTGCGCCTCGACCGTGCCGTTCTTGAACAGGATCAGCGTCGGGATGCCGCGAATGCCGTATTTCGGCGGCGTCTGCGGGTTTTCGTCAATGTTGAGCTTGGCGATGCGCAGGCGGTCGTGATACTCGGTAGCCATCTCATCGAGGATTGGCGCGATCATCTTGCAGGGACCGCACCATTCGGCCCAGAAGTCGAGCAGTACCGGCTTATCGGATTTGAGGACGTCGGCTTCGAAGCGGGCGTCTGAAGTATGGACAATGTGTTCGTTACTCACGCGAACATGGCCTCCGTGTTGTGTTTCATTGGTGGGATGCAGGGCGCGGGGCGGGAGCCGTTGGCGCGCTGCAGGAATTCGATTTTGAAAGTTTGAATTTGCTGGTTAGTGGTTGGTAATAGCGGCCTGGCCAGACAATGGCGCGGGACAGCCGCTCAGCGGGTACACTTGCCTGTCAGGGTTGATTGGCTGGCGCGCAGAGGAGCCGCCGTTGGCGCTATTTTTAGCCTTTTCCGGGGTGCAATGCAAGTCCCCCTGGACGATAACGATACCGAACAACAGGATACCGACGATTCCATGAGCGACGATCATTTGAGTTCACTGGCCTTTGCCAGCCTGCCGCTGCACCCGACGATCATGCAGGGCATAGTCGAAGCCGGCTTCAGGATGTGCACGCCGATCCAGGCGCAGACGCTGCCCGCCGCACTCACCGGTCGCGACATCGCGGGCCAAGCGCAGACCGGCACCGGCAAGACCGCGGCCTTCCTGGTGGCGCTGTATCAATCGTTGCTGTCGAAGCCGGCCGATCCGGCGCGCCCGTCAACCTCGGTGCGTGCCCTGGTGGTGGCGCCGACGCGCGAACTCGCGGTGCAGATCCACAAGGACGCCGCGGTGCTCGGCCGGCACACCGGCCTGGCGCTGGCCGTGGTGTTTGGCGGTGTCGACTACGACAAGCAGCGCCGCCAGCTCGCCGACGGCATCGACGTGCTGATCGGCACGCCCGGACGCATCATCGATTATTTCAAGCAGGGCGTATACGACCTGCGTCACGCGCAGGTGGTGGTGCTCGATGAAGCCGATCGCATGTTCGACTTAGGGTTCATCGCCGACATCCGCTTCATCCTGCGCCGGCTGCCCGAACCCGAACATCGCCAGTCGATGCTGTTCTCGGCCACGCTCTCGCAGCGCGTACTGGAACTGGCCTACGAGCACATGAACAATCCGGAACTGGTGCGCATCGAGCCTGACAAGGTGACGATCGATCGCGTGCGCCAGTCGATCTATTTTCCGTCAATGCCCGAAAAGATGCCGCTGCTGGCCGCGCTGCTGCGCCAGTTCGAGGCGCATCGCACCATGGTGTTCGTCAACACCAAGCGCGCCGCCGAACGGCTCGAAGCGGTGCTGCGCGCGAATGGCTTCAGCGCGCAGGCGATATCGGGCGATGTGCCACAGCCCAAGCGGCTGCGCTTCCTGCGCCAGTTCCACGAAGGCGAACTCGCGGTTCTGATCGCCACTGACGTCGCCTCGCGCGGCCTGCATATTCCCGATGTCAGTCACGTGTTCAACTACGATCTGCCGCAGGACGCCCCCGACTATGTGCACCGCATCGGCCGCACCGCGCGCGCCGGCGCCGACGGCGACGCCATCAGCTTCGGCTGCGAGGAATACGCGATCTCGCTGCCCGATATCGAGACCTACATCGGCCACAAGATTCCGGTAGAAAAGTTCGACGCCACCACGCTGCCGAAGCTGGTGATGCCACCACATTCGCCCAGCGACTATCACAGCCGGCCGGCACGGCGCGGCGGTGGCGGTGGCGGCCGACCGCCCAGCGGCGGACGCCGGGGACCTCCGCGCCGCCGCTGATATTCGAAGCGGCACTGTGCAGCCGCTGGACGGCACTGCGCCGCGCTCGCCGGCTCAGCCTGCAGGACTATGGATCATCGCTGCCGTCCGGCCCCAGCAGCTCGACCAGGGCATCGACGGCGCTGAATTCCTCGTGAGCGTGCGCTTGCCGGAGCGTATCCGGCCGACGTATGGCGCGCACCAGGCCGATGCCCGCCTGATGCGCGGCGCGCAGCACCGTGGCGCTGTCGTCGGCGAACAGACAGCGCGCCGGCGTGTGCGGCAGCGTGCTGCGCAACGCCTGCCAGAAGCGCGCGTGTTCCTTGGGCGCGCCCAGCGCGTGCGAGCTGTAGCTGTAATCGAAGTGCGACAGCACACCAGTGCGCTCGTGCTTGATGGCCAGCGCCTCGGGGTGCGCGTTGGTGAGCAGCACCAGCCGCTTGCCGCGGGCGCGCACCGCGGCCAGGAAGCGTTGCGCGCCGGGCAGCCAGCGGATGCGCGCGGCGTCCTCGCGCTTGAGTGCGGCGATGTCGAGCCCCAGTTCCTGGCTCCAGTATTCGGTGCTGTACCAGGGCAAGGTGCCAGCGCAGGCTGCGAAGCGCGGCTGCAGCGCGGCGCGCGCCGCGGCTTCCGTGAATCCATGCGCGGCGCCCCAGACGCGTGGCACCAGCACCTGCCAGAAATGATTGTCGAAATCCAGATCCAGCAGCGTGCCGTCGAGATCCAGCAGGACGTGGTCAATGGCGGCCCACTGGGCCGGAGTTAGCGCGGCGTCGTTCATATGCTTAGGTATCATGGCGTCCATGAGCCTCGAGCTGCAACGCCCCTATGCCCTGCTGCCGGAAGTGATTGCGGTGGCACGCGCGGCCGGACGCGAAATCATGACCGTCTACGCGCGCGAATTCAGCGTCACGCTCAAGGACGATGACTCGCCGCTGACCGCGGCCGACCTGGCGGCGCAGCGGGTGATCAGTGCCGGCCTGGCACGCATCACGCCGCCGCTGCCACAGCTGTCCGAGGAGTCCGCGCCACAGGAAATCGCCGCGCGCCGCGACTGGCGCTCGCTGTGGCTGATCGACCCGCTCGATGGCACGCGCGAGTTCGTGAATCGCAATGGCGAGTTCACGGTCAATATCGCGCTGGTGCACGAGCAGCAGCCGGTGCTCGGCGTGGTCTATGCGCCAGCGATCGGCGAGCTGTACGCCGCGGCGCGCGGCGCCGGCGCCTGGCTGGTCGATGAACAGGGCCGGCATACGGCCTTGCAGGCCGCGCCACGGGCCGCGCGGCCGCCGCGGGTGCTGGCCAGCCGTTCACACCGCGGCACGAGTCTGGATGCGCTGCTGCTGCGCCTCGGTGCGCACACGCTGGTGAGCGCCGGCAGCGCGCTGAAATTCGGGTACCTCAGCGCCGGGCGTGCCGACTTCTACCCGCGGCTGTCACCGACCTCCGAGTGGGACACCGCCGCCGGCCAGGCGATCGTCGAAACCGCCGGCGCCTGCGTGGTGGGTCTTGATGGTGCGCCGCTGCGCTACAACGCGCGCGACACGCTGCTGAATCCCGCCTTTCTCTGCTGGGCCGATGCCAATCGCGACTGGCTGGCGCTGGCCGGCGGACTTTGAGGCGGCTGCCGCATGGACCCGCGCGTCGACCTGCACACCCACAGCGATCATTCCGACGGCACGCTTACGCCCGTGCAGCTGGTGGCGCTGGCCGCCGAGCGCCAGCTGCAGCTGCTGGCGCTGACCGATCACGACACCACCGCGGGCTGCGCGGCGGCGGCGCAGGCCTGCCAGGCACACGGCATACAGTTCCTGGCCGCCTGCGAGTTGAGCGCGCTGTGGCGCGGGCGCGAGATCCATATCGTCGGCCTGCGCGTCGCGACCGCGGCGCCGGAGCTCATCGCGCACCTGGAGCTGGTGCGTGCGCAGCGGATCGCGCGCCTGCAGGCCATCGGCGAGCGCCTGACGCGTTGCGGACTCGACGGCGCGGGCCTGGCCGCGCAGGTGCTGGCGCTGCCCGGCACGCCCACGCGGCTGCACCTGGCGCGCGCGCTGGTGGCCGCTAAGCTGGCCGTGGATACCGAGGCCGCCTTCAAGCGCTACCTGGGACGCGGGCAGCGCGCCGCGGTGCCGCCACAATGGCCCACGGCCGAGGCCTGCATCGGCGTGATCAGCCGCGCCGGTGGCCTGGCGGTGCTGGCGCATCCGCACCGCTACCAACTCGCGGCCGGTGCGCTGCGAGAGCTGTGTGCTCATTTCCACGACAGCGGCGGCGCCGGCCTCGAAGTGAGCCTGGCCGGCATGGGCCCAGCCGACGCCGCCCAGGCCGCGGGGCTGGCGCGTCGCTACGGGCTGGCAGGCTCGCTGGGCTCGGATTTTCACGTCCCCGGCCTGCCGTGGCGCCCGCTCGGTCGCTGGCTTAAGCTAGCTGAAGGCATTACTCCGATAACCGAGCTGCTCGGCTTTAGGCCGGCCGGCGCGCCACAGCCTGCATAGCCATGACTGAGTCCGGTGACAATGTTGATCGCGAGCTGTTTCGCAATATCCAGAAATTGCGTGAACTGCGCATTGCGCATCGCGACCTCGATGAGGTCATCGCGCGCCTGTCCATGGACATGCACATCGACGAACTGCAGCTCAAGCGGCTGAAGAAACGCAAGCTCATGCTCAAGGACCAGATCCTGATGCTGGAGAGCCAGCTGATACCCGACTTGAACGCCTGAACCATGAACAATCTCAACGAAACGCTGCAAGAATCCCTGACCCGGCTGTCGACACCGCAATACCTGGCGCAGCTGGTGATCATCGCCCTCATCGTCGGCCTGGCGGTGCTGGCCGGTCACGCGGCGCGCCTCGCCTGCCAGCGGCGCGCGGCGCCGCGGCTGGCCTGGCAGGCGGCTGCGCTTGAGGGCCTGGTGGTGCTGGCCCCGGCGCTGTGTGCGCTGGTACTGCTGCTGCTCACCCATGCCCTGTACGTGGCGCGCGGCCTGGCGAGCCCCGCCCTCGACATGGGCCTGCAGCTGGCCGCGGCATTGCTGCTGGTGCGCCTTGGCGCCTATGCGGTCGGACTGCTGGTCGGACCGCAGTCCTGGGTACACAAGTGGGAATCGCGCCTGACGCTGCTCGTCTGGCTGGCGATCGCCTTTCAGGTGGTCGGCTGGTTCGACGCCATCGAGCGCGCCCTGGACAGCATCGACCTGCTGCCGGGCAAGACCCAGTTCTCGCTGTGGTCGCTCCTCAAGGGCCTGTTCGTGGTCACCGGCTTCGTGGTGATCATGAGCGTGATCGCCCGCGCCATCGAGCGCCGGGTGATGAAGATCGACACCGTGGCGCTCTCGACCCGCATTGGCATTTCCAAGTTCAGCTATTTCTTCCTGATCAGCATGGGGACGCTGCTCGGCATCAATGCCGCCGGTGTCGATCTCACGGCGCTGACCGTGCTGACCGGCGCCATCGGCTTAGGCCTGGGGTTCGGCCTGCAGGCCATCGCCAGCAATTTCGTCAGCGGTTTCGTGCTGCTGCTCGACAAGTCGATCAAGCCCGGCGATGTCATCAGTTTCACCGGCGTGGCCGGCACCAGCACTGAGAACTTCGGCTGGGTGCAGGAGCTGCGCGGCCGCTACGTGGTGGTGCGCGATCGCGACGGCGTCGAGACGCTGGTGCCCAACCAGAACCTGATCACCAACGCGGTGATCAACTGGAGCTATTCGGATCGCAAGGTGCGCCTGAAGCTCCCGGTACGCATCAGCTATCGCGACGATCCGGAACTGGCGCTGCAGGTGCTGCTGCGCGCGGTCGATGGGCACCGGCGCGTGCTGCCGGAGCCGGCGCCGGTGACGCGGTTAATGCAATTCGCGGACTTCGGCATGGACCTGGAGCTGCGCTTCTGGATCGCCGATCCCGAAAACGGTGTCAACAACGTGCGCTCGGACGTCAATCGCGCCATCTGGCGACTGTTCCGCGATGCCGGCATCACCATGCCGGTGTCGCAGCACGATGTGCGCCTGCTGCCGTGAGCACGACGCTGGACATACTCGAGAGCGACCTCCGCTTCAGCTTCGTGCGTGCGGCCGGTCCCGGCGGCCAGAACGTCAACAAGGTCGCCAGTGCCGCGCAGTTGCGCTTTGACCTGGCCGGCACCACGGCGCTCGATGCCGGCACCAAGGCGCGGCTGCGCGCGCTCGCCGGGCACCGCCTGACCGCGGCCGGCGATATCCTGATCATCGCGCGCAGTCATCGCACCCAGGAAGGCAACCGGCGTGCGGCGCTTGAACGACTGGACGATCTGATCACGCGTGCGCGCGTCGTGCCCAAGATACGGCGCGCCACGCGCCCGACGCGCGGCGCCAACGAGCGGCGCATTGCCGGCAAGGTTCACCAGCAACGCACCAAGCGACTGCGGCGCGCGGTGCGGGGCGACGAATAACCAACCCGCAGTACCTGGAGGTCCATATGGTTGCGCTTAGCTTGCTCTGGCTGCCGATCCTGGTAGCCGCAGTGCTCGTATTCGCCGTCAGTTCGGTCATGCACATGTTCCTGGGCTATCACTGGAATGATCTGCGCGCCGCGCCGCAACAGGATGCGCTGCTCGCTGCGGTGCGCGACCTGAAGCTCCCGCCCGGCGACTACGCCGCGCCCAAGGCCGATTCCATGAAGCATATGCGCAGTACCGAGTACGTGGAGAAGGTCAACAAGGGGCCGCTGCTGCTATTGACCGTGGCGCCCGGCGGCATGGCGATGGGCAAGAGCCTGCTGCAGTGGTTCATCTACCTGGTGCTGGTTGGCATCTTCTGCGCCTACATTGCCGGCCGCGAGCTGGCACCGGGCGCCAGCTACCTGGCGGTGTTTCGCATCGTCGGCTTTACGGCCTTCGTCGCCTATGCGATGGCACTGCCGCAGGCGTCGATCTGGTACCGACGCAACTGGCGCATGACGCTGGCCGGCATGTTTGATGGGCTGGTGTTCGGCTTGCTGACCGCCGGCATCTTCGGCTGGCTGTGGCCGCGCTAGCGGGCTTAAGCCGCTCAGCCGTGGGTGACCTGCAGTATTGAGTGACGAATCTGCTCCGAGAGCACGATCTCGGCATCCTCGGCGACGCGCAGCAGCACGTCGTCGAACTCCAGGCAGCCCGCGGCGTTGGCGCGCAGCACCGCGCGTTCGCGCAGCCGGTCGATGAAGCTGCCAAACAGCGCCCGGTCGAAGAATTCCGGTGAGTTGAAGCCGTGTAGCAGCGTCATGCGCTGCGCCATCAGCTGGCAGCGCTCCTCCAGCGCCTTCTGCGTGGTGGTGCCGCTGCCGGAGCGGATCAGCGAGGCGATCGCCAGGTAGTAGCGCTCGATGGTCTGCACCGTGGCCTGCGCCAGCCATGACAGCTGCATGGCCGCCGCGGAGCTCGGCGGTGGCCGGCGCCACAGGCCGCCGCCGGCATCCTCGAGCAGCCCGCACTCGGCCAGCGCCGCGAGCACGCGCGCGAATTCGGCGCTGACCTCCGCTTCATTCCAGCGCAGGAACAGCTCGGCCGCCACATAGGGATAGATGCGATTGCCGAAGCGCTGGATATCCTCTAGCCGTAGTGCCGCGTTGCCGAGGAAGCAGCAGGCCACCAGTGAGGGCAGCGCCACCAGGTGCAGCACGTTGTTTCGATAGTAAGTAGCCAGCACCGCATGCTCGGGATCCATGCGCACGAATTCGCCGGCGCGGTGGCTTTCGTGGGTGATCAACTTGAGGGCGACGCCATAGTCGACGATGGCCGCCGGTGCCATCTCGGTCAGCGTCACCCGCTCGCTGTAGGGCACGGCGCGCAGCACCGCCAGCAGCGTCGCCAGCTGCTGCTCGAGATCGGCGCGCATCAGCGTCTGGCGTGGCGTGCTCAGCATGGCGATCGCCAGCAGATTCACCGGCGTCATGGTCGCCGCGGCGTTGATGTTGCACATGATGCGCAGCGCCAGCTCATCGACCAGCGGCGCTACCCAGCGCGGCCGCTCCTGCTCGCGCCCATTGCGCGCCCGCCAGTCGCCGGCGTACTGATCGAGCAGCGCGTCGAGATGGATCGGCTCGCCGAGATTGACGTGCACGCGGCCGAAGCGCTCGCGCAGGCGATGCACATTGCGCAGCAGTCCGAGCACGGATTCCTTCTCCTTGGGCCGCCCGGACAGCTCGCCGATGTAGGTGGCGCCCTCCCAGATGCGCTCGTAGCCGAAGTACACCGGCACGAACACCAGCGGCCGGCGCGGCTCACGCACGAAGCTGCGCACCGTCATCGACAGCATGCCGGTCATCGGCGCCAGCAGCCGCCCGCTGCGGCTGCGACCGCCCTCGACGAAATATTCGATCGAGTGGCCGCGCGCCATGATCGCCGCCAGGTACTGCATGAACACGACCGTGTACAGCGAGTTGCCGCGAAAGCTGCGGCGGATGAAGAACCCCCCGCCCTTGCGCAGGAAGCGACCCACCACCGGCAGGTTGAGGTTAACGCCGGCGGCGACATGCGGGATGGCGTAACCGCGCTGATAGATGGCGTAGGACAGCAGCAGATAGTCCATGTGACTGCGATGACAGGGCACGTAGACAATCTCGTTGCCATCGGCCACCTGCTGCAGGGTCTCGGCGTGCGTGAAATCGACGCCATCGTACAGGCGGTTCCACACGCGCGTCAGCAGCCCCGACATGAAGGTGACGAAGGGGTGCGAGTAGTTGGCGGCAATCTCATCGACGCAGCGGCGCGCCTCGAGCAGCGCCTGGCGGCGACTGCTGCCGCTGCGCTCGCGCACCTGTGCCGCGACCGCCTGGCGCACCGCGCGCGAGCGCAGCACCTCGGCGACGATGGTGCGCCGGTGCGAGAGATCGGGTCCGATGCGCGCCGCGCGCGCGCGCGCCAGCGTGGCGCGCAGCGCACGCGCCACGCGGCGTGCCGTCAGCGCCCCGTCGGCGCCATTGTCGATGGCGCTGCGCAGGGACTGCGCCTCGCCCAGCTGCACGATCACATTGCGGCCATTGACCAGCACCGTGAAGGCCCGCCGCAGGCGACTGCCGATGCCCCAGCTTTCCGACAGCAGCAGGCGGATCAGCGAGCGTTCCTTCTGCGGCGCCCGGCCCCAGAACACCGCCACCGGGACCATGGCGAAGTCGGCGGCCGGATCGGCGCGCAGCGCATCGACCAGCGCCAGCAGCTGCGCCGGCACCCGCCTGTCGAGGCGCGTGCGCCACAGGCCCACCGGTCGCTCCAGCGCAAACGCCGCTCGCCCGGCAGCCGGCCGGCCGCCCAGCAGGCGACGCAGCGGGCGCGGCAGGCGCTCGCGCGCGCACAGGGCGCGCAATACCGCCAGATCCACCGCGCTGCGCCGCTCGAGCACGTAGCACACGGGTGCGTTGCTGGCGCACAGGCGCGTGGCGGCGTCAGCCGGCTCGAGCCGGGCACGGACCCAGAGCGCGAAGAATCGGGCGAGCAGTGCTTCCATGGCGTCAGTCGGGCCGGGTCGGCCGGCCTCAGCGGAAGCCTTCGTGCATGTCGACGTCGATCAGGAACTGTTCGAACAGGTGATTGACGAACGGCAGTCGATCGTACATGCGATGGTCGGTGTCGAGCAGGTGCAGGGTGGCGCGGTACTCGCGCGCGAAGCGCACGCTGTGGTCCAGCGGCACGACATCATCGCGCCAGCCGTGCACGATGGTGGTCGGACAGTCGATGACGCGCGGACGGAGCGGTGGCAGGCCGTCCATCAGCAGCGCCGGTGCCAGCAGGAACACGCCGCGCGCATGCAGCAGCGAAGCGGCCGCCACGGCCACATAGCCACCGAGGCTGGAGCCGGCCAGTACCAGGTCGCCGGGCAGCTTCTGGCAGTATTCCACCAGCATCGTGACGCGCTCGCGCGGTGAGTCGACGCCGCGATAGTCGAGCGAATCGGCGCGATAGCCTTCGCTGCGCGCGATCTGCGCCAGGCCTGCAATCTTGCGGCTCCACGGTTCGCCGTCCTTGCCGTGGGAAAAGATGACGTACCGGTCAGGCACTAGGCACGACTGCACTTGCGGCTGACATCAGGCCATCATACTCCGCCCGCCGCGGGCGCGGTCGCAGGCTCCACGAACACCTGGCGCAGGATTGCGGTCTCGATCAGAGCCGCTTCGCGGGCGCTGATATTGACGAGGTGATTGAGACTGACGGGGCGCACCCGCGCCAGCCCGGCGCCGTGCGTGACCAGGTAACTCTGGAACTCGCCGGGGCGCAACAGCGCAAAACCAAACAGCAGCGCGAAACGTCCGGTGGCACCGGCCTGGTCATTCAGGCGCCGGTCGCAGATCACGTAGAAACGCTCCTCGTTGTCGCGGCCGGCAAAGGCGCCCGCCTCGCCCAGCAAGTCCAGGAAATCCTCGACTTGCTGCGCGGCGCCGCGCCACAGCTCAGCGCCAGCTTCCTGCTCCGCACACCAGCGCGTGCCCTCGAGTATGCAGGCCTGCAGCCATAGCGCCAGGCGTCGGGCCGGCAACAGATGCCCGGCGCTGCGGATGGCGTGTTCCGGCACCAGCGTGTGTGCGCTGCGTGGCACGCCCGGCGGAACACGCACCGCATCAATGCAATTGACGCCCAGTCGCGCCAGCTGCGCGCGCGTGTCCTCGGCGATGGGATGCGCCAGCTGCAGCGCCGGCCGCACTAGCGGCGCCAGGCCCGCGGCCGCCGCCCACAGCGGACTCGACTCGTCGCCGCGCGCCAGCATGCCGGCCGCCGCGGCGCCGGGCGCGAATAGTTCGCTGCGGCCGCGCAGCCGGTCCTGGCCCCGCAGCCAGGGAAAATACATGATGGCATCCTCGCTGTGCAGCGCCCAGCTCGCCGCGCCTGCCAGCGCCGTGGCCGCGCTGTTCCAGCCGCGCGGCGGATCGACGATCAGCATCGCCTGGCGTGCGCGGCACAGGCGCGCCGCCACCAGCCAGGCGGCCGGGCCCGGATCGCGCTCGCGCGTCAGCGGCGGCACGCACAGCAGGTCGAAGCGCGGCGCGCTACGCAGCGCGAACAGGCCGGTGCCGGCCTGCTCATCGCCGATCAGATCGTAGTCCGTGAGTTCCGTACCGTCGCCGCCGTCGCCCAGCGCATTCACATAGCGATGCGCGCCGCTGCTGTGCAGCGGGGCGGTCGCCTCCGGCCGCTCCAGGGGTAGCGGGCCGGCGACGCTCATCAGCCGCGCGCCGGCCAGCGCGCGCAGCGCGTTGTTGGGCGCGCCGGTGCGTACCGACACCTTGCGGAAGCTCTCCTGTTCCTCGACCAGCTCCGAATCGGGGGCGCGCAGCCGCTGCAGCACGAGGTTGAACTGGTCGCCGGCATCGCTGGCAATGCCGTCGAAGTCGACTGCCGCGCGCAGATACTCGCGCGTGCCCGGCGCCCGCGCGCGCAGCAGCAGGGCGCCGCGGCCGGCGGGCAGGCGCAGCGTGGGCGCACGCGCGCCATTGGCGACGCGCACCACGAGCGCCTGGCGGCCGCCATTGTCGAAAAACTGCTCCACCGCATAGCCGAGCGGTGCGGGCTGCCACAGGCCGCCGAAGACGCGCTGGAATTCGCTGAACGAGGCGATCGGCACCGCGCAGTCCACCGGGCCCTTGAGGGCGCGGCCAATGAAGGCGGTGACGGCGCTGGGGAGCCTTACTATCGGCGGTGGCGCGATCAGCGCGGGCGACGTCACGCCCACGTCGGCCTGCTCAACCCTGTGGTTTCGCGGCAGTGGCATTGCTGGCCGGAGTGGCCTGCGGTTCGCGCTCGGACAACAGCTGCTGGAAACTCTGCGCATCGCCGTCGACTTCATCGGCACCGTTCCAGTTGGCGCCCTTCGGGATGCGGTTCTGCACCAGCGGCGCGGCGGTCAGTACCGCATCGATGCTGCCGGCGTGGGTGCTGACCGGCACCGCCAGCCCGCGCGGTGCGTGCGTCAGCTGGGCCACGACCTCCCAGTCGACCTCGGCATGCGCGCTCTTGAGCAGCTTCTCGAGCCGCGGCGACACGGATTTCATCAGCAGCGTCTTGCGCGCCTTTTCCCAATTGCGCGCGTCATCCTCGAATACCGTATAGCTCTGCAGGTAGAGCTGACCGCTGTGCCAGCCGAACAGGAAGGGCTGGTTGACGACCCGCACCTGGGTGCCGATCGGGATCGCCTGATAGAACTTCTCGATGTCTTCCGGATACAAGCGTATGCAGCCGTGGCTGGAGCGCAGTCCGACTCCATAGGGCTTGTTGGTGCCGTGGATCAGGTAGCTCGGCCAGCCGAGCGTGAATTTGTACTTGCCGAGCGGGTTGTCGGGGCCCGGTGGCACCACCGCCGGCACCGGATCATCATTGGCTGCGTGCTCCTTGCGCACCCCGGCGCTGGGCCGCCAGGTCGGATCCTTTTCGCGCGAAACGATCTTGGTGACACCCTCGGGTGTCACCCAGCCCACCTTGCCGACGCCGATCGGATGCGTGTACACCAGTTGCGGCTCGCCCTTGGCGTGCTTGGGAAAGTAATAGATGCGCATTGCGGCGAGGTTGATGATCACGCCTTCGCGCGGCGCATTGGGCAGTACGAACTGCGTCGGCACGACGATTTTGCGATCGGCACCCGGCACCCAGGGGTCGACGCCGGGATTGGCACGCACGATCTCCTCGTAGCCCACGTTGAAACGGCGCGCGATATCCGGAAGCGTGTCTTCCCGGGACGAGGTGGTGAGCTGCAGCACGCCGACCACGTCGTCGTCGTCGCTCAGCGTGAACTTGTGGGTGGCCACTGGCAGCGGCAACGCCGGCACCGGTGGCGGCGCCACCACTACCGCCGGCGGTGGTGGCGGGGGCTGGCGCCTCCAGGGCGCATTGATCAGCGAGCAGCCGGCCAGCAGCAGCGCCGCCAGCGCCGCCGCCACCCTCATTGTCGATGCCAGAGGCTTCATGGCGGCAATTCTAAAGAAGTACGGCCTGATTGGGCAGTTCGTTGCTGGTGCCGCCGCGCGGCGGAAAATGCCGGCTCAATACCGCGGCCACGCCCCGCACCGCCTGGCAGCAGGCCTCGCCGATGTCGCCGCCGCGGCAGCGCTGTTCAATATCGCGGCACAGCGCCAGCCAGTCCACTTCGGGCACCAGTGCAGCGATAGCGCGATCGGCGATGATCTCCACGCTGCGATCGGCCAGCAGCAGATAGATCAGCACACCGTTATTGGCCGCCGTATCCCAGACGCCCAGAGCGGCAAACACCTGCAGCGCGCGCGCGCGCGGCGCCAGACCCTGCCACAGCTGCGCGGCGGTCAGTGCGCTCTCGATCACGACGCGAATTTCCCCGGCGTGGCTGGCCTCGGCGCGCACGACCTCGGCCTCGATGCGATCCAGCGCCTCGACCGCCAGCCGGCGCCGGGCCGGCCGGAGCGATGCGAGTGCGTGACGCCAGGCGCGCGCGCGCGACATTACCAGCGCCCCGAGGCGCCGCCGCCTCCGAAACTGCCACCGCCACCGCTGAAGCCACCACCACCGAAGCCGCCGCCGCGTCCGCCGGAGGCCCAGCCGCCGCCGCCGAGGCCCAGCACCAGCGCCATCACGAAGCCGAGCGCACCAAGTCCCAGCGCCACGAACAGGGTCTGGCTGAGGAACCACACCACGGCGCCCAGCAGTCCACCGCTGACCGCTGCGCCGCCGATGCGTCCGAATATTGCGCGCAGGATGCCCGAGACCACCAGATAGCCGATGAACAGTGCCGGCAGCGCGTTCCACAACGCTCCGCCGCCGCCCTTCCAGCCACTGTCGGGCGGGGGCAGCGCTTCGCCGTCGACCACCTGGATGATCTGCGCGACGCCGGCATTGATGCCGGCGGCAAACTGGCCCTGCTTGAACAGCGGTGTAATCGTTTCATCGATGATGCGATTGGATGTGGCATCGGTTAGCGCGCCCTCGAGGCCACGGCCGACCTCGATACGCAGCGAACGATCGTCCTTGGCGACCAGCAGCAGCACGCCATCGTCGGGCTTCTCGCGCCCCAGCTTCCAGGCTTCCACCACCCGGATCGAATACTGTTCGATCGCCTCGGGTTGCGTGGAGGGCACCAGCAGTACCGCGATCTGCGAACCCTTGCGCTCCTGAAAGGCCTTGAGCTTGGCTTCGAGGTCGGCCTGCTCGCCGGCCGTCAGTGTGCCGGTGAGATCGGTGACGCGCGCCTCGAGCTTTGGAATCGCCTGCAGCGCCAGCGCCCGCGGCGGCACCGTGCCCAGCAGGCACAGCAAGCCCAGCGCCAGCAGCCGCAGCGCGCGCACCACGGCCTGCCCTACTGTCCGGCGGGTTTACCCGCAGGCGGCGCGGCGCCAAAATCGACGGTCGGCGGCTTGGCGATCACCGCTTCGTTCTCCGCCGTGAAGCTGGGCTTGGTCTGGTATTTGAAAATCATCGCCGTCAGGTTGCTCGGAAAGGAACGGATCGTGACGTTGTATTCCCGGACCGCATCGATGTAGCGATTGCGCGCCACGGTGATGCGGTTTTCCGTGCCTTCCAGCTGCGCCTGCAGGTCGCGGAAGTTCTGGTCCGACTTGAGCTGCGGGTAATTCTCGCTGACCGCGATCAGGCTCTTGAGCGCCGAGGCGAGTTCGCCCTGGGCAGCCTGGAATTTCTTGAATGCGGCCTCGTCGTTGATCAGTTCGGGCGTGGCCTGGATCGTGCCGACCTTGGCGCGCGCCTCGGTGACCCCGAGCAGCACGGATTTTTCCTGCTCGGCATAGCCCTTGACGGTCGCGACCAGGTTGGGCACCAGGTCAGCGCGCCGCTGGTACTGGTTGATCACTTCGGACCAGGCAGCCTTGACCGTTTCATCCTGTCCCTGGATGCGGTTGTAGCCGCAGCCGCTGAGCAACGCCACCACCGATACCATCAACAACACCCGGATCGCTTGCATGTCGAGCCTCCAGTGGCCAGACGCTGGCCGCACAGGACGCCACGATACCGGCAAAGCGCCCCGCGTGCCAACCGCACCAACCGCTCCAGGGCCGGTCAGGTCAGTGGCCGCAGCGGCCGGCGCGCCAGCAGTGGATCCACACGCGTCAGCAGCCAGTAGGCGATGCGCGAACGCCAGCGTTCCCACCAGTGGCGCCGCGCACGCCACTGGTCCGCCGGCACCACGCAGCTGTGCGCCAGCGCCGCGCCAAACAGCGCGCGCGCCTGAGCGGCCAGCTCCGGCCACTCCAGCCGCAGCAATAGTTCGTAGTTGATGTTAAGGCTGCGCCGGTCGAGGTTGCAGGAGCCGACGTAGACAACATCGTCCATCACCAGCAGCTTCGCGTGCAGCACCTGTGGCTGGTACTCGAACAGGCGCGCGCCGCCGACCAGGATGCGCGCATAGAGATGTTCGGTGGCATAGCGTGCTACCGGCACATCGCTCAAAGCACCCAGCAGCAGCGTCACACTGCCACCGCGCTGGCGCACGCGGCGCAGCGCGCGGCGGATGCCGGCCGGCGGCAGGAAATACGCGGCCATGCATTGCACGTCGCGCGCCCGGCGGAGGTCGGCACGCAGCACGTGCCGCAGGCGCCCGCGCGGCCAGCCCGGCCCGCTGGTCAGCAGCCTGACCGCACCGGGCGGCGCCGATAGGCCGCTTGCCAGGCGGCGAAACTCACGGATCGCGGCGGCGTTGACCGGCGCCAGCGCATACATCGCGGCAAAACTGGCCGCCAGCGCCGCCACCACCGGGCCTTCGATCTGCAGGGCCAGGTCGCACCAGCCGCGCGTGACGCCATCGCCGGCGTACTCGGGGGCGATATTGATGCCACCGACGATGGCCAGGCGCCCGTCGCACACCAGGAGCTTGCGATGGTCGCGGCACGAGAGGCGCAGGCGCCGCGCGGCACTGAAGACCCGGACCTCGCCGCCCGCCGCCAGGAGTGGCGCAAAGAAATCGGCTGGCAGCCCCTCGGAGCCGAAGGCGTCGTACAGGACCTGCACCGGCACGCCGCGCGTGCGGGCGCGCAATAGCGCGGCGAGCAGCCGGCCGGCCGGGTCCGGCGCCGCACCGGCGTCTGCTGTGGCACTGCGTACCAGGTAGCTCTCCAGGCACACCCGCTGCCGGGCGCCATCAATCAGTGCGCTCATGGCCGCATAGGCCGCATCGCCATCGGGCAGCCAGCGCGCCCGATGCTCGCCCAGTGTGGAATCCAGCGGTGAATTGACGGTCACGGCGCCACTGTACAAAAAAATGCCCCGGCAAGCCGGGGCATGGGAGGAGCGGACTTACAAGAGGGGAGTAAAGTCCGCCAGGGGATTCGTCAGTGCAGAGGCGACCAGTCGAGTATGCGGATCTCCTCGGCGTCCAATTCCATGCTGCCTGCCAGCACCTCCGAGAGTTCGTACTCCTCGGCCCGCTGGCGCAGGGGTCGTGTCAGTTCCACCACGCCACTCCATTCGCCCGCCTGCGCAACGTATTGCGAGTCGGCTATAAAATGGGCGTAGTACTTGCTACCCATGGGCCCTAAGCCTACCGCCCGCCGCCTTAGGCAAGCTGTGAGCCACTGCACATCTGCCCCCGCCGGAGTCCTGTTTGAGCCGCTATCGCCCGCCTTTGCCGCAAAGTTCGAAATACATCACAGTTGCGGGGCTGGCCCGCCTGCGCGCCGAGCTCGAGCAGCTGTGGCGCGTCGAACGCCCGCGCGTCACCCAGGCTGTGGCCGCGGCCGCCGCCCAGGGCGATCGCTCGGAAAATGCCGACTACACCTACGGCAAACGCCGGCTGCGCGAAATCGATGCGCGGGTGCGCCACCTGCGCAAGCGCCTCGAAGGCATGGTGGTGGTGAACGCGCCGCCCAGCGACCCGCAGCGGGTGTTCTTTGGTGCGGTAGTGACGCTCGAGAATGCTGCGGGCGAGCGCGTCCGCTACCGCATCGTCGGACCGGACGAGTTCGCTGACGAGCCTGGCGGCATCAGCATGGATGCGCCGTTGGCGCGGGCGCTGCTGGGGAAGGCCCTGGATAGCGAAGTCGGGGTGACGCTTCCGGGCGGCGAGCAGACCTATGTAGTGGTCGAGATCAGCTACCTGGCGCTCAGCTGACGCGCACGTTCTTGAACTGCCAGGGATCGGATTTGTCCAGGTCCTCTGGGAACAGGCGCTCGCGGTCGCTGAGCGGCGTCCAGTCGGTGTACTGCCCCACCACCGGGCCGAGATAAGGAACGCAGATTTCGAGGCAGCGGCGGAAATCCATTTCATCGGGCTCGACGACGCCGCAGTTGGGGTTCTCCATCGCCCAGACCATGCCCGCCAGCACCGATACGGTGACTTGCAGCGTGGTGGCGCTGTTGTAGGGCGCCAGTTTGCGCGCTTCGTCGATACCGAGCTGCGAGCCGTACCAGTAGGCGTTTTTCCTGTGGCCGACCAGCAGCACGCCGAGCTCGTCAATGCCGGTGGTGATGTCATCCATCATGATGCGCTTGCGATCCTGCAGCGCGTAGTTGCGCCCGGAGAACTCGTGCACCGACAGCACCGCGTTGTCGGAGGGGTGGTAGGCGTAGTGCACGGTCGGGCGATACTCGACCGCCGAATCCTTGATCACGGTTAAATACTCGGCGATCGAGATCGCCTCGCCGTGGGTGATCAGAAAGCCGTGATAGGGACCGGCGAGCGGCGCCCAGCTGCGCACGCGCGTGGCCACGCCCGGCTGCATCAGATAAATCGCCGCGCCGTCGCCAAAATCGAAGCGCTTGCCGTCGCGCGGGAAATTGCGCTCGTGCGATCCCCAGCCGAGCTCGGCGGGCTGCGAGCCTTCGGACACGAAGCCGTCCACCGACCAGGTGTTGACGAACTCATTGGGCTCCTTCGGGATGCTCGACACCTGGGTATCGCGCTCGGCGACGTGGATCGCGCGTATGTCCAGCAACTGGCCAAGTGCCGCCCAGTCGCCGCGGCTGGCCGGATTGCCGGTGTCGACCTTCAGGTCAGCGGCGATGTTCAGCATGGCCTGCTTGACCAGGTGCGAGACCAGGCCGGGATTCGCGCCGTGGGTCAGTATCGCGGTCGGCTGACGCTGGCCACTGGCGCGCAGTGCCAGCGCCTCGCCGCGCATGGCGTAGTTGGTGCGGCGCGCGATCGGCGTGGCCGGGTCGGTGTAACCGCCCGGCCAGGGCTCGATGCAGGTGTCCAGGTACATCGCGCCCTTTTCCCAGGCGTAGCGGATCAGGGCGATGCTCGAGACGTCAACGGAGACGTTGAGCACGAAATCGCCACGACCGACCAGTGGATCGAGCGTGCGGCGCAGGTTCTCGCGCGTCAGGCGCTCCTTCAGGTACTTGACGCCATAGCGCTGTGCCTCCTCGCGCCCCAGATCATCAGCACTGACTATCGCGATACGCGACGCAGGGCAGCCGATGTGGCGCAGGATCAGCGGCAGGACCCCCTGGCCGATCGCGCCAAAACCCACGAACACGATGCGTCCGGGAAAATCGCTGTAGTGCAGTGTATCGGTCATGGTGCGCCTTCAAGGGTGCAGGGTAGCAATCGCCATGTGCCGGCGCCAGCGCCGGCCGGCGCTACGCGACGTTCAGCGCCGGCGTCAGCGCCGCGACGCGTCCCAGCCAGCGCCCCAGCGCCGGATAGTTCACTTCCAGCGGCAGGAAACGCGCGGCGAGTTCCCGCGCACCGGGCACCGCAAGAGCGCGCAGCAGCAGCAGGATATCCGGGTAGATCACCATGTCGGCGGCCGAGAAATGCTCGCCCACCACCCAGTCGGACTGCGCCAGCCGCCGCTCGATGGTGCGCGCCTCGCTGGCGACGCGCTGCATCGCCTCGTGCGTGCTCTCATTCAGCGTCGGCTCGCGCACCGAGAGCATTTCCTGCGCGATCTGCATCAGGCTCGGTTCCGCGTAGGCCTGGTATTCGCAGATCACGCGCATGATGACCCCGGCCTCCTCGGCGCTGCGGCCAAAAATCGGCGGCTGCGGATACTTGCGCTCCAGGTAATAGAGAATGGCGACCGATTCGAACACCACGTAATCGTCGTCGCGCAGCACCGGCAGCCGGCCGCGCGGGTTCATCGCCAGCAGCTGCGGCGCCTTGTGCTCCTGCTGATCGAACTTGAGCGGATGACTGCGGTACTTCAGGCCCTTGTGTTCGAGCGCGAGCATGACCCGCCAGCAATAGGCGCTGCCGCTCCCCCAGTACAGATCGATGGCCATGTTGTCGATGCTCCGCGGCGATTGTAACGGTTCGCCGTCCTGATTTTGTAATCGCCTTTTGCTATCGTGCGCGCGCCAGCCCGGCCTTTGGTTACAGCGAGGCGCACCGCGCATGAATCAGCAACACACGCCGCGGCGCGGCAATGCCGGCTGGAGCGTGGATGACGCCCTCGAGCTCTACAACGTCCCCGCCTGGGGCTCGGGCTACTTCTCGATCAACGAGGCCGGCAATGTCGTGGTGCGGCCCGACACCACGGCGGCGCGGGAAATCGACCTGCATGAGGTGGTCGAGGGCCTGCAGGCGCGTGACCTGGCCGCCCCGGTGGTGGTGCGCTTCTCGGACATCCTGGCCCACCGGCTGCGCCACCTCCACGATGCCTTCGCCCGGGCGATCGCCGAAAACGACTACCGCAACCGCTACGCAGCCGTGTTTCCGATCAAGGTCAACCAGCAGCGCTTGGTGGTCAATGAGGTGTACCGCTACGGCAAGGAGTACGGCTTCGGGCTGGAGGTCGGCTCCAAGCCGGAGCTGCTGGCGGTCATGGCCACCACCGAGGCGGCCAGCGACCGGCTGATCATCTGCAACGGCTTCAAGGACTCGAGCTACATCGAGGCCGTGATCCTGGCGACCAAGCTCGGCCGCACTATTATCCCGGTGGTCGAGAACTTCGAGGAGCTGGCGCTGATCCTGCGCCATGCCGATGCCTACGGGGTGCGCCCGCGCCTCGGGGTGCGCGTCAAACTGGCCAGCGAAGGCTCGGGGCGCTGGCGCGACTCAGCCGGCGAGAAGTCCAAATTCGGCCTGTTCGTGACCGAAATCATCGACCTGCTGGCCGCTTTAAGGTCGCGCGGCATGGAGGACTGCCTCAAGCTGGTGCACTGCCACCCGGGCAGCCAGCTGCAGGACATCCGCCGCGTGAAGGAGGCCATCAACGAGCTCGCGCATGTCTATGCCGAGCTGAAACTGCTGGGCGCCGGGCTCGAATACATCGATGTCGGTGGCGGCCTGGGCGTCGACTACGACGGCACTGGCACCAACTTCGCCTCATCGATGAACTACACGCTCAACGAGTACGCCAACGATGTCGTGTACCGCGTGGCCAGCGTCTGCAACACGCGCGGCATTGCGCATCCGATGATCATCAGCGAGTCGGGACGCGCGATCGCCGCGCATCACAGCGTGCTGATCTTCAACACCCTGGGCAGCTCGCGGCTCGATCGCTTCCATGTCGAGGCCGAAGAAGCCGCCGCACCTGGCAGCGCGTTGCCGCAGCCGGTGCGCGACCTGTTCGACGCCTGGCGCACGGTCGATGAACGCCGCCTGGTGGAGTGCTTTCACGACGCCCAGACGGCACGCGATCAGGCCCTGCAGATGTTCAACCTGGGCCTGCTGTCGCTCGCGCACCGCGGGCTGGCCGAACGGCTGTACTGGGGCACCTGCGAGCGCATCCGCGCCTGTTGCCGCAAGCTCGGCGAGACCCCCGAGGAGCTCGAGGACCTGGAGAACGTACTGTCGGACATCTATTTCTGCAATTTTTCGCTGTTCCAATCGCTCCCCGACAGCTGGGCCATAGACCAGCAGTTTCCGATCATGCCGATCCACCGCCTGAACGAGCGGCCCACCCGCAACGGCGTGCTGGCCGACATCACCTGCGACTCGGACGGCCGCATCGATCGCTTTGTCAGCGCGCGCGAGGCCAAGCGCACGCTCGAGCTGCACGAACTGATCGCCGGCGAGGAGTACTACCTGGCGGCCTTCCTGGTCGGCGCCTACCAGGAAACGCTCGGCGACCTGCACAACCTGTTCGGCGATACCCACGTGGTGCACATCCGGCTGCACGATGAGGGCGGCTGGTGGATCGAGGAAGTGGTCAAGGGTGACACGGCCAACAAGGTGCTCGAGTACATGGAATACGACGTCGCGGAACTGGCCCCGGCGCTGGCGCGCGACTGCGAGCGCGCGGTACGCGAGGGAAGGATGTCGGTGGCCGAGAGCCAGGCGCTCAAGCGCTTCTACGAGCAGGAGCTGGACGGCTACGCCTATCTGGAGCCGTAGCCGCGCTATTTCTGCAGTGCGCCGAACACCTTCTTGATCAGCGAGCTGGCCTGGCCGAGCGGATCTTTGCGAATCGCCCGTTCCTCCTCGGCCATCACCGTGTAAAGGCCGGCAAGGGCCTTGCCAGTCACATAGTCGTCGAGGTTTGCATCCGCGTTGCTGAGCAGGCCCAGCGAGGCGGCCTTGCCCGCATACTGGTCATAGAGCGCGGCGATGCGCAGTTTGGCCGTTGCGTGCACGACGATCGGCTTGAAGCGGGCGGCCAGCGTGCCGGATGTCGTGCGCTGAAAATACTGTGTGCCGGCATCGTCACCGCCGGTGAGGATGCCCTTGGCATCAGCGAGCGTCAGGTGCTGCAGCGCCTGCTTGAGTACCGGTTTGGCGTCGGCGACCGCAGCTTCGGCGGCATGATTCATCGCCTCGCGGAGCGCGTCGGCGTCGTCGCCGCGACCAATCAGGCGCAGGCCCTGCTGCAGCTTCTGCAGCGCCGGGGGCAAGGGGATGGCCACCTTGGCATTCTTCAGGAAGCCGTCGGTCACCCCGAGGCTCGCGACCGCGCTGTCGATGCCCTGGCCGAGCGCGGCGCGCAGCCCCGAGGCGGCGTCCTTCGAACTGAGCCGGTCGATACCACCGGCCAGCAGCAGCGGCAGCGCCAACGCCAGCAACCAGAGCCTGGTGCGCCCGCTCACCACATGTCCTTGAGCTTGGCGCCAATGTCGATGGATTCCGAGCGCGCCGCCGCTTCGTTGAGGGTACCGTCGAGACTGGAGCCCTGGTAGGCGGTTTGCTCGCAGCTTTTGAGTACCTTGTCGCTGATAAAACGACTGCGGGCGCCATACACATGCGCATCGCCGGTGCGCGGTTGCTGGGTCAGCGGGAACTTCAGCGGCGCACACAGGTACAGCTCGTTGCGGGCCCGCGTCATCGCCACGTACAGCAGCCGGCGCTCCTCGTCGATCAGCTCGTTGCGGCCGGTGGCAAACTCCGAGGGGAAACTGCCGTCGACCACATTGAGTACGAACACCGTGTCCCATTCCATGCCCTTGGCCGAATGCACGGTAGACAGTACCAGGTAGTCCTCGTCGTGAAGCGGTGAGCCGGCCAGATCGCCGGCGCCATTGGGCGGGTCGAGCGCCAGCTCGGTGATGAAGCGCTCGCGCGAGGGATACTGCCCCGAGAGCTGCTCGAGCTGATCGAGGTCGCCCAGGCGGGTATGCGTCTGCTCGTAGCTGCGCTCCATGTGCGGCTGGTACCAGTCGCGCGCCAGCTTGAGCTGGCCGGGCCAGGGCTTCTGCGGCTCGGCCAGCGAGGTCAGCAGTTTGGCCAGCTTCGGCAGATCCTGCAGGGCAGCGGCCGGCTTCTGCAGCTCGGCCAGCAGCGCGAAATTGCCGCTGCGCGCCTCCAGCTCGGTGACGATGCGCGAGGCGTTGGCCGGACCCATGCCAGGCAACAGCTGCAACACCCGGAACGCCGCCATGGAATTGCGCGGATTGTCGGCCCAGCGCAGCACCGCGAGCAGATCCTTGACGTGCGCGGCCTCGAGGAACTTCAGGCCGCCGTACTTAACGAACGGAATGCGCCGCCGCAGCAGCTCGACTTCCAGAATATCGCTGGCGCTGGCATTGCGAAACAGCACCGCCTGCTTGCGCAGCAGCACGCCGGCCTCGCGGCGCTTGAGCACCTGGGCGCAGACGAATTCCGCCTGCGATTGCAGCTCATCGGTGGTCGCGTAAATCGGCCGCGCGCCATGGCCGCGCACCGACAGCAGGTGCTTGCGATGCTGGCGCGGCGCGTCGCTCATCAGCGCATTGGCGACGTCGAGCAGCGGCTGGGTGGCGCGGTAATTCTGCGCCAGCGTGACGATTTCCGCGCGCGGCGCGTACAGGTCCGGAAAGCCGAGGATGTTCTCGACCGCCGCGCCGCGGAACGAGTAGATCGACTGTGCATCATCGCCGACCACGGCGATGCCGGAGCCATCGGGGCGCAGGTTGCGCAGGATCTCGCCCTGCAGGCGGTTGGTGTCCTGGTACTCATCGACCAGCACGTGATCGAAATTGGCGCCCACCTGCGCCGCGAGCCTGGGCTCGCTCATCATCGCGTGCCAGTACAGCAGCAGGTCATCGTAGTCGAGCAGGCCATAGCGCTGCTTGCGCTCGACATAGGCGCGGCACAGCTTGGCGATCTCCTGCTCCCAGTTCAGGCACCAGGAGAACTGCTGCTCAAGCGTCTCGTGCAGGGTCTTCTGCGTGTTGACGCGCCAGGAATAAATGGCCAGGCAGGTGTCCTTGCGCGGAAAGCGCTGGTACTGCTCGGTGTAGCCGAGTTCCTGGCGCAGGTTATCGAACAGGTCGGCCGAGTCGCCGCGATCGATGACCGTGAACCCCGGCTCAAGTTTCAGGTGGCGCCCGTAGTGGCGCAGCAGGCGATTGCCAATGGAATGGAAGGTGCCGGCCCACGACAGCCGCTGCAGCGCCGCCTGCGCCTTGTTGCCGAGCGTGTCATTGAGCGCCTGGCGCAGGATGTCGTGCGAGCGGCGGCGCATCTCGGCGGCCGCACGGCGCGTGAACGTCAGCAGCAGGATGCGCGCCGGGTCGACCCCGTGCATCGCCAGGTGGGCGACGCGGTGGGCGATGGTGCTGGTCTTGCCGGTGCCCGCCCCCGCCACCACCAGCAGGGGTCCGGCACGCACTCCCTTGCCGTCCGGCAGGTTCTCGCCAAAGGTGGCCGCCCGTTTCTGCGGGGAGTTCAGAGTGCTGAAAGGATCAATGACCGCCACCGCGTAAATATATACCATGTGCACATGAGCACGACCAGCATGGGCGCCAGCGGCGCTCTCACACGCATCGCCGCGGCCCTGGCGCTGGTGCTGCTGACCTTCAACCCCAGCGGTTACTCCTACTATCACTGGGTAGCGCATGTGTTCCCGCATATCAGCGCGCTGCAGGTGGTGGGCGGCCTGGTACTGGCCATCGGCTGGGTGGTGTACGTCACCGCCACGCGCCGCTCACTCGGGATGTTCGGCGTCACGCTGCTGCTGGCGCTGTTCGCCGCGCTGCTGTGGCTGGCAGTGCAGAACGGCTGGCTGCATCTCTCGGGTAGCCGGGCCCTCGCCTGGGTCATCGTGCTGTGCACCGGACTGATCCTGGGCGTCGGCATGTGCTGGTCTTTCGTGCGCCGCACCCTCAGCGGCCAGACTGACGTCGATGAGGTCAGCAGCCACTGACTCCGGCGTGAGCATCGAAAAACTCAAGCCCATCTTCAGCGGGCGGGTGATCAGCCTCAACGTCGAAACCGTACGCCTGCCCAATGGCCACGTGATCGACTTGGAGATGGTCCATCATCCGGGCGGCGCGGCGATCGTCGCCCTCGACGCGCAGCAGCGCGTGTGCCTGATCCGCCAGTTTCGCCACGCCGTGGGCGGCTGGATCTGGGAATTGCCGGCCGGGAAACTGGAACCCGGCGAAGCGCCGCAGCACACCGCGCGGCGCGAACTCATCGAGGAAGCCGGCTGCGATGCGGACGAGTGGCAAGCGCTCGGTGCTTATGTCGCATCGCCCGGAGTTTTTACTGAAACTGTGCACCTGTTCATGGCCAGCATGCTGCGACCCGCCAAAATAGCGCACGAGGCCGCAGAATTAATTGAGATTCACTGGATCCCGATTGCTGAGGCCTGCCGGCGCGCCCTGAGCGGCGAGCTGGTCGATGGCAAGACCGTGGTGGGACTGCTGCGCGCACAGGCGCGACTTTAGCAGTCCACCGCCGGACGGCCGCCAGCAATGCCGACGCGGGGACACAGGGAATCATGCCATATCGCACAGATTCAGGAACCAGACACTCGAA
>Ga0209069_10000119_pt1 | contig 29231 bp, 25 predicted proteins | sample Str013_2_FD_187202 | JGI IMG/M metagenome (GOLD analysis project Ga0209069, IMG submission 187202) | Freshwater sediment microbial communities in response to fracking from Pennsylvania, USA - Straight Creek_MetaG_SC_2013 (SPAdes) (version 2) | ecosystem: Environmental > Aquatic > Freshwater >...
GGTGGGGGTGAGCAACAAGCGACTCATATCAAGTTAATCCAGTCAAGGATGCTTCTGTTTCGTCATCGAGGGTCAGCGCAGCTGGTGTTCGACTGACATGCTGCCGCCGGTCACTCCTTCGACTGCCCTCTGGCGACCGCTTTCAGGATCATGTCGCGCGCCTCCGCTTCGTCTCCCCAGCGGACGATCTCGGCCCACTTGCCGTCCTCCAGATCCTTGTAGTGCTCGAAGAAATGCGCGATCTGCCTGAGCGTGATATCGGGCAGATCGCGGATCGAGCCGATCTTGGCATAGCGGGCCGAGACCTTGCTCGAGGGCACCGCGATCAGCTTTTCATCGTCCCCCTTCTCGTCCTTCATGAACAGCACCCCGACCGGCCGGCAATTGATCACGCAGCCGGGGATCAGCGTCCGCGAGTTGGCGATCAAGACGTCGATCGGATCGCCATCCCCCGACAGGGTGTGGGGCACGAAGCCGTAGTTGCCCGGATAGCGCATCGCGGTATACAGCATGCGGTCGACGAACATGGCGCCCGACGCCTTGTCCATCTCGTATTTCACCGGCTCGCCGCCGATCGGCACCTCGACGATGACGTTGATGTCGTGGGGCGGGTTGGTGCCGACGGGGATGGCTTCGATGCGCATGGGGGCTCCGGGGTGTGAGGTGGTGGGGTCGTGGGGTCGTGGGGTCGTGAGGTCGTGAGAGGTGAGTAGGGAGTAGGGAGTAGGGAGTAGGGAGTAGGGAGTAGGGAGTAGCAACTCGGAGGGTGGTTGCCAAATGGCCAAATCGGGAGGTCGTGAAATCGTGTAGCGGCGGCGGCCAACGGGGCGGCAGGCAACGGGCAATGCCGGCTGGCAGCGTAATCTCAGCGTCTCGCATGCCAAGCTCGCGGACGCCTACCGGAAAGCCGGCAATCTCGCCGAGGCGCGGGAGCACCTCGAGGCCGGCCACGCCATCATCGTCCGCATGGTGAAGCTCTCGCCCGACAACGCGGCGTGGAAAGCCGACCTCGCCTGGTTCGAGGGACAGATCGCGGGGTTGGAGAAAAAGTGATGCCGGCGCCGCGCATCGAGTTCGATTGGGATCCGGCCAAGGCTCAGGCCAACCTCGCCAAGCATTGTTTCTCGATCCGCTGGCGCTATCACGGCCCGACGATGATCAAAGAAGCGAGGAGCGCTGGATCACCATCGGCCTCAGCCGTGCCGCAAAACTGCTGCTCGTGGTGCACACACACGTCGCGCTCGATAGCGACCGCACCTATATAAGGATCATCTCGGCGCGAAAGCCGACCAAACGCGAAAGACGGCACTATGAGCAAATCCCCCCGTAAGGCCGCCGACGGCATGAAGCGCGAGTACGACTTTGCAGGCGCCACGCGCGGCAAATTCTATCGCGAAGGCGTCGAGCTCGTTGCGCCGATCCATCTCGAGGCGGAGGTGCTGAAATACCTTGAGGCCCGTGCCACCGCGAGAGGCACTTCGCTCAGCCAGCTCGTCAACGACCTGCTGAAAAAGCACATCGAGCTGATCAGCTAGCCGACCGCCTCGCCAAGGCCGACCCCGGCAATGCCGGCTGGCAGCGCGATCTCGGCGTGTCGGCGGACAAGATCGGCGGTCTCCTCGAAAAACTCGGGCGGCTCGATGAGGCGATACCGTATTACCAACTGGACCTCAAGATCGCCGAGCGCCTGGCGGCCAAGGACCCGTCGAACGCCGGATGGCAGAGGGATGTCGAGATCAGCCGGCGCCGCATGGAGCGGTTGAAGCGCGAGGCGGGGTGCCGACGGTGCGCATGGTGTCCGCGTGGTGTCAGACCCTGAGGGTCTGACACCTGGGCCGCCACGCCGTCATCGCGCGCGGCTCTCCCTCGGCCTGTCCACCCGCCCCTACCGCACGAGACTCGGCAATCCATGCCTGGCGCGCGCCGTCTCGCAGGCGTCGTCACCGGGCTCGCAGGCGCGGCAGACATCGGGCCGGTCGGCGTAGATCGAGCAGCCGGTCGCCACCCCGACCTTTCCGACGAGAGCGCAGCAGCGGTCACCCTCCGCGCGCATCCGCGACAGGCTCGGATCGACCAGATGCAGCGGAATCCGGTCGAGCGCCTGATCGGTCTCGGTGGAAAATCGCGGCCATTCGGCCGAGTAGGCGCAGCACGCCCCGCAGGCCTGGCACGGGGATGGATGTTCCGCCCGGGCGATGGACACGACTGCCGCCCTCCTCACGCGCGCCTGATCTCGACCTTCGCAAGCACGAACTCAGAATACAACAAAGCCGCCCTCGAGGAGAGCGGCTTTGCAGTGTTACGCTGGCGTGACCTCACTGCCGATGCACGGCAGACCGATCGCGCCAGAAATTCAGGCGGCCTCGATGGTCGAGACGGCCATCTTGCCGGTGCGGCGGTCCTTCTCGACGTCGAAGGAGACCTTCTGGCCCTCGGCAAGTCCGCGCATTCCAGCGCGCTCCAGGGCGGTGGCATGGACGAACACGTCCGGCCCGCCGTTGTCGGGAGCGATGAAGCCGAAGCCCTTTTGGTCGTTATAGAATTTCACAGTGCCCTTATTCACGGGGAGTCCTTCATATTTGAGAGTCATAGAGACGAGCACACGATCACGTATCCACGCAAACGCGGGCCCAGTTGGTCGATTTTTGGGGGGTCTATGATCGTGCGTCCAGCTCTGCTGCGGCGCGACGGCCCTGTTGTCCGGCCAAAGTCGATAGCGGTACTTAGACTTTATTCGCAGATTGCACAAGTAAAAAAACCTCGCCGAAACGCATTGGGCCGCAACGGTGCGGGCTTGCCAGGTTCCGCGGGCCGACGTTGACAGCGATTGTTGCGCCCTCCCATACTCTCTCCCATGGCCATCCCGCATCGGCGTCCCCTATTCGGCGAGCAACAGCGGTTCATGCTGGCGCTGATAGCGCCAGCTGCCGCGCTGATGCTGCTGTTCCAGGTGGTTCCGATCGCGATTGGCGGCAATGCCAGCTTCCGCGAGTGGGCGCTGTACAATCCCAAGAAGACCTGGATCGGTTTGGCCCACTACCATGCCGTGATCACCGACCCGGCGTTTCTGCAGGTGGTGCTGCCCAATACCTTCCTGTTCATGATCTCGAGCGTGACCGGCGCGCTGTGCCTGGGTCTCGCGCTGGCGGTGCTGCTCAACCGCACGTTCATCGGCCAGCGCCTGGTGCAGACCGTGCTGCTGGTGCCGCTGATGGTGGCGCCGGTGGTCGCGGCGATCATGATGCGCTGGATGTTCAACGACCAGTTCGGCATCGTGAACGTGGTGCTCGAAGGCCTCGGATTGGAGGGGCAGCCTTGGCTCGTGCAGCGCTGGAGCGCTTTCGGAATCATCGTGCTCACCGATGTGTGGCTGTGGACGCCGTGGTTCACGCTGCTGCTGCTGGCCGGCCTGCAGAGCCTGCCGAAGGAGCCGTTCGAAGCCGCCGCCATCGATGGCACCACGCCCTGGCGGGTATTCCGGCATTTGACCCTGCCGATGTTGCGGCCGGTGATCGTGGTGTGCGTGGTGATCCGCGCCATCGACGCCTTCCGCACCTTCGACATCGTGTGGACCTTGACCGGCGGCGGCCCGGGCCGCTCGACCGAGCTGTTCAGCCTCTACGCCTACGTGCATGCCTTTCTCAATCTCGACCTGGGTCGGGGCTCGGCGGCGGCGATCATCGGCGGTCTCATCATTCTGGTGATCGGCGTGGGGCTGTATCGCCTCGTCGACCGCATCGCGAAGGCATGACGACATGGCAATCGTGAAACAACCGCAGCTGCTCGCCGGGCTCCCGCCGGGTGCGCGGCGCGCGCTGTTCGGCCTGGCGCTCGGCGGCATTTGTTTCGCGTTCGCATTCCCGGTGCTGTGGTTGATCCTGACCTCGCTGAGGCCCGAGTCGGGCGTCTACTACGTGCATCGCGGCACCGAGTTCACGCTCGGGAACTTTGCCGAAGTGCTGCGCGACCCGCGCATCGTCGAGGCGTTCTTCAACAGCGCGCTGATCTCCTCGCTTGCAACGGTGTTCTCGCTGCTGGTGACGGTATCGAGCGGCTACATGCTGTCGCGCTTTCATGGTCCGGCGGCGCGCACCTGGTTCGGCACCATCTACGTGTTCCGCTGCGTGCCCTACATCTCGTGGGTGCTGCCCTTGTATTTCGTCGCCCAGAGCTGGGGCATCTACGACACCTATCTCGGACTGCTGCTGCCGCATGTCGCCGTGCACATCTGCTTCTTCTCCTGGCTCATGAAGGGTTTTTTCGACGGCATCGACCCCTCCATGGAATATGCCGCCATGATCGACGGCTGCACCCGCTGGGGTGCATTCGTGCGCGTCGCGATCCCCTCTGCAATCCCGGCGATTTCGGCGCTCGCCGTGCTATGCTGGCTGTTCACCTGGAACGAGTTCCTGTTTGCGCTGATCCTGACCGGCAACCGGGTTCCGATGATCACCGTCATGATGGCCCAGTTCGTTACCGAGATGGGCTTGCGCTGGAACCTGATGGCCGCCACCGCGGTGATGGCACTCATGCCGGCGTTCCTGCTGGCCCTGTTCGGCCAGAAATACGTTATCCGCGGCTTGCGGATCTAAAACAAAAAACGATGATGACGAGGAGGAGATGTGATGTTCGGATTTAAACGAGCCGTGCTGGCCGTGGTTGCGACCGGCCTGTTGGCCGCGAGCCCGGCCGCTGCCCAGGTCAAGGAGCTGCGAGTCGGCTATCAGCCGAGCCCGATTCAGGATGCCTCGATCGCCATGTTCGAGACCTGGGGCGCCAAGAACGGCATCAAGATCGTCAAGGTGCCGAACTCCTACGGCGTCTATGTCGAGAAGATGACCGCCTCGCTGACCTCCAACTCCGACCAGTACGACGTGATCTGGCACAACGACGACTGGGGCCAGACCTGGGCGCATCTGCTGGAGCCGATGGATGACGTCGACGCCAACAAGTACGCGGAAAAGTGGGGTATCGCGCCGGTCGTGTTCGCCAACGCGCAAGGGCAGAACACCGTGGTGCCGATGGGCCAGACCTTCAGTGTCTTCTTCTACCGCACCGACCTCGTGCAAGCCAGCGAGGTGCCCAAGACGCTGGCCGAGCTCGTCACCGTCAGCAAGAGCCTGCAGGCCGCCAACAAGGTGAAGTTCGGCTATGTCGGCGGCATGTCGATGAACAACAGCTGGTTCAGCTGGTTCTGGTCGATGTGGGGCAACAACTGCGACGTGCTGCTGCCGCCCTACGAGCGCGACAACAAGAAGCTGGCGGCCAACGGCTGGAAATCGAGCATGGGTGAGCCCTGCATGCGCGAGACGGTCGAATACTGGTGGGACGCGATCAACACCCACAAGATCGTGCCGCGCGGCATGCCGGCCTACGATCGCAACGAGGCCAATGCAGTGTTCATGTCCGGAGATGCGGCATTCACGGTGGCCGATTCGCTGTGGTGGAGCACGTTCAATGATGCGGCCAAATCCAAGGTCGCCGGCCGCATCGCCGCGGCGCGCTTCCCGCTCGGCCCGCACCGCACGCAGCCGTTCGCCTGGGACGACATCTGGGGCTGGGCGATTCCCAAATCGATCGCGCCCGAGCGCAAGAAGCTGGTCAAGCAGATGCTGGAAGCCATGATGACCGACGAAGAAGGCCAGATGAAGCTATGGAAGGCGACCGGCGCGCCACCACCCAACATCGAGTTCTGGCCCAAGATCGCCGCCCAGGATCCGTTTATGAAGCTGTTGAAGGAGTCGGTGCTCGATTCGCCGGACAAGGTGCGCGGCGCCTACTACTTCCCGCAATGGCCGGCAGTGCACAAGGCGTTCAGCGATGCCGTCATCAAGGCGGTCACCGGCAAACGCGAGGATATTGCCAAGGTGCTTGCCGACGCTGCACCGCTGGTCAGCAAGGCCGCACAGTAAGACGCAACTGAAACACACGGTCCCCGCCATGGCGCGTCCAGGGCGGGGCCGTACGCGCCAACGAAAAAAACGGCAGCGGCATGGCGGCGATTGTCCTCAGCAAGGTGAACAAGCACTACGGTGCGATGCACCATGCCGTCAAGGACGTCGATCTCAGCATCACCGACCAGGAGTTCGTGGCGCTGGTTGGCCCGTCCGGCTGCGGCAAGTCAACCACGCTGCGCATGATCGCAGGGCTCGAGGATATCAGCAGCGGGGAGATCCGCATCGGCGAGCGGGTGGTCAATCATCTGCCGCCGCGCGACCGCGATATCGCCATGGTGTTCCAGAATTACGCGCTCTATCAGCACATGAGCGTGTACGACAACCTCGCATTCGGACTGCGCAACAAGCGAACACCCGAAACTGAGATCAAGGCGGCCATCGACCGTGCGGCCGAGATCCTCGGCCTGCATGAGCTGCTCGAGCGCAAACCTCGCCAGCTGTCGGGTGGCCAGCAGCAGCGCGTGGCGCTCGGCCGCTGCATCGTGCGTAATCCGCTGGTGTTCCTGTTCGACGAGCCGCTGTCCAACCTGGATGCCAAGCTGCGGGCGCAGATGCGCATCGAGATCAAGCGGCTGCACAGCCAGGTACCGACCACCTCGGTGTTCGTGACCCACGACCAGGTGGAGGCGATGACTCTGGGCGACCGGGTCGTGGTGATGCGCGACGGCCGCGTGCAGCAGATCGGCACGCCGCTCGCCGTCTACGGCAAGCCGGCCAACAAGTTCGTGGCCGGTTTCATCGGCGCACCGGCGATGAACTTTCTCGAGGTGGCCATCGAAAGCGAGGCCGGCCTGCCGGTCGCCGTCGGCCCCGGCTTCCGCCTGACGGTGAGCGAGCCCGACGCGCGCGGGCTGGCGGCCTGGCGCGGCCGTAGCGCGATCCTGGGAGTGCGCCCGGAGCATCTCTCCCTCGGTGACGGCGCGCCCGGCCGCGGGTTCGATGCGCGAGTCGAGGTGGTGGAGCAGCTGGGCTCTGAGATCCTGCTCGAGACCAGGCTCGGCGACGCGCGCGTGACCGTGGCACGCGTCCCCGCTGAGACGCCGATAGCCGCCGGCGATCAGGTGCGCCTGACTGCGCAACCCGGTCGCCTGCACTTCTTCGACCCACAGACCGAGACCCCGATCGGCGGCTGAGCCAAAGCCGGCTCCAGAGCCGCCGCAAGATCGTGTTTTGATTGGTTGATGCGCCGGGTCGGCGACCTGCCAGCGGGCGAAACGTCCGCAAATAAAAATGCTTGCGACAGCCCGTTCCAAAGTGTGAAAAATCACATCCGTTTTCGCCAGCTGCGAAATAGTCTCGAAGACTATAAAGGAGGTCACCCATGCCCGCACAACAACCCACCACTATCGGACGAGTCTGCGAGGAATGGGACTACTCGGCCCATGCTTGCGCCTCCGCAGCGGATGTGCAGCAAATTGCCGGCACGGCCGGCTGCTTCTTCCTGGCGAAGATGGCGATCGATGCGGATGGCGCGCCGCGAGCCTACCACCCGGGAGAATACTATCCGTCGAATACCCATCAGGCTTTCGATTGGCTCGATAATCTCAGCTCGAGCGACAATCATGGCATACAGGCACCGAGCGACGTGGCCCCCGGTTATGTCGTCTCGGGGACGACACTGACGGACACCGCGGATCATCCGGTCACGTCCACGCGCTGCTACGTCGACGCCAGCCGCGTGCCCTACATTGTGCTGACCGGAAGCAGCTTTCCGGTTCCCTCCGGCGCCACCCTCAAGAAAGGCTGCCTGGCCTTCGTGGTGGACACCGCCACCGGCAATTATTCAGGCGCCATCTATGCCGACGTCGGCCGGGCGGTCGGCGAGGCGTCGCTCGCGCTCGCATTGATGCTCGGCATCAATCCGTTCAGCAGAGCGCACTGGCCCAAAGTCACGGGCGGCGTATCGCAAAAACGAATTTTCTATCTCGTGTTTCCCAACGACGTGGTCCCAGCACCGTGGCGCGTCGACGACATCCAGCAGCGCGCGCTGGCGAATTTCCGCTCATGGGGCGGGGAGCAGCAACTGAAGGCGCTGTTTCCAAGGCTGCCGCAGATGAGCGGGCCACGGCCCGCCGACATCGTGCCGCCTCCGCCCGCCCACCGGGCCGAGGTCGAGATGGAGCCGGCCAACCGGCGCATCAAAGGCTCGGATGTCCCCAAATCAGCGCTCGAGGGAAACGTCAACCTCGCGCTTCGGGATGCACCGGCAAGCGGGGGAACCGGCGGCAGCGTCGACCTCGACGGCTTCGTGCTCTACGTGCAGCGCGTGCGCACGGAGCTCCGACGCGGAGAAGGTTACCCCCGCACCGTCGGCACCTATTCGGCGTTCTTCAACCGGCAGCCGGTTCCCGGCGTTGGCGGCATGTCGTTCGAGCGGCAGGGGCCCGGCGACAACACGGCGAACGGCTCGTACTACCACCGCCGCGTCAAGGCCGGCACCTACCCGCTGCTCACCCAGGATGGCAGCCACTACAAGACGTGGCACTACAGGACCGACGACTCACATCCCCGGCCCGGCGTGCTGATCGGCGATACCGGGCACAGGGAGGGATGCCTGTTTCATCCGGGTGGCGAATACCTGCGCAGCACCGGATGCATCAATCTGTCCAAGCCGCTCGGCGGCGCCAATGACGACATGGATCCGTTCGATTGCCGCGATCATGTCATCGCCGTCATCGAGGCAATGAAGGCGAAGCTCGGGGCCGCCTTTCCGCCCAGGAATGGCCTCCCGATCCCGAACGCGTTCCTTGTCATCGAAGGCGAGCCGGCAAATGTCCACTCGCTCACCGAGCGAATGCTGGAGGCGCATGCCGCGACGCGATCGATCGATGCGGGACTGTTCGCGGAGGCAACGCCGCTCGATCGCTTTACGGTCCTGGGGTCGGCCATGAACGGCCAGGTTCTGCCCGAGCGGATAAGCGCGGAATTGGTTCGGCGCCTGTCAGCCCATGCAGGAGACCTCAAATTGGTGCGGGGCGAATTCAATCGCACGCTCTGGTCGGAATGGACAGCGGGGTGGGAGTCCACGCTCGCGGTCGGCAATGCGGCGTCGCGCGCGCAGCTGCAGAATGAGCTCAAGCGGATCGCCGAGCTGCTGCTGCATTCGGGCGTCGACATCAACGACCGGATGGCCGTGCACACTCCGGCGGTCGAAGCCGCCATGGCCGGCTTCACCGACGCCTTGCAGCAGCTCGTCGGCATGGGCGCCGATTTGAACCAGCGCGATGCGTTCGGCTATACGCCGCTGACCGCGGCGGCCTTCCGTGGCGAGCTGGGCGCGGTCCGTTATCTCACGGCCGCCGGTGCGGACGCGAATATCAAGACCGCCGCACCCCAGACTGCCGGGGTCGCCGACCGTTTCAGCGAAGCCTGTGCACCCGGCTCGAGCGCGCTCGATTGCGCCCGTGCGGGGCTGCAGGCCAACGGCGTTTCGAGCGGGCGCCGCACGGCCGAGTATCAGCAGGTTGTAGCGATTCTGACCGGCAGTGGCGGCACCGCGCCTGTCTCGGGGTGGGCTGCGCCGAGCGACCTGGACCCGGCGGCGCCCGCCAAGGCCGAGGCCCCCGCCTCCGCCAAGGAGTTCGAGGCCGCCAAACTACGGGCCAATTTCGGCGATGCCAATCCGAGACAATACGAAACGCGGAGCCGCCCGCGCGCGACGCCGCGCAACCCGCCGTCCGTCATGCCTCTCGACATCGGCAAGGCGCAAGCGTTCCTGACCGCGTGCGTGACGTCGACACCCCGCGTCATCTACGGGTTCGGCTCGAAAATCCATCATCCACCCGAGCATCCGGTTCCCGGGCATGATTTCATCAGGGTCGACTGCAGCGGGTTCGTGCGTGAGGCCATACGTTTGTCCACCACTCCGCCGTTGACGGGCTTTCCGGATGGATCCGTCGTTCAGCACGAGTGGGTCATCGGGCGCGGATACCGCCCGACGAGCATCGATGATGCCAAGAACAACGACGGCAAGGTGCGCATCGCGTTTCTCGATCCTTCCGATTCACCGTCCGGCATCGGGCACGTGGTGCTGATCTACAATGGCCGTACGCTGGAATCCCACGGGCACGTAGGGCCGGACTCGCGGGCCTGGACCGGGCAGGACTGGCAGGGGCACACGCAGGTCTACATCCTTACCTGAGCGAGATTGCACCTCAGCCGAGCCCAACCGGGTGTCGAGGACGCGCAAGAGCGCGCCGGGGGCCACAGCCCGCGGACTGGTCACTACGCAACCTTACGATACAGCCGCGCGATCAGACCTTCGCCGACGAACGGACCGATCGGCTTGCGTGCCAGCAGCGCATCCATCCCCAAACTCCGGCCAGCATTGTTGAGCAAGAAGAAGCCCTGCACGAATATGAGAAAAATGTAGAGCCAGGGCCACTCACCTGGATGCCTATAGAGCCCCAACCAGAGTTGCAGCGCGAACAGCATGCCGATGGCCGCCATCGGCCGCACCAGGAAACCGAGGATGAACGCGAGCCCCATGCCAAACTCGGTCAGAAATACCGGAAGATTCAACAGGGCAATATTGGGCACGAGCACGTGCTGAACGATCCAGCGGTGCCAATCGAAGGCGGCGTGCGGGATCTCCTGCTCGAGCCAGTACTTGAAACCACCGGACACCGGCAGCGGCAGTTTCCAGAGCGAGCCCTGGAACCACATGCAGCCGATCATCACCCGCATGAACCAGATCGAGAGATGTTCGCGGGTGCGCTGAGCCGGGTCCTGCTGCCAGTTGCGGCGGGCGATGAGGGCGCTGGCGATCAGCAAGGCGAGGAACAGCAGAACCAACAGATACCGGACACCGCTGCCCTTGTGGTCGTTGGTGTCACCGATCAGAAACAGCCAGCTGTCATAGAACGGGTTCGTGCGCACGTGTGCTCTCCCTCTGCGTCTTGTCTCCGGGCTCGGTCGCGCCATTCCTGCTTGACGTAGGTTCACACGATACGCCGGCGTCGAGGGCGATCGTGACCGGCTCGAGGCGATCGGATTTGCTTTTGACGGTTCCGATGATGGCGGCGCGGGCATAACCGGCCGAGCCAAGTGCGGCGATACAAGCCTCGGCGTTTGCCGCCGGCACCGCGGCCAGCAAACCGCCCGCCGTTTGTGGATCAAACAGCGCAGGGTACAGGTGATGTGCAGAGGCGGCATCGAGATTGGCGATGGCCCGACGCAGCCGCACATTCTGCGGTTGCAGCGACGAAAAAATGCCGAGCGCCATGACCTCGATCAGGCCATCCAGCATGGGCACGGCGGGAAGCTGAACGGTCACATCGACATCGCTCGCCTTCACCATCTCGACCAGATGGCCGAGCAAGCCGAAGCCCGTGACATCGGTTGCGGCGTGCACACCGAACTTTTGAAGCACCGCGACGCCGGCAGCATTGGAATGGGTCATATGCCTGATCGCAGCCATGACCCAACGGGCCTTGGCCTTGCCGCGCATGTCGGCCGCCAGGATCGCGCCGGTGCCGACCGGCTTGGTCAGGACCAGGGCATCACCCGGTTGCAAGCCTGCCTTGCGCAGTGCCGAGGCGCGATCAACCAGCCCATTGATCGAAAATCCAAGGCTCAGCTCCGCCCCCTCGCTGGTATGGCCGCCAACCAAAGCGCAATTGGCCTCGCGTAGGACCTCGTTGGCTCCCGCCATCATCATCGACAGATCGGCTTCCAGCTTGGCTTCGATCCCATAGGGGACCGTCGCGATTGCAAGCGCCGTCTGCGGCTCGGCGCCCATCGCGTAAATGTCGCCGAGTGCATGATTGGCTGCGATCTTGCCGAACAGATAAGGATCATCGACGATGGCGCGGAAGTAGTCGACCGAATGCACGGACAAGCGCGGCCCGCCCGTGTCGACGACCGCGGCATCGTCGGGCGAATTGAGACCAATCACAACGTCGCCGCGCGCCGCGGGAACGATCTGCCCGAGCGCGCGGGAGAGAGCCGTGGCGCCGACTTTCGCCCCGCAGCCGCCGCAGCGCATGGCGATGGCGGAGATTTCCTTGATCGCGGCCTGGTCGGCGACCGCCGTCTCGATCGGCGCCGCGGTCTGTGCCATATCCGGCAGGACGTTGAATCTGTCCATGAAGCGCCGGTCGATGTAGTCCTTTAGAGCCCAAACCCAGGCGCCCTCCAACATCAGCCCGTTACGGGTTCCGATCGCATGCTTCTCGCCCGTCGAGATCAGATACAGTGCATCCCTTTGCGGCTTGTAGGGTATGAGCGGACGCGCAGCGACCAGCCGGCGCAGGTTGGTGGCCAGCGGCGCGCCTGCGCGCACCGCGTAAACGCCGGATTTGGGCAGATCGTGGCCCTCAATGCTGGCGACATCTCCGGCCGCGAAAACGTCGTCATGCGAAACAGATTGGAGCGTGGGGCGGACTTTGACAAAACCATCCGCGTCGAGCGGCAAGCGTGTCTGCGCCAACCATTGCGCGGGTGTTGCCCGGGTGGTCCAGAACACCTCGTCGACCGCAAGGACACGGCCGCCGGCAATCGCGACAGCCCCGGGTTCGACGTGTTCAACCGCGCTGCCGGTAATGATCTCGATGTTGCGCTGCTGCAGGATCGCTGCAAAACGACGGCGCACCGAGGCGGGCAGGGATGGCAGGATCTCGCTGCTCGACGAGATGAGTTTGAAAGCCAGCTGCTTCGGATCGCCGCCGGCATCCGCGACATCCCGGTCCAAGCGCCGCTGCATGGACAAGATCAGCTCAACCCCGCCGGCTCCCGCCCCCACCACCGCAATGGTTGCACGCCCGCGCAAAGCAAGCACCCGGTCGCGTGCCGCCTCGAAGCGCGCCAGAAAGCCATCGATGGGTTTGACCGGCACCGCATGCTCGGCGACGCCCTTGACCGAGGTGCTCGGCGTCGAGCCGATATTCAGCGACAGCACGTCGTAAGGCACCGGCGGCCGATCGGCGCAGATGACCCGCTTTTCGGTGAGATCGAGCCCCGTTACCTCGCTTTGGTAAAGCCGCGCACCCGCGAACCGGCACAGGGGCCCGGTGTCGATGTGGGCATCGTCATAGCCATAGAGCCCGGCGATCATGCCCGGCAGCATACCGGAATAGGGTGTGTGGACCTGTCGCGTGATCAAGGTCAGGCGGACGCCCGGCATCGGCAGCATGCCAAAGCTCCGCAGCACGCCAACGTGGGCGTGGCCGGCGCCAATCAACACGATGTCTTTTAGGACGGGTGTACCGGCGGATTTCATGCCCGTGCACCTTTGCAAGTGGGCTCAACCGCGCGACCAACATCGGCGGACGCAGCGGGACCCTCCGAGAGCCGGGTTGGCAGAGTGGCAATGCGCAGCGCCTGCCGAAGCTTGCGGGACAGCTGATCGATGCCGGCAGAGAGCAGAACCGTGGACAGGATCAACACCACCGCCACGTCGAAACGCGATTCGGAAATCGCGCCATCGACGTGAAAGCCCAGCGTGCGCACACCCAGTATGCCGAAGATGGCGCTCTCCCGCACGATGATCTCCCAGCGATACAGCATATAGGCGAGAAACTGGCCATAGAGCCGTGGCACGGTTTCGTAGGCATAGAGATTGAGACTGGTGGGCGCATCCCGCCGATAGTCCAGCACATCCGCGTGCCGTCCCATCAAATACCCAACGATGCCGGCATTGTGGACCGCCAGCGCGATAATGGCCGGCAGCATGGATGGCCCCATCGTCTGCAGCAGAACGTAAGCCAACATGTACTCAGGTGTCGAGCGCACCACCACGAGCAGAATGCGCCCTGCCGTCCGCCCTGCAAAACCAAGGAAGCGGTGCGAGACCAACGGGAACAGGATGAGCGCAAGTATGCCCATGCACACCAGCGCGATCTGCGACAGAACCAGCGTATTCCAGATGCCGGGCAGGATCTGCCCCGTGAAAATAGGGCGGAACCAGGCGCCGAGTGCGGCCCACGTCTGCCATGCCGTCGGATCGCCGGTGCGCAAAGGTGCAGGCACGATATCGTGGCCCAGGAACCGCACGAGGTTGGTCAGAGCCGAGCTGGCGCCGATGGTCGCCGGCAGCACCAGGATGCTGGCGGCCAAAAGAAAGGGAAGCGTAGCGGGACGCGCCCAAAGCCGCCGCGTGCCGATCAGCAGGTAAAACAGGCCGAGAAGGGCGGCGGCTTGCGCATAGTGCCCCTGCTTGAAGTAGCTCTCCAGGTGAAATCCGACCGTCGGCAATCCGACAAAACCCAAGATCAATGTCGAGCGCAAGCCGCATTCGAGCCGGTATAAGGTGTAGATCTTGAACCGCTCCATCAACTCGGGAAGGCGCGCATAAGCGAAGGCGGAGATCGCCGAGGTGCCGGGCGGCAGCACGCGAACCGCGCTCAGCTCCGCTTCCTCGATCATTTCGGCGAATACTTTGGCGAAGATGCCGCAGTAGGGGAGCGCAATCGCCAGAATGCCGGTCAGCGGGCCGAGACCAAATACCTGGATCAGCAGCAGCGCCCAGAACAGCTCGTGGATCGAGCGCAACACGGTTGCCAGGATGCGGACGGTCAGGGATGCGGGATAGATGATGGCCAATCCGAGCCCGGAGACGGCACCGATGGTCACGCCGATCACCGCGAAGGCGACCGTCAGCACGATGCTCCAGGCCTCGATCGCAGTGAAATCAGGATGCAGAATGCCGCGCACCAGCCGCTGCAATTCCGTCCAGGGATGCAGTGCGGTCACCGCGACATCGGCAACGAGCAAGCACAACACGGCGCTGGCCAGGAACCACAGGCTGGTGCGCGAGAAGCTCAGCGGCTGAGCGGCTGCCGCTCGCAATCGCACGGAAATGCTTGAGGCGAGCGATATGCCATAGTTCAGGCGCAGCGGTTTCATCGGGCGCTGCCAAAGTGCTGCAGCAGATCGGCCGGCTGCAGCGAAGCGGAGGGCGCGTCAATGATCTTGCAGCCGCGATCGAGCACGACAATACGGTCGGCATGTGCCAGTGCCAGATACACGTCATGGAGCGCCAGCACCAGCGTTTCGTGGGCATGACGCAAGGTACAAAGGATCTCAGCGGCTTGCACACTGTCGAGTGCCGACACCGCTTCGTCGCCAAGCAGGACGGGACGGCCATTATAGAGCGCGCGCGCTACGGAGTTGCGCTGCTGCTGGCCGCCCGACAACGAGCCCGCGGATGCGAATATCTTATCGGCGAGTCCGACCCTGGACAGCACCGCCTCGATCTCGCAAATATCGCTCCGGGCGGGCGACACCAGCGTCCTGAGGTTATGGAGCGTCGAATGCCTGTCGAGCCGGCCCATGTAGACGTTGTGGAACACCGATAGCGGCCGCACCAGCGCGGCGGCCTGCGGCACCAGCGCGATGTCGTTCGGCCGCTGGGCGTGCAGCAATCCTATCAGGGTCGATTTACCGGCGCCGCTGCGGCCCATCAACGCCACACGCTCGCCGGCGCGGATCTCCAGATCGATATCGGTGAGCACCGGTCGGCCGGCATAGCCAGCCGACGCCTGTCTCAGCGAGAACACGATTTGGCCAGGTGTCATAAGTCCGATCGTCACATTGGGCGCGGTGGGGCGCTTGCGTAGGCGCCGATTGCGCATTCTCTCAGTTCAACAAACCTGTGAGCTTCGCCACGTCCTCGATCACTTTATAGTCCTCGTTCTTCGCCGGAATGAATTTGGTTCGGCCGAACACGGCGAGCAGCTGGGGATCGTCGATGCCCAATATCGTGGCGGTCAGCCGCTTCGTGAAACCTTCGCCATACGTCTTGTCCACGTCGCCGCGCGCAACCCAGTGATAATCGGGAAACGGCGGCGTCTCCCAGATCACCGAAACCAGCTTGGTGTCGACTTTGCCGGCCTTGACCTCGGTATCCCAAACGATCCGGTCCATCACGCCGACCTCGTACGCGCCCGATTGCACGAGTTGCACGGTACGGCTGTGGTCACCCGAAAATCCGACGCGGGAGAATATCGTCTCGGGCGTCTTGCCGGGGAACGCCTGACGCAGAAAATGCTCGGGAAAAACCCGGCCAGAGGTCGAGGCACGTGCACCAAAGGTGAAGGTCTTGCCCGCGATTGCTTCGGGCAGCTGCTTCGAAGGCTTAAGCCCGGTCGATGCGTTGGCGATGAAATAGCTGGTGAACGCCACGTCCTCGGCACCTTGCGCAATGCTCTGCGAGCGGGGAACCGCCAATACGACCTGGACGCCGGTGAACCCGCCAAACCATCCGAATTGCACCTGGTTGTTGGTGAACGCGGTGACCGCCGCCGGATAGCTCTTCACGGGTAGATATTTGACCGGCACGCCGAGCTTGGCCTCGAAGTATCTGGCATAGGCTGTGAACTTCTCCACCAGTCGTGTCTCGTCCTGGTCGGGTATCGCGGTGAACACAATCGGAGCCGGTTGCGCCTGCGCGGCGGCTGTCATGAACAGCACGGCCAAGCTGGTGACCAAGACCACACGTCTCGTCATCTAGGGTCCTCCCATGACGCACAGCGGCGCAAGGCCCAGAGCCCCGCATCGTGTACACATTGTTCGGAAGGACCATGTGGCTTGTTACGTCCCGATGCCTGCCGACAGCTAAAAACGTCGCATCACGTCGGGCGTGAGCGATGCGACACCGGCAAACGCCACGCCCTTTAGCGCGATCGCCCCGGCGCCATGCCGGGCCTCAAGGTTGCGCACGAAGGCGTCAAGGACGGCGTAACGCTTGTCGCCAAGCGAGGCGATGCCGGCCGCCATGCCGGGCGCAAATGCCAATCGCTCGGCCAGCCATCTGGCCGATGGTGCTTCGAGTGCTGCGGTGATGACCTTGATCCTGGGCTCTGGGAGGCCCGCCGCGCGAAACAGTGCGATGAACTCGGGTGCCTCGCGATAGCGCAACTGCGCAGGCAGCGGTGCGGCCGGCTGATCCGGCGAGACCTCGAGCGTCGCCGCCCGCAAGGCCGCCGCCAGCTCGTAATTCTGAGGTTGCGTCCAGGTCACGACGGCAATCCTGCCACCTGGGCGCACGACCCGACGCATCTGCTGGAGGCCGCGCACGGCATCGGGGAACAGGACAACGCCGAACACCGACAAGGCTGCGCTGAACGATGCGTCCGCAAATGCAAGGCTCTGTCCGTCCATAACCAACGCTTGGATCGCATAGCCCGCGGCCTGGGCTCGCACCTGCGTTCGCTCGATCATACCTGCGGAGGCATCGATCGCGGTCACGGATGCCCCGTTCGCGGCCAACGCCAGGGCGGCCCCCCCGCTGCCAGCGCCAACGTCCAGCACGGTGGCTCCAGACGCCAGTTCCAACATGTCAATCGCCGCACGCGCAAAGCCGAGCGTGAACGGCTCGAACACGCGCTCGTACACTGATACGTGATCGCCCCATTGCTCGGGACGCTGGTCCGGCTGAAGTCCCGTCGCTATATTCGACATGGAAAACCCTTGCACGCGCACCGGGCTCGACGTGGTTTGGCCGGGCCCGCATTCATAGGATGGAAGAGACTTGCATGTCAGCAGCCACCGCCCCAGGCATCGGCATCACCAAGTCATCGCGCGCCATACCGGCAGAATTTGCGCTCGGTCTTGGGCTGACCAACGAGTGCAATCTGGCTTGCGCCTTCTGTTATCGCGACCCTTCGCGCGTGGATCGGCTGTCGCTCGATCAAGTGCGCTCGGTGGTCGAGACATTGCCGATTCGCTCGGTCAATCTGGGGACCGGGGAGAACGGCCTGCATCCCGAATTCCTCGACATCGTCGGCTATCTACGCAGTCAACCGCTGAAACTGACTATGACCTCCAACGGTTTTTCCGTGAGGTCCGTGCCCGACCAGCAGCTGGCGGCGTTCAAGGATATCGAATTCTCCCTCGATTACCCGACGCAAGCCGAGCAGGACGAGCAGCGCGGACCCGGCAACTGGGCACTGCTGCATGAGCAGGCGGCGCGCTGCCGACGGCTGGGCGTGCCGGTGACCTTCATTTCGGTGATGATGCAGTCGAATTTCGACCGGCTGGCCGAGGTCGCCGAGATCGCCAGGGTTTACGATGCGCCATTGCGCGTCAACGTCTACCAGTCGGTTCAGTCGGACCTCTACGCGCTTTGCTACGATCAGTATTGGACGGCGTTCGAGACGCTGTTTGCCAAGACCGACGTGATCGCGATCGGTGAGCCGCTGGTGCGTGCCATGGCCGGCATGCCGCCGCGAACGGGTGGATGCGGGGTCGCGACGGTACGCGTGACGCCGCGCGCCACCGTGCAGCCGTGCGTCTATTGGACGGGTGCAGGAGCCCCGCTGGACGTGCTGCTGGCAGCGGGAGGCGGTGTGGTCGACAGCAAGCCATTCGAGGACGCGCGTTCGGTGCCGAAGGCGTGTCAAAGCTGCGCGCATCTGGCCGCCTGCCGCGGTGGCTGCGCCGGCCGCAGACGATTGCTCGGCGCACTGGGCGAGCCCGACCCGTATTGTCCAGTGATCCGTGGCGACGACCGGCGCCTGTCGATCCGGATGGCGCCCGCACGCGACATGCCCAAATTGGAAAGCGCCTGCACCACGATCGTGATGGCCAGAGCGGTGCGCTGAGCTGAGCTGCATCGCTATGGCGCGTCCCCGAATATGCCGCGCGTTCCCCGTCGAACTCGTGCCCACCGCGGCGGCCGGGCTGAAAATCGTCTAAAATTTTGATTTTCCTGGCTTTTTCATTGGAGCGGGCGATGGGATTCGAACCCACGACCCTCACCTTGGCAAGGTGATGCTCTACCCCTGAGCTACGCCCGCGTCTCCAATCGGGTCAACGGCTCACTGTCAGCCTTGACCGCCAGCCCGGTGGCTCTTATTGCGCAAAGCGGACGGCTTGGCAAGCCGGACGTCGTGGCCGGACGTCGCGGCGCGGGATTGGAACTATTGCGTCCGCGAGATGCCGCCGGTAAGCAGGGAGCGGCAGGTTCCTCGACTGGTTTCCCGAGCCTGCGCTCGAGTCATGCTGCCAACCCCTGGACGAATTGCCAGCCATGTCCGCTACGCGCGCCGATCTCATCGCCCGTCTCGATGCGTTGGGGATTGCCACCCGCACGCTGGAGCATCCGGCCACCTTCACCGTCGCCGAAAGCCAGCTGCTGGAAAAAGAGCTGCCCGGCGGCCATACCAAAAATCTGTTCCTGAAATCGAAGAAGGGCGAGCTTTACCTGATCGTCGCGCTGCATGACGCGGTAATCCAGCTCAATGCGCTGCCCAAACGGCTCGGCTGCGCCCGTCTGAGCTTTGGCAGTGCCGATCTGCTCGGCGAGGTGCTCGGCGTTCCGCCGGGCTCGGTCACCCCGTTCGCCCTTGTCAACGATACCCGCCAGCGGGTCATCGTTATCCTTGACGCCACGATGATGAAGCACGACCTATTGAATTATCATCCGCTCGAGAATACCGCCACGACGAACATTGCACGCGACGACCTTTTGCGCTTTATCAGGGCCTGCGGGCACGAGCCGAGGATCCTCGATGTCAGCGAGGGGCCGGCCCCGCACGGCGCGATCGGCTGACGGTGTTGACAATACGGGCGGCGGCACCTGCCGCGGCAAGGCCATCAGGCCACGGAGCAGATCAATGGATTTCGGATTTCGCAGGAAGAGCACGGCCGAGGCCAAGCCGGCGGCTCCGGTGACCGGCGGCGGTGCCGCCGCCGACATCATCAAAGACACCACCACCGCCGGGTTCATCAAGGACGTCATCGAGGCATCCAAGCAGGTGCTGGTGCTGGTCGATTTCTGGGCGCCCTGGTGCGGCCCCTGCAAGCAGCTGACGCCGATTCTCGAGAAGGTGGTGCGGGCGGCCGGCGGCAAGGTGCGGCTGGTCAAGATGAACATCGACGAGCATCCGACCATTCCCGGTCAGATGGGGGTGCAGTCGATCCCCGCCGTGTTCGCGTTCAAGGCGGGGCGGCCGGTCGATGGCTTCATGGGGGCGCTCGGCGAGACGCAGATCAAGCAGTTCATCGATCGGCTGCTGGGTCCGGGCGGTGGAGTCGATGCGCCGGCGGCCGACATCGCGGAAGCCGTGAAAGCCGGCGAGGCGGCGCTGCAGGCGGGCCAACTGCAGGAGGCGGCTGAAATTTTCGCGGCTGTGCTTGGCGAGGACAAGCTCAATGTCGACGCCATCGCCGGGCTCGCCCGCTGCTACCTCAACGCCGGCGACCACGGCCGTGTCGAGGAAACGCTGGCGCTGGCCCCTCCCGATAAGGCCGGCGCGGCCGCCATAGCATCGGTCCGCGCAGCTCTTGATCTGGCCCGCAAGGCGCCCAAGCCTGGCGAACTGGCGCGGCTGCAAGCCCTGGTAGTTGCCAATCCTGCCGATCACACCGCGCGGTTCGATCTCGCACTGGCTCTCGCCGCACAGGGCGAGCGCCAGCAGGCCGCCGAGCAGCTGCTCGAGCTGATGCGTCGCGACCGCAAATGGAACGAGGAGGCGGCACGCAAGCAGCTGGTCCAGCTGTTCGAGGTGTGGGGACCGACCGATCCGCTGACCATCGAAAGCCGCCGCCGGCTGTCTTCGATCTTGTTTTCTTAAGTGAAACTCGAGCAACGAGTGCTTGGAGGAATACGCGTTCAAAAACGGTGCCGGTACGTGGAGCACCGATTGTTGAGAGTCTCCTTGATGCGTCTTCAAACCGGGACCGGGTATGCGCGCGGCCGAACGCTATAAGAGCCCGGAGGATATGCCCCGGCAGCTCGCGGTGTTTCCGCTGCAGGGCTGCATCCTGCTGCCGCGCGTGCTGTTACCGCTCAATGTCTTCGAGCCGCGCTATCTGGCCCTGGTCGATCAGGCGATGTCGAGCACCCGACTTATCGGCATCATTCAACCCGTAAACGCCGGCACGAACGGCCCGGAATCGCCCGAGGGCAGCAACGTGCCGCTGCGGCAGGTAGGCTGCGCGGGGCGTATCGTGTCCTATCAGGAGCTTGACGATGGCCGCTGCCTCATCACCTTGCTCGGCATCGCACGGTTTCAGCGTGGCGAGGAGCAGGCGTCGACGACGCCCTTTCGGAACTGCGCGGCAGATTTCATGCCGTTCGCGGCCGACCTCGAGTACGGCCGCGGCGAGGACGCGGTGGATCGCAGCGCCGTCATCCAGGCCCTGAAGGACTATGTCGCGGCCAATCGAATCCGGGCCGATCTGTCGGTCATCATGCGAGCGGAGACCGAGCTACTGGTCAACACGCTGTCGATCATCGCACCCTATGGGGCCGAGGAGAAGCAGGCGTTGCTGGAGGCGCCCGACCTGAAGACGCGGGCGGAAACTCTGGTTGCCCTCGCCGAGATGGACTTGAGGGCCAGTGGCAATGGCTCCGGCTCGACCTTGCAATGAACAGGAGCCCCTCATGAGCGAGCCGTCAGAGTCGCAAGCGGCACGGGGCAAGCCCGCCGAGCGCACCGACCCGCGCCTGCTCGAGCTGCTGGTTTGCCCGGTCACCAAGACACGCCTGGAATACGACGCTGCCCGCCAGGAGCTGATCAGCCGCGCTGCCGGCCTCGCCTACCCAATCCGCGATGGCATCCCGATCATGCTGCCGGAGGAGGCGCGGGAGTTGAAGGGCTGAGGCGATCGGTTCGTGATCGCCTTGCAAAACCTCATCCTGTTTCCGTGGATGGGACGATTGCAGAACGTTGAAACCGTCCGCAAGGTTGGCGTGCGGCAACATCCCCAATCTTGTCTGTCATACCAAACCCGGCTGATCAATTCGCAACTCGTCGTTGGGTCGCGCGTCATCGATGGCGATGCTCCGCATCGACGCTTGACCCAACCGACATGAATAATGGCCGAGCCCGATCGGCTGCGCGAAACAGTTCTTCAACCAATATCCTGCAACGTATCGAAACAATTGGCTTGCTACGTTCTCGTGGGCTCGCAAGCGCATGGCTGCGCCGGCCTCCAATCCAATTTCCACCTCCGCCAACCTCTCGACAGTTAATGGTTTCCTTACAGTCGTCCCCGGGATGCGATTGGAATGACAAGAATCACTGCCACCAGCAAACTGATCCGTCTCACCTGGATATCGTTCGGGCTTGCCTTCGCGGCGGTCGCTGCGATCGTCGTCACCATTCTCAACCTGCGCTCGGATGCGCTCAACGACGCGATTCGCGAACAGCGGAATCTGGCGGTCATTCTGGGGCAACAGATTTCCTATGCGACGCGCTCGATCGAGACCGCGCTGGGCGACGTCGAGGCCCTCGTCGCAGAAAAGCAGCCAAGAAACGCCGCCGAATTGCGGACCATGATGCAGACGGAGCAGGTTCGCCGCTTCCTGCTCGATAAACTGACGGCCCTGTCGAAGGCGGAGGTCGTCTCGATCATCGGTGGTGACGGATCGCTGGTCGTATCGACGTTTTCCTGGCCAACCCCCAACATGAATTTAGCGGACCGGCAGCATTTCATCGGCCACCGGGACAGCCCGAGCAAGTCACTTCAGATATCGAACCCCCTGGTGAGCCGCACGTCCGGTGCGACGACCATCTATTTCACCCGCCGTCTCTCGGCCGCCGACGGAAGCTTTCTCGGCATCGCCCTGGTCGGCATGAACATCCAGTATTTCCATTCCACCTACAGCTCGATTTCCGCCCTCAAGGACAAATCGATGCTGCTGTTGCGCCCCGACGGCACCGTGCTCGTGCGCTACCCGGATGTGAACAATCGCGCCGGCGAGCGCATTCCCGCCGGCTCACCCTGGCATGCGATCCTGAGCCGCGGCGGCGGGCACTACCGGTCTCCGGGATATTTCGACAAGGAGGGCGCGCGCGTCGTCGTCGTGCAACCCCTCGACGACTATCCGCTGGTCATCAATGTGGCGGCCACCGAACGAGCCGTGCTGGCGCTGTGGCGCATGCGCGCCACCCAGATCGGACTGGGCGCGTTGCTGGCGTTCCTTTGCGCCGGCTATCTGCTGAACGCCACATACGGGCAGTTCCGCAAGCTGCTCAGCTCCGAAAAATCGCTTCTCGACAAGGGCGAGGCGATGGCGCTGCAAAATCTGCACTTCTCGGCCGCGCTCGAGAACATGCCGCACGGCCTGTGCATGTACGATTCCAGCCAACGCCTGATCATCGCCAACTCGAATTACCGGCGCATGTACCGCCTCGGCGCCGAGCTGGTGAAACCCGGCGTGCCGCTGCAAGCCGTCCTGGAAGCGCGTGTCGCAAGCGGAACCGCGCCCAAGGCTTCCGGGGATTTTGTCGAGAATGCCCTCGCCAGAACGCCGCAGGATGCCGATCGCTCCATGGAAAGCGAGCTGGAGGATGGCCGCATCGCTTCGGTGATACGCGAGCCCATGCCCGATGGCGGCTGGGTCTCAATTCACATGGATGTCACCGAAAAACGCTTGGCCGAGCGAAAGATCGCGTATCTGGCCCATCACGATGCCTTAACGGGATTACCCAATCGCGTTCAATTGCGCGAGCATATCGAGTTGAGCTTGGGCCGCATGCGGCGAGGCAGCGAGAGCATCGCCGTGCTGTGCCTCGACCTCGACCATTTCAAAAACGTCAACGACAGCCTGGGCCACCCGGTTGGCGACGCCTTGCTGCACGCGGTTTCGGAGCGGTTGCGCGGATGCTTGCGCGATACGGACATGGTGGCGCGCACCGGCGGCGATGAGTTCTCCATCGTGCAGGCAGGCGCCGAGCAGCCGACTGCCGCGTCCGCTCTGGCCGAGCGCATCGTCGAAGCCCTGAGCGCGCCGTTCGATCTGGGCGAGCATCAGGTCGTGATCGGCACCAGCGTCGGCATCGCCATGGCTCCGGTGGATGGGACCGAGCCCGATCAGCTGCTGAAGAATGCCGACCTCGCGATGTACCGGGCCAAGACCAGCGGCCGCGGTACGTACAGTTTCTTCGCCCCGGAAATGGATGCGAAGGCGCAAGCCCGGCGTCTCCTGGAGCAGGATCTGCGCAAGGCCATCATCGCCCAGGAATTCGAAATTTTCTATCAGCCGATCGTCAACCTCGAGGACGACCGGATCGTCGGGTTCGAAGCGCTGCTGCGCTGGAACCATCCGACCCGTGGTCGCATACCGCCGATTGAATTCATTCCGCTGGCCGAGGAAACCGGGCTGATCATTCCGATCGGCGAATGGGTGATCCGAAACGCTTGCGCGGAAGCCAATACCTGGGCGCCCGGCTTGCGCGTGGCCGTGAATATCTCGCCGGTGCAATTCCGCAGCAGGTCCCTGGTCTCTACCGTAGTCACGTCCCTCGGGTCGTCGGGATTATCGCCGATGCGACTGGAGCTTGAAATTACCGAAGCCATCCTGTTGCACGACAATGAGGCAACGCTGGCCGTGCTGCATCAATTGCGCGATCTCGGCGTCAAGATATCGATGGACGATTTTGGCACCGGCTATTCCTCGCTGAGCTATCTGCGCAGCTTTCCCTTCGACAAGATCAAGATCGACCAGAGCTTCATTCGCGACCTCGCCGACAACCCGGATTCGATCGCGATCATCCGCGCCGTCACGGGGCTCGGCAAGAGTTTCGGCATGCTGACGACGGCCGAGGGCGTGGAAACGCGGGAGCAACTGGAGCAGATGCGCGCCGAAGGCTGCACGGAAGTTCAGGGATATTTCTATGGAAGGCCGACCGCCGCCAATGAAATCGCCGGGGTTCTGGCCGGCTTCCAGCGGCACGTGAAGGCATCGTAGGCGCCGCCGCAATTGACCGTGACGGCACTGTCCGTCACACCGTCCCGCCGGCCAGCAGCTTCGGCACGTCACCGGCGAGGCCCGCCGCTTCCGCCACCAAGTGCCGCTTGAGGCCCTCCAGCCGGTCGACCACGCCGAGCCCGATTCCGCGTGCCGCGCGCAGCAGCGCGTTGTCATTGGCGAACAGGCGGTTGAGGCCATCGAACGCCGCCGCCGACAGCGCCGCATCCGAGCGACGCCAGCGCTGATAGCGCTCGAGCGTGTCGGCTGCGCCGAGGTCGAGCCCGATCCGCGCGCCGTCCGCGAGGCATTCGACCAGCGCCGCCACATCCCGGAATGCCAGGTTGACGCCCTGCCCGGCCAAGGGATGCACGCCGTGCGCGGCATCGCCGACCACCGCCAGCCGATCGCCGATCATGCTGCGGGCAAGGTGCGATTCGAGCGGCCAGAGGCTGCGTCCGCCGTCGAGCGCGAGCTCCCCGAGCCGGCCGCCGAGCCGCCGGTCGAGCTCATCGAGGAACCGTTCGTCGCAGAGACCTGCAAGGCGATACCCTTCCTCACGCGCCTCGGACCAGACGATCGATGAGCGATGCCGGCCGGCGCGGTCGGGCAGCGGCAGCATGGCGATCGGCCCCGCCGGCAGGAAATGCTGCATGGCGCGGCCCTGGTGCGGTTTGCCGTGGAACACGTTGGTAACGATGCCGACCTGGCCGCTGCTCCATTGCGTGATCTGGATGCCGGCGAGCTCGCGCAGCCGCGAGCGGCGGCCATCCGCGGCCACCACCAGCGCGGCCGTCAGCCCGCGGCCATCGCCGAGCGTGACAGTGGCCCCGTGCTCTGAGACGGTCAAGCCGGCGATTTCCGCTCCTCCGATCAGCGTGACGCTGGGCGTTTGGCGCGCCAGCTGCTCCATCACGCGTTTCAGCGCGCGGTTGGTGACGATCAGCGAGGCGGGGGTTCCGTCGGCGAGCCGATTGTCGTAGCTGAGCAACCGCGGACGGAGCGCGGCCTCGAGCGGGCTGTCGGTGATGTCGATGGTCAGCACCGGCTCGGCCTCGCCCGAAAGCCGCTCGGCGGCGCCGAGGCGCTCCAGCAGCCGCCAGCTGCCCGCCCCCAGCGCCGAGGCGCGGACATCCGCGGACTCGCCGTCGGGATCCATCGGCCCCTGGTCGATCACGGCTATTGAAACGCCTGGTCCTAGGCAGACTGCGATCGCGCGCGCCAGCGCCAGGCCGGCAAAGCTGCCGCCGCCGATCACCACGTCAAAAGCTTGCTTGCCATCCGATTGCATCGGGGTCACCGCGACCGATTCATCTTGACCGCGACGCCCTGCAGCGATTGGCTGACCCTGTCGCGGTCGACTCAAGACTTACCGCAAACACCACCAGGAACAAAGCCATGGCTGTCGACGCGCTGCTGTCCATTCTCGATCTCGAGCCGCTCGAAGCGAACTTGTTTCGCGGCACCAGCCCCAAGGACGGCTGGCAGCGTGTGTTCGGCGGACAGGTGATCGGGCAGGCGCTGATGGCGGCAGTCCGCACCGTCGACAACCGAGCGGTTCATTCCCTGCATGGCTATTTCGTGCTGCCGGGCGACCCCAGGGTGCCGATCATCTACCAGGTCGACCGCATCCGCGACGGCAAGAGCTTCACCACGCGCCAGGTGACCGGCATCCAGCATGGCGCGGCGATCTTTTCGATGGGGGTCTCGTTCCAGCGCGAGGAAACCGGTTTTGATCACGCCGAGCCGATGCCGAAGGTTCCGATGCCCGAGCAGCTGGCATCCGAGGCGGATTTGAAAAAGATGGTGCTGGAGCAGATGCCAGCCCCGGTCCGCACCTATTGGGAGCGCGAGCGGCCGATCGAGCTGCGTCCGGTCGATCTGACCCGGTACATATCTCCGACTCCGACCATGCCGGCCGCGCAGCAGATCTGGCTGAGGTCCACCGCCCCGCTGCCGGACGACCCCACCCTGCATCAGTGTGTCCTTGCCTACGCCACCGATTTCACACTGCTCGACACGACCCTGATCGCACACGGCCGGCTGATGTTCGATCCGACGGTGCAGATGGCCAGTCTCGACCATGCCATCTGGTTTCACCGCCCATTCCGCGCCGACGACTGGCTGCTTTATGCTCAGGATAGCCCAAACGCGCACGGGGCTCGCGGGTTCGCGCGCGGCAGCGTGTTCACCCGCGACGGTGTGCTGATCGCCTCGGTCGCCCAGGAAGGCCTCGTCCGGCAGCTCCGCTGACCTGGCTTCGGCGTCGTCTGCCGAAATCATAGGCAAATTTTGTTTTCTGCACAATTTTCCAGCAGAATCCGCAATTGCCGGTGCTCAAAAACGCGGCAGGCTTTCATTTTATACCCAATATTTCAATGAGTTAAAGTTTTCCACCGCATCTGGCACAAGTCTTGATCTCGTCTAACCGTGGCAGGTTCTGGGGGCGGTCTCCGGCAAGCCGGCAAGCCGGCTGGGCGGCGGACTTACGGGACCCGCTGCGGTCGCTGATGCAAGCACGTTGAGGAGGTGGAATTCATGAAACAGGTAACGGCAATCATTAAGCCGTTCAAACTGGAGGATGTGCGCTCGGCCCTGACTGAGCTCGGCATCCACGGTATGACGGTGACCGAGGTCAAGGGCTACGGCCGCCAGAAGGGTCACACGGAAATCTACCGCGGCGCGGAATACGCCGTGAATTTCCTGCCTAAAATCAAGATCGAGGTGGTGATCGCTTCCTCACTCACCGACAAGGCCGTCGACGCCATCGTCACAGCGGCAAAGACCGGACAGATCGGCGACGGAAAAATCTTCGTCACACCTGTCGAGCACACGGTGCGCATCCGTACCGGAGAAACCGACGATGCCGCGCTTTGATCGAATGAACCAGCTACCTAAGGGGGAGCAAGTGAAAACGACTACGAAGTTCAACCGTTGCCTGGCCATGCTGTTGCTGGCCATACCCGTCATGTGCCTGTCGGTCGGAGACGCTTTTGCCGCCGCGCCGGTGCCCAACAAAGGTGACACCGCCTGGATGCTGGTATCCAGCGCCCTGGTGCTGATGATGTCGATACCGGGCCTCGCCCTGTTCTACGGCGGCCTCGTACGGACCAAGAACATGCTGTCGATGCTGACTCAGGTGTTCATGATCGTGTCGATGGTCGGCATCGTCTGGGTGCTCTACGGATATTCTGTGGCGCTCGGCGATACCAGCGGCAACCTCGCGTCCTACATCGGCGGCTTCGGCAAGGCTTTCCTAAAAGGGGTCACACCGGATTCGACCGTGCCGACCTTCACCAACGGCGTCGTCATCCCCGAATACGCCTACATGGTGTTCCAGATGACGTTCGCCATGATCACGCCGGCGCTGATCGTCGGCGCGTTCGCCGAGCGGATGAAGTTCTCGGCGATCGTGTTGTTCATGCTGCTGTGGGTATCGTTCATCTACTTCCCGATCGCCCACTGGGTCTGGGCGACGGCGGCTCCTGATGACATCGCCGCGGCAGCGAAAGCCTTGAAGGACGCCACAACCGATGCGGCCAAGAAAGCCTCGCAGGCCAAGCTCGACGAGGTGCTGGCGGGTGCCGGCTGGCTCGCGCAGATGGGCGCGCTCGACTTCGCCGGCGGCACGGTCGTGCACATCAATGCCGGCATCGCGGGCCTGGTCGGCTCGATCCTGGTCGGCAAGCGCGTCGGTTACGGCCGCGAGCAGATGGCCCCGCACAGCCTCACCATGACCATGATCGGCGCCTCGCTGCTGTGGGTCGGCTGGTTCGGCTTCAACGCCGGCTCCAACCTCGAAGCGAACGGCACCACCGCGCTCGCCTTCGTCAACACCATGGTTGCGACCGCCGCGGCGGCGCTCTCCTGGCTGTTCACGGAATGGGCGCTGAAGGGCAAGCCGTCGCTGCTCGGCATGGCCTCGGGCGCGGTCGCCGGCCTCGTCGCGGTCACACCCGCCTCCGGCTATGCCGGCCCGATGGGGGCGATCGTGCTCGGTCTCATCGTCAGCCCGGCCTGCTTCTTCTTCGTCACCCAGGTGAAGAGCAAGATGGGCTACGATGACGCGCTCGATGTGTTCGGCGTGCACTGCATCGGCGGCATCATCGGCGCCATCGGTACGGGCATCCTGGTCGCTCCCTACCTCGGCGGCGTCGGTCTGACCGATTACACCATGATCGACAAGAACAACGTCGGCGACTACATCATGATCAATCAGGTCATCATCCAGGTGAAGGCGGTGCTGTCGACCCTGCTATGGTCGGGCATCGGCTCGGCAATCATCTACAAGGTCGTCGACCTGGTGGTTGGATTGCGGCTACCGGTCGATCGCGAGCGCGAGGGCCTCGACCTCGCCGATCATGGTGAGCGCGCCTATAACTACTAAGCAGGCATTCGTGGGTTACCCCACGAATGTCTGCTTAGATTCTTTGATTTAGCAGGATTTTCACGCAAAACCGCGTGGGCACTTTTCCGAAATCCTGCTTAGGTTTTCTGCGATCTGTTTCCTCCCAGAGAACGTCAACCCGACGTCCTCCACCTGGCCCGGGACACGTGTGTTCCGGGCCTTTTTCATGCGCGCGCACCACATAAAAAAGGCCCGGCTTTTGCCGGGCCATCGCGAAGTTCGGTAA
>Ga0209069_10000120_pt1 | contig 29229 bp, 25 predicted proteins | sample Str013_2_FD_187202 | JGI IMG/M metagenome (GOLD analysis project Ga0209069, IMG submission 187202) | Freshwater sediment microbial communities in response to fracking from Pennsylvania, USA - Straight Creek_MetaG_SC_2013 (SPAdes) (version 2) | ecosystem: Environmental > Aquatic > Freshwater >...
TGGTGGACGCGGTGGTGGCGGTGGCGGTGGACGCGGCGGCGGTGGTGGTTTCCGCGGACGCTAAACTTGAACATCGCAGCGCGCTAGCTCTCACTTAGAAAGCCCGCGAATTAAAAAAGAGACGCAGAATTGAATCTGCGTCTCTTGAACTTTTTAGTTCTTGCTTCCTGCAAGGCCGTTTTTCGCAAGCCGCGTCTTACACGAACTCAACGTTCGGTTGGTGCGGGATAATGCCTGCGCGGTATCCCATGTCCAGCAGGCGGACGATCGCTTCCCGGCCATCCGGGCCGTAGTCCAGTGTGCGCTCGTTCACGTACATCCCCACAAACTGGTCTGCTTTTTGCGTGTCCAGATCACGCGCGAACTGCATGGCGTAAGCCAGCGCTTCTTCGCGATGGTCCAGCGCGTACTGGATACTGTCACGCAGAGCCTGGTTGATCGTGGCGCACAGTTCCGGTCCTAGTTCGCGACGAATCGCATTCCCGCCCAGAGGAAGTGGCAGACCGGTGAGCTCATGCCACCACTTGCCCAGATCCAGAATGCGATGCAAGCCGAAGCTCTCATATGTAAGCTGGCCTTCATGGATGATCAGACCTGCTTCATAATTTCCCGCCACCACTTCCGGAATGATCTGGTCAAACGGTACGACGGCGGTTTCAATCTGCGGAGCGAAGAGCTTCAGCGCAAGATAAGCCGTGGTCATGGTGCCGGGGACGGCGATTTTTTTCTTTTTCAGTTCTTCCAGGGCCAGCACGCGCGGCGCCACCACCATGGGACCGTACTGTTCGCCCACGCTGCCGCCGCAGGCCATAAGCGCGTACTTATCCTGCACGTAAGGATAGGCGTGGAAAGAGATGGCGCTAACATCGTAAAAGCCGTCCATGGCTTTGCGGTTGAGCGTTTCAATATCGGTAAGCGTGTGCGTAAACTTCAGGCCGGGCACGCGCACCTTATTGGTGGCCAGACCGTAAAACATGAACGCGTCATCAGAGTCCGGGCTGTGGGCCACGCTGATCTCGCGAATTTGGGGAACAACGGAAGAAAATGACATGCTTGACATCCTGTACACCTTGGAAATGTTTTGACTCTGGGTTCTTTTCCCTGGCCTGAACGGTTGCTATTTCTGCTCAAGCGTTTCTTGTTCCGGCTGGATCTCCGCCGTCGGTTGCTGGGGAATTTTGCCTGGACGACGCAGATGCCATCCCAGCCGCCACCGGAGCGCAATTACCGTCACCAGAATGGCCGCTACCGAAAGCGTCAGCAGTCCAAACAACCATATCATCAATATTTAGGATATCAGACATGGACGCGCCAACGCGGCGGGAAAAACCCAAACCGCGAAGTCTTTAGACACCCACCGGGAACGGTTTAGTATGCGGTTCGCGCGTTTCGCCGCGGCCTTCAAACCGGCCCTGCAGCAGGGACATTAATCCGGTGTACCAGTACCCCAGCACGAAGAGCATCAGAAAGGGGATCGTCCAATAATTTTCGCTGGTAAACGCGTATGCACACATGAGCGCGAAATAGCATCCCACCAGAAGTTCCAGCCAGGGGACAATGCCCAACCGCCGCCGGTACTTTTGCCCCATTGCTTTGTCGGCCTTCGATTCCACGCGATACTTCGGTGTGCGTTTGAAAGATGACTTGATGCCGAGCAGCGCTTCAATCACCGCGCGCGTGTTGGTGAGCGTAAGCCCAATGCCCAGCGACATGAGGAAGGGCAGATAGAGAAATGTTCGCGGCCATTTGTTCGGGAACAATTCTTTCTGCGAAACCAGATAGAAGCTGGAGATGGAGAACGTTGACGCCATGAACAGCGGCAAATCGATCAACAGCATCTGGAACCAGCCGCCAAACGAACGGATGATCATGGCCGGCAGCAACAGCGTGGAAAGCACGATCATCAGCGGATAGCTCAGGTTTGCCGTCAGGTGATAGAAGGCTTCCACCTTGATGCGCCATGGCACATCGGCACGGAAAACTTTCGGTAGAATTTTTTTGCCCGTCTGGATCAATCCTTTGGCCCAGCGCGCCTGCTGCGTCTTGAAGGCCGTCATCTCGATCGGCAGCTCCGCGGGACATTCAATGTCCTGGACGTACTTGAACTTCCATCCGGCGAGTTGCGAGCGATAAGAAAGATCGGTGTCTTCGGTGAGCGTGTCATGCTGCCAGCCGCCGCCGTCTTCAATGGCTTTGCGCCGCCACATGCCGGCTGTGCCGTTGAAGTTGAAAAACACCATGCTGCGCGAGCGTCCGCCGTGCTCCAGGATGAAATGGCCATCGAGCAAAATGGCTTCGACCTCAGTCAAGAAGGAGTAATTGCGGTTCAGGTGCGTCCAGCGGGTTTGCACCATGCCGACTTCAGGTTCGGCAAAGTGGTGCACCACGCGCATGAGCCAGTCTTCCGGCGTAACAAAGTCGGCGTCAAAGATGGCGATGAATTCGCCCTTGGACGTTTTCATCCCATTCTGCAACGCGCCGGCCTTATAGCCTTCACGGTTGTCGCGATGAATAAAGACAATCGGATGCCCGAGCGCCGCGTAGCGTTCCACCACGGCGCGCGCGGCTTCCGTGGTCTCGTCCGTGGAATCGTCCAGGACCTGTATGTCCAGTTTGTCTTTCGGGTACTCCACTTTGCAGATAGATTCCACCAGGCGGTCCACCACGAACTGTTCGTTGAAAATCGGCAACTGGATGGTGACGCGCGGCAGCTCAGCGAATTTCTGCGGCGGGTCCGTCGTGCGGTTCTTGCGGTTCTTGTAATACATGTAGACCAGCGCGTAACGGTGCAAACCGTAGCCGGCCAGAATAGTCATCACCACGAAATAGGGAATCAGCAGCGAGAGATCAAACGCGTTGGGCGTGTAGAGGCCTTTGAACGTCTTGTCCAGAAACTGCGTCTTCAAATACTGGACGAACCCCTTCTGTCCGGCGAAGGTGAACGCGAGCAGAAGATTGGCGACAAAAGGGCTCAGGCTGGTACTCCGGTTCCAAGGGAAATTCAAAGTAGAGATTGTAAACCATTCATCTAGATTGTGGAGCGCAGCCCGGGGTCCCCAACGCACGCTTCGTGCGGTGGGGTGGAGGCGCATTCGGCTGCGGCTTCATGCTGCTTTTTCGAACGCCATCGTCACCGTGCTTTTTTCCACCGCGTTCATCGCAATCGCGGTTCCCATTTTCGGCGATTTTGATAAGACTCGCAACTTTGGCAATTGCTCCGATTCACTTGGCGCAGTTCGCTGCAAAGCTTGTCTGTACAGCCACAACAACCTCGCTGCCGTCTGCAACTGCCACAACAGTTTTCCCGCCGTCTTGCAGTCGATCCTGCCGTCGATCAGCGCATGCGCCGCCACCGCGATTGTTACCTGGATCGCATTGAAATCCGTGCCGATATCGGCGACCTCAAATTCAACCCGGCCCTTCGCGCGCATCCGCATCGCCACTTCAGCCAGCACTGCCCGTCTTTCCCGCACCCTGCGCTCGCGCAACGCCCGCTGCGCGGCGTGGGCATAACAAATGTGCGTGCCTTTCTCCGCCGGAGCCTTGCATTGTTGACCGCCGCTGCGAAACACCTGGCACCGCCGGTAATACGCATACCGCGACTCCGGTGTTGCGTTCGACCCCTCATTGCTGCTGATTTCACACATGAATGCTTGCATTTCTGCCTTTCCGATCACGGCGAGTCGGCGATCTTCCTGCGTCCTGCGCGGCACCCCCACCCCCTGGTGGCCTTAACTAGGATTCTAAAGAGCTTAGCTTGGGTCATCCCATCAAATTGACCGTTAAACCATGCCTAAACCGCGTCAAACTGGCCTCAAACTGCTTCCAATTCCGCGTGGATTTGCAGCCCATCGGCTCTGGCTAGGACTCGGTTTTGCCAACCGCCAAAAGCCTGGAACCAGGTGCCAGATGCAAGGCAGCCGACGGTATTCTATTTTACCTTTTATTCGCTATTGGATCAATTGCGAAATAGGACAATGCACTCTTTCCGACACTTGTGTCCTCCGACACCCGTGTGGCACAGCCGCCCTCGGCTGTGCGGACAAGTGCTGTGCGGACAATCTGCTGTGTAGAGGTTTTAACGATATGCCTGGAAACGCTTTGAACTCCAGCGAATCCAGCGCCGTAGGCGCGAAATGAGTTAGCCCAGCACGTCCCAAGGCGCGCTTGCGCGCTGATGGGTAAGTGCTGGGTAAGAAAACGGGAAGAATCCTTCCGCACGCCGTAGGCCGCGCGTAGCGGAATGCGGATCGCGCGATTTTTTTCAAAACAGAAAGCTAACACTGGAGTCGGCTGCCCAACTCCAGCGAGATCCAGCGCCGTTAGGCGCGTTGCGAGGTAAAGCCCATCGGGTTCCCGCGGCGCGGAGATTTTTCCCCGCGACCTTGAGCGCTTCTAGTCCCGCGTAGCGGGAGCGTGCGATTTTCTTCAAAACAGAAAGCTAACACTGGAGTCGGCTGCCCAACTCCAGCGAGATCCGGCGCCGTAGGCGCGTTGCGAGGTAAGCCCACCGGGTCCCCCCGGCGCGGAGATTTTCCCCGCGACCTTGAGCGCTTCTAGTCCCGCGTAGCGGGAGCGTGCGATTTTCTTCAAAACAGAAAGCTAACACTGGAGTCGGCTGCCCAACTCAAGCCGAAATCCAGCGCCGTTAGGCGCGAAATGAGTTAGCCCACACTTAGGCGAGCGAATGCGAAGCCGTAAGTGTGGGTAGCCTGAATAGGATGGCAAGCGCCGTAGGCGCGGCACAGGGATTTAGTTAGTTACGACGCAGCGGGAATGTGTGAACGCTGAGCCCGCGATCAATCTCGAACGTTGATTCTTTATAGGGTTTGGCGATGTGTAGTGTGTTGAGCAGAATCTGGTGTCCGTTGGAGAAAAACAGCCCAAGATAAATAATGCCGGGATCAGAACCAGCTTGCCAAATGCTTCCCTCAATGGTCTCTGTCCGCGACGTGCGAAACTCATCTTGAAACATATGGCCGCCTTTGAAATGGAAGTTGACGGTCTTTTGGCTGGCGCCTACTTCTTCGGATCTGTAACGGATTGGGCAAATGGGAAACACAGACTTATGAATCAGCTTCCCATGTAGCGATATCTCAAGCCCCAGAGACCGCTTTTCGCCACAGTGCCCGAACCAAGTCCAGAGAGGCCCCGTCACTTTCTTGGATTGTTGTGGCCAAGCAATCGTGGGCGTAAGGGCAAGAGCCAGAACCACGAGCAACCGCACGCCTGGCACCCGCGCCTTGAACATCCAGAAATCTCCGAAAGATCTAATTCAAAAAGAATTGCCTATACAACGTATCTCTCTGCTTGGGCACAAATCCCGCATCGCGGATCATGTGGCGCAATTCTTCTTCGGTGGTGCAGTTGGCTACGCCGGCCGAGCGGACAACGTTTTCTTCCAGCATCACCGAGCCAACGTCATTGCCGCCAAAGCGCAGTCCGGTTTGGCAGACCTTCAGGCCTTGTGTTACCCAGCTCGACTGAACATTCTCGATGTTAGATAGGAAGAGCCGAGCAACGGCCAGAGTCTTGAGGTATTCCACCGCAGTGGCTTCGTCCCAGTGGCGACCGCCCAATGCGGTGTTGCCGGGCTGAAAACTCCACGGGATGAACGCCGTAAACCCGCCGGTTTCTTCCTGCAAATCGTAAACATGCTGGAAGTGGTTGATGCGTTGTTCCAGCGTTTCACCCACTCCAAACATCATGGTGGCCGTGGTGCGCATGCCCAGCTTGTGGGCCGTCCGGTGGACGTTGAGCCAATCGCCAGTCAGGCATTTCAAGCGGGCGATCTTGTGGCGGACTTCATCGTCCAGAATTTCCGCGCCGCCGCCGGGGATGGAATCGAGTCCGGCGTCGCGCAGCCGCTTGATGGTGTCTTCAATCGAGAGGCCGCTGACATCGGCGAAGTGAATAATTTCTGACGCCGAAAAACAATGCAGATGGACTTTGGGGAAGCGCTGCTTGATGCCGCGCAGCATGTCCTCATACCATTCAATCTTCAAGTCCGGATGCAGACCGCCTTGCATGAGCACGCCCGTGCCGCCAACTTCCACCGTCTCGCGGATCTTTTCGTGGATGGTCTCAAAGTCCAGCAAATAGCCTTTGCTGCGTCCGGGGCCTTTGACGGGCGCGTAGAAGGCGCAGAAGGTGCAGTACTCCGTGCAGAAGTTGGTGTAATTAATGTTGCGGTCAATAATGTATGTGACCACGCCTTCCGGATGGAGCTTGCGGCGGAGGGCGTCAGCTTCCATGCCCAGGCCGATCAGATCGTCTGAGTGGAAGTAGTCCAGTGCTTGTTGTTTGGTCAGGGACATGGGTAAAGTAACAATTTTAGCTGAAACTGCCGCGCGAATGAAACTCGCATCTGGCCTAGAATGGGGCCATGCACAAGAGAGCTTTGAACAAGAAATGGTTGTTTTTGCTAGCGTTGCTCGCCCTGCTGACGGGTTGCGTTCCGGTGGATTGCTTGAATCCGCTTTATACGGACAGCAACGTGATCTTTGATCCAGCCTTGTTGGGCAAATGGGTCGGCAGCGAACCGGATGAAAGCCTGCGCCTTGAACGGGCGGAAAACAACGCCTACCAGATCGTCCTTACGGAAAAGAAAGAGTCTGGCACGCTGCAGCAAACAGTGTATGAAGCTCATCTGGTCAACCTGGGCGGAGAGAAATACCTTGATCTTGTACCTAAGGAGTTCACCGGTTCCAGTAATGAGATTCTTTTCAAGATGGATTCCGCAAAAAAAGGGGCCAGGTTTGCTCCCACGCTGGAGAAGATTGCCGAAGGTCTTTATCTGGAATTGGCCGGCCCCACGCCCGGCAAGGGGACAGTACAGGAACTCCAGGTAAAGCTGCGCACCGTGCACTGGATCTTTAAAGTTGAGATGCACGAAAAAAGCCTGTCACTCTACCACTTGGACCACGAGTGGATACAGGAAGCCATCAAGAAAGGAAAGATTCAGGCGCAGTACACCAAGGCCAGAAAAGAAGCCGGGACTACATTTGTCCTGACGGGTTCAACGGCGGACTTGCAGGCGCTGGTGGTGCACACCGTGGATGATCCCGGCGCCTTTGCCGAGGGCATGGCTTTGCAGAAGGTCGACTAGCAGCCGGATTGGGTGCTTGCAATTGCGCCCTGTTCACAAAGATAACTCTACCGGCTGATTGCCGAGTGCTGATTGCTGAGTGCTGCTTTTTCCAGAAAATGCAACTCCGGCGCCGGAGGCAGAACGCCCACTTCTTCGCCGTAGCGGTAAAAAAGTCTTAGGCCGTCCAGGTTTTCGCAGTCCAGTGTGTAGTCGATATTTTCTTCCAGGTATTCGGCGATCAGTTCCCGGGAGAGCGCGAGTTTGGGAGCCCATTGCGCGGCGATTTCCGGGATGTGCTGCAATCCGTGATCGCGGGACTGTTGAAAGATTTGCGCGATGTTCAGTTCCGAGCTGATTTCCGCCAGCGCGGCTTTACGTACGGCCCAAAAGGCAAAGACAAAAGGACGGCCCGTCCAGTTGCGCCACTGCTCGGCCAGATCGTAAACGTAGTAGCCGCCGGTTTTCGCCTGCAACGCCGGGTCGCCGATGATTAGCCCTGCATCGTGCCATTGCAGCATTTCTTCCAGGTTCGGTTTTTGCCGCCGGAAGCCGGGATCGATGCCGACGAATTTTTTCAGGAAGATTTCCACCAGCGCGGCTGAGGTCCGCGACGAATCGTCGGTGGCCACGCTGCGGATTTTTTCCACCGGAACTTTGCTGATCAGCAAAATCGATCGCACAGCGTGCTTGGAGGCAATCGAGATGTCGGGAATCACGACCAGGCCGGGAATCGTTGTGTACGTGGCGGCGGGAATAATGCCGATATCGGCCAGGCCGGCCTTGAGTTCTTCCGCGCAGCGCGAAGGCACGGTGTAGCTGATGTCGAAATGTTCTTTCAGACGCTCGGCGGACTCGCCATGTTCAAAATCCCACATCAGCGGAGCCGTGTTCAGAAAGCTGATGGCGGAGATGCGAAGGGCGCACATTGCACCTCTATTCTAACAGGCAGGAACTATCGCAGCCTTGACATGTCTTTCTCCACCCGTGTACAGTCCGCGAAGAAATAGGAAAGGGAAAGATTGCCGCCGATCAAAGGTTTCTCAATTTTCCAGTTACACTTTTCAGACCGCCCTGCTTTCAGGTTGGCGATGTCTGCCGCCGTGCTCCTGCTGGCCGTTCTGGGAACCAGCGCGCTCGCGGCCAGTTTACGCGGCGCAACCGAAAGCGAGAGGCCGCGTATGCATAAAACCGATGTTGGTGTGAAAAGCGTCGAAGTGAAAGTAACGCTGGTAAAAACTACTGCGGAAGACATCGTGGTCCGTGTGACGGTGGTCAACAACGGCAAGAAGCCGTTCGCGCTGCTGAACTGGAACCTGCCGGAAGGCGGCGGCCTTTCCGCTCCCTTGTTTGTGATTTCCCGCGACGGCCAGCCAGTCCGATATCACGGCAAGATGGTCAAGCGCCGCGTGACGAGCGAAAGCTATCTTCGCCTGAAACCCGGCAAAGAGTACGCCGCGGAAATCCCACTTGCTCAGGCGTATGACGTGAAGCAGCCGGGTAAATATAAGATCAGCTACCATGCATGGAACCAGACCGAGCCGGGAGTAATGCCGGAAGATGTGTTGGAGCTTACGTCGAGGGAACTGTTGGTCGATAAACATTGACCCATAAGCAGAGGCCGCGAGGCCAGCTTTGCGCCAGCCGTTGATTCTTATCAGGACTTCCGGAGAAAGACTTGCTCAAGAAAGACCACGTCGCAAGAAAACCGCAATGACTGCTAACGCCCAGACAGCCTCCAACGCGATCTACTGGCTTGCCCTCTCCCTTACCCCCGGCCTCGGGCCTACCCGCGGACGCAAGCTGGTCGAGCATTTTGACCGCATTGAAGATATTTTTCAGGCGTCTCTGACCGAGCTGGAAGCCGTGAACCTGCTAGCCCAATCCGCTCAGCACATTGCCCTGGGCAAGTCGCTCGACTTGGCGCATGAGGAGTACGCCAAGGCCGTGGCTGCGGGCGTCCAGATCATTGCGCGGGGTGAACCGGCCTGGCCCTCCCGGCTGAGCGAGATCTACGATCCGCCGCTCGTCCTTTATATAAGGGGAAATGTAGACGCATTGAACCGCCCGGGGATCGCCATTGTCGGTACCCGCCACCCCACGCCCTATGGGATTGGCATGTCCGAACGCCTTTCGTGTGACTTGGCTGCACGCGGGCTGGCGATCTTCAGCGGCATGGCCCGTGGCGTGGATACCGCCGGCCATCGCGGCGCCATCAAGGCCAAGGGGAAAACCGTGGCCGTCTTCGGCACCGGCGTGGACGTAATTTATCCCCGCGAGAACAAGAAGCTGGCCGAGGGAATACTGGAATCGAGCGGCGCACTGATCAGCGAATTTCCACTCGCTTCGTTTGCGGCGCCGCAGAATTTTCCCATCCGCAACCGGATCATCAGCGGACTCTCACTGGGCGTGCTCGTAGTCGAAGCCGGCGAGTATAGTGGCACACGAATCACCGCGCGCTGCGCGTTGGAGCAGAGCCGTGAACTCTACGCGGTGCCTGGCAACGTGACCAACCGAAACTCCTGGGGACCGAATACGCTCATCAAGCAGGGAGCCAAGCTAACTGCAACATGGGAAGACATTTGGGAGGAATTGCCGGCCGCCGTGCAGCGCCAGCTTGAATCCGAGTGGGGGCCGGAAGCATCAGAGCACAAGGCGGCAGGGACATCGGCCACCGCCAGTTTGTTTGAAAGTGACGATAAGGTTTCGCCGCGCGAGAAGAAGATCCTCTCCGTCCTGCGGCCGGACGAATCGACGCACATCGATACGATCATTGAAAACCTGGAGGGTGAGGTTTCGTCGTCGGAAATTTTCGCGTCTCTCTTTGATCTGGAGCTCAATGGCAAAATCAAACAGCTGCCGGGAAAGAATTATGTGAAGAGCTTTTAGGTATTTAGTAATTGGTACTTGGTAATTGGCGAGGCACGCACGATGAGAAATTATCGCGAACTGGAAGTCTGGCAGGAATCTCACAAGCTAACCCTGGAGTTGTATAAATTGAGTCGGCAATTTCCCAAAGAGGAGATGTACGGACTAACATCACAGCTGCGACGCGCCGCAGTCTCGATTGGCGCAAATCTCGCGGAAGGCTGCGGAAGACGAACAAGTCCAGAGCTGGCGCGTTTTGTTCGAATCGCGATGGGTTCGGCAAGTGAGCTCGATTACCATTTGTTGCTGGTACGGGATTTCGAATTCATCACAAGTGAGCAATACGGCTGGCTTTCAAAAGATTTGGTACGTGTGCGCAAGATGCTCACAGGCTTGCTATCGAGCATAGAGGCTCAGATATCGGGCAAAGGAAATTCTGCCCAGGCGTAAGACCAAATACCAAGTACCAAGAACCAAGTACCCGAGACGCGAATTGTCGTCGTATGGCAATCCGTGTTAGCTTTCAATCACACAAAAGCGGAAAAAGAAAACATTGTCTAAATCACTCGTCATCGTCGAATCGCCAGCCAAGGCGAAAACCATCAATAAGTACCTGGGCAAGGACTTTGAGGTGGAAGCCTCGCTTGGCCACATCAAGGATCTGCCCAAAAGCAAAATGGGCGTGGACCTGGAAGGCGACTTCGCCACGGAGTACACCGTCATCCCGGGCAAGGAAAAAGTCGTGGCCAAGCTGAAGAAGATGGCCAAGGACGCGTCCGCCATTTACCTGGCGCCTGACCCGGACCGCGAAGGTGAAGCCATTGCCGCGCACCTGGCCGAAGAACTGACGGAAGGCTTCAGCAAAAAGAAAAGAGATTCCACGCCGGTCCGTCGCGTGACCTTCAACGAAATTACCAAGAAGGCCGTGCTGGAAGCTTTTGAGCATCCGCGGGACATCGATCGCGACCTGGTGGACGCGCAGCAGACCCGCCGCGTGCTGGACCGCATTGTGGGTTACAAGGTCTCGCCGCTGCTATGGGACAAAGTCCGCCGCGGGCTTTCCGCCGGACGCGTACAGACCGTTGCGCTGCGTCTGATTGTGGAACGCGAGCGCGAAGTAAAAGCGTTCGAGAAAAAAGAATACTGGACCATTGACGCCGACCTGAGTGGCCCCAAGCCGCCGGGATTTGAAGCGCGCTTTGTCGGACGGGGCGACGAAAAAACCGAAGTCCCTAACGAAGAAGAAGCCAAGAAGATCACTGCCGCGCTGGAGACGGCCGAGTGGCGCGTCCGCGAAGTTGAAAAGAAGGAACGCCGCCGTAGTCCGGCGCCGCCTTTCACCACCAGCAAGCTGCAACAGGATGGTTCCCGCAAACTGCGTTTCAGCGTGAAGCGCATGATGATGATTGCTCAGCGCCTGTATGAAGGCGTGGAACTGGGCGACGAAGGCTCCGTCGGCCTCATTACTTATATGCGTACCGATTCGGTGCGTGTGTCGAATGACGCTGTCGCCGAGCTGCGCACGTACATTGACGGGACGTACGGAAAAGATTTTCTGCCGGAAACACCGAACGTCTACAAATCAAAGAAAGCGGCGCAGGAAGCGCACGAAGCGATTCGTCCGACTTCCGCCACGCGTCATCCCGATGAGATCAAAAAATATCTGGGAGAAGACGAATACAAAGTCTACAAGCTGATCTGGCAGCGTTTTGTCGCCTCGCAGATGACGCCCGCCGTGTTTGACCAGACGGCCGTGGACATTGAAGCCAAATCCGGCAACGAATCGTTCACCTTCCGCGTGACCGGATCGGTCCTCAAGTTTGAAGGCTTCCTGAAAGTTTACGAAGAGTCCAAGGAAAACAAGGACGAAGAAGACGAGGCGCTCAAGCACAAGCTGCCTCCGCTGGAAGCTGGACAGAAACTAACGATGAAGGAAGTAAAACCGGAACAGCACTTCACCGAGCCGCCACCGCGGTTCAATGAAGCTTCATTGGTGAAGGAGCTGGAAGAGCGCGGCATCGGGCGGCCGTCCACGTACGCCACGATTCTGTCCACCATTCTGGAGCGGCAGTACGTGACCAAGATCGGCGGGAAGTTCATTCCCACGGAAACCGGTTTGGTTGTCACCGACCTTCTCGTCAAGAACTTTGCCGAGATCTTTGACCCTGCGTACACCGCGCGGCTGGAAGAAGAGCTCGACGAAATTGAAGAAGGCAAGGAAAAGTGGACCGTGGCCATTGCCGACTTCTATAAGAAGTTTGAAAAAGACCTCAGCTACGCTGAAAAGCACATGGACAACGTGAAGCGGATGGAGAAACCCACGGACGAGAAGTGCGAACGCTGTGGCTCTCCTCTGGTGCTCAAGTGGGGCAAGCACGGGTCGTTCTACGCCTGCAGTTCGTATAAGAAGGATGACCCCGCCAGTTGCACGTTCACCAAGGAAAATCCCGTCAACCTGCCGGAACTCGAGACCGGAGAAATGCCGGAGACCGCGCAGGAAGAATACTGCGAAAACTGCGGACGGGTAATGGTGCTCAAGCGTGGAAGATTCGGCCAGTTCATGGCCTGCACCGGTTATCCGGACTGCAAGACCACGCGCCGCCTGGACCAGGGTAAGCGCGTGCCGGATGTCCCGCTGGAAGAAACTTGTCCTCTGTGCAAACGCAATCTGATTCTGCGCCACGGCCGCTACGGCGAGTTCATCTCCTGCAGCGGATATCCGGAGTGCAAGTACATCAAGCAGAATTTCATCGGCGTAAAATGCCCCACCTGCAAAGACGGGGAACTCGTCGAGAAGAAGGCGCGGCGTCGCGGCAACATTTTCTACGGATGCTCGAACTATCCGAATTGCGAATTTACTTCGGCGTTCAAACCCGTGGCGGAAGCCTGCCCCAAATGCAACAGTCCGTATATGCTGGAGAAGCATTTGAAATCGGGTTCGATGTTGATTTGTCCGAACAACAACAAGAAAGCCGCGGACGAGGAAGAAGAGCCGAAGCGCCGGCGCACCAAGAAAACCATTGCCGCCGAAGCCGCAGCCGAGGAAAAAGCAGCCGTGGCCATCAAGTGCGATTACTCCAAGGCGATCCCCAGGCCCGAGCGGGAACCAGAAGCAGTGGCTTAAAAAAGAAGATCGCCGGAATTGCCAAAAATTGGTAATTGCCAAATTGAAAGGCCCGCACGTTACGCCAAAAAATCGAGGCGGGAGGAGTTAGTATGCCCAAAAAAGCCACCACCCAAGACGCACAAGTCATCCTGCAGCTTTACGACCTTCGTCGCGAACCGGTGATGCGCGCGGCGCGTAAATTCATGGTCACCGAATTCTGGCCGCAGAGTTACGACGAGTTCAAGAGCGTGATGACGGCGTATGCCTCAGAGCAAGGCATGTGGCTGCGACAGGTACTCACTTTTTGGGACATGGCGGCGGCCATGGTTGTGCAAGGCGCGGTGAATGAAGAATTGTTTTTTCAATCGAACAACGAACCGTATTTTCTATGGGCGAAATTTGGCGAACTCATGCCCCAGGCGCGCCAGGACTTTGCGAATCCTGAATTCTGCATAAACCTGGAAAAGCTCATGAAACGTCCGCAAGGCCAGAAGCGTACCAAAGGCCTGCAATCCAGGATCGCGGCGCGTCGCGCACAAGCCGCCGCGGCGAAAGCGGCGAGGTAAACCTTACCGCTGATGACGCTGATTGAACTGATTCACGCTGATCACGCGAAAAACCTCAAAGCGAAAAGTGCGAGCCAGGTTCTATTTCCAGAATGTTCTGAAGTGATGGAAAATTTCTAGCGCCGGGGCGCGGGAGCTGGACCGGGCGGAAGGATTTCCGGCTCAGTGCTTTGCGACTCAGCTGGCTCTGACTGGATTTGATGCCTGGTAATAAAGAAGACGGTCGCCGTCCAGGTGGGCAACAAATCGAGGCCGGGGACCAGTTCGGCGGCGAACGTCGGAAGCAGGGCCCAGTGCCATCCTAGAAGCCGCCACAGAATTACGCCCACTACAAAATCCAGCGCATCGTCAAAGGGCGACATGGCGCCTTCCATGAACATGGGAAACAATCCCATCTGTAAGGCGTCGGCGGTTATGGCCACGAGCCAGGCCACACGGTGCTCGGCGGACTTCAGTCTTTTGAAAAATTCCAGCGGACCCATGACAAGGTCAGCATACAACTTCTGAAGGTGGAAAGGTAGCCGGGGTTTACGCGACGGCGTTGGGTTCGAGCTTGGCGGCCACGGCGTGGGCCTTGTTTCCGCCTTCAGTGCGGGCCTGTTCCAGGGCGGTTTCCACGCGATTGATCACTTCGGTCACGATGTCCACGGCGTCAAAGCGTTCCTGCATCACTGCTTCGGCAATGCCCACGCTGATGGGCGGCGTGCGGTCTGAACTGGGAATCTTGATGGGCGAAAGCACTTTGCGCATTTTTTCCACGACGAGGAATGCGTTCTTTTCGGCGGTGTCTGAAAGCACCAGTGCGATGGTAGTGAGGTCATAACGCACGGCCACGTCATTCTGCCGGACATGGCTGGCCAGTGTCTGGCCCATTTGCTGCATCATGTTTTCCACTTGCGATTCGCCAATTTCTTTTACCAGAGCGGAAGCCTTACCGAAATGCAACAACATGAGCGTGACCGGTGTTTTCTGTTGCAGCGACCGCCTGACTTCCGAGAGCAACACGTCAAGGTAAGAGGCACGTTTGAGCAAGCCGGATTTTTCGTCGGTCACGGCCAAGGTCTTCATCAGCGTGCGCAGGCGGGCGTTGCTCACGGCCAGCACCACCTGCTCCGCCATGGTCTTGAGGACCACGAGGTCCGTCTGCCGCCACTGGCGGGCCGAGGTCTGCTCCAGGATCAGGATGCCCGATTGTTCTCCGGAATCCAGCAGCGGCACGCCGACCAGCGATTCAATGTTCAAGGACTCAATGTGGTCTTTTACCGAATTCAGTTCCGGCGCGGCTTTGGCGTTGGTGATGGAAACCGTTCCGTTGGCGGCCATCTGCTGCGTGATGCCGATCAGCTTCACGATCGACATGACGTCTGACTGCTTGATGCCCGGCGCGCAATATTCCAGCGCGGCCGAGGGCGGCTTGCCCGGCGTGCACAGTCCGGCAACGCAGCGGCTGGCGTTGAAGTGGCGTCCAATTTCGTTGACCGCGGTGAACAAAACGCTCTTGACCGTGGCCTGGCGGTAAAAGCTGCGGGTGATTTCAGAGACGCGGGCAAAGTTGTCAATGCCGTTTTCATCGGGCGCTCCGGGCAGCGGGGCCTTGGGTTGTGGCGGCCACATTTCCCCGGCCGGCTTGGCCACCGGCGCCGGCGTGGCGTACACGGGAGCAAATCCGGCGGAAAGATAAAGGTGCCGCAGCTTTTCGTTCTTGGCTTCTTCCCGCGGAAACAGCTTGTGGATGCGTTCAATGCGTTCCATGGCTTTGGCGCGCATGCCGTACTGCAAATAAATTTCAGCCTGCAGGATGAAGTCTTCCAACACCGCTGGTTCAGCTTCTTCGGCTTTGGCGCCCTCGGTTTTTGGCGCGGGGACCGGATCAGGACGGGCCGGCGCTTCCACCTTGCTGCCAACTTTGTTAAAGCGGTTGGCGATGCGGTTGTACTGCGTCTGGTCAATCTTGCCTTTGAGCATGTCCAGACGTTTGTTGTGTCCGGGTTCGTAGGAATCGAGTTCGGCGGCGCGGTCCAGAGTTTCTCCGGCCTGCACAAATCTGCCGGCGTTGAAATAAAGCTGAAACAGTTTCAGCAGCGTGCTGCTGTACTCGTGTTCCATGTTGGCGGTGTTGAACAACGACGTCAGGTACTCGGCAAAGCCCAGCGTGGAAAGCCGGCGGTCAGACATGTCAAACATCGCCGTGAGAAATTCGCGACGGCGTCCGTTGCGCGATTCGTGGTCCTCGACTTTCTTTGCCAGGTTCAGAGCGCCTTGCGTGTCGCCGATGTCCAGATAAACGCCGATGAGGGATGCGATCTCTTCCAGCTGGCGCGGGTCTTTGACGAAGAGGTCCCAGGCCAGCGGTTCGGCTTCCGCGGGACGCCGCGCCGCCATGAGCGCGTGCGCGTAGAGCTCGCGAATTTCAGGCGTGCTCTGGAAGCGCGTCACCACGGGATTCAAAACGTCTATGCACTCCGGCAGGGAGTTGCGGGAAAACAATCCGCGGCTATAAAGAAACACCGCCTGCAGGTTCATGGGATCAAGGTTGTAAGCGCGTTCGTACCACTGGAAACCCGAGCCAGGAGCGTTTTCGTCCTTCAACAAACCAAGCTGAACAAAGTTGATGGAGGCCGCGCGGCCTTCTCCCATGAGCGCGGCTTTTTCACCGGCGCGCTGCAGGTTCTCCATGGTGGGCGAAAGTTCGACAATGCGTTTGGCCGCGGCCAGGACTTGCGCATTTTTCCGCTGGCGTTCAAAGCCGACCAGCGCGGTTTCGTACGCGTCCAGGGCCTCGCGACGGTCTTTCTTTTCGACGATCTGGGCGTAATGGAAAGTTTGCAGCGGTGTGGGTACGGCAATCTTGGCCAGCTTCTTGTAGGTGACAATGCCGCGGGCCGTGTCGCCGGATTCAACTTCCTGCTGGAACATCTGGCTGAGCAAGTTGCTGGCTTCGGCGCCGCGTCCCAGGGCGATGCAGAGGTCAGCGGCGGTCTGGCGCACCTGTTCGTTCCGGGGCTCTTCATCCAAAATGCCCAGGTACTCCTCCAGGGCGGCTTCAGGCTTGCCCTTTTGGAGATAACGCTCCGCTTTTTCCAGCCGTTTGGAGATGTCCGCCATGAATTCCGTTGCCCCAGATCCCGTCACCCGGGCCACAAGATGAACTGGAGGTGAGAGTAACTCCAATTCTATGCGGAATTTGCGTTGCACTCAATGCTCAGCCGGGTAACTGGAGTATCCCGACGAATGCGCGGACAAACCGGTGATGGATGCGACGTGTCGCCAATGGAAACAATGCTGGCCCATCTTAAGGACATGCGTATATAACTTTGCGCAATGTCCGATCAAGAACAAGGGTTAAAGCGCGAACTGGGGAGCCGCCAGATGGCCATGGTGGCCGTGGGTGGTTCCATTGGCACCGGATTGCTCCTGGGATCAGGCGCGGCCATGGAAGTTGCCGGGCCGGCCGTGATCGTGACCTACGTGCTCGCCGGCCTCATCTCCTGGACCGTGGCCATGGCACTGGGAGAAATGTCGGCCGTTCATCCGGCGGCAGGCTCGTTTGGCGTGTACGCCGAGCTCTACCTGAACCGCTGGGCTGGATTTATTGCGCGCTATGGCTACTGGTTTTCCGTGGTGATCGCCATTGGATCGGAAGTGGTGGCCGCCGCAACTTACATGCGCCAGTGGTATCCGGGCGTGCCTCCCGTGATCTGGATGGTGATCTTCGGAGTCTTTCTGCTGGCCATCAATCTTTTTTCCGTGGGCCATTACGGGACGTTCGAATACTGGTTCGCGATGATCAAAGTCGCCACGATTCTTGTATTCATCCTGATGGGCGCCGCGCTGCTGTTTGGCGGGAAGGTCCATCCGCAGTATGTGGCGAACGGCGGATTTGCCCCGAAAGGATGGTCATCGCCACTGATGGCGATTTCGTTTGGCCTGTATAGCTTTTTGGGTATCGAGATGGTGGCAATTTCGTCCGGTGAAGCCCGGTCGCGCGGGGACGTGTCGCGAGCCACGCGCATCGCGTTTGGCACGCTGGCGTTCATTTATGTTGGAGCGATTGCGGTGCTGGTGGGGGCCATGCCGTGGAACCGGGCCGGCGTTACAGAGAGTCCGTTTGTCACGGTGTTCAAAGTCGCCGGGATTCCCGCCGCCGGGCTCATTATGAATTTTGTGGTGCTCACGGCCGCGCTTTCCGGCGCGAACGCCAGTTTGTACGTCACCTCACGTATGTTGTTTTCCATTGCCCGTTCCGGATACGCGCCGCGACGCATGGGCGTGCTGAACCAAAACGGCGTCCCCATGGGAGCGCTGCTGGCGTCCATGTTGGGGATCGTCGGGGCGATTGTGTTGCAGTTGTACATCCCGGGAAAAGCGTACCTCTATATCATCAACGCCGCGCTGGTTGGCGGGATGATCGCGTGGCTGGTTTCTTTGCTGGCGCACGTGCTCTTCAGAAAAGTTGTTTCGCGCGAGCAATTGGCGGAAGCCGGATTGCGTTCACCGCTAGGGGCCGTGGGATCTATCTTTGGATTTGTCGCGATTGTTGCCACGATCGCCAGCACGTGGTGGGTACAGCAATCCAAAGTGGCGGCGCAGAGCGCGGTGTTCTACATGCTGATTCTTACGGCAGCGTACTTTCTGGTAAGAAACAAAGCAAAGGCTTAAACCACAAAGGACACGAAGGAACACAAAGGTGGAGTTCTAATGCTCCTGACTTTTTTTGTCCAAATCTTTTCCTCGTGAACCTTTGTGTACTTCGTGGTTAAGCAGTTGGTTTGCGAGTTAGTGAGTGGATGCCGTTTGCTTCGGCTAATAGGGATCTCACGCTTCGCTCGAGACTTTGGAAGAACGTCCTGCCACAAAGTAGTACACAACTCCCAGGGCCATGAGCGCCAGTCCGAAGCTCCACTGGCTCACTTCGCCCAGCCGCCACAAAATAAGGTGCTCACCGCGATTCTTGATGAACGCGATGACCAACAGAGCCGCGGGTCCTACGCCGACCAGAATCGCGCCAGGCATTCCGCCAGGGACGCGGAACGGACGTGGCAATTCCGGTTCGCGCACGCGCAGCACGATCAGCGCGGCGAACTCAAGCAACAAGCCCGCGCCGTAGAGAAGTATGTCGAGCATGACGAGCTTGTCAAAAGGCAAGCTTAGCGATGCGGCCCAGGCGATACCCAGAACGATAATCGCCACCCACGGCGCGCCGCTCTTTAACTTGCGCGTGAAGACCTTGGGAAGATGTCCGTCTTCCGCCATGGCCACCGGCAAGTGCGAATACGACATCACCAGCGCATTGAACGAACTGAACTCCGTGAGCATGCCGGTGACCACCACTACGGTGACAAGAAAAGGCCCAACCACTGTGCCGGCAATACTGGCCCAACCTCCGTTGCTGAAGGCTTCAAGAGGAATGCCCATGTGCCACATGGCGGCAACCGGCAAGAGATATGAGATCATGATGGCCCCCAGCGTAAGCAGCATCACGCGGGGATAGTTTTTCTGCGGATTTTCAACTTCGTTGGCAACTGTGGCGGCGTTGTCCCAACCCATGTAGTTCCACATGGCCACCAGCAAGGCGGTATACACATCGGCTTTGGTGGAAGCGACGGCTACCGGCGTGGCGTGCCGCGCCAGCGCGAAGATGGTGATCAGCACAAACGGGCTGAGGAGTAACGCTCCCACCACCACGGAGCTGCCGCCCACGGCCTTGGCGCCCATCATGTTCCAAAGCATGCAAAACAGCACCAACCCGCCGGCAATGGCATAGTGCTGCCAGCCATCCGCAAGGCTGGGAAACAATCTGCCCAGGTAGGCGACGAACAAAGTGGGATAGATAGCCATGTCAAAGATACTGGCCACCAGGGAGAGCCAGGCTTCCTGGAAGCCCCAGAACGGTCCCATGGCGCGGCGCACCCACACGTAGAAGCCGCCTTCCTGAGGAAGAGCGGCGGAAAGTTCTCCGACCATCAGTCCCGTGGGCAAAGCCCAGAGCAGCGGAGTGACGAAAAGAATGAGGAGAGCGGCTTTATAGCCGGAGTCCTGGACCAGTTCCTCCACGCCGTACGGGCCGCCGGAGACCATAAAGTAAGTTGCCGCCGCCAGTGAGAGCAAACCCAGCTTGCGGCTGGAACCAGTTTGAGTTTTTTGCATTGCTGTGATGCGCAATATAGCACCCGCTGCTTTCGCGCAAAAGAAAAACCCGCATGTGGAGGAAATTATTTTCGGGTGAGCAGACTACTGCACGCGATTGGAACCGGAGAGACGAAACACAGGTTGCGACCGTGGTGACAGTTCAATGTCCCACGGACAGCGCGAGACCAGCCACGTGCGCAGGTTTTTCATCTCCAGCGGCGCGATAAAGCGGTACTGGACGCCGGCGTGGCCGCGGCCGTCACACCACATGACTTTGCCAATGACATGGACTTCGCCCTGGCCGTCCGGCAATTCGAAATCCACAAAGATGTTGGCGTCACGCGCAACGCTGGTGGCCGTTTGCAGACACAAGCCGGTCTGACTGATGTCGTGGATGGTGGCGTCCGGCAAAATGATTTTGGTGTCGCCATCCAGAATGCTGGCGTCCGCGATGATGCGCACGGAGTGGCGGAAGGCCGTGCGTTTTTCGTTCACAATCTGGCCGTAAGCGGCTTTCAAGGTCCGCTGGATCAGTTCCTGAGTGAATGGTTTTTGCAGAACAAAGTGGACCCGCCGGCTGAGCGCGCCTTTCAGGACTTCGGCGTCGCGAGCCAGTGCGATGACCACGCTGGGGAAGCCGCGAGCGTCCAGCGGACGGAAGTCAATCAGCGCCGCGGCGCCGGGATCGTCAAAATCCAGCACCAGCAGGTCGAATTTCTTTTGGTTGAGAGAAGTCTGGGCCGACGAGCTGTTCATGCAGTAGTAGGCGGAAATGCTGTACTCATCAAACGTGCGGTCAATGAGACCCACCGTCTGACTATCGCCACACAACAATAAAGCTGTTAACGGTGCTTGCATTGGGGTCCACCTGCTTACAAATGTATCGGCCTGGGCAGGGGAGACTTTAGGGTTAATACCGGAGGGAATGCCGCTGTTTGTCCTCGCGGACCTCGTTCGGGTTATCGACAAGTGTGACCTTAATGGCGTTGGGGTCGCGTTCGTCCAACCAGGCGCCCAACTGATGGAGTTGTTTGTTGGGAATCGAGGTAAACTGCACTCCCGTGAGTCCGGTACGTTCTGACCACACAACTTTGCCGGTGGCCTGGATCAGGTCGTCGGTTTCCGGCAGCCGGAAGGACATGTTGACCACCACGCCACGTGACAGGCTGGAATCCGAGCGGACACAAGATCCTCCGCTGCTTACGTCCACCATGGTGATGGTGTGCTGGTTGGGCTTGGTACTGCCCGGCGCCACTACGCTGATCTGGGCTTTCATGTTGAGCGTGCAGCGGAATGTGGCGCGCCGTTTTTTCAGGACGACCCCGCAGGCCACCTTCAAGGTCTTTACCAGCAGCCATTGGGTAAGCGGTTTCTGCAGGTAGAAATGGGCGTAGCGCCGGTGTTCCTGCTTCATGGCGTGGGTATGCCGCGCGAACGCGATGACTACCTTGGAAGAGTTGGGACCGCGGCTGGACCACAGGTCCAGGGCGGCGCCGGCCTCGGCGTCGTCAAAATCCAGCATCAGGATGTCAAAATCCTTTTCCTTCAAGGCCTTTTGCACGGCCCAGCCGGTAAGGCAGGTTTGCGGCGTGATCTTGAACTGCGCGAGGGCCTGCTCAAGGACTGTTGAACATTCCTGTTCACTGCACAATATGAGCGCTGTGGTGCTGGCTGATTCCATGGTCCCGTTTCTTTTCCCTGCCTTGGCTATCGGCCCCGCAGATGCAAACATGAGAGTTTTAGGGCACAATTGTTTCCTTATGAATGACGACCTGCTGCGCTTTCGAGCCGAATTCCCCATCCTGGAACGCTCCACCTATATGATCAGCAACTCGCTGGGCGCCATGCCCCGCGGCGTCTACGACTCAGTACATTCGTACTGTGACGTGTGGGCCAACCGTGGCGTACGCGCCTGGGAAGAAAAATGGTGGATGATGGCCGTGGAAGTGGGCGACGAACTGGGCGCCATCATGAACGCCCCGCCGGGAACGGTGAGCCTGCAACTCAACGTCACGTCATGCCAGGCGGTGATCGCCAGTTGCTTTGACTTCAAGGGCAAACGCAACAAGATCGTTTATAGCGACATGAATTTCCCGTCCGTGATGTATTTCTGGGAAGGCCAGCGCTCGCGCGGAGCGCGCGTGCACATGGTGCCCACGGATGATGGCGTCCACGTGTCGACCGAGCGCCTGCTGGAGGCGATTGACGAAGACACCCTGCTGGTCCCCATTTCACATGTCGTCTTTCGCAGTTCGTATATCAAGGACGTGAAAGCCATTGTGGAGAAAGCCCACAAAGTGGGCGCGCTGGTGGTGCTGGATTGCTTCCAGTCGATGGGCAACGTGCCGGTGGATGTGCAGGCCCTCAACGTGGATTTTTGTGTAGGCGGAGTTTTGAAGTGGCTGTGTGGCGGCGCCGGGACATCTTATCTTTATGTGCGGCCTGACCTGGCCAAAAAACTTGAACCCGGATTCACCGGCTGGTTCGCGCACGAGAACCCGTTCAACTTTGAGATCGGCGCCAGCAAGTATGGCGAACAGCCTTTCCGCTTCATGCAGGGTACGTCCAATGTGCCGGGATTTTACACGGCACTTCCAGGACTGAAGATCATCCGCGAAGCCGGCGTGGAAAACATTCGGGCAAAGTCCAAGAAGATGACAACCCGCTTGATTGAACTGGCTGACCAGCGCGGCTGGAAGGTGAACGCTCCGCGCGATCCGGAACTGCGTGGCGGGACGGTGGCCATCGACATGCCCAATGCGTATGACGTGTGCCAGGAATTGCTGCGGCGCGATGTGCTGGTGGACTTCCGTCCCAAAGCGGGCGTGCGCTTCTCTCCACACTTCTACAACAAGATGGAAGAAATCGATCTGGCCATCCAGACGGTGGATGAAATCCTGAGCAAGATGGGCGTGGCGGCAGGGGCCAGGTAGAGATTTTTTGCGCGTCGCCCATGTCTCTCCATCAACAACTCGCTGATCTAACCGCGAAGCTGCGGTCGCTCGTCCCAGCTGAGCGGCTGGTCACGATTGACCGCGCAGCGGAAGAACTGGCGCAATCAGGAATCGCGGCCAAGGCTCTTCAGCCGGGTGTTCAAGCTCCGAGTTTTGAGCTTCCCGATGGCGACGGCATGATCTGGCGGTCTTCTGACCTGCTGAAAAGTGGGCCGCTGGTGGTGGTCTTCTATCGCGGACGCTGGTGCGCTTACTGCAACGCGCAGCTTATGGCATTGCAGCAGGTACATGCGGAGATCGCGACGCGAGGTGCGTCCCTGGTGGCCATCTCACCGCAAACGCAGAAACATTCCTATATGACGCGCGACATGCACCAGCTGCGTTTTCCCGTGCTGAGCGACGCCGGCAACGAAGCGGCGCGCAAGTTTGGACTCGTCTATCGCTTGGCGCCGGATTTGCAAAGCTTGTATGAAAGCATCATGACCAAACTGCCGGGCTACAACGGCGACCAAAGCTGGGAGCTGCCGATGCCGGCGACGTATGTGATTCGCCCCGATGGAACGATTGCTTACGCGCATGTTGATGCCGACTGGCGAATGCGGCCGGAGCCGGAAGAGATACTGGAAGCCTTTAACCACGAAGGACACGAAGGGCCACAAAGTTAGCGCAAAAATAAAAAGACAAGAACCCTTGTGTCCTTCGTGGTTTGAGCTCTTAGTTTCCTCGGCTGGCCGGCGGGACAATGCCGTTCATGCGCAGGTATTCCACCATCTGTCCGTAGTGGTCGTTGGCGTGGGCGACGGCAAAGGTGGCCTGGACCATGCGTGGCGCTTCTCCGCGGAAAGTCTTAACCATCTCCGTCAGGTTCTGGGCCGTCAGCGTGGCGGCTGCTTTGTGGCCAAGCGCGAAAGAGTCTTTCAGGTATTTGACGATTTCCGCTTTGGTCTTCAGTTCGTCAGGACCGTTGGGACCTTTAATGCCCGCGGGCATCGGGTCACCGGTGAGAGGCGACCAGAAGGCATAGTTGGCCGTGGCGATGTGCCGGACTTCCAGCGCAAAGGTGCGCACGCCTTTGTAGTCACTGCCGGGTATGTTCAGGCTTTCCGGCGAGAAGTTGTATTTATCTTCCGGCATGGCTTCCGCCGCTTCCACAACCTGTTTTTCAATTTGGCTGATCTGGCGGTCCACGATGCCGGCGATGGTGGGTGGCGGCTGCGGGGCAGCTGGGGCCTGGGCTTGCGGCGCGGGTGCGGCCGGCTTGGCAGCGGGTGCGGTCTCTTTCATTTGTGCGAACGACGCAACGGCGAAGCACAGAATCGCCAGCATGCAGATTCTCTTCAGATGTTTCATTTGGATGGCACTCTCCTCAGGTTGTTCGGGTTGACGGCCCGATTCAGACTAAGACGATATCACGGCGACGCCGTGGGACGAAGGCGTCCAACGAGAGCGACCAAGAAAGGAAAATTACAACCGAGTAATATGGTCGCCATCGCGCAGCAGAATTTGTCGCTCAAAAAAGCACGGAGACCGCAGTCTCCGTGCCGCGTGAAATGGATGATGTGACTGAAGGCCTAGTTCTGCGGACGGCTGGCTGGCGGAACAATTCCGTTCATGCGCAGGTATTCCACCGACTGGCCGTAATGATCAAACGCGTGCGAGACGGCGAATGTTGCGCAGAAGAGCCGCGAAATCTGTCCCGCTCCAAACGGACTGGGAACCATGGCCACCACGTTTTCTGCGGTCATCGATTTGGCGGCGCGATGTCCTAGAGCATAAGAGTCTTTCAGGTACTTCACGATGTCCGCCTTGCTGGTCATGGAATCGGGGCCGTTTCCTTTGTTGATGTCCACAGGCGGTTTCTCGCCGGTAAGCGGCGACCACAGCATGAAGTTCACGGTGGCCACATGTTTTACTTCCTGGGCGAATGTGCGTACGGTTTTGTAGTCACTGCCCGGTATTTTCATGCTCTCCGGCGTGAAATTGAACTTATCTTCCGGCATGGCCTCGGCGGCGTCCACCAGTTGTTTTTCGATGATGCTGACTTCGCGGTCGATCACCAAGGCGATGGTAGGCGCTGGCTGGGGAGCGGGCGAAGCGGCAGGCTTGGCGGCGTCCTGGGCGAAAGAGGTTACGGCAAAGGTCAAGACCAGCAGCAGGCAAATTTGTTTTAGATGTTTCATGCAGTCTCCGGTTCTACTAAGGTGTGAAGTCTCAGACTTCCGATCTCCAATTTTGCAATCTTATTTTTTCTGTTGCGGACGGCTGGCCGGCGGAATGATGCCGTTCATGCGCAGGTACTCAACGACTTGTCCGTAGTGATCAAACGCATGCGCGGTGGCGAACGTAGCCAGGAACAGACGCGTGGTCTTGCCTTCGCCGACCGGGACATTCTGTCCCATGTTTTCGTTGGTCAACGACAGGCAGGCGCGATGCCCCATGGCGAACGAATCTTTCAGAAACTTGATGATGTCGGCCTTGCTCTTGATGGTTGCCGGGCCGTTGTCTTCCTTCGTGTCGACGGGTGGCTTTTCGCCAAGGATGGCCGAATAGAATTCATAGTTAGTGGTGGCCACGTGTTTGATCTCTTCGGCAAAAGTCTTTACGCCCTTGTACTCGCTGCCTGGGATGTTGAGCGAGGCGGGAGCAAAGTTGAACTTATCTTCCGGCATGGCTTCCGCGGCGGAAACAAATTCGCGCTCGGCGATTTTGAGTTCGTTGTCCACAATGGTGGCCACCGGGACGTTGGCGGAATCGGCGGGCGGCTTAGCCGCGCCTTGACTGAAGGCAGAAGCCGCAAAGGTCATGATCAGCAGAAAGCAGAATGTTCTGGCAAGCGTCATTTTATTTTTCTCTCCTCACGTTGGAACTGTTGGCGTGTGAATTGTATCGGGGAACCCTTATTGTCCGTTATGGGCGTCTTGATTGTTGCCCGTTTGCAGGCGATACCAGGGAGCGAGAAGCAAACTGCAAGCCAGCGCGGCGGCAGAAACCGTCAAAGTGAATTTTACGGAGCTGCGGGTAGCCACGGCGCCCCAGGCAAAGCTGCCCAAAGCCAGTCCGCCTTGCAGAACGAGGACGTACATGGAGATAACGCGGGCCCGCACCCAGCCAGGGCACGCCGTCTGTACCACGAGATTGAGAGTGGCCAGAATCATGAGCCAGGCCAAGCCGGCAACGGCAGCGAAAGCAGACGCCAGCACGAGGTTGCCGGTGCGGACCAGTCCGCAAAGAGCAACCGCAAAGAGCACAGTGGCAACGGCGGTAATGGTGTCGTAAGAGAACCTGCGTCGCGCGATGGCCAGCACAACCGCGCCGGCGAGCGCGCCCATCCCGAAGAATGCCAGCATGGCTCCGTAGCCGGTGGCGCCAAAACGTCTGGCGATGAGCGGGAGCAAGGCCCAGAACGCGCTGGCGAACAACGTGAACGCCAGGGTCCGAACCAACACCGCGCGGATACGGCGTTCCTGCCGGACATACCGCAGGCCCATCATGATGGCGCCGGAGACCGTGACCTTTACCTGATTCGGTTCGCGCGCAGCAGGCTTCCAGTAATAAAGGAACAAGATCACGCCAAAGAAGGAGACGGCGTTGAGCAGAAAGGCCACGCCCGAGCCGGCGGTGGCGATGACCAGTCCGCCGATTGCGGGACCCACGGCGCGCGCAATGTTGAACCCGGCGGAATTTAACGCGACGGCAGAAGCCAGCTTGGACGATGGAACTAAGTCCGGAGTAAGCGCCTGCCATGCGGGATCGTTCATTACCGCGCCAACGCCCAGAAGGAAAGTAAAAGCCAGCAGCAACTCCTGGGTACAAATTCCCTTGATCGTCAAAATGCCCAGCACCGTGGAAGCGCCCACCATGAAAGCCTGAGTCCAGAGCAGGAATTTGCGGCGGTCAACCAAGTCAGCCAGCGCGCCGGCGGGCAAGGCGATCAACAGCACGGGCAAACTCAAAGCCACTTGCACCATGGAAACCCACATCGGTGACTGGGTGAGCGACTGCATCTGCCATCCGGTGGCCACGTTCTGCATCCAGCTGCCGGTGTAAGAGATGACGGCGGCGATCCACAGACTGCGGAAGAGCGGTTCACGCAGCGGCGCCAGCGCGGACGTATGCTCCGGAGCGGGATTCAGTTGGGCCTGTGTCGGAGTTTCCATGGGGCTAACAGGCCTCGGCTGGGCAGCGATGGACATGGCAGATCATTGGACTCCCTCGCCGGTAATCTCGTGAGCAACTTGGCTGGAAAATGGCCATTCTTTGCGTAAACGCGCGCGCACCAGAAATATTCCCAATCCCACGGCCACAATCACCAGAGCATAACTCAAGTCGCGTAACGACCCTTTGCGCACAAACAACACGTACACAAAGCCGACCAGAGCCAGCAACGCGGGTAAGGGATAGAGATACATCCGAAACGGACGCGGAAAATCCGGACGTCGCCAGCGCAAAAGCAGCAGTCCAAGGATCTGCATCAGGAATTGCACGGTGATGCGGATCACGACCAGCCCGGTGATCACGTCGATCAGGCGGAACATGCAGAACAGGGCTGCCACTCCGCCCAACGTAAGCAGAGAAACATACGGGAACTGCCCTTTGGGATGGAGCTTTGCGTAGGCGCGAAAATAATTGCCGTCAGTGGCGGCGGCGTAGGGCACGCGCGAATAGCCCAGCAGCAGAGAAAACACCGATGCGAACGCCACCCACATGATCAGTACGGCGGCGGTCTTGCCGGCCCACGCTCCGGTAGTCCGCTGCAACACTGTGGATGCGACAAAGCTTTGCGCGCCGGAAGCGGCCGCGTGGTCCATCTCCTGCCAGGGGACAACGCCGAGCATGCTGGTGTTCATCACCAGGTACAACACGCTGACCAGCGCGATGGACCACAAGATCGCGCGGGGAATGTTGCGTTCCGGCTGGCGAATTTCCGCGCCAAGAAAACAAACGTTGTAGTAGCCCCAATAGTCGTAATAGGCGATCAACATGGCTGAGCCCAGGCCGGTCATGAACCCGGTGGAAAAATGGAAGGCGTCCGGCGGAAAGCTGAATGCCTGCGCGGCGTTGAAGTGCGTGAGCCCGGCGAAGATGACCCAGAGCATGGTGCCGATCACGCCGACCCAAAGATATTTTGAGAGCCGTCCGATAACGCTGATGCGCCGGTAGAGCAGCAGCACGGCGAGCGCGCAGACGCCCATGGCCACGAACGTCCCGTTGGTGATGAGCACGCGCACTTCAAATTTCCCAACCAGTGGCAGCATCAAGGAAAGCGGATGGTTGAAGTGCGTTGTCGCCAGTGACGGCCAGAGATAGCTGGCGTACTGCGCAACACCCAGGCATCCCGAGGCGATGGAGAGCGGAGCGCTGAAGATCAACTGCCATACGAACAAGAACGAAATCATGCGGCCAAGCTTTTGCGCCCCGAAACTTTGTTTAAGGTAAGCGTAAGACCCGCCGGCTTCCGGCATGGACGCACCCAGCTCGGCCCACACCTGTCCGTCGCACATGGCAAAGAATGCGCCGAGAATCCATCCCAACATGGCTTGCGGTCCGCCCATGGCGTGGACGATCAGCGGCATGGTGATGAACGGCCCCACGCCGATCATGTCAATCATGTTCAGCGCCGTGGCTTCCAGCAAGCCGACTTCGCGGGCCAGGTGAGGCGCGGCGGACTCGGTGGGTTGTGGGGTTATTGGGTTCATGCTTCCATCAATTAGTTTTAGAGCAACCTCAGTAGTTTTAGAGCAAAACTCAGGCCTGGAGATCGTTTGTTGGCTGGTTATTGTTGTTGGCTAGTACGGGGTGGAGCATGCATTTATGCCTGCGTTGTAGCTCGCCAGTGTTCCGGCTTTAGCCGCTGCGGTTACGTATCTGCATGTTTACCATCTGCCAAAACGCGTAGCCGGAAAGCTTGGTTCCCGTTGCTCGCCTCGATTTCCTTACCTTCCCGGCCTTATTTGAACATTTGTTGCAAACAAAAGGGTTTCCGCCAATCGACCCTTGCACGGCCCTTGCACGGTGCTTGGGCCGTCCTTGGACGGAGCTTGCACGGAGCTTGGGCCGTCCAAGCTCAAGCCTAAGCCCAAGCCAAGCTGAGAGGTCGCAACCGTTCCTCCGACGCCGCGATTTGCGTTGCTTCTCATCATTTTGTCCATTCGGCGCTGCCCCCTCCGGACGGTACCACGGAATCCGGTAGCAAAACAATTGCGAAAACGTGCATATATGATTCCTAGTGTCCCGCGCTCAGCAGGTTCACCATCAAACGCACGGCGCCGGGAACTCCGGCCGGCAATTGGCGGAAGAACGCGTAGCCGGAAAAGATGTACGTCCCTTTGCCGTAGTGGGCCATGAGCATGCCGCCTTTTTGCGTGGGCTCGCCAGGATCGTTACAGGCCAGCAGCGGTTTGAACTGCGGGTCCCATTGCGACATGAAGTAGAGGCCGCGTTCCTGCACCCATCCGTCAAAATCCTTGGCGGTGATTTTGTTGGGATAAGAAAAGATCTTTTCGTCGGGCGCAAGAATCT
>Ga0209069_10000121_pt1 | contig 29217 bp, 32 predicted proteins | sample Str013_2_FD_187202 | JGI IMG/M metagenome (GOLD analysis project Ga0209069, IMG submission 187202) | Freshwater sediment microbial communities in response to fracking from Pennsylvania, USA - Straight Creek_MetaG_SC_2013 (SPAdes) (version 2) | ecosystem: Environmental > Aquatic > Freshwater >...
TCCCCAACCCTTCCCTACGAGGGGGGAGGGAGATGCGTAGATCAGGCGGAAACCGCTCCAAGTGGACGTGCGAGGACCGATGGACCCGATTGCCAATGAGCTGGAGGAAAAACTGCGCCGGCGCGGCCGCTACCGGCTGTTCCGCCACCGCAAGGTTCCGGTGCGCGCCCTGGTGCCGAACTTCTTCACGCTGCTCGGGCTGTGCGCGGGGCTGACCGCCATCCGCATGGCGCTGGAGAGCCGCTACGACTGGGCGATCGGCCTGATTGCCCTGGCCGCCTTCCTCGATGGCATCGATGGGCGCCTCGCGCGGCTGTTGAAGGTCACCTCCAGGTTCGGCGCCGAGCTCGACAGCCTGGCCGATTTCGTCAATTTCGGGGTGGCACCGGCCGTGGTGATTTTCATCTGGGGGTTGCAGGGCCAGAAGAGCCTCGGCTGGATCGTGGTGATGATATTCGCGCTGTGCTCGGCGATGCGGCTGGCCCGCTTCAACGCCGCCATCGAGGATGACCGTCCGAAATGGCAGAGCAACTATTTCACCGGCATGCCGACGCCGGCCGCGGCCATCGTGGTGCTGCTGCCGCTGTATGTCGAGCGCACCTTCGAGCTGGAGTCCGCGCAATTGCGCCCGTTCGTGCCGCTGATCCTGGCCTTCACGCTGCTGATCGCGTTCCTGATGGTGAGCACCCTGCCGACGTATTCGGGCAAGCTGCTGCATGAGCGCATCTCGCGCGATTACGTGATGCCGCTGTTCGTCGCTGCCATGCTGGTCGTCGCCCTGCTGCTGACTTATCCGTTTCCGACGCTGTCGGTGTTGAGCCTGCTCTACCTCGGGTCGATCCCGATCAGCGTCCGCCGGTTTGTGGCGCATCAGCGCACGGTGGAGACCAGCGCCGAGGAGGAGGCTCGGCGGCTCGGCGGCAACCACCTCGGCGGCAGTGAGATGAAGCACTGAACGCCTCGTTTGCAGCCTTCACGGAATTGCAAGACGTAATCAGGTAGACTGCCGCATCCGGAGCGTTTCGGGATAGCTGTTCGGGGGACGGTCGTGCGCATACTGGTCGCAGGCAACAAGGGCCAATTGGCAACCGACCTCAAGGAGGCGGCCGTTCGCCAGGGCATGGATCTGGTTGCATTCGGCCGGCCGGAGCTCGATCTGACCGACCGCCTCGCAGCCGAGCGCTGCATCCAGCGGGTGCGGCCGAGCATCGTCATCAATGCCGGCGCCTATACCGCGGTCGACAAGGCCGAGAGCGAGCCCGATCTCGCCTTTGCCGTCAACACGGACGGACCTGCCCGGCTCGCAGCCGCCTGCGCCCGCGCGGGTATCCCCTTGATCCATATCTCGACCGATCAGGTGTTCGGCGACAACCGGGCGGTTCCGCATCGCGAAATCGACGCGCCCGCACCGCTGTGCGTTTACGGGCGCAGCAAGCTCGAGGGTGAGCAGGCGGTTGCCGCGGCGCAGGCCGATCACGTGATCGCACGCGTCAGCTGGGTGTTCGGGCCAACGGGAGACAATTTCGTCAAGAAGGTGCTGTCCTGGGCCGAAACGTCGTTCGACACCGGCCGACCGCTGCGGATCGTCGCAGACCAATGGGGTAAGCCCACCTATTCGCCGGACCTCGCCGAGGCGCTGCTGAACATCGCCATCTGCCGGCTGGCAACCAGCGAAGCCGCTACGACGCGCGGGCTGTTCCATCTGGCCGGCTCGACCGCGCTCACCCGCGCCGATCAGGCCCAATTGATCCTCGATGCCGCACGTGCCCGCGGCTTCCCTGCGATCAAGGTCACGCCGGTTACGAGCGAGCAGTTCCCGACGCCGGCCAGGCGCCCGTCGAACGGCATGCTCGACACCAGCAAGGCCTACGAGACGTTCGGCATCCAGCTGGGCTCGTTCGAGGATGCCCTGGAGCGCACGCTCGAGCGGCTGATCGGGCCGCGGGGCGGGCAATTTCGCGCCGTGCGCGCGGCCGGCTGAATGACGGCTAAGGACACCCGCAACAATAAGTGCGCCACTTTCAAGCACCGTTTCCGAGTGCGCATTCCCCAAATTTTTCGTCATGGCCGCGGAGGCGACGCCTCCGCGGCCAGGATGGTTGAACTGGGAGAGCCGAGCGCCGCACATCCCCGTCGGTTCGCTAAACTTTTACACACTGCTGCATCGGATTCGAAAGCTTCGCCGATTAATATTCCCAATCGATGCCTTCCTGGCACGGCGGTAGCAGTCAACCATGAATACCGGAGCACCATGCCAAAACCCAAAATGATCATTCGCAAGCGGCTCGTCACGCATCAGGGCAAGACGCGGCCGGGCATCCATGTGCAGGCCGTTGTCGATGCGAAGTCGCAGGCGGTGCTGATGGAGCAGTTCGCCGCCGAGATGCTGTTCAAGAAGGCGATGATGAACGGCAATATGGGCGAGGGCCTGCATACCACCATCGCCTCCACCATGGCGAATTTCCTCAAGAACGATGCGTGCCCGGAAATTACCGTGAAAAGCCTGCTGAACGGCCAACTCTACCAAGCCAACACCATCTGGGAGGTGATGTGCTTCGAGATCGCCGCCAAATTCGCGTTCGAAGCGCTTTTGCAGGTGCGGACCTGCGTGCTCGATATGGGCTGTGAGCGGATCTATTTCGGCGCGTCCGAAGAGGTGGTTGCGCTGGCCGAAGCGGAGGCCGACGCCGAATTCGAGCGTGTGCTCTCGCTGGAAGCCTCGCGCGCGGCGGCCTGACAAGGTCGGGTGCTTTATGAACGAGTCGAAACGCTGTTGACCGCCCTGTCGCCTTGCGGTTAAGGATTTGGCCGAAAACATGTCGGAAAAATGCCGGTAATTCGGCGGCGGTGTGATGATTTTTCGGCGGCAGGCCTTTGCGCTTGACTCGGGCGATTTGTAACATCCTAATTCATATAGATTTTCCGGCGCGAAACGGTTCAGTCATCCGACGTATGGGGACTGAAATTTATAGGAATAAATCGCCCGGTATTTCGATATATATTTATAATATGTGTGCTGATTTGGATTGATATTCGATGATATTTTGCTGATGCCGACGGAAATGGCGAAATTTTAGTGATGAATTGTCCGCATTTAATTTCGTGAGACAGTGTGGTATTCGGGGAACGAATTGTAATGTCGGATTTCGAGCAGGCATCGTTGGACTCTCAGCGAGATGAACGGCTCGATGATACATCCGCGGGAACAGCCGCAAAGGTTTCCGGGGCCCCCTCCGAGCAGATCGCCGACGGGCTGCCGCCGGAGGCTTATCGCTCTGCGACGGCTTGGATTCCCGTCCCGGCGCGGGTCCGCACGGCTGTCCTGCCGGGGCCCATCGGGCCGGATGCGGCCGCTGTGCATCCTGACGACCAGGAGACGCCCCGCTGGCAAGTCGAATATCTCGCCTTTTGCGATGATCAATCGGCCGTGCTCGACCGAGTCGCCGATCGCAAGCCGGCGACCGAGCCGCCCGCCGATACGGAAATCATGCCGGTTGTCTACGCAAGCCCGGCCGCTCCGTCGATTCCGGTCGCCGCTCCGGTGCCGCTCGGCTACGATGTGCCGCTCCGCGAGATGCTGCGGAGGGTGGATGATGGCGGCTCGCACGAACCTCCGGTGGCGCCGCGGCCACTCGCGGAGGTCGTGGCAGAGGAGACCTCCTTGCGCGACATGCTGAAGCGGGTGGAACTGGCCGAATCAAATGCGCTCGCAGTCGGCGAGATCGGGCATAAAGCGCCGCGCGCGTCGTTAACCCTGGATCGGGATGCACGATTGGAGGGCAAGGCGCACCATATGCAGAACCAGCAAGAGGTGGAATCCGAGCAATGGCGGCACCATGCCTACCAGCTGTGGCAGGAGGCGGAACGCCTGACGCACCATTGGCTCCCGGCGCTGGTGACTTTGCTGGGCGTGGTGGGCGTCGCGTCGCTGGCGGCGATCATGCTCGGCTGGCCGGTGTCCGATCCGCAACGCCCGGTCCGCATCCGGCCGCCCGCGCAGTTGGCCGGCATCGAGGCCGATGAGGGCGCCCTTTATCAGCCCAAGGCACCGGCCCATTTGATCAACAGCGAGCCGAAGCTCGACCCGATAGACGCCGCGCGCATGCGGGCGGAGGCGATGCTGGCGCGCCTGCCCGATCATGTGGCCGCTCCGATGATCAGCAGCCCCGCCCGACTGCGTTTCGCCAGCATGCTGATTACACGCACCACTGAGGATACTCCGCTGGCAATCCGGATCGAGCCCCTCGAGCAAGGCGGGTTCAATGGCTTTGTCATCGTGCGCGGCCTGCCGGATGATGTGCGGTTGAGCCGCGGCCAGCGGCTGCGCCCCGGCATCTGGATGTTGATGCCGCGAGAGTTGGACGACGTGAAGATGAGCCTGCCGAACGACGCCGAGCGAAAAATCCATCTCGAAGCGGAATTGATCGACGACGCGGGCTCGGTGCAGTCGCGACGGACGGCATTCATCGACGTGCGGCCGCTCGAAAAGTGAGAGCCGTTGCGTCACCCGCGCGTGCAATCGGTGCCGGGAGCGTCCGCAACGGGCAGTGTTTTCCAGCGTCCGAACCGCCAGGGGGCCCACCAGCGCTGCGCCTCGTGCGTGACATCGGGCGGGGGATCATAGCCGTGCCCGCCCCAGGGATGACAGCGGCACAGCCGGGCCAGGGTCAGCCAGCCGCCGCGCCAGGCCCCGTTGGTCTCGATCGCAGTCACGGCGTAGCGGGAGCAGGTCGGCAAATAGCGGCATTCCCCGCCCATCAGCGGCTTCAGCGTCCAGCGATAGAGGTGGATCGGGGCCAGCAGCATCCACCGCGCCAGATGTGCGCCGAGGCTCACGGGTAGGGATCCCCATTCTTGCGCTGAAAGCGGTATTGGCCGGCCTGCTTGATGCCGGTGAGGTCGATATCCGGGTATGTCACCACGTTGTCGCGCGACCGTGTGCCGACCTCCAGGTAGGTTGCCGGTTTGCCGCTGCGGTTGATCAGATGATGCGCGTCCGCGACGCCGGCAGTAAAGCCGGTCAAGGCCGGCTTGTGGCGCTTGTCGAAGCCGCTGTTATAGGGATCGGGATAGGGTGCGGTGCGCCGCGCCGGCACAGCCATCGGCTGCTTGACGATACCCATTCGATCCTCCGCGGTCTGTGACCTCAGTCAGGCAGCCAGCGCTTCATTCGCCAGCTGTCAGCGGCGCCTGATCCCGGACCGCGATGTCGGCGAGCGCCTTCTCCAGGGCGTCGAACACCAGCAGCGTCGAGGCGTGCCGCGCCCGATAGTCGCGCACCGGCTGCAGCAGCGCCAGATCGCTCCAGCGGCCGCTCGGAGGGGGGCCCTTCTCCTTCAGCATCCGGCGCATCTCCGCGGCAACCGTGTGGATCTCCGGCACGGTCGAGCCGATGATGCGTTCGGCGACGATGGCGGCGGACGCCTGGCCGAGCAGACACGCCTTCACCGTCTGTCCGAACGCGGCGATGCGCCCCCCATCCAACGCCAGGTCGATCGTGACCGTCGATCCGCACAGCTTGGAATGCGCCGTAGCGCTGGCGTCGGGCCGAGCCAATCGCTTGGCCTGCGGCATGTTGGCGGCAAGCTCCAGTATTCTGTCGGAATAGATCGAATCCAGCTCGGTCATCGTGGCTCCACGCCTTTCGGCAGCTCCGCTCGGCACGCCCATTGATTGCCGCTCGCCAATCGCCATACTATAAACGGGAAAGGCGGAGATGAAATTGGGAGCCGAGCCCGGGCTCATCCGCGCCTCGTTGATATTGCGCTGCAGCGCCATGAGATCAAGAGGCGTCGACACATCCCGTTCCGCATAGACCGAGCACACCCATCCGTTGTGAACCAGGCCGCACCGGCTACCGTAAAGCGCAGCATTCCCTTCATTGGCATGGACCCCATCGTGAAAAAAATCAATATCGCTCCCACCGATCTGCATACGGTGGCTCTCACAACGCCTGCCCAGCATGCCAAGAAACCTTCACGCGAGGAGGCGGAAGCGGCAGTGCGCACGCTGCTGGCGTGGGCCGGCGATGATCCCGCTCGCGAGGGCCTGCGCGATACGCCGCGGCGCGTCGTGGAGGCCTATCAGGAGTGGTTCGCCGGCTATCACGACGATCCGATCAAGGTACTCAGCCGCACGTTCGAGGATGTCGGCGGCTATGACGACATGGTGATGCTGCGCGATATCCGGGTGGAGAGCCATTGCGAGCACCACATCGCGCCGTTCCTCGGGGTGGCGCATGTCGCCTATTTGCCGCAGCGGCGGGTGGTGGGCATCTCCAAGCTGGCGCGGGCGGTGGAAATCTTCTCCAAGCGTCTGCAGACGCAGGAGACCATGACCGCGCAGATCGCCGATTGCATCGAGCGGGCCCTCAAGCCGAAGGGCGTGGCGGTGCTGATCGAGGCCGAGCATCAGTGCATGTCGACGCGCGGCGTGCATCAGCCCGGCGTCGCCACCATCACCAGCCGCTTCACCGGTGCCTTCAAGAGCGACGAAAGCTACCGTGAGCGGTTTCTGCAGATGGCGCAGAAGCCAAGGATCGGCGGTTGAGCCCGGACGCCGGCCGCAGGTCCCCGATCCCCTGTCCGGGCCGGATGAGAAACCCATGGCCGAACAACTCTTCGCGCGCCGCGGCGGTGTGGCAGAGGTGGAGACCGGCGCCGCGTTGTCGCCCAGGTTCGATGCGGATGGCTGCCTGCCGGCCGTGGCCAGCGACGCGCGCAGCGGCGAGGTGCTGATGCTCGCCTATATGAACGCGGAAGCCCTCAAGCTGACGATCGAGACCGGAATCGCCCACTACTGGAGCCGTTCGCGGGGCAAAATCTGGCGCAAGGGTGAGGAGAGTGGCAACCAGCAGCGGGTTGTCGAGATGCGAACCGACTGCGACCAGGATGCGATCTGGCTCAGCGTTGAGGTCGGCGGGCACGGCGCCACCTGCCATACCGGACATCGCTCCTGCTTCTACCGCGTCATCCCGCTCGGCGGCGCCGTGTCGCCGGCATTGAGCATGACCGCAACCGACGACCGGCCGTTGTTCGATCCGGAAACCGTTTACCGTCATTCGCGTTAGTTGTTGAGGGTGTCGGCCGCAGCTTAGAACATGCTTAATCCGACCGATGTATGGTGGATGACAGGATGATCTTGCGTGCCAAGTTTGCTCCGCACCAGCTTCCGGCGCCTAAATTGGGCTCGGAAATTGCATCTCAGGGAGCAGACATGGAGAAGGTGTCTCACATGGGCAGGGCGAAACTGGGAATTGCGTTAGGGGGCGGCGCGGCGCGGGGCTGGTCGCACATCGGGGTTCTCAAGCGTCTCGCCAGGGCCGGAATCGAGCCGGATATCATCGTCGGCACGTCGATCGGGGCGGTGGTCGGCGGCTGCTACGTGGCGGGCCAGCTCGGCGAGATGGAGAGCTTCGCGGGGGGGCTGACCCGTCGCAAGGTGTTCGGCTATCTCGATTTCAATTTGTCCGGATCCGGACTGATTTCGGGTCAGAAGCTCTGCGACCGGCTCGAGACCCACCTGAAAGACACGACCATCGAGCAGTTGCCGCGCAAGTTCGTGGCGATCGCAACGGAATTGGCCACGGGTCACGAAGTCTGGCTGCAGCGGGGCCGGGTGGTGGACGCCATGCGCGCCTCCTATGCGTTGCCCGGGATCTTCAAGCCGGTCCGCCTCAACAACCGCTGGCTGTTCGACGGCGCCCTCGTCAACCCGATTCCGGTTTCGGTCTGCCGGGCTTTGGGGGCCCGCTATGTGATCGCCGTCAATCTGAATTCCGATAGCGGTCGCGGCAGCGTGATGCCGCATTTCGACGAGGACGACGTGCCGACCACGGAGGAAATGAACACCCTCGCTCAGCCGTCCAATCCCGGCATGTCGAACGCCCGCGCGGCCGTCGAGCTGCTGCGCCGCCAGTTCTTCGGGGTGTCGAGCGATGCGCCGGGGATTTCCACGGTGATGCTGGAGGCGATCAATATCGTCACGGACCGCATTGCCCGCTCGCGGCTCGCCGGCGATCCGCCCGATATTTCAATCTCGCCGCGGCTCGCCGATATCGGGCTGTTCGACTTCCATCGGGCGCAGGAAATGATCGAAAAAGGCGAGGAGGCCGCCGAGCGGGCGCTGGAGGAGATCCGCCGTGCGCTAGCCTTGCCGCCGCCGGCGACGGCTCGCGACCCGCACCAGATCGAGCAAATGGCATCCCCCCGGCAGATTTGATCCTCCGGGGGGCACGCGTCAGTGGGCGGCGATGTAGTGCCGCAACTGCTCGGTCTCCATCTCGGTCTCGGCAATCCGCTCCTTCACCACGTCTCCGATCGAGATGACGCCGGTCAGCCGGCCTTCCTCCATCACCGGCAGATGGCGGAACTTGCCCTCGGTCATGGTATGGGCCAGATGCTCGAGCGTATCGGAGATGCGGCAGGTAATGACGTCGCGCGTCATGTAATCCGCCGCCGGACGGCCCATCGCATCAACGCCGTCTTTCGCCAGCGCACGAATGATGTCGCGCTCCGACAGGATGCCGGCGAGGCGGTCGAGCTCACCTAGGATCAAAATCGCCCCGATTCGGCGCTCGGCCAGCGTGCGGGCGATATCGAGCAGCCGGGTTTTCTCCGAGGCGGTCACGATCGACCGCCCTTTCTGTTTGAGGATCGCGGCGACGTTCATCTGTCAGTTCCTCCGCAAGTGTGGGCCGCTCACCGGCGGCCTCGCTGTGGCCATCATGCGTCAAAATGGCGCTAGCTGGCAAGGCCTCCGGCGCAGCTTCGGCCAAAGCACGCCGACGCCCGCGCCGTTAACTGCTCGGCGCCGCCCGCGGCCTTGCCGCCAGGCCCTGGCATGAAACCTGCGAATGCGCTCATCGAGGGGAGCCGACGACTTGAACGGGGCAGGACATTTCAATTTTGGGGCGGGGCGCAGCAGCGCCTTCGACGCCACGGCAGGGACACGACAGGCGAAGAATGAAAAATCGTACGAGCCAATTGCTCTATTCCTATTGGAACGACGTTCGCGGCGACCGGATGGCGCCCGCTCGCTTCGAAATCGAGCCTTCACGCATCGCGGCGATCTTGTCGGAGACGTTTATTCTGGAGCGCACCGAGAGCGGCGTGTTTCGGTTCCGCCTCGCCGGCACGCGGATTTGCGAGCAGTTTGGGCGGGAGTTCCGAGGCGAAAACCTGATGGCGCTGTTCGACGCGGAAGACCAGGATCTGATCGAGCGGGACTTGAAACAGATCAGCCAGCAGGGTGCCGTCGGTATTTTGACGATCGAGGCGGCCACGCAGAGCGGCCGGCTTGCCGAATTCGAGGTCATGCTGCTGCCGCTGGTGCATACCCATCAGGCGGTCAACCGCATTCTCGGCACCGTGAGCAGCAGCCATGCGCCGGCCTGGCTCGGCTCCGAGCCCATGGTGGCCCAGCGGCTGTTGCGGCAGGAGCTGATCTGGCCGGCCGGCAGATCGCACGCGGTCGCCTCGCGCATGAACCGGCCGGCACCGGTTGCGCTCACCACGCCGCAGGCCCGCATCGTCGCGTCCAACCGGCGCACGTTTCGCGTTTATGAAGGCGGCCTCGGCAAACACCCGAATGGCAAAGATTGATCGGGAATAAAAATGCCGCCGGCGACGTGTGCTGTCCATAAAACGGATCGGCTTTAGCACTTCATTAAGCCGAGCCGGATCATATTACCGATAGAGGGCGAAGCTTGGCGCCGGCTGGGTTTGCCGCAGCCGGGCGCGCTCCAAGCAGAGTCCCGACGCGTGCCTGCCCTATCCGATTCGCTTCAATTCATTGCTCGAAGGCAAGCCATGGCCATCAACACAACCGAGTTCGCCCGGCGCGCGCCTGTTGTCAGCGCCCGGATCGTTGCCGACCGGCGGCGCCACAAGCGCATCCCGCTTGCCCTGCTCGGCCGCTTCATGCGCGCCAACAAGCAGGAGTATCCGTGCAAGCTGCAGGACGTCTCGGTCGGCGGCGCGGCGATGCACTCGCCGGTACCGGTGACCAAGAATGAGCGGATCGTCGCGTACTTCGATCAGATCGGCGGCATCGAAGGGACGGTCGTGCGCGTGTTCGACGGCGGCTTCGCCATCAAGCTGACCGCGACGCAGCACAAACGCGAGAAGTTGGCCGCGCAACTCACCTACCTGGCCAACCGCGCCTCGCTGCCGATTGCCGCACAGCGGCGCGAAGGGCATGACCGCGTGGCGCTGCGCAACACCCAGAGCACGTTGAAGCTGGCTGAAGGCATCACTGTTCCCGTGCAGGTGCTGGATATTTCAATCTCGGGCGCCTCGGTCACCACAGAGGCCCGGCCCCATATCGGCCAGGAAGTCGTGCTCGGCAAGCTCAGGGCCCGCATCGTGCGGCATCATGAGACCGGCATCGGCGTGCAGTTCCTCGACATCCAGAACCCGGTCGCCCTGCGCCGCAGCTTCGGCTGAGCCGGCGCGCCGCGCCGACCATCCCCATCCCATCCGATCCTGGTCATCCCCGGCGGCGGGCCGCGCCTCGCGTCCGCTGCCGATGACTGGCGCCAACACTATTAATAGCGCCTTAAGATATGTCTCAATATTTGTCGCCATATTAAATAAAATGAAACGAAAAATGCGCAAAATACGTTGGCCAGATCGAAATTAGATTAGTGTAGCGTCTGTGTTATGTTATGAGGACACACGTATGCGTGCAAGCGTTGCTTCCCTATGCCTAGCCATGGCTTTATCTTCGCCGGCCGCAGCGGCAGAAAAGGCCGGCGGACTGCGCGGCACGCAGGTCAGCCTGACCGCACAGGCAGAGCGGCCGACGGCCTACATGCGCGTCTATGCGATGGTGCGTGCGCCCATGGGCTTCGTGCAGTTCTGCGAGGTGTTCCCGAAGGATTGCGAGCCGGGCCAGGCCGAAGAGACCCGCGTGGTGCTGACTGCCGATCTGTGGAGCGAGCTCGACCGCACCAACCGGACCGTCAATCGCGAAGTGCAGCCGGTTTCGGACGTCGACAACTACGGCGTGGAGGAATGGTGGTCGCTGCCGCTCAACGGCAAGGGGGACTGCGAGGACTACGCTCTGATGAAGCGGCATCTGCTGATGGAGCGCGGCTGGCCGCCGAGCGCACTTCTGATGACCGTGGTCAGGGACGAGAAGGGCGACGGCCACGCCATCCTGACCGCGCGCACCGCGCAGGGCGATTTCATCCTCGATAACAAGACCAGCGAGATCAAGCTCTGGCACGCCACCACGTACAAGTACGTGATGCGGCAGTCGTTCATCAATCCGCGCGCGTGGATGTCGCTTGATCCCAAGGAAGCGGTCACCCCGCCGAACATCTCGGGCAACCGAACGCAGCCCTGAAAGCGGTCTGGCGAGCCGTCCGCTTCGTCAGGTCAGCCCCGCGGATCGGGTTTGAAGCCGTCGGCAAACCGCTTGGCGTTGCGCTCGTAGAACGCCACGGTCCTGCCGATGCGGGCGATATCCTCTTCGGTGAGCTTGCGCACCACCTTGCCGGGCGAGCCGAGCACCATCGTGCCGGACGGGATCTCCTTGCCCTCCGGGATCAGGGTATTGGCCCCGATCAGGCAGTTCTCGCCGATCCGCGCGCCATTGAGCACGATCGAGCCGATGCCGATCAGGCTGTTGCGGCCGATGGTGCAGCCGTGCAGCATGACCATGTGGCCGATCGTGCAGCCTTCCGCGATCGTCATCGGGAAACCCGGATCGGTATGCAGCACCGAGCCGTCCTGAATATTGGTGCGGGCGCCGATGTGGATCAGCTCGTTGTCGCCGCGCAGCACCGCGCCGAACCAGACGCTCGCGCCCTTCTCCAGTTTCACCTTGCCGACCACGATGGCGTTGGGCGCCACCCAGAAATCGCCGTCGGCGGGCGTTTCGACCCGCGCCTCGCCGAGACTGTAGAGCGCCATTCGGTTTCCCCTCAAATGCCTTCCAGGTCGAGTTCCAAAATGGCCATCTGCAACTGGTAGCAGCGCTCGCCGTCCTCCTCGTCGAGGTACAGCGTTGCCAGGAAATCCTCGCCCACGAACACCTCGGCCATATCTTTCTTCTTGGGTTGCGCGACGACCCGCACGGCCTCGTTTCGGAACATCTTGCGCAGGTAGCGCTGCAGACGGGGAATATCGTTCTTCATGTTCACTCTTTCATACGATCCTGGGTCGCCCGTGCGGGCTTCGCCATTTATATCGGCACACCTCGCCCGCGTCGGGGGTCTCAGTCCGCCCGATCGGCCAATGTCTTGCGATCGCATCCCGCATTTCAAGGCACTTGTCGAGCGCGAAATTGTGCCGTGCCGAGCGTTTTGCCAGGGCCGTACAATTCAAACGCTTTCATGCCCCGGCGCGTCAGCGTTGCCGGTCAGGCTTTTGCCGGCTCGCCGACATCGGCGGCTCCGAGCAGCTGGTTCATGGTGCGCGCCGGCTCGGGACAGCCGGCGGGGCCGACCACCTTGGCCGGCACGCCCGCCACCGTGGTATTGGCCGGCACATCGGCCAGCACCACGCTGCCCGCCGCCACGCGCGCGCAGTTGCCGACCTTGATGTTGCCGAGCACCTTGGCGCCGGCCCCCAGCATCACGCTCGAGCCGATCTTGGGATGGCGGTCGCCGATCTCCTTGCCCGAGCCGCCGAGCGTGACGTTGTGCAGCATCGAGGTGTTGTCGCCGACCACTGCCGTCTCGCCGATGACGATGCCGGTGGCGTGGTCCATCATGATGCCGATGCCGATGCGGGCCGCCGGATTGATGTCGACCGCGAAAATCCGCGAGCTCTGGCTCTGCAGGTAGAGCGCGAAGTCGGCGCGCCCCTGCTTCCACAGCTCGTGCGCGAAACGATGGGCGACCAGCGCATGGAAACCTTTGAAATACAGCAGCGGCTCCAGGTAGCGGTTGCAGGCGGGATCGCGGTCGTAGACGGCGGCCAGATCGGCCCGGAACGCGATTCCGAGCCCCCCGGCACCCTCCAGCACCTCGCGGAAGGTCTGGCCGATGAGGCCGGCATCGACGTCGTTGTGGCCGAGCCGCTGCGCCAGCCGGTGAACGACCGCATCCTCCAGCCGTGCATGGTTGAGGATGGTCGCATAAATGAACCCGCCGAGCGCCGGCTCCTTGTCGAGCGCCGCCTCCGCCTCCGCCCGCAGCTCCGCCCAGATCGGGTCGACGGCGTGAAGATTGCCGCCCTGAGGTAACTGCTTCTGCTGCGCCATCGGGTTTACTCCGGCGGTTGTTTGCTGGAAAGGAGGTAGTGGCTCGGGAGGGGGAAGTCAATTTGGGGTGGCGATCTCGGCCCAGACCGTCATTTGGGGTTCTTGGCTTTCGCCGGTTTGGCCTTGGGAGACGACTGTTCCAACTCGACAGCGGCCAGCAGCGGCGGAAGTGCTTTGACTGTGTTCCAGATCATGGCCGTCGACACGTCCTCATAGTCGTGCCGATAAACATTGCCGGCGCCGGCAATTTCTTTCCAGGGAATATTTGGATGCCGGCTCTTCACGCTTGCTGGCAGGCGGCGAGAGGCTTCCGAGATGATCTCGAGGCACCTCGTCACGGCGTAGATTGTGCGCGCGTCCGCCCTGAACGTGCGCAAATTGAAGCCTTCGACGAACGCTTGCGCGAGCAAAATGTTGTCGCGAATCGCTTTGAGCGGAACCTCCGGCCTTTTAGAAGGCATAGATCATGTCGCGCTTTGCCGCCCGCCCGATGGCTTGCTTCAATTGGGCGGCATTGACCACATCGACAGGCCCCGAAAACAGCTCGGCGACCGCGCGCTTGATCGCCACATAGTCGAACACGGTGAGCCCGGCCGCCTGGTCGATCTCAATCAACACGTCGAGATCGCTATCGGCGCGCGCCTCGCCCCGCGCCACCGAGCCGAAGATGGCGGCACGGCGGATGCCCCGCGCCTTGAGCGTGGCCTCATGTCGACGCAGGATTTTCAGAGCTTCGTCGCTGGTGGTCATGGATTGAGGATTATTGCAGCGAGGCGGCTACGTCCAGCTCATCTAGTCGCTGTCACCCCAGCACCTTGCCCAAAAACCCCACCATTTCCCCATTCGCCAACTCGGGGCACTCGTAGTGCACGAAGTGCCCCGCATCGGGCGCGGGCTTCAGCTCGAAGTCGGCGAAATAGTCGGCGAGCTTGTCGGCCCATTCGTATCGCACCACGGGATCGTGCGCGCCCCACAGGAAGCGGGTGGGCGCAGCGATCTTGGCAAGCGCGGGCGCGCCCTCGACCATCATGCGGCGGCGGAAGCGCGAGACGCCGACGTACCAGTCAAAGCCCCCCTGCAGGTTGCCGGGCCGCAAGAAGTTGTCGACCCAGGCTTCGAGGTCGGCGTCGAACGCGTGGGGGTTGTGGCTCCAATGCTGCAGGAAATGCTGGAAATAGATGCGGCAGGCTTCTCTCGATGACCCGACCAGTCGTGCCGCGAAATCCTTCTGATGGAACTGCTGATACCAGGTCTCGCCGAACAGCAACGGGTCGCCCCAGCGCTTGCCGATGCCGGGATAGGGGCAGTTGAAGAAGAACAGCGCCGACACCCGTTCCGGATAAGCGAGGGCGAAGGTTTGCGCGACGAACGCGCCGACATCGTGGGAGACGATCGCGAAGCGGCCGAGCCCGAGGCCGTCGGCAAACTCCTTGAGGTCACGGGCCAGCAGCTGCGGCGTCGAGCCCTGCGCCGAGCGGGGGACTTTGCTCTCCGTCTCGCCAAAGCCGCGCAGCTCGGGTGCGATCACGTCGAAGTGTTCGGCGAGCACCGGCAGATTGTGCTTCCAGGTGCGGACGAACTCCGGCCAGCCGTGCAGCAGCACGACGGGCGCGCCCGCCCCGGCGCGGACGTAATGAATTTTCAGCTCGTCGGTTTCGAGGAATTGGCCAGTCCAGTCGATGGTCATGGGATTGCCTCGTTTGTCTATGCCCGCTATTGGGGGCGTCTGCACTTCTCCCTCTCCCCGTCCTTCACGGGGAGAGTTACCATGCGCGCCGCAGGCGCGCACATGAATGGATGAAAGGCGAGCAGCATTTCCCGACACCCCCCCGCTGTCATCCCCCGGTGCGAAAGCATCCGGGGGATCCAGTACTCCTGAACTGTCCAGGGTTACTGGATCCCCCGGACGCGCTGTCGAGCAAGAGGCAAGCGTTCGCCGCGCGCCGGGGGATGACAGGCCTTGGGGTGTGGGGCGACATGTCGGGTTTCTTTTAGAGTAGGCCGGCGGGCCCATTTGCGATCGCCGTGCCCGCTTTGGCCGTCTCAGTCATGGAAAGATCGTCTTACATGCTTCGTGTGTCTGCAACCCTGCAACTCGCCGCCATCGCGCTCGCCTTGGCCGCAGCTCACGCACGTGCGGCGGACGGAGCCTCCCAGGCCGGCATTATTGCACAATGCTGGACGGCTGAGCAGCTGCGCCAGCGGCCCGAGGAAATCCGTCCGCAGCGCAGCCTTGCCGGCGCCCCGGTGCCCGTCCCCCGCCAGTCTCTCGCCCCGCATGGCCGCGAGGCACCCGGCGCGGTGCGCCGCGTCGAGCTGCCCCCAGGCAGCCGCAAGCTGATCGCGCTCACCTTCGATCTGTGCGAGACGCCCGGCGAGATCGCGGGCTATGACGGCCCCATCTTCGACTACTTGCGCGCCAACGCCGTCAAGGCAACCGTGTTCGCCGGCGGCAAGTGGATGCTGACGCACGATGAGCGCGGCCAGCGCACGCGCCAGCTGATGGCCGATCCGCTGTTCGAGGTCGCCAACCACGGCTGGTCGCATCAGAACCTGCGGCTGCTGCAGGGGGCCGCCCTCGAGCGGGAGATCGAGGGCCCGCAGGCCGCCTATCAAGCCGTGCGCGCGCGGCTCGCCAGGGAGCAGTGCATCGGCGTGCCGCGGTCGATGTCGGCCATCCCCGAGCGCATGCGGCTGATGCGCTTCCCGTTCGGCGCCTGCAACCGGGAAGCGCTCGATGCGGTGGCCGCCGCCGGCATGATCCCGATCCAATGGGACATCTCGACCGGCGATCCCTCGCCCGGCACATCGGCCGCCGCGATCGTCGCGGAAATGCTGCGCGCGCGCCCCGGCTCGATCATCATCGCGCACGCCAACGGCCGCGGCTTCCACACCGCCGAAGCCCTGCCGATCGCGATTCCCAAGCTGAAGGCGAAGGGGTTCGAGTTCGTCACCGTGAGCGAGCTCATCGCCGCCGGACGCCCGGTCGTCGAGCAGCAGTGCTACAACGCCCGACCCGGCGATACCGACCGCTACGACACGTTCTTCCGCCCCAAGCCAAGACAGGTCCCGGCGAGCGATGGCCGAAACGCCCCTGCCCTTCCACGCTGAGCGCTATGAGCTGGCCGGCGGCGCGGCCGTCACCAGTCTCACCCCCTTGTCGGCGGCGGACGCCGCAACGCTCGGACCAATGTTTGCATCGATCGATCCGTGGGCGCGGCTGGGGCTGACCGCCTCCGCGATGACGGCGTTCCTCAATGGCGGCGGGGATGGCGCGCTGCGCTACCGCATCGGCGTCGGCGGCGCCCTCGCCGGCGCCGTGGTGGTCCGCCCGCACTGGCTCGCCGGCCCTTACCTCGCAACACTCGGGCTGGTGCCGCGCTGCCAGCGCCAGCGACTCGGACATAGCGTGATGGGCTGGCTCGAAGCCGAAGCCCGCCGCGCCGGCGCCCGCAACGTGTGGCTGTGCGTGTCGGCTTTCAACGATGCCGCCATCGGCCTGTACCGCAGTTGCGGCTTTGAGCACGTCGCCGACCTCGACGACCTCATCAAGGATGGCGAGCGTGAGAGCTTCATGCGCAAGCGGCTGGCTGCTGCGAAGGCCGGCTGAGCTCAAACCTCCAGCACCACCCGGCCGCGCACCTTGCCGGCGAGGATTTCGGGGGCGAGGCCGATCACGTCGGTCAGCGGCCGCGTGACGGTCATCGCATCGAGCGTGGCGGGGTCGAGATCGCGGGCCAGGCGGCGCCAGGCCTCGGTGCGCTGCTCGCGCGGGCACTGGACGGAATCGATGCCCGCCAGCGTCACGCCGCGCAGGATGAAGGGCGCCACCGAGCTCGTAAGGTCCATGCCCTGGGCGAGGCCGCAGGCGGCGACCGCGCCGCCGTAGCGGGTCTGCGCGATGGCATTGGCGAGGGTATGGCTGCCGGCGACGTCGATGGCGCCGGCCCAGCGCTCGCGGCCGAGCGGCTTGGCGGGCGCGGCGAGGCTCGCCCGGTCGATCACCTCGGCGGCGCCCAGCGACTTCAGGTAGTCCGTCTCGGCGGGCCGCCCGGTGGCGGCGATCACGCCATAGCCGAGCTTCTTCAGCACCGCCACCGCGACGCTGCCGACCCCGCCGGCGGCGCCCGTCACCAGCACCTGCCCCTTCGCCGGGGTCACGCCATGGGCCTCCAGCGCCAGGATCGCCAGCATGGCGGTATAGCCGGCGGTGCCGATCGCCATGGCCTGCGCCGCACTGAACGCGGCGGGGCGGTAAATGAGCCAGTCCCCGTTGACGCGGGCAAGCCCGGCATAGCCGCCGAAGTGGCTTTCGCCGACGCCCCAGCCGTTGAGCACCACGTCATCGCCGGGCTTGAAGCCGGCGTGCGTGGAACGCTCGACGGTGCCGGCGAAATCGATGCCCGGGATCATCGGAAACCGCCGCAGGATCGGGGCCTTGCCGGTCAGCGCCAGGCCGTCCTTGTAGTTGATGGTGGAATGGGAGACGCGCACGAGCACATCCCCCTCCATCAGGTCCGACTCGCCGACCTCGCACCACGCCGCCGCCTGCCCCTGGTCGGACTTGGTGATCATCAGCGCCTTGACGCGATCGGCATGGGACATGGCGGGGCTCCGGCTGGTCTGGCTCGGGAATGGACCGGTCGAATACGCCAGCGGGAGGCGTGTGTCGAGCCGATTTAGCCGTGTTGCAGCGCATCAAAAGCTGCCATTTGGGGAGGTGCTGCCGCAGTTTCTCCACATTTCCCCGGCCTGCGCGGGCGCGGCGGCGCGCAGCGCCGGATCGGCAGTCGGTTGCAGCGCGACGTCCACGATTTGCTGCGGAAATGCCACACGCAAGTCAGATTCACGCTGATGAATGGATGTTAACATTGAGAATTATTACTCATGTATTTAGGTATTTCTCCTGCTTCCTGGTGAATTACTGGCACGAATTCGCCCGAATGCTCAAAAATAGGCGTCGTATATCACTCTTTTAAACATCGCCGTTGGGCGGGCGATCTTGTATAAGATTGATCGGGCGTGGCGAATTCGGACGAAATAGCGGCGCATTTCGCACTGCATCATCGAAAGTTCTTGGCAAGCGGCGGGGCAAGTGTCTAAATTACGCCATCAAGGCAGGCAGCTCATGCCCTGCCGTCGCGGCTTAAACCGCCACGACGAACCACAAAGACCGACCCGCCAACGCAAGGAGGCAGCGTCAATGGAACTGAGAACCAGTCTTAGCGTGTTCGCCGTCATAACTTCCTTCTTTTTCCTCGCTGCAATCGTACTTGGAATGGTCTGACGCCGGCGAGGTTGGAGAAGGGTGAGCTGATACGGCATGTCCGTAAAAGCTCAACCGGCACAAAAATTACGGAAGAGCGGAGGGTCCCCCACTCCGCTCTTTTTTTGCTTGTGCGCCAGGCTGCGATGAACACGGCAAGCCGCGTATGGAGCCCGTCATCGTTGAGTGACGTAGGTTGGGTCAAGCGCAGCGCGACCTAACAGCCGTGGATGCAGCCGGTAATTGTTATCCACGGACCGAGCCCGTAACTGTTGGGTCGCGCGAAGGCTTGACCCAACTCAGCCCGCGCTTCAGCGCTTGATGATATAGCCGACGACCGCGCCGGCGAGCGGCACCGCGTATTCCTTGGGATTGAGCGGCAGCCAGGAGAACGCCTGCGGTGCAAATCGAAAGGCGGCGGCGGCGAGCAGCGCCCCGAGCAGCGACCACAGCAGCGTCGCGCCGGACGGCCGGCCGACGTGCTTCAGGATTTCGGCCCCCAGCACGCCGACGATGTAGACGATCACCGCGAAAATGGCGGCCAATACGAAGATCTGCAGGTTGCCGGGCACCGCGATCGAGCCGCGGATGAGCGGCGCGACAAACCAGGCGATGGCGATCTGCGCGATCAGCAGCACGACGCGTGGGATCATGGGGATGCCTCTTCTGCGGGCCGACTCATTCCGACTTGGCGTCTGTGCATAGCCCGCCCACCCCGCCGCGCTCAAGCGACTTGCTACGCCGCCGCGCGCCTGGCGTCGTAGTTGAGCACGGGGGCCAGCCAGCGTTCGGTCTCGCCGATGCTCCAGCCCTTGCGCGCGGCATAGTCCGCCACCTGATCGCGCTCGACCTTGCCGACGCCGAAATAGTGGCTGGCCGGGTGGGAGAAATACAACCCCGAGACCGAGGCGCCCGGCCACATGGCAAAGCTTTCGGTGAGCCGGATGCCGGCATTGGCCTCCGCCTGGAGCAGGGCGAACAGCGTCGCCTTCTCGGTATGGTCGGGCTGGGCGGGATAGCCGGGAGCCGGGCGGATGCCTTGGTATTTCTCCGCGATCAGCTCCTCGCTCGACAGCCGCTCGCCCGCCGCATAGCCCCACAGCTGCTTGCGCACGCGCTCGTGCAGGCGCTCGGCGAACGCCTCGGCCAGCCGGTCGGCCAGCGCCTGCGCCATGATCTTGCTGTAGTCGTCGTTCGCCTTCTGGAACCGCTCGAGCACGTTCTCCTCGCCGAGGCCGGCGGTGACCGCGAAGGCGCCGATATAGTCGGCAACGCCGCTGTCCCTGGGTGCAATGAAATCGGCGAGCGCGGTGTGGGCGCGGTCGCGGCCGGGATCGCGGGCGATCTGCTGGCGGAGTGTGTGGAGCGTGGCAAGGCGCTCGCCGCGCGCGTCGTCGGCATACACCTCGATGTCGTCGCCGACGCTGTTCGCCGGCCAGAAGCCGACCACGGCGGAGGCGGTGAACCAGTCTTCGGCGATCAGCTGGCGCAGCATGGTCTGGGCGTTGCCGAACAGTTCGCGGGCGGCGGCGCCGACCTTGTCGTCCTCCAGGATCTTGGGGTAGCGGCCGGCCAGCTCCCAGGTCTGGAAGAACGGCGTCCAGTCGATGTAGCGGGCGAGCTCGGCGAGATCGTAGTGCTGGAACGTGGCGACACCGAGCCGGGCGGGGCGCTTGATGCGGGCGGTGGTCCAATCGATTTTGAAACGATTGGCGCGCGCGTCGGCGAGCGGCAGTCGCTTCTTGGCGGCATCGCCGCGGCTGTAGGCGTCGCGCATCCGGGCGTACTCGGCGCGCACCTCGCCGACAAAGCGTCCCTCATCGCTCGGCGACAGCAGATTGGACACGACGCCGACGGCGCGGCTCGCATCGTTGACGTAGATCGCGGCGCCCGCCTCGTAGTTGGGGGCGATCTTCACCGCGGTATGCACGCGGCTGGTGGTGGCGCCGCCGATCAGCAGCGGAATCTTGAAGCCCTGCCGCTCCATCTCGGCGGCGACATGGCACATCTCGTCGAGGGAGGGCGTGATGAGGCCCGACAGGCCGATCACGTCCGCCCCCACCGTCCTGGCGGTTTCCAGGATTTTCTGCGCGGGCACCATCACGCCCAGGTCGATCACTTCGTAGTTGTTGCACTGGAGCACGACGCCGACGATGTTCTTGCCGATGTCGTGCACATCGCCCTTCACCGTGGCCATCACGATCGTACCGGCGGGCTTGCCCTGGTCGAGCCCCTGCTCGGCCTTCTCCTTCTCCATGAACGGCATCAGGTAGGCGACCGCCTGCTTCATCACGCGCGCGGACTTCACCACCTGCGGCAGGAACATCTTCCCCGAGCCGAACAGGTCGCCGACCACATTCATGCCGGCCATCAGCGGCCCCTCGATGACAAAGAGCGGCCGGCCGAGCTTCGCCCGCGCCTCCTCGGTATCGGCCTCCACGAACGTGGTGATGCCGTTGACGAGGGCATAGCTGATACGCTCCTCGACACCGCGTTCGCGCCAGGCCAGATCGGCGCCCTTCTTCTCCGCGCCCTTGCCCTTGTAGCGCTCGGCCGCTTCCAGCAGCCGGTCGGTGGCGTCGGCGCGCCGGTTGAGCACCACGTCCTCGCACAGCTCGCGCAGCTCCGCCTCGATGTCGTCATACACGGCGAGCTGTCCGGCATTGACGATGCCCATGTCCATGCCCGCCTGGATGGCGTGATACAGGAACACCGAGTGCATCGCCTCGCGCACCTTGTCGTTGCCGCGGAACGAGAACGACAGGTTGGAGACGCCGCCCGAGATATGGCAGTGCGGCAGGCTCTGGCGGATGCGCCGCGCCGCCTCGATGTAGGCGAGGCCGTAGCCGTTGTGCTCCTCGATGCCGGTGGCGACCGCGAAGATGTTGGGATCGAAGATGATGTCCTCGGGAGGGAAGCCGACCTCTTCGGTCAGCAGCTTGTAGGCGCGCGTGCAGATCTCGACCTTGCGGTTGGCGGTGTCGGCCTGGCCGGCCTCATCGAACGCCATCACGACCACCGCGGCGCCGTAGCGCAGCACCTTGCGGGCGTGTTCCAGAAACGGGCCTTCACCCTCCTTCATGCTGATCGAGTTGACGATGCCCTTGCCCTGCACGCATTTGAGGCCGGCCTCGATCACCGACCATTTGGAGCTGTCGATCATCACCGGCACGCGCGAGATGTCGGGCTCGGAGGCGATCAGATTGAGGAAGGTGGTCATCGCCGCTTCGCCGTCGAGCAGCCCCTCGTCCATGTTGACGTCGATGATCTGTGCGCCGTTCTCCACCTGCTCGCGCGCGACCGCGAGCGCGGCCGAATAATCGCGCGCCTCGATCAGCTTGCGGAACTTGGCCGAGCCGGTGACGTTGGTGCGCTCGCCGATATTGATGAAGGTCGCGCCGGAGGCGCGCGGGGGTTCAGCGCCGGAGGCGCGCGGGGCGGGATCGGTGGCGTTAGTGGTGGTCATGGTCATTCGTTAGGCCTCGTCGTCATTCGGTGTCCGAATCAAAAAGGTGCCATTCGGCGGCGCGCAAGCGCCCCCTCACCTGTCGCTGCCGCGACATCCTCTCCCCGGGGGGAGAGGAAAGAAAGAGCTTCTATTTCTTCCCATAGGTAAAGGAACGTTAGCGCCGCCTTGCTTCCTTCTCCCCCTGGGGAGAAGGTGCCCGGAGGGCGGATGAGGGGTCTGTGCGTCGCAAGCGCCGTTTCAACCCCGAGGGCGGGGCGGCCTGCTGGCCAAGTGCCAGATAGATGGTTTCCTCCACGGCGTCGATATTCGCGAGCACGTCATTGTTCCAGAACCGGAGCACTGTGAGCCCCTCGCTTTCAAGGAACTGAGTCCTGATGCGATCATGCTCGGCCCGCTCCTCGGCATGTTGCGATCCATCGACCTCGACGACGAGGTCTGCGTCGAAACAACAAAAGTCCAGTACGTACGATCCGAATGGCATCTGCCGCTTGAATTTCCAGCCGTGCATGCGACGGTCCCGCAATCGCGACCAGAGCTTCCGTTCTGCGTCCGTCTGCCTCTGCCGCAGCAACTTAGCCACCCTGGTCAGTCGATTTGGCACAACACGCACTCTGTTCTTCTGCCGCTAACACATCCGCACCCAACCCCTCACCTGTCGCTACCGCGACATCCTCTCCCCAGAGGGAGAGGAAAGAAAGATGCGCTGCTTTTGTGCCTTTCGCGTCGCGAAGATACGAAAGGCCTGTTTTCTTCCTTCTCCCCCTGGGGAGATGGTGGCCGGAGGCCGGATGAGGGGGAATGTCACTCCCTCACCCCGCCACGAACGGCTCCAAGCCGGACAGCCTGAGCTTCACCGGCACGTCCGGCACCTTTCTCGGCGGGAACTTGGCGACGTGCTCGGCGATGTGGCGGATATGCTCGGGGGTTGATCCGCAGCAGCCGCCGACGATGTTGAGCAAGCCGTGCTTGGCCCAGTCCTCCATGAAGCAGGCCATCTCGTGCGGCGTCTGGTCGTACTCGCCCATCTCATTGGGCAACCCGGCGTTCGGGTAGGCGGAAATCAGCGTGTCGGCAACGCGGGCGATGGCGTCGATGGCGGGCCTGAGCTGTTCCGCGCCGAACGCGCAGTTGAAGCCGATCGCGAACGGCTTCAAATGGCGCATCGAGTACCAGAACGCTTCCGGCGTCTGCCCCGACAGATTGCGCCCCGAAAGATCGGTTACTGTGCCGGAGATCATGATCGGCAGCTCGCGCTTCATCTCGTCGAACACTTCCAGCACGGCAAGGCCGGCCGCCTTGGCGTTCAGCGTGTCGAAGATGGTTTCGATCAGGATGATATCCGCGCCGCCCTCGATCAGCGCGCGCGTCTGCTGGATATAGGCAGCTTTCAGCTCATCGAACGAGACGTTGCGGAAACCTGGATTATTGACATCCGGCGAGATCGACGCGGTGCGGTTGGTCGGTCCGATGGCGCCGGCGACGAAGCGCGGCTTGCCGGGCGTCTGCCGGCTCCATTTATCGGCAGCGGCCCGTGCCAGCTTGGCGGCGGCGACGTTGATGTCATAGGCGATCTTGGCGAGGTCGTAATCGGCCTGGCTGATGGTGGTGGCATTGAATGTATTGGTCTCGATGATGTCAGAGCCGGCGGCGAGATAGGCCTCGTGGATCGCGGAAATGATCTTCGGCTGGGTCAGCACCAGCAGATCGTTGTCGCCCGTCAGGTCCTTGGTGTGGTCCTTGAAGCGCGAGCCGCGGTAGGCCGCCTCGTCCAGCTTGTAGCGCTGGATCATGGTCCCCATGGCGCCATCGAGGATGAGGATCCGTTGCGCGGCCGCCTCCTTCAACGCCTGGATTCTGGCTTGCCGTTTCATGCGCTCACCTTTTGCTTGGCGTCGACGGGCTGGGCGCGCAAACCCAGCAGATGGCAGATCGCATAGACGAGATCGGCGCGGTTCAGCGTGTAGAAATGAAAGTCACGGATGCCGTAGTCGACCAGTTCCATGACCTGCTCGGCGGCAACCGCGGCGGCGATCAGCGGGGCCGTGACGGGATCGGACTCCAGCCCATCGAAACGGCGCGCGAGCCAATCGGGCAGGCTTGCGCCGGTGCGTGCGGCAAAGCCGGCGACCTGCTTGTAGTTGTGGATGGGGACGATGCCGGGCACCACCGGCACCCTGATGCCGGCGGCACGTACCCGCTCCAGGTAGCGCAGATACACGGCGTTGTCGAAGAAGAACTGCGTGATGGCGCGATTGGCGCCGGCATCGATCTTGGCCTTGAGGTTGTCGATGTCGGCGGCGACCGAAGGGCTGTCGGGATGCATTTCGGGATAGGCGGCGACCGAAATCTCGAACTTGGCGAGGCGCTTCAGGCCGGCGACCAGGTCCGCGGCATTGCGATAGCCATCCGGGGTCGGCTCGTAGCGGGTGCCGGGACCTGCCGGCGGGTCGCCGCGCAGCGCCACGATGTGGCGCACGCCCGCCTGCCAATAGCCGCGCGCCACCTCATTCACCTCCGCCTTGCTCGCCTCAACGCAAGTCAAATGCGCGGCAGGCACGATCATGGTGTCGCGTACGATCCTGGATACCGTCGCATGCGTGCGCTCGCGGGTGGAGCCGCCGGCACCGTAGGTCACCGAGATGAACTCAGGACACAGTGGTGCGAGCCGTTGGATCGACGACCACAGCACCTCCTCCATCTTCTCGGTCTTGGGCGGGAAGAACTCGAACGAGACGCGGATATCCCCTGATGCCAGCGCGCGGCTGTGCTTGAGCGAGCGGTACGCTTCTGGCAAAGCTTCGGACGTCATTTCGCAAACTCCGGTTTGGCCGCTGTCGTCGGCGCGCGCGTGACCGGCATGGCCGCCGGTGCCTCGCCGAGCCACAGTGAGACGGTCAGCTGGTCGCCGCCGGCATCGGCGGGCGGTGGCAAGTCCTGCTGATGCGTCAGCTGAAGCCCGGCTTCGCCGAGCCATTGCGCGACTTGTGCCCGTGCAAACCCGAGCCGCTCATGGGCGAACTCGGACCGCAGGAACTCCAGATCGTGCGGCGCGAAATCGACGATCAGCAGCCGTCCGCCCGGAGCCAACACGCGCGCCGCCTCGCGGATGGCACGGGCGGGAGCGCTCAAGAAATGCAGCACCTGATGCATGATGGCCGCATCAGCTGTCCCGTCCAGCAAGGCGAGGTTGTAGATATCACCCGCACGCACCTGGCAGTGTGACAGGCCCGGTGCATCGAGCTTGGTGCGGGCGTAGGACAGCATCGCGTGATTGAGGTCGACGCCGAGGCCACGGCGCACACACGGTGCGAACAGCTCGAGCATGCGCCCGGTGCCGGTGCCGAGGTCGAGCAGCACGTCGAACGGCCCCGCGCCGAGCGCGGAACGGATGGCGGCTTCGACGGCATCTTCGGCGACATGCAGCGAGCGGATCTTATCCCAGAGGGCAGCGTGGCTGCGGAACCACGTCTGCCCCGCCTCCACCCGCTCGCGCCTGACGGCCTCGGCGCGCGCACGGTCGCGGGCCAGCACCGGATCCTCGCGACCGAGCGCCGCCAGCATCGGACGCAGCACGTGTTGCGCCACCATGGTATCGGCCAGATGGAAATAAACCCAGCTGCCTTCGCGGAACCGCTCGATCAGCTGCGCGTCGGCGAGCAGCTTCAGATGCCGGCTGATGCGCGGCTGGCTCTGGCCGAGGATGCGCGTCAGGTCCTTGACGTTGAGCTCCCCCTGCGCCAGCAGCAGCAACAGGCGCAGCCGCGTCGGCTCGGCGGCTGCCCGCAGCGCCTTCAGCGTCGCCGCCGCGGTAAGGGAACTGAGGATGCCGATATCGCTCACAGGTTGCTCACACGCCGGCACGGTTGCAAGGGTCACGTCTGTACAGACATAAAGATATGTTTATATGGTTGTCAAACTTTTTCAGAAGAGAGTTGGCGTTTGGGCACCGGACCGCTGGAACCGGGAGCCTTCGACCAACGTTTAATGTCGTCCCAGAAAGCTGCCCTTCATTCTCAGCCGTCGATCACGGTTAACGTCACCGTAACGCTCTCGTCCTACATTGCGGCAAATCCCTCACACTCGGTGCATCCATGTCCCCGGTTGCCTTCGACCTGATCCGCCCGGAGGTGGCGCCATTGCGCCTGCCGCTCGAGCTCGATCAGCGCCATTCGCGCATGCGCACGCTCTGCCTCGCCCTGCTGCTGCTGCCCGCCGTGCTGGCGCTACTGCTGCCGGCGGCACTGGCGCTGTGGCTCATCGCCATGCCGGCGGTGGGCAATCATGCGAACCAGGCAAGCCCCATGGCGCTGGCTCAGCTGCTGCTGCTGCCGTGGATCGCGGGGGGCCTGTGCTGGCTGCCGCTGAAGGCGGTGCTCTGGCGCGTCTCGCGGAGCCGGCAGGTGATGATCGCGGCCGATCGCGTCACCGTGCGGGAGACGGGTCTGACGGGCAGCACGACGTGGCAGGCGCCGATCACGGAGTTTCGCGGCATCGCCCACAACATCCGCTCGTCATTGTCGGGCACCCGCCACGAGCTCATTCTGGTGCACCCGCAGGCGCTACGGTCGGTGCTGCTGCATTTCGCCGATCAGCTGCCGCAGTCGGTGATCGATTGCTACAGTCAGCTGCTGGGTGTGCCCGAGGTCACCTCGCGCGAGCTGCATCGCCTCGACCCCGACAGCGCAACCTGGCTGCCGCAGGTACGGTTCCCCGGCGGCGCCCGGGCGTGAGCCGGCACCGCCGTCAGCGTGTACGGGCGGCGTCGGTGCTGGCGGCCTCGGAGACCACCGGGCCGTTGTTGACCGCGCGCGCCACGCGAAAGCCGACCGTATCGCTGGCCGAGGACTGACGCATGGGCCGGCGTGCAGCCGCGCGCAGCTCGAACGCCTTGTCCCGCCACGACCCGCCCTTGACGACACGGCTGGAGCAGCCGCCGACGCCCGGAAACGCCGCGCCGTTCTCGCGCGCCACGCTGAGATCGTCCGACCAGCAATCCTCGACCCACTCGGCCGCGTTGCCGTGCATGTCGGAAACCTTGAATTTGTTGGGAGCGTAGGAGCCGATGATTTGCGTGCCCTTTTGCTTCGCGCCGAAATTGGCATCGGTTTCCGCCAGCTGATCGCCCCAGGCGTACGCGCTGGCGGTGCCGGCGCGGGCCACGTACTCCCACTCTGCCGCCGACAGCAGCCGGTAGGGCTTGCCCACCCGGTTGCCGAGCCAACTGAGGTAGGCCTGGGCATCGACCCAGCTGACACACACGACCGGATGGGTCGAGTCCTGGGGGAAGCCCGGACCTGCATAGTTCACCCGCCGCGGACGGCCGAGCACATCGCAGGACCCGCTGCTCGCATAGGAGGTCTCGCGGATGAACGATTCGTACTGATGCACGGTGACCTCGAACCGTCCGATGCCGAGCCGCCGCGCGATCTTGACCCGCAAGGCCGGCTTCTCATGGTCGGGCGCCTCTGTGTCACTGTCCGCGGACCCCATGGTGAAATAGCCAGCCGGCACCACCATCATGACCGGGCAGTCCTGGCAGTCCTGGAACTCCCGACCGATCTCGAAGGCCTCCTTGACGATCGCCTTCTTCACCTCGACTTGCGGCTTCGCCGCACCGCCATCGCCCCCCTCGTCCGGACGGGCGCCGGTATCCTTGCCCGCCTCATCCGCATAGTCGGCCTCGCCATCATCGCTGCCGCCGCCGAACGGGTTGGTCCGCTTGCGTTTCTTCTTATTTGCCGACTCCGCTGTCTGCGGGCCATCGAAGTGCGGCACCTCCTCGGGTTGATAGCTGACATAGCCGCAGAACATGCCCACCGGCAGCAGCAGGAACACCATCAGGATGGCAGGACGGGTATTGTCGCCGAGCTTGTCGGCCTGCGCCATGTAGAGCAGCAAGCCCATCACGGCGAAGATGATGGTTCCCAGAATGGTTGCGCCCAATGCCATGGTTGTCCCCGCCGTGTGCAGCCAAGCCCACTCACGCAGGGATCGGCGCGCCGATGCCCAGGCGAACGCAACAGCGGTGATGTCTCGGGACGCGAAGGGCACAGGACCGGCCAAGACGACACCAACGGCGATCGGCACGTCGGTGTGCGAATCGCATGGATCGGACTGTTTATAAGGCATACCGGCGCGGCTGTTGCCGCAGCGGGCCATCGAGCCGCAACGGTTCAGCAGGGCTTGTGGCGCATCGGCACCACTATCGCCCGGGTCCCGCCTCTGCCGTGAACACACCCACACCCGCCACCGCACGCGGATCGCGCGGCCGCCAGCTGCCGCGCTCGACCGAGACGATGAACCGCTCGGCGAGGGCATTGAACAGCGCCGGCTCCTCGATGTTGATGACGTGGCCCGAGCCCGGCAGCATCGCCAGCTGCGCGGTCGGCATGATCCGCTTCAGCCACAGATTGACGTCGAGGCACGGCTCGTCCTCGTCCCCCGCCAGGAGCAGCACCGGCACGCTCACGGCCTTGAGGCCCGCCTCCTGCTCGTACAGGGACGGGCGGCCCATCTGCACCGCACGCAGGGTGTTGGCGGCGGCGTGGGCGGGGTGCTCGGCGAGGTGATCGACGAATTGCCGCCAGCCGCGCGCGTCCTTGTTCTGCAACTGCACACGCGTCGGGGCGACGCCCATGGTCTCGGCCGGCACCTTGCCGCTTGCCGCCATGCGTTCCGCATTGGCCTTGCTGTCGGCGAGGAATTTGGCCCGGCCGTGCGGATGGCTGCCGGAGCCGCCGCTCGCCGCCACCGCCGAGACAAGGCGGCGCGGATGCTCCATGCACAACTGCAGCGCGGTGAAGGCGCCCATGCTGAGCCCCACCACGTGCGCCCTGTCGATGCCGAGGTGGTCGAGCACGGCGAGGGCATCGAGGCTGGAGAATTTCTGGCCGTATTTCTCGGCCTCGGCAGGGGCGTCGGAGGGGGGATAGCCGCGGTTGGCGACGACGATGCAGCGCCAGCCGCGCGCGAAATGGCGGACCTGATCCTGCCAGCTGCGGTGATCGCCCATGTACTCGTGCAGGAACAGGATCGGGATGGACGGGGTGGCGGGGGGAGCGCCGCTGTCCTCGAAATAGATCTTCACCCCGGCGGAATTGGCATGCGGCATAGGCGGTTCTCCCTCGGTGTTGGCTGGCGTTGGGGGGATCACCCCAGCAGCGATTTCATCTCGTTCCACAAATCCGCCTTCGACTCAAATCCGATGCCGGGCAGCTCCGGCATCACGATATGGCCGCCGTGCACCTTCACGCCATCGGGGAAGCCGCCG
>Ga0209069_10000122_pt1 | contig 29216 bp, 26 predicted proteins | sample Str013_2_FD_187202 | JGI IMG/M metagenome (GOLD analysis project Ga0209069, IMG submission 187202) | Freshwater sediment microbial communities in response to fracking from Pennsylvania, USA - Straight Creek_MetaG_SC_2013 (SPAdes) (version 2) | ecosystem: Environmental > Aquatic > Freshwater >...
TCTATTCGTTTACAGTCTACTAGGTTTCAAACCTGCTGTTATGGCTTTTACAACAAGAAATAAAGTTGTACAATGGCTGTTTTCGTAAACTTGCATAAAATAACGAGGTCAATGCCCACAGACATCAAATGCCCGCAGTGCGGTACTGTTTTTCCAATGGAGGAAGCCGTTTCTGAAGAATATAAAAAAGCGCTGCGCGACCAGATGCAGGCTTACAAAAAACAAAAAGACAGCGAACTGGCCAAAAAGGAAACCGAGTTTGCCAGCCTGGTAGCCCAAAAAGAGACTGCTTTTGCCCGGCAATTGCTACAGGAAAAACAGCAACTGCAACAAAACCTGGAAGCGAGCCTGCGCAAAAGCATTGTGGCCGATTTTGAAAACAAAGTGCAGCTGCTGGAGCAAAACAATAAAGACAACGAAGAAAAACTAAAACTGAGCCGGCAAAAAGAACTGGCTTTTTTGCAAAAAGAACAGGCATTAAAAACAAAGGAAGCCGAGCTGGAGATTGACATTCAAAAAAAATTACAGGAAGAGCGCAGCAAACTTTCTGATGAACTGCGCAAGCTGGAAGAACAAAAAACTGCGGCCAAAGAAAACGACTACCAGCTGCGTTTAAAAGAACTGGAAAAGCAACTGGACGATCAAAAAAAACTTGCCGAAGAAATGCGGCGCAAAGCCGAACAGGGTTCTATGCAGCTGCAGGGCGAAGTACAGGAACTGGCGCTGGAGGCGATGCTGCAAAGCGCTTTTCCTTTTGACCTGATTACTGAAGTGGGCAAGGGCGTAAAGGGTGCCGACTGTATACAAACCGTGCGCAATAATTTTGGACAGGAATGCGGCAAAATTATTTATGAAAGCAAACGCACCAGCAATTTTGCCGCCGACTGGATAGAAAAACTAAAAGCAGATATGCGCAGTACCGGCGCCGATGTGGCCGTGATTGTAACCCAGGCCATGCCCAAAGACATGGATGGCTTTGGCGAAAAAAACGGCGTTTGGATCTGCCAGTTTACAGAAGCCCGTGCCATGATTGCTTTGCTGCGCGACAGCATCATCAAAGTTTACAGCGCTGCAAAAAACCAGCAAAACCGTGGCGATAAAATGCATTTGCTGTACGATTACCTGACGGGCAATGAATTTGGGGAACAATGGAAAGCCGTACGCGAAGGTTTTATGAGCATGAAACTTTCGATACAACGCGAGCGGGATGCCATGGAAAAATTATGGAAGGCCCGGGAAAAGCAACTGGAAAAAGTTTTGCTGAATGCTGCGCATATCCGTGGATCCATTGAAGGCATTGCCGGGCAAGACAATATTGATTTGGCGCTGACGGACGAGGATGAAGATAAATTATTGGATTAGGATAGTTGCAAGCGGAGAACTTTGAGCCAGCGGCATTAACCAGGTTTATTGGGCAAGATGCATACATTGTAATCGTTCCTTTCAAACTTTACCGGCACTGCATAATAGTTCCAGGATAATAAAATAAAGGAATAGTGGTAAGAGACCCGCTTAATTCAAATCTGATGGGATCCTCCATACAAAAAATACAGAAGCGGATAGGTGAATTTTTTTTGTATCCGGCCGCATAGCTGCTAATAAAAAAAATCATGGCCCGGTATACCATTGACGCTATAAAAAAGCAGAAACTCCTTTTTGAATCAACCAGACTTGCAACGAATAGCTAGTAGCCAGCAACTTTTTTCACGTGTGCAGCCAGGCCAATACAAAACTTCCAAACATTTTTGCATGCACGGTAAAATAGCGCATTTCGTTTTTGGTAAATAAGAAAGGCAAAGAGATTAACTCTTCTTCCGAGAAGTGAACAGCGCCGTTTAACTGCATATGCCGCCTGAAATCCATTTGCCCGGCGCCATACCATTTAAAGATGGTTTCTTTTGCGCTCCAAATCATCGTCAGGAATTCCTGTTCTATTTTTTCCTGGAGACCAAACTGTTCCAAAAAAGCTTTGTACTCATCGTTGAAGAACAATAATTCATAGTTGCTGGTAAACTTGTGTTTTACGCGTTCAATCTTTGCCGTTACCAGTTCAATGTCTATACCCACCCTTTCTTTGCTGCTTACAATGGCCGCGGCAAAATTGCCGCAATGAGAAATGGAGAAATGGTATTGCTCGTTTTCTAAAAAAGGTTTGCGGGTATCGGCTACCAGTATCTCTTCAAGCGGAAAGCCCTCAAACAAAAAAGGCAGCAGGTAGCGCCCCGCCAGGTGCTGCAGTCTTTTGTGCGGGTGCGACACATCCTTTTTCAACGGTACTTTTTCCAGGAAAAAAGCCTCGGGTTCGGTAATATGCCAGACAGCCAGCCTTGTTGATTCGTTGATATTATGTTGATAAACCAGTGGCAATTAAACAATTTAAGATTTAGCTTGCAGATTTAAGACTTATTTTTTGTTCATCAAAAAACAACCCGCTTTACAATGATTTTGTCGGATACAAGAATACTGGAAGAAATTGAGAAAGGAACGATAAAAGTTGACCCTTATACGCGGGAGTGCCTCGGCAGTAATTCATACGATGTTCACCTGGGCAAATGGCTTGCCAAATACAATGATGAAATACTGGATGCAAAAAAACACAACCAGATAACCTATTTCGAAATACCGGATGATGGCTTCATACTGCAACCCCAGGTTTTCTACTTAGGTGTAACACAGGAATACACCGAAACACATGCCCATGTACCCTTTTTGGAAGGCAAGTCTTCTACCGGCCGCCTGGGTATTGACATACACGCCACTGCCGGCAAAGGCGATGTTGGCTTTTGCGGTAACTGGACCCTGGAAATTTCTGTAAAGCAACCGGTACGCATTTACAAATACATGCCCATTGGCCAGCTCATCTATTTTCCGGTGGAAGGAGAAATTGAAGTTGCCTATAACAAAAAGAAAGACGCCAAATACAGCGGGCAACCCAACAAGCCGATTGAAAGTATGATGTGGAAAAATAAGTTTTGATCGTGAAGCGTCAATCATGAGGCGCAAAGCAAAAGAAACCGCTCAGGGCGTCATGACTGACGCCTCATGACTCACGCATTTAGCTGCCAGATGGTATAATTTAATATTGCGGCAAAACTTACCCAACTGATATAAGGCACCAGTAGCCAGGCGGCAGTTTTATGTATGCTGCCAAATGCAATGATGGTACACAAAATGGCCAGCCATAAAACCACTATCTCCACAAATGCCCAGCCCATCTGGTGTTCTTTAAAAAAAATATGCGACCAGGCAAAATTGAGCGCAAACTGTGCAATGAAAATGATAATGGCCCATTGCTTTTTATCTGTATCTGCTGTTGATCTCCAAACCAGGTAAAATGCAATGCCCATCAGCAGGTAAAGGCTTGTCCAAACCGGCGCAAACAACCAGTTGGGCGGGTTCCACGATGGCTTGTTTAAATGCAGGTACCAGGTTTGTATTTCAGACGCGGTAGATATACCCCCCAGCAGGCCAAAGCCAACCGTCAATACAATAGAAATAACCAGTTTTGTTGTGTTGCTCATAATCGTGAATCTTGAGACGACAGTCCTCAGATACCAGTCGTCAATATTTACCAGAGAACATAAATATCAATTGTTATACCAACCATGAATGGTCAGGTGAGCCGCCTAAAATAATGATTGATCACAAAGCCGCTTCCCCATACTTCTTATAATACGCAATTAAAAAAGCCATCACCTCACTATAACTCTGCATACCCGATGGTTGTTCATTGGCGCGTAAATATTGTCCGTACAAACGCCTGATATAGGGTTCTACCGGGTTTTCGTAGGTTGCATAAAATGCACGCAAAGCCAGGATATCTTTTTTAACCTGCAAAGGTTTCCTTGCAATCAGCAGTTTGGCCTGCACACTGTCGCGGCCATACAATTCGCGGATGCCATATTCATACAGGTCGAAATAAACAGAATAAGTAAATGCAGCATCTTTAGAAGATTTGGCAGAGAGATAGCCGGCAAAATTGGCCTCGTTTTCTTTTGCATAACCCAGCTGGTGACCCATTTCATGACAAGTGGTAAATGGCTGCACAAATACCGGCACCGTTGTATTCACCTGCGCTTCGCCGGTAAACGGATTGTAATAACCCGTATAGCCCAGGTAATCGCCCAGGTAACTGAACAAGGAAGGTTTTACACTTTTAATGGAATACATAAGATGGGGGTATTGCGGCTTTGCCAGCTGGTAATCCTGGTATGCTTCTGCAAAAAGCGCCTGCTTGCTCCCGTAAAAATCCCTCCGCTCCACAGCTTTTACATGGGTGCTGTCCAGCCTTTTCACAATCACTTCCATTACTTCCTGCAGTTCGCTGGTAGCGTATGGTTTCATCTGTAATTGCATCTGCCGGGCCATGCCCATGCGGTTGTAATTCAATCCCCAGAAAATATTAAACCACAGGTAAACAACCAGGCTGTAAAAAACAATCCATTTTATTCCATTCCACCAAAATATCCGGTTGCCTTTTTTATTGAAAATTGCCTTTATAAACCTTACCAGTTTTACCAGCAGGAAAATAACGGTGGCCCCGTACAATAAATCGCCCGCACTGAATGGTATCCACCCAAACAACCGCCGCAGCAAGCCGCTCAAAACCGGGTAGAGACCGGCTGAATAATATTTTTCAACGGCAGCAGGAAAGAGAGAAAAAAATTTTACCAGCACTACCAGCCCTGCTGCAATCCACCACGCTTTTCTTTTTGTGTACATAGTGATCAAAACTAAAATCTTTCGGCCAAAAACATACAGCTATTTTAGCATTCCCTGGAACCCGGAGAAACCCGATCTTTACAAAAACGACGTTGCCCCGCAGGGTTGCAGGCCTTAATAATAAAAAAGAAAAACTAATTTGCCACTATGAATGAAACATCAAACCGGAATGAAGACGCCATGAAATTGCTGCTAAGCCAGTTGCGGCAGCGTTTTGCTGCTGTATCACTGGGTGGTGGCAAAAAAGCCATTGAAAAACAACACGAAAAAAAGAAACTCACTGCCCGCGAACGCATCGAATACCTGCGTGATACAGAAAAACCATTTATTGAAATTGGCGCATTTGCCGGCTACGAAATGTATGAAGAGTATGGCGGCTGCCCGAGCGGCGGTACGGTTGCAGGCGTTGGTTATGTGAGTGGACGCCAATGCGTAATCGTAGCAAATGATCAAACAGTAAAAGCCGGTGCCTGGTTTCCCATCACCGGCAAAAAAAACCTCCGCATGCAGGAGATAGCAATGGAAAACCGCCTGCCCATTGTTTACCTGGTAGACAGTGCAGGTGTTTTTTTACCCCTGCAGGATGAAATTTTTCCCGATAAAGAACATTTTGGAAGAATCTTCCGCAACAATGCCTGCATGAGCGCTATGGGCATTACACAAATTGCCGCTGTAATGGGCGCCTGTGTGGCCGGCGGCGCTTACCTGCCCATTATGAGCGATGAAACACTGATGGTGGAAGGCAATGGATCCATTTTCCTGGCCGGCCCCTACCTGGTGAAAGCCGCTATTGGTGAAGATACCGATGCGGAAACACTGGGTGGCGCTGTTACGCATACGGAACTGAGCGGCATTGCCGACTATAAATTTGCCACCGAACAGGAATGCCTGGACCAGGTGAAGAAAATTATCTCGAAGCTGGGCCACATGCAGCAGAATGCCGGTTTCAGTAAAACAGAAAGCCGCCAACCACTAAAGAATAGTGATGCCATCTACAGTATTATGTCTGAGGGCAATACAAAACCGTACGATATAACGGAGATGATTGAGTGCCTGACGGATGATTCGGCATTTGAGCCCTTCAAAAAAGATTATGGCAAGACCATTGTTTGCGGATATGCAAGAATGGGAGGCTGGGCCGTGGGCATTGTGGCCAACCAGCGGCTGATTGTAAAAAATAAAAAAGGAGAAATGCAGCTGGGCGGCGTTATCTACAACGACAGCGCCGACAAAGCCGCCCGTTTTATCATGAACTGTAACCAGAAAAAAATACCGCTTGTTTTTTTACAGGATGTTACCGGGTTTATGGTGGGCAGCAGAAGTGAACACAGCGGTATTATAAAAGATGGCGCCAAACTGGTAAACGCCGTGGCCAATTCGGTTGTGCCGAAAATTACCATCATCATTGGCAATTCTTTTGGCGCCGGCAATTATGCCATGTGCGGCAAGGCATACGATCCGCGTTTTATTTATGCGTGGCCTGCTGCAAAAATTGCCGTAATGGGTGGCGACCAGGCGGCCAAAACATTGCTGCAAATACAAGTGTCTTCATTAAAGGCAAAAGGCAAAACCATAACACCGGAAGATGAAAAAAAATTACTGGATGACATAAAAGGAAGGTACGAAACACAAACAAGCCCCTATTATGCAGCAGCAAGGCTTTGGGTAGATGGCATCATTGACCCTGCCGATACCCGCAAAGTAATTATTGAAGCCATTCATGCAGCTAATCACAACAAGGATTTGCCTGTGTTTAAAACCGGCGTTTTACAGGTATAATGCAATGCCGGGTGATTTTTTAATTTTATCATAATTGACTATTTTCACAGAAATTAACCACTAACTATCTTACTATGAGGAAATATACCGTGAGGAGATTGCTTTTCCCTTTATCTTTCATTGCAGTGGTCTTTTTTTCATGCGCAGATGATTCTTACCTTACCGTTGCGCCTCCGCCGCCGGATGCATCCTTTGTGCAGGAGTTCGACAGTATCAATGCGGCATATGACAAAGGTTGGCGTTATTTAAATGTCTCCGTTCCCAAAGGCACGGGTTTCTGGGTGCAGGGCCTTTTTAATGATCCCAATGTCACCGGCTTTCCCGCCATCATTCCATTTCCGGCTTATTCATCAAAAGGAGGTTATGTTGGTTATATTGGTGCAGATTATACCAGCACCTCTGCAGCCGCAGGCATTATCAGCAACTGGGTGGTTTCGCCCGTTACATTGATAAAAGCCGGCGATAAAATTGTTTTCTATACAAGAGGATTGGTATTACCCACGGCTTCCACCGATTCTACCGACTATGCCAACCGTTTGCAGGTAAGGGTAAACACATACAACGATGGAACCAATGTTGGCAGCGGCACCGACCCCGGTGATTTTGCAAAACTGGTACTCGATATCAACCCGAAATACAAATTTTATCACACACAGGCAGCCCTTTTTGATCCTACGGCCTACCCCTCTACCTGGACAAGGTTTGAAGCAACCGTTGACAACCTGCCCGCACCGGTAAAAGGCCGGTTTGCGTTCAGGTATTTTGTAGAAGGTGGTGGTTCCAACGGACTGGGCACTGCGGTTGCTATCGACAGTGTGGCCTATATCAGCGCCAAATAGTGCATTTGCGAACAAATTAAACTGAAGCGTATGAAATACAAATTAATGATACCTGCTGCGTTGCTGATGACCATTGTGATAATGTTATCTGCATGCGTTAAAGACCCGGTTACAGCAGATGCCAACAGGCCCGTTGTTACAAGCGATTCCTGGTCTGAAGAATTTGATGACGTAAGCACCCTGGGCAGCAAGGGATGGGTAATTACCAATAACAGCGACAATGTGGGGCCCGAAGCGTGGAGGCAGGGCCGTTATGAATCGGCGAATAAAGCAGCATTTGTATACAATTCAGTCATTGGCTTCCCGGCCTATTCTTCTTCCAAATCTCAAAACGATTTTACCAGTTGCGATTTCTATGCCGGCACCAATGTTTCAAACATGAGTGTATGGCTGATTTCGCCCCTGATTAAAATGAAAAATGGCGATCAACTTATTTTTTACACGAGAAATGCCATTGATTCCGGTTCTTACTTGCTGAAAAATAACATTGATCGTTTACAGGTGCGTGCCAATATAGCGGCACCTTCTACCAATGTTGGAAAAGACTGGACCAGCACAGGCGACTTTTCGGCCTTGTGGCTGGACATCAACAGCAGTTTGACAGATGGCGGTTACCCTTCCGCCTGGACAAAATACACGATAACTTTAGCAGGCATCACCGGCACCATCAAAAGCCGTTTTGCATTTCGTTATTATGTACCCAATGGCGGGCCCGATGGCATCAATGCCGGTATGGTAGGCATCGATGCACTATCTTATGTAAGCAAATAACATTCAGAAAATACTTTACTGAAACCGGCTTTCTGAAAAAAGGCCGGTTTCTTTTTTGCCCTTATTTTTGCAGTCCATGCTGAAGTTGTATTGTTATATTTTCTTTATTGCGGCTGTATCTTTTTTATACGCGTGTGGCAACAGTGCTTCCGCCCGTATAAGTACAGATCCAAAATGGCAGAACCTGCAATTGATTGCGGCATCAAAAACAATTATCCGCAGTGGCGATATTATCTTAAGAAGCGGCAAAGACTTTACCAGTTACCGCATCCGCGAACTTTCAGACAATGACAAAACTTATTCTCACGCCGGTATTGCTTTTGTGCAGGATACCAATGTATATATTTACCACATTACGCCCCCCGATTTGGATGAACCTTTGTCTGATACTGCCATGCGCATGGAGCCGCTTGAAAAGTTTGCCAGTCCATCGCATTGTTTTGGATTTGGCATTGTACGGTACCAGCTCAGCGATTCCGAAACCGGCGCTGCATTGCATTACCTCGACAGCCTGTACAAAAAGAAAGTGTCATTTGATCATTATTTCGATTTGGAAGAACACCAGAAAATGTATTGCTCAGAAATGGTGGACAATACACTGCACTATGCCAGCCACAACCGCATTGTATTACACCGGAAATACTTTACAAAACTACAGGCACTGAAAGCGGCAAAATATTTTCACAGCACGCTGGATGAAGTAAACAGGCGGGCCTATATCTCTATAGACAACCTGCAGATAAACCCATTCAGTACCAGCATTCACAATTATGTATTCATAAAATAAACGGCATACCATGACGATACCCATCTACCAGGCAGATGCATTTACAGACAAATTATTTGGTGGCAACCCCGCCGCTGTTTGCCCGCTGAACGAATGGCTGAGCGATGAACTGTTGCAAAATATTGCAATTGAGAACAACCTGAGCGAAACCGCCTACCTGGTAAAAGACGGCAACGACTACCATATACGCTGGTTTACGCCCGGTACCGAAGTAGACCTTTGCGGGCACGCCACACTTGCTGCCGCACATGTGTTGTTTACCATACCCGGCCATGGTGCAGATACCATTACGTTTTTTTCAAAAAGCGGCCCGCTGAAAGTAACCAAATGCAGCAACGGCAAACTGATGCTGGATTTTCCTTCCAACCCGCCGGAACAAGTAAGCGAAGTGCCCGCCGGCATACTGGAAGGACTGGGCGTTGCAGCTGCTGTAGTTTTTAAAACCTCTTTCGACTACATGGTGGTATTGCCCTCTCAAAAAACAATTGAAGGGCTTACACCCGATTTTAAAATTTTGGCGCAAGTGCCCTGCCGTGGCGTTATTGCGACGGCCATTGGCGATGAAGCTGATTTTGTATCGCGTTGTTTTTACCCCCAAAGCGGTATTGATGAAGACCCGGTAACGGGTTCTGCCCATACCATAACCGTACCCTACTGGGCAAAACAACTGAATAAAACTACCCTTAAAGCCATACAGCTCTCACAGCGCCGCGGATACCTGGATTGTGAACTGGCCGGCAACCGGGTTTTAATGAGTGGCAATGCGGTCACTTATTTAAAGGGAACCATTGAAGTTTGACTAAAGGAATAATTCCTCCCTGCTTTAAAATTTTAACCTTAAACTTTCCACCATACAACAATTCAATGTCAAATAACGGACTGATTATTTATACCGATGGCGCTTCACGCGGAAATCCTGGCCCTGGTGGTTACGGCGCTATTTTAAAATGGGGCAACACAGAAAAAGAATTGTCGGGCGGCTTTAGAAAAACCACCAATAACCGAATGGAACTGATGGCGGTGATTGTTGCGCTGGAAGCGTTGAAAAAAGACGGCGTGCACATTACCATTTACAGCGATAGCCAGTACGTAGTAAAAGCAGTGGAACAAGGCTGGCTAAAAAACTGGATCAAAACAGATTTTAAAGGTGGTAAAAAAAACAGAGATTTGTGGCTGCGTTTTCATGAACTCAGCAAGCAACATCATGTTCGTTTTGTTTGGGTGAAGGGCCATGCCAGCAATGCCTTTAACAACCGCTGCGATGCACTGGCCACCACGGCCGCAGATGGGCGACACTTATCGGCAGACGAAGCCTACGAAGCAGAAAATTAAACAAAAAAGCCACCCGTGTTAACAGGATGGCTTTTCACAACACATAGGGAAAATGTGTTTATACATGTGCTGCCTTTGCAGCCGTATTGTTTCTTGTAAAAAGGTAATAACCGCCAAACAGCACGGCACTATAAAACAATGTGCCAAAAATGGAGCCTTTGTAAAACAGCAAGCCATCATTGTAAGCCATCAGCAAACCTTCAAACGTAAATGGCCTGTTCAAACCACGCAGTCCACCTGCCAGACCGCTCCAGGTAATAAAGTTGGAAAGTAAAAAGAAGACCGTGGGGCCTATCAATGATGCCGAAAATACGTTTATAAAATTTATCTTCTTAACAGCAAAGCCAATCACTACCATCAGTGCAATCAGCGCATAATTCAGCCATTGTCCCTGGTAAAAACCGTAAATTGGCGATATACCTGCATTGTACAAGCCCTGGTACAACAAGTCTGATAAAAACATAGAGAAGATGGGCAATGCAAAAGCCCATTTCTTATCTTTTATAACGGCGCCACCAAACAGGCCCATGGCAATCTGCGGGGCAAAACCCCAGGGACGGCCCGGAATAATGCGGTACAATGCTGCCATTACAATTAAAGCAACCATTGTCCAGATAAGCGATTTATTAGATTTCATAATTGTTATTCTATGGGGGCAAAAATAATGAAATTATACTGCCGGGCAAACAAAGATTCACCCATCTATTGGCTATTGTAAACAAGCATTAAACAGGCACCGATGCCCGGTATATTTCCGCAACACTGCTGGCTTTTATGGTAATGCCAGCACCGTTAACAGCCGCAAATGCCTCCCCTTTTTTCAACGCCAGCTTTTCGCCTGTGCTGCTTACTTCCACGGCGCCATCCAGTATCAAAAAAATATCGGTTGTTACAATGTTCAGGCTGCAGTCCTGGCCCGCTGTCAGCGTTATTTTACTCAGTTCAAAATCAGGTGCGGGCGTTTTATAAACAATTTCTGATGCACTCACCGGTTCGCCCGCAATGATATTGGGCTCCGTGGGTGCAAAGATCACATGCTTCATCAACGCTGCTACGTCAATGTGTTTGGGCGTCAATCCGCCGCGCAACACATTATCGCTGTTGGCCATTATTTCAACGTTTTGCCCTTCCAGATAAGCGTGTAAGATGCCCGCATCCTGGAAGATGGCCTCGCCTTTTTTCATGTACACAACATTAAAAAGATAGACAGAGAAAATACCGCGATCAACCTGCTTGCCATCATTAAAAGTGAGTGCCGCCCGTGCGGCCCAAAAATCGGGTCCGTCTTTTTTTAACTGGCCGGCTTCGTAGAGAGGAATAATCCTGTTGAGCAATGGTTGCAAAATCTCATTCACTTTCGATTGCTCCATGGTCATCACCAGCTCGTACAAAGCTTTGTAACTTCCCTTTTCAAATACGGGCCGCATAAACGCAAACTCGGGCACTGCTGCAATGCTTTGCAACAGGTGCTGCGGAATTTGAAAACCATGCAGCAGCCAGAAATCGCTCAATGCCATCATCAGCTCCGGCTTGTGGTTATCGTCTTTGTAATTGCGGTGGGGCGCATTGAGTGGCGTGCCTTTCTTGTTTTCCTGTTCAAACTCTTCAACGGCGGCTTTTTTATTGGGATGCACCTGGATGGACAACATGTCTTTTACATCCAGTATTTTCAGCAGGTAGGGCAGGCGTCCAAACCGCTGTTGTGTGGCTTCACCCAGCAAGGCGGTGTTGGCTTCAATCATTGCATCAAGGCCCAATCCGTTTTCCAGCAGGGCCGGTGCATTGGTATGCCCTCCCAGCCAGTATTCTGCAAATGGCTGGTGCTGGCTGTTGGGCGTGCCCAGCAATGCCGGAATATAATCAAAACCACCCCATTGGTAGTGCTGTACTTTTCCTGTTAACCTGAATATGCTATTTTTAGTGCTCATAATGACTGACAACGTTTAAAGGGCGTTAAAATAATAAAAAAACAGCAAAGCTTTGGCAAAGCATCAATTATTGGGACAAGAAGGCGAAGCGCTGGCGGTAATATGGCTGACAGAAAAGGGGTATACCATGCTGCACCGCAACTGGCGGTATTCTTATTATGAAGTAGACATCATTGCGTCGTTGAACAATGTGCTGCATTTCATAGAAGTAAAAACCAGGCGCAGTAAGAAATTTGGCGACGCGGAAGAGGCCGTTGACAATAAAAAAATCAGCAACCTGATGAATGCCGGCGAAGAATACCAGTACCAGTATCCGCAATGGAAAAGGGTACAATACGATGTGTTGTCCATCAACCTCTACCCCAATAATACTGCGGACTATTTTTTTATTGAAGACATTTACCTATAACCGATAAGATTTAAAATGATGAGGGTGGGTATTCTTCATTTTCACATTGGTACATCAGCACATTCTCCCCTAGCCTTTCAACTGGTCTTTCTTCACCATCTCCATCATTTTCTCCACCCATTTATAGGTAGCCGGGCAATATTCAACATTCTGTTTGTACACATGAATATAATCCGTGGTCTTCTTTTTATCGTGGTGCGGAAAGCCGGCGCAGTCGGCCGGGCGTACTTCATAAATAGAACATTTATTATCGGTAAGATTTAAGAACTGGCAGGGCTGTTTCACATTCATCCAGTCGCCATCGCGTTTGTCTTTGTACAACCATTTTTCTTTAAACGCTTTGACCGTCATGTTCAGGTGCGCGGCAATGCGTTTGATGTCTTTGGGCGTATACGTTGGCGACATCGTCTTGCAGCAATTGGCGCAGCTCAGGCAATCGGTTTCCAGCCAGGCCTGTTTGTCGGCCGTTATGGATATTTGTTTTATTTCTTTTGGTGGATTTTTTTCCAGTCTCGACAAAAATAAGCGAAGTCTTCTCCTGTTATGCCTTACCTTCTGTTTGAAAGAGCGCAGATTTACCAATTGCATGTTGAAAATTATCAGTTGTGGATTTTATTATTCAATTTTGATGACCGAAAATAAGGCATATCAGCTACAATCATTCATCTTTATAGCAAGCAACCGATGTGGGAACCATACAAAAAAGGATTTAAAGCTTATTTGCAACTGGAAAAATCGCTCTCCGATAATTCAGTGGAAGCCTACCTGCGGGATGTGGAAAAATTAACAGAATTCCTGCAGGGCCAGCATATCCTGGTTTCGCCCGAAAAGGTGCAGCTCAAAGACCTGCAGCAGTTCCTGCGTTTTATTACAGAACTCGGCATGACGGCCACATCGCAGGCCCGCATTATTTCGGGTCTTCGCGGGTTTTATAAATATTGCATGCTGGAACATATTTCCAAAACAGATCCTACGGTTCTGCTGGATGCGCCCAAACTTAAAAGGGCCTTGCCCGATGTGCTGACGTTTGAAGAGATTGAGGCCATCATTGCAAAAATAGATCTCAGCAAACCAGAAGGCGGCCGCAACAAAGCCATTCTTGAAACCATGTACAGTTGTGGTCTGCGGGTGAGCGAACTGGTAAACCTGAAGATTTCCAACCTTTACCTGGACGTAGGTTTTCTCAAAGTACTGGGCAAAGGCGATAAAGAAAGGCTGGTGCCCATTGGCCGCAGCGCCATTAAATTCATTGGCATTTACCGCAGCAATATTCGGGTACACATGTCCGTTAAACCTGGAAACGACGATATCCTTTTTCTGAACCGGCGCGGCAGCAAGCTCAGCCGTGTTATGATTTTCCTGATGCTGAAAGATCTGGTAAAACAGGCCGGTATTACAAAAAACATTTCACCCCACACGCTTCGACATTCCTTTGCCACACACCTGGTAGAAGGAGGCGCAGATCTCCGTGCCGTACAGGAAATGCTGGGGCATGAAAGCATTACCACGACCGAAATTTATACCCACCTCGACCGGGAATACCTGCGAAAAACCCTGCAAAATTTTCATCCGGCGTTTAAGTAGTATTCAGACGCAACATGATTTAGGTGTCGTTGGTAGCAGCCTTTGTTTAGTGCTCGTTTGTATGTTAGTGAACAATAAATTTAGCGCTTACCATTTTACCATTTCCGCTTAGCTGCATGGTATACATGCCACCTGTAAAGCGCTGATCACATTTGATAGTTGTGGACGCTTGTTGGGATGCAATAATAATTTCATTATTAAAAAATATGTTTCCATTCACATCCGTAACTGTAAGCCAGTAATTTCCGCCCGCAAAATCCTTCATTTTTATGTTTAGTACCGATCCCGCAGCAACCGGATTTGGGTAGAGCTGTAAAATACTTGCCGGCAAAGTTTTTTCACATTTTTTTTCAACGGGTTTAAAAAAATTGGGGAGCAGCTTTCGTTTTTTTCGCACCACTACAACTTCACCTGTCAAACCCATTAAATAAGTCTTCATACTAACTACAATATTTTCCAGGCTATTGTAATTTTTTGTAAGGCTGATTTCCTGAGTTTCATACCCAATTGAGAAGACTTGCAGTACGGCATTGCTGCCCTCACTCATATTTAATTTAAAATTTCCGTGCACGTCGGAAACGGTACCCCGCTTCGTATTTTTAATGACGATGGAAGCCCCCGGTATTGGGCTATTGTTTTCATCTCTTATAACACCTGCAACCATAAAGCTTTGCGCCTTATTACCTGTTCCGGATACGGAGAAGGCACCACCTACTACAATCTCATCGGTATTCAATAACGGCGTCACAGCCACAATCGTGTCTTTTACAGTTTTCATCTGTGCATCAGATTTTGAAGTTAGCAATACCACAGATGCAGCTACACTCACCCAATATTTCCACCCGGTTTTTCGCGGCCCGGGGAGGGTCGCCAGCGCACGGTTCAGCTGATCATTCATAAACTTGCCGCAGGTTTTTGTACCGGCAGTAGAAAAGTAATCCAATATTGCCGAGTCACTCATCACGCTAAAGTCAATTACTTCTTTCTGACAAGCCATACAAAAACGGCCTTGTTGTGTTGCAGTCATTTTACTCCAGTTTTCATGACAGGATTCTGGTATATTTAATTGTATGGTTTGCTTCATCGTTGTTCATTTTTTAATTTGATTATTGTACCATCAGCTTAGTAGTATATACTTTACCATTCTGCTTATTAACAAGGCTTACAAAATAGGTTCCACTGGATCTGAACAGGTTGCTGTTAAAACTTTCAAGCTGATTTTTTGCGGTAATGCTGATGGGCAGGGCAGCAATAATTTTTCCAGATACATCGGTAAACTGAATACTGTATGCACCCTGATCCTTTACATTAAGACTGATATTAAAAACCGAATTTGGGGTAATGGGATTGGGATATACTTTTATTTCGCTTACTACCATTACATCTTTAAATGCATTTTTTGCTCTTGTCAACCGCGTCACTCTCACACCTATAACGATACCGCCTGCTCTACCGGTTATCAAGTTATCTGCAACTACCACTACTTCTTTCATGCCCGGTACTGTCAGTAAAATATCTCCCGCAAAAATTTTTATAATGCCATTTTCTGTTATTGAAGGCTTTGCATTTTCAAGGCTGTCTATTTTTATGGTTTTTGATTCATACCCCACTGAACTAACTTTTAATTCAATTCCTGCCAGAAAAATATTTTTATTGAGTATAAAATTCCCTTCGGCATCTGCAGCTATACCGGAACTGCTTCCATTGATTCTTATGGATGCAAAGGAAACCGGATTGCTGTGGTCATCAATGACCCTTCCGATGATCTGAACTTTCCGATCATTTATTACAACGCCTGATATTTCACCCGATAGCAGTATCGGTGACTTTCCTTTTTTCGTAGCAAACGGCTTGTATACAACCGGCTTCATTAAAACCTTCCCATTTTGTGCTTCAGATTTTGCAGACACAAGCAAGAAAGACGCAGCCAGGCTTATCCAATACCTCCACCCTATTTGCGTTGGCTCTCTTGGTACCATTAAATCACGGTCCAGCTGATCATTTGCAGCCCTTCCGCAAATATTACTGCTGGCCGTTGAAATGTGCGCCAGTATTTCCCGGTCGCTCATCACGCTAAAATCAATCACTTCCTTCTGGCAGGCCATACAAAAACGGCCTTGTTGTGTTGCTGTCATGTTGTTCCAGTTTTCATGACAGGGCTCTGGTATACTGATTTGTAGTTTTTGTCGCATGGCAATTGTTTCGTGGTAAGCCTGCCCGGGTTTCTCAACCCAGGCAGGCAGGTTTATGGTTCAATTCTTATTTTCTGTGAACGCTTACGGCATCATCGTCATCTTCCTCTTCTGGTACGGGCTTTTTTGCATTCTTTGCCAGTGATTGTGCGTTCTTCAGAAGTTTTAAAAATTCACTGCGGTAGCCTTCCTGGTCATTGCCCAGTGCATCTTTCGCAAGCAACCAGGCTTTGTTATAAGAAGCCGCTTGTTTAAATTCAGAATCACGCAACAACATACCAAACTCCGCCACCGCCGCCGCAAACCTGAAATTGGTAGAAGTGTTGGCAAGTCCAAACGGGTTGTCCGTTACGGGATGCGCTATCAGTTTGCTAACCTCGCCATCTGGTTTTTTATAGCGAAACTTGATGGTCATCATCTCATTGCCGGTATAGGATGTGAGTGGTGAATATGGGGGCTGGTATTTCAGTTTGTCTACCTCTTCACTGAATTCATTTTTTACGCCCACTGGTATTACTTCGTACAGCGCCGTTACGGTATGGCCACTCCCCAGCTCGCCCGCATCTTTTTTATCGTTGTTAAAATCTTCTTTGTTCAGCATGCGGTTTTCATAGCCAATTAAACGGTAGGCCTGCACTTTGGCGGGGTTAAATTCTACCTGCAGTTTTACATCTTTGGCAATGGTAAACAGCGTGCCACCAAATTCATTTACCAGTACTTTTTTTGCTTCGCTGATGCCATCAATATAAGCGTGGTTGCCGTTGCCTTTATCGGCCAGTTTTTCCATTTTATTGTCTTTGTAATTACCCATGCCATAACCCAGCACGGTTAAATAGACAGCACTTTTTCTTTCATTTTCAATCATGGTTACCAGTTCGTCATCGCTGCTGGCACCTACATTAAAATCGCCATCGGTACAAAGTATGATGCGGTTATTGCCTTCTTTTACAAAATTTTGTTTCGCAGTTTTGTAAGCCAGTTGTATACCGGCACCACCCGCAGTGGAACCACCGGCTTCCAGTTTATCGATGGCATCTTTAATGGTTTTTTTTTGTGCACCGCTGGTAGGAGGCAGCACCAGGCCTGCATTACCAGCATACACCACCAGCGACACTTTGTCCTGTTCGCGCAACTGATCTACCAGTAATTTCATAGAAGCCTGCACCAGCGGAAGTTTATTGGGTTCCATCATAGAGCCCGAAACATCAATCAGGAAAACAAGATTGGAAGCTGGCAAATTTTCAACGGGTATTTTCTTTCCCTGCAAACCAATCAGCACCAGTTTGTGTGCGGCATTCCAGGGGCAATCCGCCATTTCTGTGTTAATGGAAAAAGGATCTTCGTTTGTGGGTTGGGGGTAGTCGTAATGAAAATAATTGATCATTTCTTCAATGCGCACGGCGCCTGCGGGTGGCAACTGGCCCATTTGCAGAAAACGGCGCACATTGCTGTAAGAGGCGGCATCTACATCGATGGAAAAAGTAGACAGGGCATTTTCATGTACATTCAGAAATCGGTTTTCTACAATGCCATCGTAGTCTTCGGTATTGAAGTCTTTGTCATCTCCAATGGTATCGCCAATACCAGCATTTTTGGTTTCTTTTTCACCAGCCTTGTACCATTTATTTCCACGAACAGACAAGCCCGGTAATCGGCCTTGCAATGCCATATCGTAGGATTGTGAAGGCTGGGCACTAATACCAGGCTTGATAGTCATAAAATTACTTGCCATGCTTTTTTTACGCTGTATGCTATAACCAGTAACAACTACTTCTTGTAAATTCTGGTTAGACGGAGTCAACACAACATTCACACTGGTTTTGCCATTCAAAGTAACTTGGGTCATTTGATAACCAACTTCTGAAACAACGAGCACTGATTTTTCGGTACGCACGGTTATTTTGAAGTCACCATTTGCATCCGTTGCCGTGCTGTTTTTTGTACCTTTTTCAGTGACGGTGGCGCCGGCAATTGCCTGTCCATTGTTGTCCGTAACCTTTCCCTGTACCGTAACGCTGTTAAAAGAATGCAAGGAAAGCAGGCTGAACGCGGCTACCAGGCAACTCATTAAGAAGTATCGCATAAATAGTTTTTTTTAATTTTTTATAATGATTTTTGTGGCCAACTGGTTATGGATGCAGGCAAATTTTAAATTGCATAAGGGTCATTCAGATTTTTTGAATTATTTTTCCAAAGAAGTTTAATGGCCTTTATAAAAAACATATCAAACCCGGATGCCAGCGATAAAGAACTGGTACTTGCCTACCAGCAAACGGGCGATTTGCAGCTATTGGCCAGTCTTTACCAGCGGTATATGGAGCTGCTGTATGGTGTTTGCCTGAAATATTTAACCGACCCCGCTATAGCCAAAGATGCCGTGATGCAGATTTTTGAAGAACTGATACCAAAATTGAAGAAGCACTCCGTAGACAACTTTAAAGGCTGGCTCTATACCCTGGCCAAAAACCACTGCCTGATGCAGTTGCGCAGCCAGAAAAACAAAAGAACAGTGGCTATCAGCCCCGATCTTATGCAAAGCGGGGAAGAACTGCATCTGAACGGTGAATGGCAGAAAGAAGCGGCGTTTAAGAAACTGGAGCGCTGTTTGCAAACCTTGCCGGGCGAGCAGCAGCAAACTGTACAATTGTTTTACCTGCAGCAGAAATGCTACAACGAAATTGTGGCACAAACCGGGCTCGATTGGAAAAAAGTGCGGAGCCTGATTCAAAACGGCCGGAGGAATTTGAAAATTTGCATGGAGAAGAATAGCGCATAGCTTTTGCACTTATACTATAATTAAAATTGAAAGAAAACATACTGTATATTTTTGTTTTACCAAAAGCCAATAGTTAAAGGCTGGCAGCTTGCACCATGAGCGAAAACAATAACCATATCAAATACACAGCCGCCGATATTGAAAAATACTGGAAGGGGCAACTGTCGGCTACCGAACAGCACGCCCTGGAAAAAGCGGCGCTTGATGATCCTTTTCTTGCCGATGCCATGGAAGGGTATGAGCAAGCTGCAGGCGCCCCGCAACCGGTAATTGCAGCAGACAATGCTGAGCTGAAAAAAAGACTGGCTGAAAGAATTGCTGAAAAGCAAACAACAAAACTGATTGATTTTGCCTGGTGGAAAATAGCAGCAGCGGTGATTGTGCTGTTGGGTGCCGGTTGGCTGTATACGGCCGTCAATAACAAGTCGGCACAAAATAGTGTTGCAAAGCTGGAAAAACAAAAGCAACCAGCTTCAACGGTGCCAAAGGCAGACAGCATTGCCTTGAACCCGGGCATTGGCGTTAATACAGATACAATGCATGATCTTGCCATCAATAAGCAAACAAAAGTATCCAGAGACAAAAAAGCGTTTGCACCAGGAGAAAAAGAGGAAGCACCGACGGCCGCAAACGCTACCCCACCATCAGCACAGCCAGCACTTTCTACTACAGCAGATCAATCCATCACCCGGGCAGATAGCATTGCGGCTGACAAAGATGATGTTGCCAAATTAGCGGAGTCAAAAAAAGCCGGCGATAAATTTACACATGCAGAACTGAACAAAAAAACACAGGGCATTACCACCGAAGATTACAAGGCCAACAATAATGCATTGTCGGGCAGATCAAAAAATTTCAGCAATACATTCAATGGTTATGTACTCGACCAGTCGAACAAACCAGTGGCCAATGCATTTATGCAGATTTCCAACCTCAATGTAAATACCAAAACCGATAAGCAGGGATTCTTCTCCTTCTATGCGGAAGATACAGCACTGAGCGTATCAGTGGCATCCGCCGGTTTTGAAACACAAAACATTCACCTGCGCAACAAAGCAGTGCTGAACCAAATTGTATTAAAGCCAGCAGACCGAAACCTGCAGGAAGTGGTGGTGCAAAGCAATGGTGCAGAAAAAAGGAAACAGGCAGCAGGCAGTGATATCTCTATCAAAATACTGGATGCCGAACCGGTTGCAGGATGGACTGCCTACAAAGAATACCTCCAGAAAAATAAAAAAGTAAGCGAAGACAAGAAAGATATTCACGGCAGCGTGACCGTTTCATTTGAAGTACACAGCAAATGGATCAACAATTTCAGTATTGAGCAATCGCTGGATGAAGACCTGGATGCAGAAGCCATCCGCCTTGTAAAAGAAGGCCCCGCCTGGAAACTGCTGAAAGGTAAAAAAGCAAGCGCCACAGTGATCGTTAAATTCTGACGAAATGGTAAGCTTGCCGGAAACAGCAACAACAAAATTGAACCCTACAGTCTGCCGCAGTTTCGAAAATGGAGGATGCCAAAAATATGCTTCAATAAATTCCAAAACAATTTCTCCTCCTTTTTTTGATTCCCTTACTTTTGCCTTCTAAAACGATACTGACATGAAAAAAATACTGCTTGCCCTAAGTTTGGGCTGCGCCGTTCTGACTGCATCTGCACAGCAACTGAAAACGCCCGCTCCCAGTTCTACGCAAATCATTAAACAGGAATTTGGACTCGGCACGGTGGAACTTTCTTATTCTCGCCCCAATGTAAAAGGCCGCAAAATATTTGGCGACCTGGTGCCATTCGGTAAAGTTTGGCGTACGGGTGCCAACAGTGCCACTACACTTAGTTTTTCTGAAGATGTAACCATTGGCGGAACAAAAATTGCCGCCGGCAAATATGGTTTGCTGAGCATACCCGAAGCCGACAGCTGGACACTGATCATTACCAAACAGCTGGACGTTACTTCGCCGGCCGCCTACAAAATGACGGAAGATGTGGTTAGGGTTAAAGTGCCTGCTTACCCCATGAAAGATGCGCTGGAATCACTAACCATGCAGTTTGGCGACATAAAAGCAACCAGCACCAATCTTTATATTCTTTGGGCCAATACCATGGTAAGCCTGCCCATTGCAACAGACATTGATACAAAAATAACTGCGCAGATAAAGTCATTGATGGAAAATGACAACCGTCCTTATTTCAACGCCGCCATGTATTATATGGACAATGGCAAAGATTTAAACCAGGCCCTTGCATGGTTTAACAAAGCCGCCGACCAGGATCCATCTGCATTTTGGGTATTGCACCAGAAAGCCAATTGCCTTGCAAAACTGGGTAAAAAAGAAGAAGCAAAAGCAACAGCGCTGAAATCTATTGAAGTGGCCAAAGCAGCAAAGAACGATGACTATGTGGCGCTGAATGAGAAACTGATTGCATCATTGAAGTAAGGTTGGTGGAAACTGGAGAGAGGCAAGTGGGCTTTTACAAGGCAACAGAACAACCAAACAAAAAAATTAACCAACAGCGGTAACTACACAGTTGCCGCTTTTTTATTGAAAAAGGGTTGTAAAAGCAGCGCCAGCAATACCACGCCCAATGCACCAATGGCATTCAGCCATAAGAATCCGATAGAAGATTTCCAGAACAGTGCTACGATGCACAACTCAATGACAATGGCGCTTACAAAAACAGCATGTCCTTTTACCTGTTTCAAATAAAATGCCACCAGGAAAACCCCCAGTATAACGCCATAAAACAAGGAGCCCAGTACGTTTACCGCTTCAATCAAACTGCCCATATTGGTGGCAAACATGGCAATGAAGATGGAGAAAACGCCCCAGCCAAAAGTATACCAGCGGGAAGTTTTGTAGTCTTCCATTTCTGTACAATTTTTTTTAATAAATTTTTTATGAAAATCTACCACGGTACAGGATGCCAGCGAGTTTAATGCAGCCGCAATACTGCCCCATGCAGCCAGAAAGATAACGGCAATCAGCAGGCCTACCAGCCCCTTTGGCAGGTAATCAATCACAAAGCGGAGAAAGATATAATTCGTATCGTTGTTATCGCCGCCAATTTCAGCCTTGCTCACCAGGTTTTTAAAATCGGCCCTTATTTTTTCGGTTTGCTGGTTCAGCAATTTCAGTTTTGCTTCCGGCAATTTTGTATCTGCATTGGTTTTGCTTTTATTGACCCAATCCGTAACCGTGAGCGTTTTTTCTTTCGATAAAATATTGTACTGCTTTTGCATCTGCTGCAGTGAGTCTTTGTACTGCGAACGGGCTACTTTGTTTACCTGCACTTCATTAAAAAACAAGGGTGCCTGGTTAAACTGGTAAAACGTAAATACCAGCACGCCTACCAGTAAAATGCCAAACTGCATCGGTACTTTCACCAGTCCGTTCATCAGCAAACCGACACGGCTTTCTGTTAAACTTTTGGCGGTAAGGTATCGCCCTACCTGGCTTTGGTCGGTTCCAAAATAAGAGAGCGCCAGGAAGAAGCCCCCAATCAATCCGCTCCAGATATTGTAGCGGTCGTTCCAGTTAAAACTTCCATTATCGCGAACGCCGCTGGTGATTACATTTAGGCGGCCCATTTTGCCGCCTACTTTCAATGCATCTATAAAGCCTACACCCTCCGGCAGCAGGTGTACTACCATGTAAGCGGCCATAAACATACCCGCAAAAATGATGACCATCTGCAACTGCTGCGTATAAGCCACGGCTTTTGCACCGCCGCTTACTGTATAAATAATGAGCAGGCCGCCCATAAAAATATTGGTCCAGTAAATATTCCAGCCCAGCAATGAAGAAAGAATAATAGCAGGTGCATAAATGCTGATGCCGGTGGAAACCCCTCTTTGCAGAAGAAAAAGAAATGAAGTCAGCGTTCTGGTTTTAAGATCGAACCGGTCTTCCAGGTATTCATATGCTGTATACACTTTCAGCCTGTGAAAAATGGGCACCAGTGTAACGCAGAGCAATACCATGGCTATTGGCAGGCCAAAATAATACTGCACAAAGCGCATTCCGTCGGTATAGGCCTGACCGGGTGCCGATAAAAACGTAACGGCGCTTGCCTGTGTACCCATGATGCTCAGCAACACCAGCCACCAGGGCATGCTGCGATTGCTGAGAAAATACCCGTCCAGGTTTCTGGAAGCACTGCTTTTATATAAGCCGTAGGCTATAATGGCAGTTAAGGTAATGGCAAGTACTATCCAGTCCGCGGCGCTCATGAAAAATAATTGGTGAAAAATTTAAAGAGTACGATGAGTACAGCAAGAAATGCCAGCACAAACACATACCATTGTGGCCAGGATGAAAACAAAGGCGGCTTATCGTTCTGCTGATTGGTCATATAGAAAGTCTACTGTTGTAGTATTTAGTATTAAGACGGCAGGTATTCAAATCAATCCTCCAAACAATTGCTGTTTGTTTGTGTATCAGTACTGAATATTAAATACCCAACGCTACTCTTTTCTTCCGCTTATCATTCCGGCCGCCAGCAGGCCGATGACAAGGCCAATGAGCAAACCAACCCTGACGCGTTTAATAAAAAAACCCAGCAACAGGCCCAGCACAATGGCAACAACAAACCCTATCTCCCTTCTGCTTTGCGGTGAACTTGCCATGGTTAAAATCCTTTTTTATGGTTCAGTGCAATTAAATTGGCGAGCAGGCGGTAGGCGCCAGGCACGCCTGCTGGCAGTTCCCTGAAGAATACCAGTCCTGTATACACGAAATTTCCCTTGCCATATTTTGCCGTAATCAAACTGCCGGCATCATCGTTTTCACCCGCATCGTGCAGGGCAAAAACTGTTTCATAGTGACTGTCCCAGTTGGCAGCATGGTAAATACTGCGTTCCTGTATCCAGCCATCAAAATCTTTGTCGGTTATTTTATTGGGATAATTAAGGATGGCACTGGCGGGCTGCAATACTTTGATGGCCGCTTTTTCATCGGTCACCCTTGTTCTTGAAATGGAAAAAGGATAAGGACCAATTTTGGCTTTTGCATTGCCCACCTGGTCTGATGTATTGTATTGCACAATCAGGTTGCCGCCATTTTCAATGTATTTCATCAGTTTATTGTAATAAACAATCAGCGATGCTTTTGTATTGTAAGCCCTTACACCCGTAATGATGGCATCGTACTGCGAAAGGTTGCTGTTGGCGAGGCTGTTGTCATTTAAAATGGTTACCTCATAGCCCATTTGCTGCAGCGCTTCCGGTATATAATCACCGGCGCCTTCTATATAGCCCACTTTTTTACCGGCAATTTTAAGATCAAGTGTAAGCATGCTTACCGTTGGCAGCCGGAAGTAACTGATATTGGGAATGTGATCGTAATTGATGTTTTTGATAAGGCTTGCATACAGTTCCTTTTCTGCTGCAACAGAAAACAGCAAAGGCTGCTTGCCGGTTTCCCTTTCTTTTGGCACGGGTTTTACAAGCACTTCCACATCCATCTCCTGGCCTTTGCGCAGTGTATCCTGCGGGGCAGCGTTCACCGCATCGGCCTGCCATCCTTTGGCGGATGCAATCTTTACGGCGGGGCTGATGATGTCCTTCATTGCATGCACGGTGACCCGTAAATTTTGCGGCGTCTCCGTAGTGGAAAGCAATAAATTTTTGGCGGGCGTTATCACTACGGGCGGAACAATCACCACCGGCTGGTAAAGCTCTCCTTTTACCGGATCCGTATATTTTTGTTTAACGGGTTTGCTGATGCTGAAATCCTGGCCTTCAATATTCAGAACAAAGCTGGCAGCAAATGCAGGCGCATTTTCGGCATTACCAATGAGTTGCTGATCATTGATTTCAAAATGGCCTTCCTTCATTTCATTTTTCAGCCAGTAAGGTTGCGAAACAGGCGCATCTTTAGAAACATAAAAAGATTTGTTGAAAACAAAATTCTGGTTGCTGCTCAGTACTGTATCCAGCGCCACTGTAAAATCGTTCAGTATTATTTTCTTCAGTCTTATTGTATTTCCATTGCGGTTGTTCAGAAAAAATCCCAGCTTTACGGAATCTGTCTGCACCAGCTGTGCATCGGGTGTTGTTACTTCTGCAAACAAACCACTGCAGGCTTCCACCAGGTTCTGTACCTCTTTCAGCTTTTGCTGTTTCCAGTAGCCATCTTCCAGCGCACTAATCATACGGTACAATGCTACCAGTTGTTTTACCGATTTACCAGGATAGAACAACGAATAGGTGCTGAACAGCGTGTCCAGCTTTTGCTGAATGGCTTCACCCGCTTTTACGCGAGCCCAACTGGTAGTAATGCCGTCCATTAAATCGGTAGCAGGCGCATCACCCTTCCAGGTGGCAAAATATTCCAATGCCGCGCCACGTTGCCTCGGCACACCAAAACCCTGGCTCTTGTGCTGGCTGCGGCTTTCGGCTGCTATTTCTCCATAACCTTTTCCAAGTACAGGATTGAATGCGCCGGCATCTACTTTAAACTGATCGTTGCTGGTGGTATTGATATTGCCAAAACTAAATGTATTCCAGAGTATCCTTTTTGCCTGCCAGGTCTTTACAAATGCCAGTTGCTCCGGAAACCTGGTTGGGTCGGCTGCTGCGGTAAATGCTTCCACTGCCAGTACTGCCGATGCAGAGTGGTGGCCATGCCCCGCCCTGCTGTCTTGCGGAAAACGGGTAATGATTACGTCGGGCTGAAACTTCCTGATGACCCACACCACATCGGACAATATTTTTTCCTTATCCCATTTTTGCAACGCTTCGTCGGTGCTTTTTGAAAATCCAAAATCATAGGCCCTGGAAAAAAATTGTTCGGCCCCGTCAATCCTTCTTGCCGCCAGCAGTTCCTGGGTGCGTATCATGCCCAGTTCAATGCCCTGTTCATTGCCAATCAGGTTCTGGCCGCCATCGCCCCGGGTGAGTGAAAGGTAGCCGGTACGGTATAATTTATCTTTCGCCAGCCATGCCAGCAACCTTGTGTTCTCATCATCGGGATGTGCGCCAACATATAAAACGCTGCCCAGCACACCTAGTTTTTTAAACCCCAGCAGAATATCGGAAGATGACAAAACCTGCGGCGCCTGTGCCGCTAACTGTTGCGAGAAACCGAAAATTGCGGTAAATATAAATGCTGTTAGTAATTGCTTCATTCCTTATTGTTATTTCAATGACTTACTTGTTTTACAAAATGATAGTTGCCGCCGTGAACTGACTGCAACATGTTACCGTCTTTATCGAAACCCGCCTGCTGCCAGTCGATGGCATTTTTTGTGATGGTCATCATAACAGTCACGTATTCCGTTCCTGCCTGGCCGATAAAACAATCTTTGCCCGAAGAAGTTCCGGTATAACCGATTTTATTTTTTTTCAGGTATACTTCACATCCATTGCGAAGGGCCAGGTCGTACAATACAATTGCGGATTGCTGGTTGATATCGCGACTTAGCTGTACACCTTTGGAAGCTTGTTTAAAATCAAGAAACTGTATCAAAAGTGTACTGTCATCCTGCAAATAAAAATGCAGCACCTGGTAACTGGCTGCCGTATCCGTTTTTTCTGCAAAGAGCCAGGCGCCGTCTTTTCTTTTTTGCCAGATGGGTTGCAGTTTTAACCCGGTTTTGATGAAAAGGGGATCGGATTTTGCCTGCCCATCGTTTGAAAACATGCCACTGCTGTAAAGCTTCAGCTGCTTTATATCTGCCGCAGAAAACTTTTGGGCGTTGCCAAACAGGGGTAGCAACATTATCAGTAAATAATAACGTATCATATGCAGGTTGTTTTAAGGATCCGAAGGCAGGCAAATTATGCAAAAGCGGCATTGCTGCAAGGCCGTTTATCATATTCCGAACAGCGTTGGGGCAGTATACTTACTCACCTGCAAGGAATACAGCATTGCAAAAAAGCAATTTGCCATTTTCCCAGAAACTGCGGAACATCGGATCATCCGCCAAAAATATCACATTCCCCCTTCCCATACCAATTGCGCCGAATAAAACCCCGTCTTTAAGCTTATCTTTTAACTTATTACCCGTAAACCCACTTATATAATTGTCTTTTTTTACCACTCCTACATTCCAGCCCTCTTTCAAAAATTCATAAATATTTTCGTCCTGCTTCAGTGTATAATAAGTATCGCCATAGCCAAAAGCCAGCGGATGCGAATTATCAAGCTCTACTTTAAAAATAGAACCCGGTATGCTGTTGCTAATATATTCCTTTTCACGGTCGTCGTATTTTTTAAGCAGACTGTAGTCATCCTTTTTTGTATCGTCTTTGTCTTTCTTATCATCGCCGCTGCCTTTTACTTTAAAACCCCAGTCGGCACTACTCATTTGCAACACCGCATTTTCAAGTGCAATGATTTTACCGCCTTTGCGCACCCAGTCTTTCAGCTGTTCGTTTTTTTCTTTTTGCGAAAAAAAAGTGTAATAGCCGTCGGGTATTATCAGCACATTAAAATCGCCGGGGGCCATTTTGCCCATATCGTCTGTATTGATCAGTGTAACCGGGTAGTTCAGCTGCTGCTCAAAGAAATGCCAGATTTCACCCATGGCGTTAGAGGAGACTTCTTTACCGGCCAGCAATGCTATTTTAGGTGGGTGTATAAACCTTACTTTATCGGAACCAATATCGAAACCTTTGTCTACAAAACCAGAGGGAACAGCCACCACTTCCACGTTGCCGGCAGCAGCGGCAGATTTTATTTTTGTTTCCAGGTCTTTTCCAAAAGCATAATTGGATGCTTTGGTGATGATAAGCGAACCCCTGTCAAAATCATTGCTGCCCGCCCTGAACGGCACTTCTGCATAGCGCACTTTAATGCCATTGTTTAAAAGGGCCGATAAAAAAACAGCGCTTTTTAAACCATTCCATTTTACCACGTACGCATAGGTATTGGCGAAGTCAACGGAGGAAGCCGGCGTTTCAACAGCCGGGTTGCTCTTTGTAACGGCAGTCTGGTATTCTTTCAGACCGTAGCCCTTCAGTCCGTATACAAAGGGAACGGACCAGGCCGTAATATCGTAGGTAGCAGAATCCGATAAGCGGGATGTTCTTTCAAACAACACTTTTACCAGGTTGCTCCTTGGCTGGCCGGCATTTATTACAATATCGCCGGGTACTGTTTTAAACAATTCTGTTTTACCGGTCTGGTAGTTCAGGCCATTGAGGCTGCTGCCGGCACTGACATAAGACCATTCAATATTGTTTTTATTCAGCAATATTTTTAAACGGTCCACGCGGTCAGTACCATCATTCTTCAGTACATAACTTTTAAATTCGCCGGCCGGAGTTTGCAGGGCGGCATTGAAATATTTGCGGTATTCTTTTACCAGTCTTGCGGCATTTTGTGATGCCATTTCTACTACCGACATACCCGTTGTATAATGATGCAGCAGGCGATCGTGCAGGGTAAGTGTATCGCCATCTTCTTTTACCACGGCCAGTCCGCCACGGCTGTGTCCGCCCTGTTCAAAAGTCATTCCAATGGCTCCGTTGTAGGTAGGATAGGTATCGCCGTAACTGGGGTAGAAAAGATCGAACCGTTCTTTTGTAAAATAGAGCCAGCCATTGGCATCAAAATATTTTGCGTTGTTTCGTCCAATGATCACCTGGAACTCACGTTGCCAGGGCGTAATCACTTCGTGAAAAGGTTCTGCTGCAGGCGCAAAATAATAAGGTGCATTGTAGCCCTGTTCATGAAAATCTACGTGTACCTGCGGCAGCCACTGGTTGTATTTGATCAGCCTTTGCTGTGTTTCAATTTGTGTTTGCCAGGCCCAGTCGCGGTTCAAATCAAAATTATAGTGGTTGGTTCTTCCACCGGGCCAGGGCTCCATGTGCTCACGCGATACCGGGTTTGCATTGGGCGTTTTACCCTGCACCTGGTTTTCCCAGTTCACATAACGGTCACGCCCATCCGGGTTGATACAGGGGTCTAAAATGATAACGCTATTTTTCAGCCATTCTTTACTGCGTGTATTGGCCGGGTTTACCAGTTCATAAAGGGTTAGCATAGCGGCTTCCGAAGAAGAGGGTTCGTTGCCATGCACATTGTAACTCAGCCATACGATTACCGGTGCATCTTCGCTGGCGGCCATCTTATCCAACGCCGTATTGGAA
>Ga0209069_10000124_pt1 | contig 29038 bp, 26 predicted proteins | sample Str013_2_FD_187202 | JGI IMG/M metagenome (GOLD analysis project Ga0209069, IMG submission 187202) | Freshwater sediment microbial communities in response to fracking from Pennsylvania, USA - Straight Creek_MetaG_SC_2013 (SPAdes) (version 2) | ecosystem: Environmental > Aquatic > Freshwater >...
CGCGTTGGCTTCGATGACGTCAATCGCGATACGATATTTCTGCCGGTCAACACGCTGACCAGACCCAGCAACAGCCCACCGAACGGCAAGGCCATCAAGAGCGTTGGTTCGATCGCCGAAACCGAACTCAAGGGCACGGCTTCGCCATAACCGTAAAGCAATTGATGCATGAAGCGGGACATCGCACCGAGAAGCGTGGCGATGCCACCAGCGACTACTCCGACCGCGACAGATAGCGCCACCAGCACTACCTCGCTGGAGCGCAATTGCCTGCGCAGGCCTGACAGAAGCCGCCGGCTCTCGAAAGTAAGCATCGGAATGAGGCAGGTCTCCTGTTCTCGAGTCGTCATGTCCGGTCAACTGTTCGCCTAGCCCCTGCCCAATCGAATTGGCAAGTCAACATGTCGTCGCCCCGCCATGAGTGTCGTTTCAGGACTCGTCATGAGCCCACCAGTTCAACGTTGACGCAAGAACCAATCCCAAGGAGGCCGAATTTCGGCGCCGATGTCATTGACGCCTCACACCGGTCCGATACCTATTCCTTCGGCTATGTCTCTGCCGCTCGCCAGCTCATTGAGGTCGATCGTGACAATCGCGACTAACGCCAACACGCCCGCCTCCACTGCGCCCGCCGCCGCCAAACAGCCTCCGCAGCAGCCCGTGAGCATCTGGCAGGCGCTCGGGCCAGGCCTTGTTACCGGGGCCGCCGACGATGACCCCAGCGGCATCGCAACGTACAGCCAGGTCGGCGCGCAATTCGGCTATGGGTTGGCCTGGACCATGTTGTTCAGCTTTCCGCTGATGGCTGTCATCCAGGCGATTGCTGCGCGGATCGGCTGCGTGACCGGCGTCGGAATCGCACAAAACCTGCGACGGCACTACTCACCCTGGCTGCTGCGCGTGGTTGTTTTGCTGCTACTGTTGGCGAACATCATCAATCTCGGAGCAGATCTTGGCGCCATGGGCTCGGCGCTCAAGTTGATCGTAGGCGGACCCGATCATATCTATACCATCGGCTTCGGCATCCTTTGCATCGTGCTGGAAGTGTTGTTGAGCTACGCAACCTATGCTTCGCTGCTGAAATGGGCGACCCTTTCTCTTCTGGCCTATGTGGCGGTGGTGTTTGCCGCCCATGTGCCATGGGGCACCGCGCTTTATGGCGCGCTGGTGCCGCAGTTGGCCCTTGATCCGGCGCATGCCACGGGTCTGGTCGCCGTCCTCGGCACAACCATCAGTCCGTATCTATTCTTCTGGCAGGCTGGCCAGGAGGTGGAGGAACTGCACCGCCGCCACGTCAAGCCGTTGTGCGTTGCGCCGCGCGACGCGGGCCCGGAACTGGCGCGCATCCGCATGGATACGATTGTCGGCATGGGCGTCTCCAACCTGATCGCGCTCTTCATTATCTTCGCGACCGCCGCAACCTTGAATGCTCACGGCATCACCGACATCCAAACCACGTCGCAAGCGGCCGAGGCACTCCGGCCCATCGCCGGCGTCTTCACATTCGCCCTTTTTGCCTGCGGGATCATCGCAACCGGCCTGCTGGCAGTGCCCGTACTCGCCGGCTCCGCCGCCTACGCCGTCAGCGAAATGTTCGGATGGACCGAAGGCCTCGACCGCAAGCCTAAGGAAGCGCAGGGCTTTTACGGTGCCGTCACGGTGGCCACCTTGGGCGGAGTGGCGCTCAATTTTGTCGGGATCGATCCGGTCAAGGCGTTGTATTGGAGCGCAGTGGTCAACGGCCTGATGTCGGCGCCACTCATGGCGGTGATGATGATCATGGCGGTCAATCCGCGTGTCATGGGCCGGCTGACGCTGCCTCGCGCAATGGTTATCGGCGGCTGGGCGGCGACGGTTGTTATGGCCCTTGCCACGATCGGGTTCTTTGCCATCCCATCGAAATAGTCGGCGCGTGCAGCGTTGGTGGGTCCGCTTTTAGGCCGGGCCAACGATACGGGAGCCGCGCAATCCGCGCCTTAGCATCCCGCTTGCAGAGCGACTTCATGAGTTGGTCAAGGCGACGACGGCTCAAAGAATTCTCAGGCCCCGAGTGCGAAGCGCTTGCCGAACTAAGTCTGGTGTAAGTCGCCCCTGCTACGAAGGCAGCAGGGCAATGGTGCTCGCATCGGCCACCCGGTAGGAGACCAGACATGATGAGGACGAAACTTATTGCTGCAGCTGTTGCTGCGACGATCGCTCTGGGCAGCAGCTATGCAGGCGCTGCAAGCTCGCCAGTCACACCCTCGGCGATGGCGGCGAAGGACAAAGCGGCGGTTTCGAAGCTCTGTTCGCAGAAGGCTACGGCCATGAACCTGCATGGCAAGAAGCGCAAGACTTTTCGCGCGCAATGCATCAAGAACGGTGGCTAGGCAAAGATGCGTCGGGCTTACCTTCGGCCCTCCCGAATGGACTCGGTATCGCGGTGCTGACTGGAACGCCGGTTCCTGGCGATCAGTATCGGAGTTTGGATCGCCTTTATTAGGGCGGCGCAAACGGATCAGGCGAGAAACAAAGACGCCGCAACTTGATGGAGATGATTATGACACCGGAAGAACGCAGTTTGCTGGAAAATCTCTTCGAGCGTGTTCGTAGCGAGCAGAAGACGCCACGCGATCCGCAGGCAGAGAAATTGATCGCGGACGCGCTCGTCGCTCAGCCGTATGCGACCTATGTGCTGGCGCAAGCCGTGATCGTGCAGGAACAAGCCTTGCAGGAGGCCCATCGCCGCCTCCAGGATTTGGAAACCCGGCAGGCTGCGCAGAGCGGCGATCAGGCTGGGGGATTTCTGGGCAACGCACGGAAAAGCTGGTTCGGTGGTATGTTGCCTGCGGGGGCGCCGCCATTGCAGGGCAATCCTCCGCCGCCGCCTCAACAACCGTCCGTGCCGCCAACGGGACCGGGCGCGCCTAGCCAAGCTGGGAGCTTTCTTCAGCAGGCGCTCGGCGCCGCGACTGGAGCCGCCGGCGGTGTTCTGTTGGCAGAGTCAGTGCGAGGAATGTTCGGCGGCCACTGGGGCCGCTCATCAGGTGATGGCCAGGCCATGGCCGCGACCAACGAGCTGCAGGCCCAGGATGTCAAGCAAGACAATGAACAGGACGCGAGCAATCTGCAGGACCAGGCAGACGATCAGGGTGGTGACAGCAGCTGGTTCGCGTGAGCAACAGCATCGACAAGGGCAGCTAGGCCGGCTGCAAATGCGGGCTGCGACGCATCCGTTGCTTTCCACGGCTTGTCGGGGAACGACGGACCGCGGACCGCTACTATGGCGGTCAGGAGCCGTCGGATCGAGTGCTCTGGTCACATGTGAACTCCGGAGGTGACGACGAGACTCCAGCAGTCTTGCTCGGCGAGACAGCGTGCGCATTTGGTGCCAGAGTCGACGAAACGCGCAGCGACGTAGCGGACGATGGAATATTTTTATGCGCATTCTACTGATCGAGGATGACCCGATGATCGGCGCCGGTCTGGTACGCGCCCTCGGTGACCAAGGAATGACCGTTGATTGGGCCAGGGACGGCGAGGACGGGCAGTTGGCGATCACCGCCGGGAATTATGCCTTGATTCTGCTCGATCTTGGTTTGCCGCACACCTCAGGGACGGTGCTGCTGCGCGACTTGCGACGAAAGGGCGACAAGACGCCGCTGCTGGTCATTACCGCCCGCGAGTCGACAGAAGACCGGATCGCAGGACTCGATCTTGGTGCTGATGACTATCTCGTCAAACCCTTCGAAGTCGATGAACTGTTGGCGCGCATGCGGGCGGTGCTGCGCCGTCACAGCGGGCATGCCATTTCGGTCATCGGCAATGGGCGGTTGAAGCTCGACCTCGCCAGTCACGAGGCGACGTGCGACGGCAGAACCGAACTTTTGCCGGCCCGCGAGTTTACGTTGCTGCACGCCCTGCTGGAGCGGCCGGGCACGATCCTCTCCAGGGCGCAACTCGAGGAGCGCGTCTACGGCTGGGGCCAGGAGGTGGAGAGCAATGCCATCGAAGTGTTGATCCATTCGGTACGCAAAAAACTTGGCAAGGAGGCGATCCGCAATGTGCGGGGCGCCGGATGGCTGGTTGATCGATGATGCGCCCGAGTTCACTGAGGACTCAGCTTTGGCTATGGCTGCTTGGGCTCTTGACCGTCGTGGGGTTGATCACTGCCGGAGCGTCCTATTGGTACACGCGCGCGGAGATGGAGTCGTTTCTCGACCACCAGCTACGGCAGGTTGCCATCAACATAGATCACGTCGGACGATTGTCGGCACAACCAGGAGACAACCCGGTTCCGCACGACCTGGAGGACGATCTCAACATTCAGGTCTGGGATAGTGCGGGAACCGCACTTCGAGTGACGAAAGCCCAGGACTCCATACCCCGCCAGCACATTTCAGGTTTTTCAGATACGCAGTCGGGCGGACTACGATGGCGCACCTACACCGCCACATCACCCGCCCAGACGGTCCAGGTTTCGCAGCAGGCCGTGGTCAGAGAAGAGTTGGCGCAGGACGCAGCAGTTCGTGCCCTGGTTCCGATCGGCATCATTCTCCCTCTCGCTTGGCTGCTGCTGGGAATCGTGACCAATCGGGTTCTGGGCGGCCTGGACGGCCTGGTACGCCGGCTGGCGCAACGTTCGCCGGGGGATGATACGCAGATCGCGCTGACGGAAGTGCCATCGGAATTGCGGCCCATGGTTGCAGCGGTGAACGACCTCTTCGGTCAACTGCATCGGCATCTGCTGGCCCAGAAGCGGTTTGTCGCCGACGCTGCCCATGAATTGCGTACGCCACTTGCAGCCTTGCAGCTTCAAATCAACAATCTCAGGCAGAACAACCGATCCGATCAGCTCGGTGGTCGCATCGATGATCTCGAGCGCGGCATCAAAAGGGCGTCGAGCCTGGCCGTGCAGCTGCTGAAGATGGCACGCTATCAATCGGACGAAATCAGTACACAGCGTGTACCAGTCGATCTCGTCGAGTTGATGAAGGCGGCGATCGCCGACGTGTTGCCGATTGCTGATCATCGACGCCAAGACATCGGCCTGGTTCTAGCCGACGGCGTTGTGGTGCTGGGCGATCCCGCCGATCTGCGCGTCCTGGCCGGAAACCTGCTCGAAAACGCCATTCGCTACACACCCGAGGGCGGCGTGATCGACGTGTCGATCGCCAGGGGCGGGATCGGAGCGGTTATCGAGGTGGTGGACAGCGGACCCGGGATCGCTGTGGATGAAATTGCCCGCGTGTTCGAGCCCTTCTATCGCGCAGCAGGCTCGGGCACTGAAGGCAGCGGCCTCGGCCTCGCGATTGCCGCCCGCATCGCAGAACGGCACGGGCTGATAATCGAACTGGTCAACCGCACAGATCGAACCGGGTTGATTGCTCGAATCATCTTCCCGAATATGGCGAGGGAAAAGACCGCCTAAGTCGTCCCTAAGTCTGGAGGGCTACGCTGCGTCAGGTCGCTCGAAAGTGGCCTTGGTACCCGACCGGTCCTCTGGCCGGAACATCCGATGCAGATATGGAGACAGCAGATGATCATGAGCAAGATTGCCGTGGGGACGATCGCTAGCGCCATCGCCCTCACGTTGTTGACTGGTGCTGCGGAAGCCAAGGTGCGCAAGCATCAGATGGCGCACAAGTCCCGCGTCAGTGTCGAAGAGACCGCTGGCCATGAGGCGACCGAGACTCGCGCCACGGAGCGCCGCGAGCACAGGCACCTGCGCAAGACTCTCAAGTACAATATGCGCTGATTGAATCTGATCGCCCACGGCGATCAGATGGAGCCGGACCCCGTACCGGCAGGCCGGCCCGCGCCCCGCGACGCGGGCCGGCCTCTTTTTTTCGATCGGCAAGACGCGAGCGGCATCACTTCGCCTCGAAAAATGACCTCGCAATGGCCGCAAACTCGTCACGACCTCCTAAGTCGCCGCTAAGTTTCGATTGGCATCGTGGCACCCGTGCGAACGACGGCTGAGTCGATCGCCGAATCGGGGGTGCCGATGAGACGCCAGCTGAGCCTCTGCTGTCGTCCTTCTCCGGCTCCCAACACGTCGTTCAAACTGTATGTCAAAGCCTCTCGAAGGAGAAATATCATGAGCAAACTGATTCTCGCTGCCGTTGTCGCTGCTTTCGCCGCCTCGGGCATCGTGGCAGCGCCTGCCGTTGCCGCCCCGACACCTCCACCGTGCGAAGATGCGATGAAAGCTGAGAAGGCGGCGGTCAAGACCGCCAAGCTGTCGTCCGCCGATATGGCGAAAGTGACGGACTTGGAAAAGCAGGGCATCGAGCGCTGCAAGGCCGATGACGACGCCGGTGCCAATGCGTTCTTCAGCGATGCTATGAAGATCATGGGCGTCAAGAAGTAGCAGCCGCTCCCAGCAACAGCTCTTCCGAACGGAGGAATGATCATGACTGCAGTCGCGCTCGGAAGAGCTGACACCGCCTACAACCGGGTTCCGAAAGTGACCGTCGATTTCTGGCTCATCAAGTTGATGGCCGTCACGGTCGGCGAAACGGCCGCCGACTATATGAACCTGGACCTTGAATTGGGCCTGGTCAAAACGGCCTGGATCCTCAGTGGTTTGCTGATCGTGGCCCTGACTGTGCAGTTCGCGCAGAAGCGATATGTGCCCTGGAGCTATTGGATCTCCGTGGTGCTGATCAGCATCGTTGGCACACTGATTACCGACAACCTCGAAAAGATGGGAGTGAGCTTCCTGACCAGCACGATCCTGTTCTCGCTGCTGTTGGCGGTGACATTCGCGATCTGGCACGGGTTCGAACGAACACTTTCGATCCACTCCATCTACACGACCAGGCGCGAAGTGTTCTATTGGCTGGCCATCCTGTTCACGTTCGCCCTCGGAACGGCGGCTGGCGATCTCGGTGCAGAGATCATCGGGCTTGGTTTCGTCTACACTGGTTTGGTCTTCGGAACCGTGATCGCAGTCATAGCTGCGGTCTACTATGCGGGATGGATGAACGGCATACTTGCTTTCTGGTTGGCCTACATCTTAACCCGCCCGCTCGGTGCTTGCCTCGGCGATTTCCTGTCGCAAGGCCATAAGTACGGCGGATTGGGGTTTGGCACGGTGATCACGAGTTACATCTTCCTGGGCTGCATTGCCGCCGTCGTTCTCTACATGACGATGACGCGTGATGGAGAGGAAATCGCACAGAAAGACGCCTTGGAGAAGAAGGCGATCCAAGAAGCGCAGGAAGCCTGAGACGAACAACTAAGCCGCAGGCGTGTCCGAATGGTGGGCGCGTCTGCGGTATTTTATTAGTAGTCAGATAAAACAAACACGACACAACGTAATGTCGCCACTGTCGCATGATGTAGTTTACATGTTGGCATAGTAAGTAACAAGGAGTGATCCATGACTGTAACTTCAAAAGCGTTCGCGATATCGGCGGTCCTTGCCGGGGTTGCCCTCGGTGGCTTCGGCGTCGCCAATAGCGCCGAAAGCGGCGGTGACAACGGCGCCCAGAAACTGGCCGCGATGGCAAACGACATGCAGGCCGGCACGGTCGTCAGCGGCGTCGCTGAGAATGGCGCTGAGTTCGCCGAGAATGGCGACGAGGGCGCCGAGGGCGCCGAAACGAACGACGGCAACGAAGGCAGCGAGACCAATGAGCCCAACGAGGGCCAACAGAACGAAGGTTCTGGCAACACCAAGGGCTGAAACGGTCCGCTTGATTGATGCCTTGCCCGGCTGGATCCTCCCTTTCAGCCTGGCGTTCATGGGTCGGCGCGCGCAAGCGCGCCGGCCCACTTGATTCCCTGCCCATGTCGTCCAGCGCGGTGACCTGGAATTCTTGGAGCGGCCGCCCTTGTCTTTACGCTCACGCGCCGCCGTCTGCACCACCGGTCGCAAGATTACCAAACCTTCACGCCCCCCTAAGTCGGTCCTAAGTCAGGTGGCCGATAGTCATGGTCAGAGCGCTACGGGAACAGAATTAGACACTCCTCGCGGCGCGCCATCGGAACACGGTGTTGGTCGCCGGACCCGGCCCAAAAGAAGGACCCTAGAGATGATGACGAATTCAAAAGTGAAGTTGATCACGGCCGCCATGGGTGCGATGGCACTGGCTGCCGGCCTCGGGACCGCCATTGCGGCGACCGAAACCGAAGGAACGGACGGGCCGAAAGAAAAGGCTGCCATCGCCGCCGCCAAGGTCACGTTGCAGCAGGCCATCGCGACCGCCGAGCAGGCTGCCGGCGGCAAGGCGACAGCCAACGGCATCGAGAACCAGGACGACACGAACATCTACTACGACATCACCGTCGACAAGGGAGGCACACCGCAGAAGGTGCTGGTAGATATGCAGACCGGCAAGGTCGTGAGCGTCGCCGTCGAAGCGAACAATGAGACGGACAAGAAGGACTGAACTGCAACAGGAAAGCAAGGTCGTGGGCCCGTCGGTCCGAGAGGATCGGCGGGCCGGTTTTGCAGCGCAGAAGGCCGATCGCAACCCTTCTACATTCCGCGCCAGTATCGGCAACACTTGGAGCTATTCTATGGCAAAGCGATATCACTTGCACAAGGCCACGGTATTACTCGTCCTGGCATTGATTGAGGCTGTTTCAGTAATCCCGCTCAGCTCCGGGGTAATGGCAGCCGAGCAGGCCATAGCGCCTGAGAAGAATCCTCCAGGTGACATTCCCGATAGCCAGGTCTTCGTCGACTATCGGTCCAAACTAGGATTCTCGATCAAGGTACCGGAAGGTTGGTCTCGCAATGAGCGCACCGACGGCGTTCACTTTGCGGACAAATTCGGCGCCGTGGATGTATCAATCACGACGTCCGCCGCGGCCCCTACGGTGGAGACGGTGAAAGCCAGCGAAGCCGCGGCTCTCGAGAAGAGCGCCCGCGCGGTCAAGATCACAGCTGTCCGAAGCGTCAAACTCGCCTCGGGACCTGGAATTCTCATCCAGTACACCTCGAACTCCGAGCCCAGCGCCGTCACCAACCGGCAGATACGCCTCGAGCACGATCGCTACTTGTTGTCCAGCAGCGGCAAACTCGCCACAATTGATCTGTCTGCGCCCGATGGCGCCGACAATGTCGACCAGTGGACCCTGATGTCCGGCTCCTTCAGGTGGCAATGACATGACCGTGCTCGAGGCCGTCGAACTCTATCGGTTCTATCACGCCGCCTATGACGAGACGCGGGCACTGCGAGGGGTCAGCCTATCTGTCAAGAGTGGCGAGTTCGTTGCCGTCATGGGTCCATCGGGCTGCGGGAAGTCCACGCTGCTCGCTTGCCTTGCAGGTTTGGATGAGCCCGATGGAGGTTACGTCGAGATAGCGGGTGAGCGTTTGACACGCCGGCCGGAATCGGTCCGGGCGATGATCAGGGCGCGCAACATAGGCATTCTTCTGCAGTCGGGAAACCTGTTCGAGCATTTGACGGTGGCCGACAACATTCACCTCCAGTTGCGGCTGGCTGGTTTGAGGAAGCATCGCCCGATAAGTGAGATGCTTGGCAAACTTGGTCTCGAGCAGCGCGGTGATCATCTCGTCTCGCAACTATCGGGCGGAGAGGCGCAGCGCGCCGGCCTGGCGGTGGCGATGGCGGCCGATCCCGCCATCCTTCTCGCGGATGAACCCACCGCGGAAGTGGACGAGGAGACCGAGGCGGGCATCGCCAAGTATTTCGCGGAACGGCGGCTAAGCGGAGGCGCGACTTTAGTGGTGACACACAGCGAAGCGCTGGCGCGTCAAGCCGATCGTATCGTGCGACTCATGGATGGACAGGTGAGCAATGTCTAGGGAACAGGCAGCCCTCGTTCGTGGCGACCAAGTTGGCCGGTCCTACGTGCGCGGCTCGGTCACTGTCGAAGCCGTCAGAAGCGCCGACTTCCACGTGATGCCGGGTGACCGGATTGCGATCGTCGGTCGCTCTGGCAGCGGCAAGTCCACGCTGCTGCACTTGATGGCGGGCATCGAGAAGCCCACATCGGGCTCGATCCTGTGGCCGGCACTCGATCCTGGACTGCCCTTGCGTCCAGCTCAGGTGGCAATGGTCTTTCAGTCTCCCAGCCTCCTGCCATCGTTGAGTGTCGCCGAAAATGTCGGGCTGCCGCTGCTGTTGGGCCCAGGCCACGACCAAGCCAGCCCCGCGGCGCTGGCCGCCTTGACACGCATCGGCCTGGCGGATCTCGCAGACAAGTTGCCGGAGGAACTCTCAGGCGGCCAGGCGCAGCGCGTGGCCATTGCCCGGGCGCTCTGCGCCAGCCCGAAACTGTTGCTTGCCGATGAGCCGACCGGGCAACTGGACCGCGCTACGGGCCAGGCGCTCATCGACCACGTCCTCTCGATGCTCGATGACCGGGTTGGACTGGTGCTGGCGACGCATGATCTCGAAGTCGCCAGACGAATGAAGACAATCTGGCGGATGAGTGGCGGCCGTCTTCAACAAGAAACATCGCTGCAGGTGGCATCATGACAATGATATGGTTGAAGGGTCTGCTGGCGCATCGCCGCGGCCGGCTGATCGGGACCTCCGCGGGCATCGCGCTGACTGTAATGCTCATTGCGCTGATCGGGATGTTTCTTATCGCCAGTTCCGCCTCGATGACCCGACGCGCAACCTCCGGAGTGCCGGTCGACTGGCAGGTCCAGGTCAATTCCGGTGCGGACGTCGGAAAGATCAGAGCTGCCATTGCCGCCTCGGCGTCAACGGCCAAGATTGACCCTGTCTCATATGCTGACGTGCAATCGTTCACGGCCAAGACAGGCGATACGGTGCAAACCACCGGCGCAGGCAAAGTCGTCGGGTTCGAGCCAGGTTATGTGATGGACTTTCCCGGTCAGTTCCGTGCACTGCTCGGTCCGCTGGGCGGAGTGATGCTGTCGCAGCAGACCGCCGCTAACCTTCATGTCACCGTCGGCGATACGATCAGTGTGCAGCGTTTCGCGCTGCCGGCGGTCGATCTCAAGGTCGCTGCAATCGTCGATCTGCCCAATGCCGACGCCATGTTTCAGGCTGTCGGGGTGCCACCCGGAGCCGCTCCGACCGCTCCGCCTGACAATGTGGCGCTGATACCGCTTGATCAATGGCATGGTCTGTTCGATCCCCAGGCGGCCGTCCGGCCGGACACGGTTCGGTCGCAGTTCCACGTCTTGCTTGATCGCAGCGTCCTGCCGGGGACACCCGACGCCGCCTATAGCGCCGTAATGGGGGCTGGCCACAATCTCGAAGCCCGGATCGCAGGCGATGGCATTCTGGCCAATACACTCGCGGCTCGGCTTGATGCCGTCCGGGGAGATGCACTTTATGCCAAGGTGCTATTCCTGTTCCTGGGCGCGCCCGGAGTGGCCATCGCCATCCTGCTTACCATTGCCGTCGCGGCGTCGGGGCGGAGCCGACGGCAGCGCGACCAGGCGCTGCTTCGCACCCGAGGGGCCTCTAATCGTCAGCTTGCTCAGCTGGCCGGGTTGGAAGCGATTGCGGCTGCGGTCATCGGGTCCGGTATCGGGATTGCGGTTGCGGCTGTCGCAGCGCGTTTCTGGCTCGATTTCAAACTGCCGCTGGCAAGTTCGGCATTGTGGCTCGCATTCGCTGCAGGCGCTGGTCTGGCCCTGGCTCTGAGCGCCATTCTTCTGCCCGCCGCAATGGAGGCTCGCAACAGTACCGTCGCAATGCAGAGACAGGCGATCGGACGCTTGCGCACGCCGCTCTGGCAGCGGGCCTATCTCGACATCATTCTGCTGGTGCTCTCCGGGTTGTCGTTCTGGCAATCGGCCAGCAAGGGGTATGCTGTCGTCTTGGCGCCGGAGGGCGTGCCGGCGGCGTCGGTCGACTATATGGCATTCCTGGCGCCGTTGCTGTTCTGGTTCGGGGCCGGTTTGCTGACGCTGCGGCTTGGTGGCCTTGCGCTAGGGACTGGGCGGCATCGCCTGGCCGTGGTTCTTGCGCCACTTGCCGGGCCGCTGGCTGGCGTGGTCGCTGCCTCACTCAGCCGACAGTCGCGCCGCATCACCGCCGGAATTGCGCTGACCGCGCTCGCCTTTGCCTTTGCCGTATCGACCGCCATCTTCAATACGACATATGCAGGCCAGGCCGTTGTCGATGCGCAGCTTACAAATGGCGCCGATGTTTCAATCATCGGACCGCCCTTTACTTCGGTCGGAACCAGGATCGCCGACTATCGGCAGGTCCAGGGTGTAGCTGCCGCCGAACCCATGCAGCACCGCTTGGCCTATGTCGGAGCGGATCTGCAGGATATCTACGGCATCGACCCCTCGCGGTTTGGGGCGTCGACAAACCTCTCCAATGCCTTCTTCAAGAGCGGCGATGCCCTTGGCACTTTGTCCAAGTTGGGCATGACACCGGACGGTGTCCTGGTGTCGGAGGAAACGATCAAGGATTTCCAATTGCAACCGGGCGACACGCTCAACCTGAGGCTTCAGAACGCTCTCGATCACCAGTACCACGTGGTGCCATTCAAGCTGGTCGGGGTCGTCCGTGAATTTCCGACAGCACCGCGCGACTCGTTCCTGGTCGCAAACGCAAACTACATTGCAAAGCAGACGGGTTCGGACGCCGCCGAGATCGTTCTCATTCGCGCCTCGGGCGACCCCAAGCAGGTTGCTGATCGCATCGCGGCGCTTGCCGCCGGCAATCCAGTCATCAAGGTCAGAGACATCGGCTCGGTTCAGAAGATCATCGGCTCCAGCTTGACCGCGGTGGATCTTGCCGGCCTTACCCAGATCGAGCTGGCCTTTGCCTTCCTGGCGATTGCGGCGGCTTCCGGCCTGATCCTCGCACTTGGCCTTGCCGATCGTCGCCGGACATTCGCACTGCTTGATGTTCTTGGCGCCAGGCCTGGTCAGCTCGCATCATTCCTGTGGAGCGAAGCGTTGCTGGTCTTCGCGGCTGGCGCAGTGATCGGGGGCAGCGCCGGCGTCGCCATTGCCTGGATGCTCACTCAACTGCTGACGGGGGTTTTCGATCCCCCGCCTGAGCATCTCGCGATGCCGTACGGATATTTGGCGATGACGCTGCTGGCGGCACTGCTCGCGGTCGTGGTCGCGGTCCGCGTCACACGGCGGACCGTCCGAACCGATCCGTTGTCGCAGCTTCGGGACGCTGCAGGATGATGCGATCAGCATTTCGTGAGATTGGCCCTTGAAGATTGTGACCGCGAAAGATCGCTTCATGAACGATACCGAAGTACATGTTCCGCATCACGTTGCGCGTGTACACGGCCTCGCCGAATGGGTCGCAATCTTCACAGCGGGTCGTGGCGGCCATTGGGCTCAGTAGTGGCGGAGATTGAAAGGTTCCGGAATTGAGCGAAATCGAGGCACTCAACCGTGCACTGTTCCTGAAGATGAATGCGTCCCCAGGCGCGCCGCAATGGCTGATCGACTTTGCTACTCTGGTAGCTGACGATCTGATCTATCTGGTTCCGCTGCTGCTGATCGCGCTATGGATTCGTGGTCAGGAGGAGAGGCGAAGCAGTGCCTGCAGAGCAGCGCTTGTAACGCTTGTTGCCCTCAGCGCGTCGCAGATCATCCTTCTGTTCTGGCAGCATCCGCGGCCTGATGTGATCGGCCTCGGCCACACCTGGATATCTCACGCAGCCGACTCATCGTTTCCCAGCGATCACGCGACTGTATTCGTCAGCGTCGGATTAGCCTTGTTCTTGGACGGATCAGCCGTCATAGGCGGAGCAACGCTGGTTGTCGGGGTGCTCGTGGCGTGGGCACGCATCCTTCTTGGCGTGCATTTCCCATTGGACATGCTGGGGTCGATCGGCGTGGCGATTGTGAGCTACCTCATGGTTTTGCCGTTGTGGCGCCTGGCAGGTAAGACGATCACGCGCGCATTGCAGCAGGTTTATCGCGTCGTGATTGCGACGCTATCGATCCCAATCGAGGCGCGACGGGGACGGAATTGAGCAATCGGAATGGTGGCAATTTGTCATGCCGCCCAGGAGCACCTGTTCCCGGCATCGCAGGCGGCGTCCTCGACGGCGATGCCCATTGCTCACGACGACGCTGGCGACGGACGAACTCGGTCAAGGAAATGATCATGTGATGGCGAACCGCCGATTGGAAACCGCTGGTCCAAGAACTGCGCGCGAATTGACCCCGGTCATCGCCGCCGGAGGCTGAGCGTTCGAATTTGGATTGCTTCGTTGGATGGAGGTCGATGCCCGTGAAAATTCTCGTTCCCGTTGATGGTTCCCCTGCGTCACTACGTGCCCTCAAGTTCGCCATCGACCATGCGAAAGCCCGAGCGGCGAGTAGCATCCTTGTCATCAACGTCCAGAATCTCGGCACGCTGGGCTTACCAGAAGGTGCGGGCCTCATGCCTGCCGAGTGGATCGAGCAGGAAGAAGATCGGGCCGGTCGCGAGATCTTGAAGGAGCCTCAGGACCTTTGCGAGCAGGCCGGCATCTCGCACGCTGTTCGTTTCCAACGTGGCGGCGTCGCTGAAACGATCGATCGTGTGACACGCGACGAGCACGTCGACCACATCATCATGGGAACCAGGGGCTTAGGCGGCGTGCGCGGCCTGCTCCTCGGTTCGGTTGCCACACAGGTTCTCCACCTCGTGGACGTGCCCGTGACGTTCGTGAAGTAGCCCGCCGCGCCACTCAGCGTTTGAACAATCTATTCTGGTCGCTGCGCGAGGAGGCCGATATCGTGATACCCCGAACGCTCACGCCGCAATCGAATGCCGGTGGAACGCCGCGACAGCCCGCTTCAGCCCAACTTGCAACACTTGGTTCGAATTCCACGACAGGCCTGACGGCTGTCGAGGCCCGGTCGAGGCTTGCGCGCGACGGCGCCAATGATATTCCCGAGCAGAAGCGTCATCCACTGCTGCTGTTCGCCCGGAAGTTCTGGGGCCTGTCGGCGTGGATGCTGGAGCTGATTGCCGTCCTCTCGTTTGTTCTCGGCAAACGAACTGATTTCTGGATTGCCGTGGCGCTTCTCATCGTGAATGCGGTTTTGAGCTTTTTCCAGGAACAGCGGGCTTCGGCGGCAGTGTCAGCGCTGCGGTCGCGCCTGCGCATCACGGCACGCGTGCTGCGCGATGGCGCCTGGCAAGGCGTCTCGGCCCGCGACCTCGTTCGCGGTGACGTCGTGCGGTTGCGCTCCGGCGATTTCGTCCCGGCCGACGTTCAGGTGATCGAGGGAACTCTCGATGTCGACCAGGCGGCGCTCACCGGCGAGTCGACGGAGCAGAAAAAGTCGACCGACGACACATTGTTTTCTGGCTCCACGGTACGCCAGGGCGAAGCGCTGGCCTTCGTTATCGAGACGGGGACGCGCACGTATTTCGGCAAGACGACCCAACTCGTCGAGAGCGCCCATCCGAAACTGCACATCGAGGAGGTGATCACCCGTGTCGTCAAGTGGCTGTTCCTGATCGTCGGTATCCTCGTTGCGATAACAATCGCGGTGTCGCTGTTGAATGGCGGCAAGCTGATTGAGATCTTGCCGTTGTCGCTCGTTCTCTTGATGAGCGCGGTACCTGTCGCGCTCCCCGTCATGTTCACGGTGAGCATGGCTGTCGGCTCCATCGAGCTCGCCAGGCGCGGTGCCCTCGTGACGCGACTGAGCGCCGCCGAGGACGCGGCGACGATGGACGTCGTTTGCGCCGACAAGACAGGCACCTTGACAATGAACAAACTGGCGCTGTCCAGCGTTCAGGCACAGTCCGGCTTCGTTGCCGATGACGTGATCCGTGACGGGGCGCTCGCCTCGAACGAGGCCAATCAGGATCCGATCGATCTGGCATTCCTGCGCGCGGCGCGCGATGAAAAGCTGCTCGGCGAGCCCTTCACGGTGATCTCGTTCGTGCCCTTCTCTGCCAAGACGCGCCGTACCGAGGCCGTCGTCGAGATCGCAGGCCAGCGCGTCCGAGTGGTGAAGGGCGCTTTGCGCACCATTGCCGAGGTCGCTGGGCTCGATGCACCGGACATAGCAGCACTCGAGGCTCGCGCCGACGAGGAGGCCAAGAAGGGATTTCGGGTCCTCGCCGTGGCGCGCAAGGATGGCGAGGCCCAGTTACGGCTCGTCGGTCTGGCATTTCTATACGACGCACCGCGTGCGGATTCGCGCCAGCTCATCGACGAGTTGCGGGGCCTGGGTGTCGGCGTCAAGATGCTGACGGGTGATGCGCTGCCGGTCGCCCGTGTGGTCGCGCGCGAGCTTGGGCTCGGCGAAATCGTTCGCGCGCCCGAGTTGCGCTCCGCTGAAGGCGACGGGAAGTCCGACGCCGACCGGCTGGTCGAAAGCTCTGGCGGGTTTGCCGAAGTGTTCCCGGAGGACAAGTTCCTGGTCGTCAAGCGCCTCCAGGAGACAGGGCACATCGTCGGCATGACCGGCGATGGCGTCAATGACGCGCCGGCCCTGCGGCAGGCCGAGGTCGGCATTGCCGTGGAAAGCGCGACCGACGTTGCCAAAGGTGCCGCAAGCGTCGTCCTAACGACCGAAGGCCTCGGCGCCATCGTCGAGCTCGTGAAGAACGGTCGCGCCATCTATCAGCGCGTGCTCACTTGGATCATCAACAAGATCAGTCGCACCATACTCAAGTCCGGCTTCGTGGTGATCGCCTTCCTCGTGACCGGCAAGTTCGTCATCTCGGCGCTCGGTATACTCCTCCTGACTTTCATGACCGATTTCGTCAAGATCGCGTTGGCAACCGATCACACCAGGCCATCACAGAAGCCGGAGAGCTGGAATATCGCACCCTTGGTGGCGCTTGCTGTTCTGCTGGGCTTGCTGATGCTGGTCGAAGCACTCGTCTTGCTGCTCCTGGGATGGCGCTGGCTCGATCTCGGCGGCAACGTCGGCCGGTTGCAGACCTTCACGTTTGAACTGCTGCTGTTTTTCGCACTGTTCTCGATCCTGTCGATCCGAGAGAGGCACGCCTGGTGGAGCACCTGGCCCAGCAAGGCGCTGGGCGCCGGACTGTGTGCCGAGGCGTGCGTCGGGGTTGCGGTCGGTGTCTTCGGATTGGGCGAACTTGCGCCACTTCAGCCGCTCGAATTGCTCTTTGTCATCGCCACCGCGTTCGGCTGCTCACTGATCATTAATGACTTCATCAAGACGGCCTTCATCGCCCGCTTTTGGCAAGGGGGCTTATGAAATTTGATCGAAACTTTACTATTCGAACCCGTTGCGACCGCACGGTGAGCTGCGCTATGCCCATGTTGCGTTGTCCTTTGGATGCAAGGCACCCCCCGCCGGGAGTCGCTTGAACAGGAGTGACACTATGGCTTATACGTTCAAACGCATGATCGAGGATTCGTTCGATACCGCCGTCGAGCGCACCATCGCCGCCCTCAAGACCGAGGGTTTTGGCGTGCTTTCGGATCTGGATATTCAGGCCACGCTCAAAACCAAGATCGGTGCCGATCTCCAACGCTACCGCATACTCGGCGCCTGCAACCCGCCGCTCGCCCATAGATCGTTGCAGGCCGAGCCCGACATCGGGGTCATGCTGCCCTGCAACGTGATCGTGCGGGAGATCTCGCCGGGCAAGGTCGAGGTCGCGGCGATCAACCCACTGGCCGCCATGGGCGAAATCGGCAATCCGAGGCTAACGCCGATCGCCGCGGAAGTCGCCGAGAAGTTGCAGCGTGTGATCACAGGACTTTGAGAAATCCGAGGAAGGCCCACAACCAATCGTATACTTCGCCCTCGAGGATGCGCAAACTGCCCAGATCAGGTAGCAGGCGCCGCCGACCCATCCGTGAGCCCGAACAGCCGGTAGGCGAAGAGACCGGTCCATTCGTGTGCCGCCAGATCGATGGCGGCCCAGCCTTCCGAGGCTTTGCGTAGGGGGCGCCGGTAATCCGTCGGTCCTTCTGTTCGATAGTCGACGGGATAGGGAATGATTTTGAATCCGGCCCGATCGAAGCACGCGACTGCGCGGGGCATGTGGCTGGCCGATGTCACCAGAAGCCAACGGGCCCCTCCTGACGCAGCAGCCAGCTTGCGGCTCTCGATGGCGTTTTCGCAGGTATTGCGAGAGCGTTCCTCGATCGTAATGCGGCCACCGGCCACGCCGATGCTCTCTAGCAGATCCCGAGCCACAGCCGATTCGGTGATGGCCTCGGTACTGACAAGATGGTCCGACCCGCCCGACAGGATGATTTTGGCATCGGGAAACCGGAAAGCAAGCCTTGCTGTCTCGGTGATCCGCTCGCCCGCGTCTGTCAGCGTGGCGCTGCCACGTGCCTGCGTGATGTGTGTATCTACCGCGCCGCCCAACGTGACGATGCCATCCACGTGTCCTTCGAGGGTAGGCACCGGGAAACGGTTTTCGAGCACGCCAAGAAGAGTTGGCCCCAACGGCGACCATGCTCCAAGCGCAAACAGCACGGCGGATGCGGTGAGCAGGGCCTTTCCAATGCGCTCCCGCCGGATCAATACCGCGAGAAGTCCCATGACCGCGATGATGCCGACGACGTTCGAGGGAGTCAGGGCAAACGCAACAAGTTTCGATGCAATGAAGAACACTGTCGATCTCGTGTGAGCACAAGGTGGTCAAACCCCAAAGCAATATTCGGGCCGATTGTCCTGATGCGCCTGCGGGAACTTAGGGGATGTCGCGCAAATATTCGACAGCGGAAGGTCTTCCGGCGAGCGTTAACCCCAATTGCTGATCTGACGCTATTGCCGAGCTGCTCGACCAATCGAGTCTAACCCGTCGAGGGGGCACCGACGGTGCCGGGCGGATCAGACCACATGATCGGGCGCGAGTGCGCACTCTGCCCCATCGCCGCGCTCGATCTGCAAGGTTGAATGCGCGATGCCGAAAGCGGCTTTGATGCTTTCGGCAGCCTTGGCGATGAAGGTGTCATCCGGTGCTCCCATCGGCATGACGAGGTGGCATGTGAGTGCCGCCTCGGTCGTGCTCATCGGCCAGATGTGCAGATCGTGAATTGCCGAGACGCCCGGCAGGGCTTCCAGGTGCTTGCGCACTTTCGCGGGGTCAATCCCCGAGGGCACCGCATTCATGGCGAGTTCCACTGACCCTCGCAGCAAACCCCAAGTGCCCCAGACAATCACCGCCGAAATGATCAGACTGGTGACGGGATCGACCCAGCGCCACCCGGTCACGGCAATCGCCAGCCCTGCGGCCACGACGCCGGCGGCCACGACGGCATCTGCCGCCATATGGGCGTAGGCGGCCTTGATGTTGATATCGTCGCCCCGTCCGGCCATGAACATCCAGGCCGTGAAGCCGTTGATGGCGATGCCAATGGCAGCAACGATCATCACCGTCGCCGCCGCGACCGGTTCCGGCGAACCCAGACGCTGCACTGCCTCCCAAGCGATTGCGCCGGTAGCAACCAGAAGCAGGACAGCATTGCCGAGCGCAGCCAGGATGGTCGATGAGCGATAACCGTAGGTGAAACGGGGTGTTGGCGGACGTTTGACCAGCGCGCTTGCGCCCCAGGCCATCAAGAGCCCGAACACATCGCCCAGGTTGTGGCCGGCATCTGCCAGCAGCGCCACCGAATTGGCCTGAAATCCATAGATGGCTTCAAGCAGCACAAATCCGGCGTTGAGCGCGGTGCCGATGGCGAAGGCGCGGCCGAAATCGGTTGGTGCATGAGCGTGCGCATGGCCCGCCTGAGAGCCATGATCGTGGTGCGAATCGTGAGTGTGATGGTCATGATTGTCGGTTACCGGCATGGTCTCTCTTGTGTCCAAGGATTTCCAGCGCACCAAGACAACGGCTCCCGATACGTTCTTCCAATTATCTGATCCCACCAGCTTGCGCCATGGTCAGATCTTGACCGTGCGCAGCCGCAGCGCATTGCCGATGACGCTGACCGAGGAGAGCGCCATCGCGGCGGCGGCCAGCATGGGCGACAGCAGCAGGCCGAACACGGGGTAGAGCGCGCCAGCCGCGATCGGCACGCCAGCGGCGTTGTAGATAAAGGCGAACAACAGGTTCTGGCGGATGTTCGACATGGTGGCCGCCGACAAGGCCCGTGCCCGGACGATGCCGTTGAGATCGCCTTTGACCAAGGTGACGCCAGCGCTTTCCATCGCCACGTCCGTGCCGGTGCCCATGGCGATGCCTACGTCGGCGGCGGCCAGCGCCGGAGCGTCGTTGACACCGTCACCGGCCATTGCGACGATGCGGCCTTCGCTGCGCAACTGCTGGACGATCTTGCTTTTATCGCCTGGCAGCACTTCGGCTTTCACTTCGGAAATACCGAGTTTGGCGGCGACCGCATTGGCCGTGATGTCGTTATCGCCGGTCAACATGACCACGCGCAAGCCTGCTTGCTTCAAGGCCGTGATGGCGCCGGCCGCGCTGTCCTTGATCGGATCGGCGACCGCGATCGCGCCAATCAGTGTTAACTCATGCGCGACAAAAACGACGGTTGCGCCGCCAGCTCGATAGCCATCGGTCAAGTCTCGCGCCCTGGCAATGTCGATGCCGGCCTCCGTCATGATACGGGCATTGCCGATCATCATCGCCTTTCCATCGACCGTGCCGCTCACGCCCTTGCCAGCGGGCGCCGCGAAGTTCTCGACGGCAACAAAGCCGGTACGGAGTTTAAGCGCCCGGCGCACAATGGCGGCAGCCAGCGGGTGCTCGCTGTTGCGCTCGAGGCTGGCGGCCAGCCGCAACACATCGGCTTCTTTCAAATCGCCGAAGGCTTGCACGGCCGTGACTTGTGGTTTGCCTTCGGTGAGCGTGCCCGTCTTGTCGACGACGATAGTGTCGACCCTCTCAAGCCGCTCCAGCGCGTCGGCATTCTTGATCAGAATGCCCGACTGCGCGCCGCGCCCGACGCCGACCATGATCGACATCGGTGTGGCGAGACCCAGGGCGCAGGGGCAGGCGATGATCAGCACCGAGACGGCTGCGATCAGGCCGAAGGTCGTGCGCGGCTCCGGCCCGAACACGGACCAGACGACAAAGGCGAGTGCGGCGACTGCCAGCACCAACGGCACGAACCATCCTGAGACCTGATCGGCAAGCCTCTGAATCGGCGCCCGGCTGCGCTGCGCGTCCGAAACCATCTGCACGATGCGCGCCAGCATGGTATCGCGGCCAACCTTCTTGGCCTGCATGACGAACCCGCCGCTTTGATTGATGGTGCCGCCGATCACCTTGGCGCCGATGGTCTTTCCCACGGGCATGGATTCGCCGGTCAGCATGGATTCATCGATGCTGGAGGCTCCCTCGATGATGTCGCCATCCACCGGAACCCCCTCGCCTGGCCGCACGCGCAGCCGGTCGCCGACGGCGATCAGCGAAAGGTCGACATCCTCGTCGGCGCCATCGGCGCGGATGCGGCGGGCCAGTTTCGGCGCGAGATTGAGCAGGGCCCGGATGGCGCCGCCGGTCTGATCGCGTGCGCGCAGCTCCAGCACCTGGCCGAGCAGGACCAGTACCGTGATCACGGCCGCCGCTTCGAAATAGATCGGGACGGCCCCACCCATCACCCGCACTGTGGGCGGGAAAGCGCCAGGCGCCAGCGTGCCGACGAGGCTGTAGAGCCAGGCCACCCCTGTTCCCAACGCGATCAGTGTGAACATGTTGAGATTGCGCGAGCGCAGCGACTGCACGCCGCGCTCGAAGAACGGCCAGCCTGCCCAGAGCACGACCGGAGTGGCGAGGCCAAGCTGAAGCCAATTCGACGTCTGTTGCCCCAGCAGCGCCAACAAGCCGAAGAGGTGCCCGCCCATTTCCAGAACCAGGACGGGGATAGTCAGGACAAGTCCGATCCAGAATCGGCGCGTCATGTCGATCAGTTCGGTATTGGGGCCGCCATCCGCGGTGACCGTTTCCGGTTCGAGGGCCATGCCGCAGATCGGGCAGGAGCCGGGTCCCACCTGACGGATCTGCGGATGCATCGGGCAAGTGTAGATCGCCTTGTCTGCGACCGGCCTGGGGGCGGCGGCGGGGGGTGCAAGGTAGCGCTTCGGGTCGGCGATGAACTTGGTGCGGCAGTTGGCGGCGCAGAAATGATAGGTCACGCCGTCGTGATCGTGCCGGTGTTTTGACGTCGCGGGATCGACATCCATACCGCAAACAGGGTCCTTTACGGTATGCGATTGTTTGGGCTCGTTACTGGACATCCCGAACTCCGAAAAGAGCGCATCGACCATCGCTTGATTACCCATGCTGTTGCTTTTATGGAACCCCGTGGGGGTATAGAACCGGCTTGACAAGTATACCCTCTGGGGGTAGGCGTCAAGGCATGCGAAGCGACACAAAGAAGTCTTGCACGAAGCGGTTGAGCAAGATCGAGGGGCAGGTCCGCGGCCTGATTCGCATGGTCGACGAGGATCGCTACTGCATCGACGTCGTCACCCAGATCGCAGCCGTGCGCGCCGCTTTGCGCAAGGTCGAGGAGGCCGTGCTACACGACCACATCGGGCACTGCGTCGAGAGCGCGATCAAGAGTGGTGACGCCGATGAGCAGCGCCAGAAGGTCGCCGAACTCGTGGCAGTCATGTCGCGGGCAGAGCGGTAGCGCTCATGTCAGGGCAAACACGCGTACATGCGGATTCAAGACTCCAGTCTTTTCGTTGGGGAGCGGCGCTTTTGCGGTTGATGCTGATTTTCAGCGTGATTGCCGGATTGGTGCTTGGTTCCACCAGCATGATGCCCGGTGCGCACACGCCCACAGGCGTCCAAGATGGCTCGGCGATCACAACCGCAGCCTCCGTTCCGGATTGCTCGCGGCACGGGTCAGAGTGCCCGGGAAACTGCGCACAAGACTGCTGCGAGACGGTTTGCAGCCTGTGCTTTGGCACCATGCAGCCCCTGGCCGACGGATTGCGAGACGCTGGCCCCGGCGTAAGAATTCGATTTGTCACGACCCAATCAATACACAACGGAATTGTTATCGGACTCGATCCGCCCCCTCCGAGGTATGAGGCCTAAACAGCCTGGGCCGCTCGCACAATTTTGTTGTACGTAGCGCGCGGCCACTCAAACCCACATCAACCTCGATCGTGACAGTCTGCTTACTGTCCGCAAACCACACTCATCGCACGCCAAAGGAGTTCATTAGATGAACCGCCGCCAATTCATTGCGTCGTCGGCCGCCTTAGGAACAGCCGTCGCTCTCTCTCCGTTTGTTCTGCGCAACCTCGGTCGCTCTGCCACCCAGAATGCATCGGCGGCAACCTCCGAGGCGCGAGTCCTCAAGGCCGTCAGCCGCTCGCTTGACATCAAGGGCAAGGCAGCGACTGTGTTCGGGTTGCAAGGTTCCGATGGCAGACCAGGCTTGACGTTCACGGAGGGTGAACAGTTCCAAGTCGCACTGGTCAACAAGCTCAGCGAGCCAACCATTGTCCATTGGCATGGCCTAAAACCCTCGTACGACCAGGACGGCACGCCCAACGCCCCAATGCCTCTGCTGACCGCTGGGGAAATCCGTCACTATGATTTCCCGGTCGGCGCCGCCGGGACCCATTGGATGCATGCCCATACGTTGCAAGAACAGAACCTGCTCGCCGCCCCGTTGATCGTGCGCGACAACGACGCCGCCAAGCGCAGCGAGCAGGAGGTGGTCATCCTGTTGCACGACTTTTCCTTCACTCCTGCCGAGGAACTTCTGGCCCGGTTGCACAAGGGCGGCATGGCCGGCATGGACATGTCGAAGCACGACATGGGCAAGATGGACATGCCCGGGATGAGGATGGATGGCATGGCCATGGACGGTATGGCCATGGATCTCAACGACATCGCATACGACGCCTATCTCGCGAATGACCGTACACTCGATGATCCGGAAGTGGTTTCTGTCGAGCGTGGCGGAAAGGTGCGGTTACGGATCATAAATGGCGCCGCCGGCACGGTCTTCACCATCGATACGGGAGACCTGCAGGGCACTCTGATCGCCGTCGACGGCCAGGACATCACTCCGTTGGCCGGCCGCCGCTTCCCGATAGCGATGGGCCAGCGCTTGGACATTACCGTGCCAATCCCGACAGGTTCCGCCGCCTATCCGATCCTCGCCTTGCGCGAAGGGGCAACGGAGCGAGCGGGTGTGATTCTGCGGGTGGCGGATGGGCCAGTCGGGAAGATTCCGGTCAAGGCCGATAAACCCGGTCCGGTGATGGACCTGTCGTTCGAGGCGACGTTACAGGCCCGCAAGCCGCTGGCGGCAAGGGGACCTGACCGGACGCTGCGCGCAATGTTGATGGGCAATATGATGGCCTATCAGTGGATGCTGATGCCCAACAAACCCTTCATGGTGCGGAGCGGCGAGCGGGTCCACCTCGAAATGATGAACCACACCGAAATGGCGCATCCGATGCATCTGCACGGCCACGCCTTCCAGGTGGTGGACATCAACGGTACGCCGCTGCAGGGCGCACTGCGCGATACCGTGCACATCCCGCCAAAGGCTACTGTCACGGTCGCGTTTGATGCCGATCATCCCGGCAAATGGGCGTTCCACTGCCATCATCTTTACCACATGGTCAGCGGCATGATGTCCGCGATCAACTACGACGGCGTTGCTTGAGTACGACGCAAACAGATCGCCCGGGCCAGTGCACTTCGGCGCCGTTGATCGCGTCGAAGTTGCGCCGCTCGAAATGACATTTGGGTAGCGCGGTCTCGCCAAGCCGACCATCTCGACTATGGCGTCGCCAGGAACGGAGTGGCCATACCAGCTGCATAGTGTCCGGCGACATTGCAAATCAGGAGAAACGAGCCTGCTGGGAGGGTGACTTCGAGCGTCTTGCTCATGTTCGGAGCCAGCTCAGCTGTCTCGCCCATGGTCTTCACTTGGTCCTCGGCCACCTTACCCTTGGAGTAGTCGTAGGGGAGCGGCGCGTTCGGATTGTCGACAGCGACGATCAGCATCTCGTGGACCATGCCGCGAGACCAGTTGGTCACCTCGAATTTCACCGGGCCGGCTTTGACGCTGTCGTGATCTATGCGAATGGCCATCATGCCCATCATCATGCCTTGCCCCATCATGCCCTGACCCATCATGCCTTGACCCATCATGCCTTGACCCATCATTCCGGGTCTCATCATGCCCTGGCCCATCATCGACTGGCAGTCTGGGCACATGCCGACGGTCGAGGACATATCCGTCAGGGCGACCTTCACGGTTGGCATGTCCTGGGCGGCCAGAGACGGCTGCGTGGCGCTTGCGATCAACAGAATGCATGCGACTACCGCAGTTGCGATTGTCGTTCTCATAGTGGTTCTCCATCCGGCCATGTTCGGGCCACCGGAGAACCATGAACCCCAAAGAGACGGCACGGCCTTGATGCGCGTCAAGTTACGGGCCAAGACCGTAGATGGCCGGGATGACGACGAGTGTCAAAATCGTCGACGATATCGGATTTCATGGCTCAGTAGGTGCCACCGAGCAAACGAGGTAGCGCAAAGTTCGCCGACTGATACTCAACAAAATCGTGTGGACAGTCGGCCAACGCTTTCCGCAACAGCGGCTCAGCGTGGCCCTTGTCCTTCAAGATTGCGTACCATTCGCCTAGGTAGAAGTTAGCTTCGCACTCCTGGCCACTACCGGCAGCTCGCGCCGCTGCCAACGCATCGGTTGCTGCCTGCTTACCCGCAAGCACGTCGATCACGGCCCACGGCCAGGCAGCCTTGTCCGCGACCCGGGCGGAGCCCTTACTGAGCTTCTGCGCCGCTGACGCGTCGCCAAGGCGCAATCGTGCGAAATACAGCATGATTATCGTGTAGGGGTCTGCGGCCTTGGACAGTTTCAGCTCACGCGCAAAAGCAGCGATCGCTCCCGACGCGTCGGAGGAATCATACAGGCTCCACCCTTCCCAGTGGGCAACGCTGGGGTCTTTCGGGGCAAGGTTACCGGCAACGCGAAAGTCAACAACCGCACTCGCAAAGTCGCCTTTGGCACGGTAGGCAATGCCGCGCTTGACGTGATAGAGACCGGGCACGATGTGGATTGTCAGTGCGTCATCGATGTTGACAGCCAACGTATAGTCCGCAATCGCCTTGTCGTACATGCCCAAAGCCAGGTAGGCGCTTGCCCGGTTCTCGAGATCCACGATTTGGCTGATGTTGGATCCAGGCTCGTCCTGGCGAACCATACTTAGTGCTTTGCTGCAATCGGCTTCGACCGTCGGCCAATCTTTGATCTGGACTGCGGACCCGCAGCGAAGCGAGTAGTACAATTGCTTGTTTGGGTTTATGTCGATGGCCTGCTTGTAGGCGGACATTGCGGCCGAGTAGTTCTTTTGGTTGTGATAATATTTGCCTAGGTTGAATTGAACGTCCGCGTCATCCGGATGAAGCCGAGCTGCCTCGATGCAATCGTTATCAGCATGTAACGAAGTGCCAGTGAGACAGTTGTCCCGCGCATCGTGCTGTGATGCGGTGCAGATGGAGCTGGAGGCGGTGATGTTGAAGATGCGCCCGGGAAAAATCGAAGCGATCGCGTAAATCTGCCCTGCCCCGCTAACCTTCGAGCCCTTGGCGCAGCCGTCAACTTGGATGGCTTGCGGGTTCACAAAGAGGTTGAACACATCATCCGGGCATTCCACTGTTTTCACCGCAAGCACGACATAGCCGTCGTCGCGCTTCATGGGGTCGGTCCAGACTGAACCCTTCAAGGTGACGGTCTGCCCCTGATCGTAAGGGCAAGTCCCGTCGGCAATCGCCCAAGGCGAAGCGAGCTGGAATAACCCAGCCGCCAGAAGACCCCATTTGTGCGGTCTACGGCGTGCTCGCCCTGGCGACGGGGCAAGCGATACGACCGGCTTCTTCATCTGGCTTTTCAACTAAAGGAGTTGTTACGCACTGACATAGACTACGGCGCAATTCCAAGGTTGGCAACCAACCATGTCTCCACCAACCATGTCTCCATAACCGCGTGGATAAGGACAGTTTGTCCTCACCTAGCCGGGCCCTGAGCCGCAAACTTCCGCCGTAACAGTCGCGAGCGGTGCTTTCTCCTGTGGGTGGTCAGTGACATTGTCATTTTTTGGTAGTTTTACCAGGTTCTGGCACCACGCCCTTGATGGTCGGCCTACGGAGGTCTGGGCCGAACATCTCAGGACCGTGCAAACCCCTGTTCGGCGGCGCCGGCGATCGTGTTCGCCGCGATCGTTGCCATCGGCAAACCGATACCCTTCACAAGACCGTAAACGGCCGGGATGACGACGAGTGTCAAAATCGTCGACGATATCATGCCGCCTATCATCGGCACGGCGATGCGCTGCATCACCTCCGAGCCGGCGCCTGTGCTCCACAGGATCGGCAGCAGTCCGGCCATGATGGCGGTGACGGTCATCATTTTCGGCCGCACACGCTCGACGGCGCCTTCCATGATGGCGGCCGCAAGATCGGCTCGTGTCACAGCGGCGCCTTTGCGCGCACGGAGCTCCTGCATCGCCTGCCAGGCCTGATCGAGATAGATCAGCATGATGACGCCCGTCTCGGCGGCCACGCCCGCGAGCGCGATGAACCCGACGGCGACAGCGACGGACAGGTTGAAGCCCAGCCACCACATCAGCCACAGGCCGCCGACCAGCGAGAACGGCAGCGATAGCATCACGATAAAGGTCTCTGTGAGGCGGCCGAAATTGATAAAGAGCAGTAAAAAGATGATCAGCAAGGTGACCGGGACCACAAGTTGTAGCCGAGCGGTAGCGCGTTCAAGATATTCGAACTGTCCGCTCCACTGCACGTAATAGCCAGGCGGGAATTGGACGCTGGCCGCGACCGCAGCCCGTGCGTCCGCCACATAGCCTCCAAGGTCGCGGTCGCGGATGTCGACGAAGATGTAGACCGCGAGTTGCCCGTTCTCGGTGCGGATCGTCGTCGGACCTTGCGTGCGCTTGATCTCGGCGATCTCGCCGAGCGGCACCGTGCCGCCCGACGCCAGTGGCACCAGGACGTCGCTTGCGATGCTCTCCGGATTGGAGCGGAAGTCACGCGGATAGCGGATGGCGACCGAATAGCGCTCGCGGCCTTCGACGGTCGTCGTCACCGGTTCGGCGCCGAGCGCCATGGCCACGACATCCTGCACGTCGCCGATGGTAAGACCGTAGCGCGCGAGCCGTTCCCGGTCCGGCACGATGTCGAGATAGTAGCCGCCGATAACGCGTTCGGCATAGGCGCTGGACGTGCCGGGTACCGCCTTCAGCACCGTCTCGATCTGGCGAGATAGTTGCTCGATTTGCTTCAAGTCCTTGCCGAAAACCTTGACGCCAACCGGCGTGCGAATGCCGGTCGAGAGCATATCGATGCGTGCCTTGATGGGCTGGGTCCAGGCATTGCTGACGCCGGGAAACTGCAGTGCGTTGTCCATCTCCCTGATCAGGCTGTCGGTGGTGACGCCCGGTCGCCACTGCTCCTTGGGCTTGAGATTGATCACTGTCTCGAACATCTCAAGCGGCGCTGGATCCGTCGCCGTGCCCGCGCGCCCTGCCTTACCGTAGACTGAGGCGACCTCCGGGAACGTCTTGATGATCTTGTCCTGGGTCTGCAACAACTCGGCCGATTTGGTGATCGAGATGCCGGGCAGTGTGGTCGGCATGTAAAGCAGCGTGCCCTCGTTCAGGGTGGGCATGAATTCGGTGCCCAGCTGCATGGCCGGCCAGGCGCTGATCCCGAGGGCGAGAAGGGCAAGAGCGATCGTCGCGGACTTGAACCGCAGCACCAGAGCGATGATCGGGCGATAGATCCAGATCAAGGCCCGATTGAGCGGATTTTTGGCCTCGGGGATGATCCGGCCCCGTATAAATATGATCATGAGAGCAGGCACCAGGGTCACGGAGAGTAACGCCGCTGCCGCCATGGCGAAGGTCTTGGTGAAGGCCAGCGGGCCGAACAGGCGGCCTTCCTGAGCCTCCAGGGTGAAGATCGGCAGGAAAGACACGGTGATGACGAGCAGCGAGAAGAACAACGCCGGGCCGACCTCCGCGGCCGCTTCGGTCAGGATCTCCAGTCGCGGCTTGGCCGGTGGCGCGCGTTCCAGATGTTTGTGCGCATTCTCGATCATGACGATGGCAGCGTCGATCATGGCGCCGATGGCGATGGCGATGCCGCCGAGGCTCATGATGTTGGAGCCGAGGCCGAGCGCC
>Ga0209069_10000125_pt1 | contig 28971 bp, 24 predicted proteins | sample Str013_2_FD_187202 | JGI IMG/M metagenome (GOLD analysis project Ga0209069, IMG submission 187202) | Freshwater sediment microbial communities in response to fracking from Pennsylvania, USA - Straight Creek_MetaG_SC_2013 (SPAdes) (version 2) | ecosystem: Environmental > Aquatic > Freshwater >...
ATGCCGGTGCCCGTGCCTGTATTAACACCGTCTTTTCGCCACTGATAGCTGGTGCCGGCAACGGGGTTTATAACGGCAATGCCTACACTGCCGCCGGGGCAAAAGCGGGCAGCGCCGTCAGCCTGAATTTGTACATTGCAGAATACGCCCGACAAGGCAGTTTGTACTGCGCTAAATGCATCCACCAGCCCATACCCTGTTTCATTGTTCCAGGTGCCGTTTGGCTGCCCGGTCACCATACCATAGCTGTACAGCGGCAATTTATCGCAGGTGCCTTCCAGTATATTGCGTACCTGGCTCACCGTTAGATTGCTATTGGCGGCCAGTATCAAAGCCACCACGCCGGCGGTGCCGGGTGTAGCTGAAGATGTTCCGTTGAACCGTAAAAAATAATCGCCTGCGGCGCCCGCTGCGGTATTGTAGCCTGCGGAGCCACTAAGATCGGTACTGGCAATTTTTACACAGGGCGCCACCACATCCAGCCCGGTACCAAAACTGGCACCCCAGGTTTCGCCATCACAAGAAACCGTTGCCGGTGATTTGCGCTGCCCGCACATATTTACACCCCCAACGCTGATAACATTGTCGAGCACAGCCGGATAACTAAGCGCCGCATTGTTGTTGCCGCTTGCAAACAACACCACCGATCCTTTTCCACCACGGCCAAGTGTAACCGCTCTGTTGATGGCATCTTCAATAATACTGCTGGGGCTGCCGCCACCCCATGAATCGCTGATCACATCTGCACCGTTTTGCCAGGCATAATCAAACCCGGCCGCAATATTGGCGTAAGAAGTAAACGTACCATCCGCAGCGGAAAGGTTAATGGGGATGATCTTGCTATCCGGCGCCACACCGGCAATACCGATATTGTTATTGGCTATTGCAGCAATAATGCCAGTACAGTTGGTACCATGTGCACGGGCCGTACCAAGTGGTCTTCCATCGCCCGGGCCGGCTGTGCCTGTGAGGCAATTAAAACCCTGCAACAGGTTTGCTTTCAGATCGGCATGTCCGGTATCAACGCCTTCGTCCAGTACGGCCACTTTAATGCCCGTTCCGGTACTGATGTTCCAGGCCTGCTGCACTTTCATATCGGTACCCGGCACGCCATTGTACTGAATGGCGGATCCGGTATTGGTATGCGACCACTGGTAATCAAAAAGCGGATCATTTGGATTGGTAAACAACCCGTCAAACAAAGTGAGATCGGGTTCTGCATAAACAAACAAACCCGTTTCAAAAAAGCGGTTGGCCACGGCCATGGCATCATAACCATTGGCAGCACCTGCACTAAGAATGTAAGTATCGCTTGCAAACGCATATTTTTTTACGATAAAGCATTGGGCTTTTTTTAAATAAGCATTGAATGCAGCGGGGCTGGTACTGTTTTTCAATCTTACCACCAGCTCGTCTCCGTAGCCCATCTCTTTTCCATAAGCGCTGGTAAAACAGGGATGCACAAAATCAATATAGCCCAGTTTGCCCAATGCCGTTACCAGGCTTTTCATTTTAACGGCATCTGCGCTAACACTTAGTTTTGCAGATACCTGTTTTGTGTTTGACATGGCTGCAAGTCCGCTTTCAGGTGTATGCAGGATATTGGCCAGTTCTGTGCTGTGCCTGCTGAGGCTTTCGCCGGCAGACAGTTGTATCAGCATCCTGTTGCCGCCAACAGGAAACGAAAGCTTTTTACCCTGGTAGTAGTAAGTAATTTTTTCGCTGGTTTGTGCGTGCAATACACAGCAGGAAAATAATAAAAACAGACAAAGCAGTCTTTTCATAGTTGATTGTTTGGGGCCAAAATGCCGGAAGCAAAATCTACAGCCTGCTTTATAAACGGAATTCGGGTGGTTTAGTGTATGTATGCCGCAGATAAAAGAGCCCAATAAAGCCCGAATTGATTGCCACTACTAAATAAAAACACCTACCGGTCAAACGATTGCTGAATCTTAATAAGTTTTTTTATATTCATATTGCTTTTTTGAAACCCTTCTTTTTCCAGGTGCTTGCTCCTGCATACCATTTCTTTTACCCGTTAACCAACCCAAACAACATGAGAAAATTCCTGCTGTTATTATTTTTTCCATTGCCATCTGTGGCGCAAACCCATGCATTTACCGCATTCAAAGATTATCCGTTTACAACCGAATTGTGTGCATCCGCCAAAGGCTCAAAAATTGCCTGGGCCATGGATGAACAGGGTAAACGGAATGTTTATGTGGCCGAAGGGCCTGCATTTACACCCAGGCTGCTCACCCATTTTTCAAAAGACGATGGCCAGGAAATTACCAGTCTTACTATAACCGATGATGGCAAATGGGTGGTCTTTGTACGGGGCGGCGATCATGGCGCCAACTGGGATATTGGCCTGCCCATTAACCCCCTGGGCGATTTGAATGCTTTAAAAGTACAGGTAGCCAGTATACCTTTTGACGGAGGCACGGTTAAATATTTATCCGATGGCGATTTTCCGGTCGTTTCTTCCAGCAATACCGTTGCTTTTATAAAAAGCGGTCAGGTATGGACCGTACAACTGGATAGTATAAGCGCTGCAAAAAATTTATTTACTACCCGTGGCACTGCAGATGATTTGCAATGGTCGCCCGATGGACATCAACTTGTTTTTGTTTCTAACAGGGTGGGTCATTCTATTATTGGTTTGTACAAACAGGGCGATACGACCCTGCAATGGATAGCACCCGCATTCAGCCACGATGCATCACCCCAGTGGTCGCCCGAAGGCAACCGCATTGTTTTTACCAGGAGGCCGGTTACCGGTGGCACACCCGATTCTATCCTGGCCAAAAAGCATCTCCCCTGGAGTATTTATGTGGCGGATATTGCAAGCGGTAAAGCAAGTTTGTTGTGGAAAGCACCAGCAACCCTGCCGGGTTCATTTCCCAGCACACATGGCAATACCAATTTACACTGGGCGGCCAATAACAGCATCGTATTTCTTTCTTACCAGGATGGTTGGCCGCATTTGTATTCCATCAATGCCGGTGGCGGCACAGCGGTTGTATTAACGCCGGGTAATTTTATGTGTGAACACATTCAGCTGACAGCCGATAAAAAATGGCTGGTCTTTAGTGCCAATGCCGGCAATGACAAACTGGATACCGACAGGAGGCATGCCGCCAAAGTAAGCGTTGACAAGGCAGACATGCAGGTGCTGACGCCGGGCGACGGACTTGAATGGACGCCCGTGGTGACCGGCGATGGAAATGCCACGGCATTTATCAGTGCTACTGCGCAAAGGCCACCCCTGCCTGCTGTAATGAAAACAGGCGAAAAAAATTTCAACGTGCTGTGCAATGATTTGATACCGGCCGGTTTTCCGCAAAGCAGGCTGGTAACTCCCAAACAAGTCATTTTTAAAGCATCCGACGGCCTTACGGTTCACGGGCAGCTGTTTGAACCAACCGGCGGACCTTCCAAAAAACCAGCCATCGTTTACATACATGGCGGCCCGCCCCGGCAAATGCTGCTGGGATGGAATTATTCAGATTACTACGCAAATGCCTATGCATCCAATCAATACCTGGCCAGCCTTGGTTTTGTGGTTTTGTCTGTCAACTACCGCTTGGGAATTGGCTATGGGTACGGGTTTCACCAGCCATTGCATGCCGGCACCGCAGGCGCGGCAGAATACCTGGATGTAAAAGCAGCCGGCGAATGGTTACAAAAACAATCTTTCGTAGACGCCGCTAAGATTGGTTTGTACGGCGGTTCTTACGGCGGCTACCTTACGGCCATGGGCCTGGCAAAAGATTCAAAACTATTTGCCGCGGGCGTTGACATACATGGTGTGCACGATTGGGTGGGCCGGTCTGGTATCCTTACGGCATTTGACAACAGTTATGAGAAGGCGCCCGATTATGCACTGGCCATAAAAACTGCCTGGCGTTCTTCGCCCGTTGCCTATATGAATACGTGGCGTTCTCCGGTACTGATCATTCACGGAGACGATGACCGCAATGTTGCTTTTGGCCAGAGCATTGATCTGATCAGCCGTTTGGAAAAGAAAGGAATTGCATACGAGACCCTGATGATAGTAGATGATACCCATCACTGGATGAATTTTAAAAACTCAGTCGCCGTATATGCAGCAGTAGCAGATTATTTTGTAAAGAAGTTTAAATAGAAGCGCCGCCCCGTTTATTCATTTGCCAGGCCGGGTTGTTCTTCAAAAATATTAAAACTTTTACGGTGGTGTATGCAGGCGCCGTATTGCTGCAGCGCCCTTCGGTGTACAAGTGTGCCATAGCCTTTGTTTTTGTTCCAGCCGTATTGCGGAAACAACTGGTGCAGGTGCAGCATGTAATCATCGCGGTAGGTTTTGGCCAGTATGCTGGCAGCGGCAATGGATGCATACAGGCCATCGCCTCTGACAATACACTGGTGCGGAATTTTTTTGTAGGGCTTAAACCGGTTGCCATCAATTAGCAATAATTGCGGGCTTGCTTTTTTAAGTGCGCCGATGGCCAGGTGCATGGCTTTTACGGCCGCCCAAAGTATATTAAGGCTGTCAATTTCTGCTTCATGGACAATGCCAATGGCATAATCAAGTGCTTTTTCTTCAATTACCGGTCGCAGCTCATATCGTTGTGCGGCGGAAAGCTTTTTAGAATCGTTCAGCAGGGGATGAAAAAAATCTTCCGGCAATACTACAGCCGCCGCAAATACCGGCCCCGCATAGCAACCGCGGCCGGCTTCATCGCATCCTGCTTCTGTTAAATGCTGCTGGTATGAAATTTTTAGCACGGTGATTTTTCTTTGTTCAAAAATAACAGATGGCCTTGTGTAAAGGCCAATTTTTTTATCCCCCCGCAGGTAAATAAATTGTATTATCCTGTGTGCCGGTGTATATTATCATTTTATTTCTCAACCTTTGTTGTACAAGCAAGCCCATGGATACAACCCTGTTGCAGGAAACTTTTCCTTCTTTTGAACCGGCATTGAACAATGAATTGCTGCAGTACAGCACGACGCAGTTATTCAAAGCTGGCGAACCGCTGATGCGCACCGGGCAGTATTTCCGGAGCACTATGCTGGTGGTAAGCGGCCTGGTAAAAGTGTACCGCGAAGATGAAGAAGGCAACGAGTATTTTATGTATTACCTGCAACCGGGCGAAGCCTGTGCATTGTCGATGGTATGCGCCACCCGGCAGCAAACAAGCCAGGTAATGGCAAAAGCCGTAAAAGATACAGCGGTGATGGCCATCCCGCTTTCTTATATGGATGAATGGATGGTAAAATACAAGAGCTGGTCGCAGTTTGTGCTGGAAACCTACCGTGCACGGTTTGAAGAATTGCTCGTGACCCTCGACCATGTGGCCTTCAGGGCCATGGACGAGCGATTGGAATTTTACCTCCGGCAGCACCAGCAAACCTTGCAGGCCAGCACCATCGAAATCAATCACCAGGAAATTGCAGATGAGCTCAATTCTTCGCGGGAAGTGATATCGCGGCTATTAAAAAAAATGGAACAGCTGGGTAAAATAAAACTGCACCGCAATGCCATCGAAATAATACAACTGTGATTTATATCACCCAAATCTACATGCCCCGCCATGAAATTTGCGGCAAATAATTAATTCATCATGCACATCATCGGTTATATTATTGCTGTATTAATTGGCATATCGCTGGGCCTTATCGGTGGTGGCGGTTCCATTCTTACCGTGCCCGTACTGGTTTACCTTATGGGTGTAGACCCAGTGCTGGCAACCACCTATTCCTTGTTTATCGTGGGCCTTACCAGCCTGGTGGGTGGCACCAAAGCCTATGCGCAAAAACTGGTAGACTTCAGATCGGTATCCCTCTTTGGTATTCCATCTATATTAACTGTCTTTATTGCCCGGCATTTTATTTTGCCGCAAATACCACAAACATTGTTTACGCTGGGCAGCCTGCAGGTAAATAAAGGCAGTTTTCTTATGATGCTTTTTGCCCTGCTGATGTTGCTGGCAGCCATCTCCATGATGCGCAACAACGATGATGACAAAACAGCTGTAGCTGCCGTAAACAGCCACGATAAAACATTCTCCTTATTAATACCCGGCCTTTTAATAGGTTTGATAACCGGTTTACTGGGGGCAGGCGGCGGATTCTTAATCATACCTGCGCTGGTATTGTTCATTAAAATGCCCATGAAGACAGCCGTGGGCACCTCATTGCTTATTATTGCCATTAATTCCATCTTCGGCTTTGTTTTCAGTATCGGCCATTTTACACTCAACTGGACGTTGTTGTTTTCCTTTACTGCATTGGCCATAGCAGGTGTGTTCATTGGCAGCCGCCTTTCTGCCCGCATGGATGGCAATGCATTAAAAAAATGGTTTGGCTGGTTTGTACTGGCCATGAGTTGCTATATCCTCGTTAAAGAATTTTTCCTTTCCTGATGGCGGCATCCGCCGTGTGACAAAAGTCATAGTTCATACCATACCGGTTGCAGACATTTGCACTTGTAAACATTGCGTACAAAAAATACAACAATGAAAATTGAACAAATTTATACAGGTTGCCTGGCACAGGGCGCATACTATATTGAAAGCGAAGGAGAAGCCGTAATAATAGACCCCCTGCGTGAAGTGCAGCCTTATATTGACAAGGCAAAGAGAAACGGGGCTGTTATTAAATATGTTTTTGAAACCCATTTTCATGCCGACTTCGTATCGGGCCATATTGATTTGGCAAAAGCTACCGGTGCCAGCATTGTTTACGGGCCCGGTGCACAACCGGGTTTTACCGCACATGTGGCAAAAGATGAAGAACTGATACAGGTGGGCAAAATCAGCTTCCAGGTTTTGCATACGCCCGGACATACCATGGAGAGCAGCTGTTTCTTATTAAAAGATGAATCGGGAAAAGACGCCGCCATTTTTACCGGCGATACATTATTCATTGGCGATGTGGGCCGCCCCGATCTGGCGCAAAAAATTGTACCTGGTCTTACGCAGGAAAAACTGGCCGGTTATCTTTTTGATTCATTGCGCAGCAAGCTGATGCCGCTGGCCGATGACATTATTGTTTACCCGGCACACGGAGCGGGGAGCGCCTGCGGCAAAAACATGAGCAAGGATACCACCGATACACTTGGCCACCAGAAAGCCAGCAATTATGCATTGCGGACCGGCATGCAAAGAGAAGAATTTATCAAAGAAGTGCTGGAAGGCCTGGTAGCCCCGCCTGCTTATTTTCCATCCAATGTTTTGATGAACATTCATGGGTACGATAGCATCAATGAAGTCATCCGTAAAGGAACAAAAACACTGGAGCCAGCCGCATTTGAAGCAGCCGCCAACGAAACCGACGCGGTAATTATTGATACCCGCAATGCAGAAACTTTTGCAAAAGGATTTATTCCCAATGCCATCAATATTGGTATCGATGGCAATTTTGCACCCTGGGCAGGCACCCTGCTAACCGATGTAAAGCAACCCATTTTGCTGGTAACAGAAGACGGACGCGAAGAAGAAGTGGTAATCCGCCTGGCAAGGGTTGGGTATGATCATGCCATCGGATTTTTAAAAGGAGGCTTTGAAGCCTGGGAAGCAAGCGGAAGACAGGTTGATCAAATATATTCCGTTACCGCAGGCGAACTGGCCAATATCATTTCTGTAAATCCGGCTACTGCCATTCTGGACATCAGAAAGAAAAGCGAGTATGATTCCGAACACATACTGCAGGCAGAAAATATTCCGCTTGATTTTATAAACGATAACATGCAGCAAGTACGCAAAGACAATACCTGTTATGTTCATTGTGCAGGCGGCTACCGCTCTATGATTTTTATTTCTATTTTAAAAGCCAGGGGATACAATAAACTGGTAAATGTGCAGGGTGGGTTAAAAGCCATCAAAGAAACCAATCAATTTTTATTAACAGATTATGTTCAGCCCGCTACGGCATTGTAGCATACAATATTAAAATCGATACATCATGTTTGGATTAAAGAAACTGTTTAAACCAAAGAGCAACCTCCGGATACTCGTATCAACCGGTGCAGTAATAATAGACGTACGCAGCCCTACAGAATTTGCAGGCGGCCATATAAAAAACGCAAAAAACATTAGCCTGGACAGTATTCCTGCCAGCGTCAAAGAATTGAAAAAACTCAATAAGACAATCATTACCTGCTGCCGCTCCGGTGCAAGAAGTGCCATTGCAAGCCGCCTGTTAAAAAATGCGGGCATCGATGCAATCAATGGCGGCGCCTGGGATTCACTTCAAAAACAACTGGCATGAGCTATGCAAAACGACTGTTAACAGAATGGAACAGCTGCCGGGTGGTGCGCAGCATCGCCGGTGTATCGTTTATCATTTATGGCATTCAACTCTGGCAGTGGCCCGTTATTGTATTTGGCCTGGCCTGGCTTGCCGCCGGATTGTTTTCATTGCAATGCTGCGGTTCAAACGGTTGCAATACTTCGGCCAATAACCGATCTTTACCAGTGGATAAGTCCATTGGGTTTGAAGAAATAAAATAAAACGGTATGAGCAGTTTTAAAGAAGTGATTGAATCCGGTAAACCGGTACTGGTAGATTTTTTTGCAGAATGGTGCGGCCCCTGCAAAATGATGCCCCCCATTTTACTGGAGCTGAAGAAAAATATGGGCGATGACATTACCATTATCAAAATAGATGTAGACAAAAATCCGCAGGCCGCCAATGCCTATCATATTCAGGGCGTACCTACCCTGGTGGTTTTTAAAAACGGTGAAATCAAATGGCGGCAATCGGGTGTTGTACCCGCCAAACAATTACAGCAGGTGCTGCAGCCATTGGTAGGCTAATCAATTTTTTCGTAAACTTTGCATTGCGCAGCCGCAGCTGCGCAATATTTTTTAGCTAACATTACAGTAACCCATTTCTGCTATGCATTTTATTGAATTCATCCAAAAACCCTGGCCCTGGTATGTGGCGGGTCCTTTAATTGGATTAACCGTACCGCTGCTGTTGCTATTGGGCAATAAAACATTTGGTATTTCTTCCTCACTGCGGCATGTTTGTGCAGCTTGTTTTCCGGCCAGGATTCCTTTTTTTCAATACGACTGGAAAAAGGAAGTGTGGAACCTGATTTTTGCTGCCGGCATTCTGCTGGGTGGCTTTATTGCCGCTACTTTACTAAGCAATCACCAGGCCGTTGTTGTTAACCCAAAACTGGTGGCCAGTTTGCAGCAATATGGGGTCAATGATTATTCGGGCCAGGTGCCCGCCGATCTTTTTAACTGGCATGCCCTGCTTACGGTAAAAGGCTTTTTGCTGATGGTAGCAGGCGGTTTCTTAGTAGGCTTTGGTACCCGATACGCAGGTGGCTGTACATCGGGCCATGCCATCATGGGTTTATCGAACCTGCAATGGCCATCACTGGTAGCTACCTGTTGTTTTATGGCCGGTGGTTTTATTATGGCCAATCTTATTCTTCCCATTATCATGCATTTGTAAAAAACATACATGTCACCCAAAGAAATTACAAAAACAGCACACGAGGCGTTCCTGCAGCACAACACCGATTTTGAAGTGCGTTCGCTTGATGGGGCCTGTGTTAATGAATCGGAGCTATCGCATCCTGCCTGGTACAATATAAAATACCTTATTGCCGGCACCTGGTTTGGTATCCTGCTGGTAAAAGCAGAAGTCATCTCCTGGTTCCGCATCCAGGAAATGTTCCGCCTGCAAAGTTTTCATATGTATGGCGTCATCGGTTCGGCAGTGGCGGTGGGCATGCTTTCCGTATGGCTTATCAAGAAATTCAACATAAAAACCATACACGGAGAGCCCATTGTTTTATTGCCCAAATCGTTCAGCAAAGGCCAGGTCTATGGTGGCCTGTTGTTTGGTTTTGGCTGGGCACTCACCGGCGCCTGCCCGGGACCGCTGTTTGCACAAATTGGAAGCGGCGCATCAGTAATTATTATAACTTTAGCCAGTGCTGTTGCAGGCACCTGGGTGTATGGATACATCCGCGAAAAATTACCGCATTAGCCTTTATAAAAAACCGATTTGAAATTCTTACGTGCACACTGGTTTCCTGTTGTCCTCCTTTTAACAATACTCATTGTGGTATTAAATGAAATGATGGATACGCCCCCGGAAAAAAAAGATACTGTCTTTGCAACGCCGGTTGCGGCAAGCAAGGAGTGGGCAGCGCCTGATATTAACCTGCTGGGCAGCGATTCAGCAGCGCAACTTATCCGTTACGGAAAAGATCTTATTGCCAGCACCGCAACCTATCTCGGCCCCAGGGGAACTGTAAAAGCATTGTCAAATGGGATGAATTGCCAGAACTGCCACATCGATGCGGGCGCTAAGCCTTATGGCAATTGTTTGTCGGCAGTAGCAGCCACTTACCCGGTGTTCAGGCCCAGAAGCGGTGTTAAAGAATCGGTTGAATTCAGGATCAACGATTGCATGCAGCGAAGCCTTAACGGCAAAACCATCGATAGCCTCAGCAAAGAAATGAGGGCCATGGTGGCCTACCTGAAATGGCTGGGCAAAGAGGTGCCCAAAGGAACAAAGCCTGCAGGCGCCGGTGTGCAGGAGCTGACATTCATTAACCGTGCAGCCGACCCGGCAAAAGGAAAAGAGATTTACACCACACAATGCAGCCGCTGCCATGGTGCTAACGGAGAGGGGCAGTTGAAATTTGACAGCACAACATATGCTTACCCTCCGCTCTGGGGGCCGCACAGTTACAATGTAAGCGCCGGGCTCTACCGCATTTCAAAACTGGCGGCATATGCAAAAGGCAATATGCCCTTTGGCCTGGCCACACATGAAAACCCGCAACTATCCGATGAAGCCGCCTGGGATGTGGCGGCCTTTATCAATTCTCAGCCAAGGCCGGTCAAACGTTTTGCGCAGGACTGGCCCGATATTTCTAAAAAATCTTTTGATTATCCCTTTGGACCTTACGCTGATGGCTTTTCTGAAACCCAGCACAAGTACGGGCCCTTTGCGCCGATTAAAAAAGCAACCGATTTACTGGCGGGTAATAAAAAATAAATGCAGGCCGTTTTTCCACAACCTGCACCTGGTTTTTTCCATTTTCGTTTATCAGCCTACGGCACAATAGGCGCAACCATGTTCCTGTGCACGGCCCACTGCCCATACCCCGGAAGGCACCACTTGTACACCGGGCAGCAGCGCCTCCAGCCATTCTTTTTTAAGGCTTGCTGCATCAGTATTGGTCATCTGCGCTACTACGGCCGTATGTACGGTGATGGCCATATCGCACACACAAAACATTACACCGTCTGCCTGCAATTCATTAATACCAATGGCTACACTGCCAATGCCAGGCACTTTAAAATCGCCCGGTTTGGGTTTCCAGAAAGGGTTGCGGGTAGCGGCTGTTTTTGTAAGCGGATCGTCCGCCTTAAAATGTTCGCCAAATTTATATTTCGCCCATAGTTTGTCCTCAAACGCATACGCAATACCATCGTGCCGCAACACCACTACCACGCTGCAATCTTTTTCTGGCGTGCCGGTGGCTGCATTGGTAAGCGTAAAAACTTTGGGCCATGCAAAAGGGAATATTTCATGCGGACGGGTTACATCAAAGACCATCCGGTGTTTGCCTTTCACCTGGCTAAACCATGCATCTGGATCGGCATTGGTAGAAGCGGGCGAAAATGGGGTCTTTGCCTGTAAGGAAAGCGGGCTGGCCAATGTAGCTATGCCCATGGCGGCTGCACCGGTAGCAATTGATCCTAAAAAGCTCCGGCGGCCGTTTGCCTGGTTGTGATCATGCTGTTTCATGTTGGTTAGGTTTAAAAATGAGCAGGAAAAATTTTGAGTGATAAAAGGTACGACAAAAAAAAGTCCTTCGCTTCAAACTTTGATGCGTTAACACGAAACCCGGGGACACAAACAATTTGTTTTTAAACTTATCAGCAGGTTCACTTATTTATAATATTTTTACCCGGTTCCACCCACATTTACAAATTAATATACCAGATGAAAAAAGCAATCGTTCTACTCATTCTTGCAGTTAGTATTACCGCAACGGCCGCCGCCCAAAAGAAAACACACAAAGTTGTTTTTGAAATTACCAGCGCAGATACCGCCGACCATCGTACGGTATTACGGCAAATCAATAATGTGTTGAGAGATGTGCCGGGTACAAAAGTGGAACTTGTTTGCCACGGCCCGGCTATCTGGATGCTGGTAAAAGAAAAGACGGTTCTTGCAACAGATATGGATGAATTAAAAAGCAAGTTCGGTGTTAGTTTTGCTGCCTGCAACAACTCAATGAAAAAAAATAATATTGATAAAAGCCAGCTGGCAGGCGTTTCAAACGTTGTGCCCAATGGCGTAATGGAAGTAGTAACCAAAGAAGAAGAAGGCTGGAGTTATATTAAGGCGGGCCATTAAACCAAGCGCTAAAAAGAAAAGAGGGAAAAAAATTTGGCACAGAACCAGCAACGTAAAGGAGTTTGGATGGCTGACTATAAATTTTATTGAAAAACAATAATGGCATTTTTTACGTGTTGCCCGTAATTAAAATTGTTCCACAATCAGAGAATTGCAGAAATAAAAGCTGTATTCTCTTTTTCTTTGCTAACGCTGTACGACAAAAAGCTTTTTTTCTTTTTCTCCTTGTTCTCTTCGCCTAACTTTGCGCAAACATCAATGCTATGGATGTTGAAGTGTTAGCCCGCATTCAATTTGCCTTCACCATTGCTTTCCACTATATCTATCCTCCGCTAAGTATTGGCCTCGGCCTGGTACTGGTTATTATGGAGGGCATGTACCTCAGAACCGGCAATAAGCTGTACGAGCAGATGACCCGTTTCTGGATCCGCATCTTTGCGCTCATTTTTGGCATTGGTGTGGCCACGGGTATCATCATGGAATTTGAATTTGGTACCAATTGGGCCACGTATTCAAAATATGTGGGCGATATTTTTGGCAGTGCGCTGGCAGCAGAAGGCATTTTTGCTTTTGCGCTTGAATCCGGTTTCCTGGGCATTTTATTGTTTGGCTGGAACCGGGTGAGCAGCGGCGTGCATTTTTTTTCTACGATTATGGTTTTCCTGGGTTCTATGTTTTCTGCCGTTTGGATAGTAGTAGCCAATTCGTGGCAACAAACACCAGCGGGTTTTCATATTGTGGGCGAAGGCATGAGTGCAAGGGCCGAGATTACCGATTTCTGGGCCATGGTCAACAATCCGTCCAGCGCCGACCGCATGTGGCATGTATGGATCGGTGCTTTCCTGGCGGGTGCTTTTTTGGTACTCAGTATTAATGCATGGTACATTATTAAGAACAAACATCTCGCCATTGCAAAACCGGCATTTAAAATTGCACTGGTGGTTGCCACAGTTTTTTCACTGGCACAATTGTTTGTGGGTTCAAAAAGTGCCGATGGCGTGGCAAAAAATCAACCTGCAAAATTAGCCGCCATGGAAGGGCATTACGAGGCGTCTGCCAAAGCGCCGATGTATATCATGGGGTGGGTAGACAAATACAAACACGAAACCCATGGTTTAAAAATACCCGGAGGATTGAGTTTTTTGATTCATGGTGATTTTAATGCGCCAGTGCCGGGGCTCAATAGTTTTAAAAAAGATGATCAACCGCCCCAGGTTAATGCCGTCTTCCAGTTTTACCATATCATGATTGCAGTGGGCATCAGCATGATTGGCCTCACCCTGCTGGCCTGCTGGTTCTGGAAAAAAGGGACCTTGTTTAATAAAAAATGGTTGTTATGGCTGTTTGTCTGGTCGGTACTGTTACCGCAAATTGCCAATGAATGCGGCTGGTTTACGGCAGAAATGGGCAGGCAACCCTGGGTGGTATATGGTTTATTAAGAACCAGTAACGCTTTGTCGAAAACAGTAACGGCCAACCAGGTGGCTTTCAGTCTCTTGTTGTTTGCCCTGGTGTATGCGTTTTTGCTGGTCTTATTTTTGTTTTTGCTGAACCGTAAAATTCAGCACGGTCCCGAAACGACGGCAGACGATGATGATGCGCTGGAATCCAATACAAAAAGGAACAATCCGCTGATAACGCATTAATGGAATGATCTAAAATTTGCCGGAGGACCGGATTAACAGGCAATTAATTGTATAGAACCGTCCTTTGCCTCCGTGGTAAAATAAAAACATTATGCAAACATTTCTTGGCATTGATTACAATGTATGGTGGTTCCTGGTTTTTGGCGCCGTTATCAGTGGCTATGCCATTTTAGACGGTTTTGATTTGGGAGCAGGTGCATTGCATTTGTTTTTAAAAAAAGAGCTGAGCCGCCGCATTGCCATCAATGCCATCGGGCCCATGTTTGATGGCAATGAAGTGTGGCTGGTCATTGGCGGCGGCGCTTTGTTTGCAGGTTTCCCGGTGGCTTATGCCGCCATCTTTTCGGCCTTCTATGTGCCGTTTATGGTGTTTCTGATGGGCATTATTTTCCGCGCAATCTCCATCGAGTTTAGAAGTAAAGAACCGATGCTCTGGTGGCGCACGGCCTGGGACATTGCCTATTGCGTATCCAGTATTGTAATTGCACTCAGCCTGGGCCTCATGCTGGGCAATATTGCACTGGGCATGCCATTAAACGCTCAACACGAATTCAGTGGTAACTGGCTGTCGTTCTTCAACCCGTTTTCAATATTAATCTCCATCACCACTCTTGCGTTGTTTATGCTGCATGGCGCTATCTACCTGGGCATGAAGACCGAAAACCGTTTGTACACCAAGCTCACCATACTCGCCAAAAACTTTGTCATCTTTTTTGTGATCAGTTTTGCGCTGTCTACTTTTTACTCGTTGCTGTACATTCCGCATTTAAGTGATGAAATAAAAGGACATCCTGTTTTGTTTGTGCTGCCAATGATAATGACCCTGGCCATTGCCAATATACCCCGCTGCCTCAAACGAAGAAATTTCCGCATTGCCTTTCTCAGCTCTTCCGTTACCATTGCGGCCCTGCTGGTATTGGTAGCGGTAGAAGTGTTTCCCAACCTGGTATATTCACCGCAGTTTCCCGCCAACAGCATTACGGTTCAGAATGCGGCCGCTTCACCCAAAACCATGGGCATCCTGCTATCCATTGCCCTTATTGGTACGCCATTGGTATTGCTGTATACCGTTTTTGTATTCTGGACTTTTAAAGGAAAAGTAACACTGGACGAAATGAGTTTGTAGAACGGCTGTGTACAATTTGCAATATGCCCCGAGCGTCTCTTGCGAAAAGCTTACCGAAAAATAAAGCAGCTCTTCCAAAACTATTATTCTTTGAGCATCATACTTAGTTTACCACCCTGTAGCCAACTCTTATATGCAACCCGAAATAAAAACGCTGGCTGAAAAAAAATTGATTGGCATGGGCAGCATCCTGTCGCTGGCCGGTAACAAGACCCATGCTTTGTGGCAAAGTTTTATGCAAAGGCGAAATGAGATCTATAATAATATTGGAAAAGACCTGTATTCGATGCAGGTATATGACGATGCTTATTTCAACCATTTTAGCCCGCACACAATGTTTAAAAAATGGGCTGCCATTGAGGTACAAGATTTTGAATCTGTACCCGCTGCTATGGAAGCGATTGTATTACCGGCAGGACTTTATGCTGTCTTCTTACATACAGGCGCAGCGGCCACTGCAGCACAAACTTTTCAATATATTTTACAGGAATGGTTGCCAAAGGCAGATTTCCGGCTTGACAACAGCCGCCCGCATTTTGAAATACTCGGAGAAAAATACAAAAACAATCACCCGGATAGTGAAGAGTGTATCTGGATACCGGTAGCGCCAAAACAAAGGGCCGATGCAAAATAGTCCGCGTTTTTTTGCCAAAGAACACAAATAGACAATGCGTTTTTGTCTGTTAAATTTTTCATGGCCGCATTGAACCCCATTTCCGCATTGTTATTCTCTTTTACGCTTTGAGCGCTGTGCTACGTTCTTCATCAGCACATTCACCCACATTTTTAACCCCTTTTTCTCTTTGCGTGCTTAGCTTACCTTTGCGCCGCTATGATGAATTCTCTGCAGAAAGGACAAAAAGCAGTTGCCATCTGGATATACATTGGCGTGGGCATGCTGCTGATACAGGTGGTACTGGGCGGTATTACAAGATTAACCGGTTCGGGCCTCTCTATTACCGAATGGAAAGTGGTAGAAGGCGTTCTGCCACCGATGAGCGAACAGGCATGGGCAGCCGCATTTGCAAAATACAAACAGACACCCCAGTTTCTGCTGCTAAATTCAGATTTCAATCTCGGCAATTACAAGTTTATTTATTTCTGGGAATGGTTTCACCGCGAATGGGCCAGGCTGATAAGCCTTGTTTTTTTGCTGGGTTTTGCCTGGTTGCTGACAAAAAAATACCTGCAGGCATCCATGATAAAACCCTTGCTCATATTGTTTTTACTGGGCGGCATCCAGGGTGCCATTGGCTGGATAATGGTAAAAAGCGGTTTAACAGACGATATGGTGTATGTAAAACCCCTCAAGCTGGCCCTGCATTTTGTATTTGCGCTTGGGCTTATCTGTTATGCCTGGTGGTTTGCGTTGCAGTTGTCGGTACCAAAAGACCAGTTTGTAAAAAACAAGCCGGTGCGCAATTATACCTGGCTGATACTTTGTGTATTGTTTTTTCAGCTTATCTATGGCGCCCTCATGGCAGGCCACAAAGCGGCAACAGCAGCCCCCACCTGGCCTGCCATCAATGGCCACTGGTTGCCCGAACACTTGTTTGCGCCCGCTGTAAAGGTTGTAGAAAATAAAATCACCGTACATTTTATACACCGGGGCCTCGCGTACCTGTTGCTATTGCTAAGCCTGGCATGGACCTACCGGGCAAATAAATTGCTGGCAAAAACAAGGGCCTTTCAGAAAACCAAATGCTTGCCGCTTGCTTTTATTGTGTTGCAGGTATTGCTGGGTATACTGGCGGTTTTGAACAGCCCCCAAATTGTGCCCAACCATTGGGGATTGTTCGACTGGCTGGCGCAACTGCACCAAATTGTGGCCATGCTGTACCTGCTCACCATGGTCTGGATGCTGTACATTGTAAGAGCCAGCAAACAAGCCTGATGATACCGTTGGCTACCAGCCCCGCCGGGCGCAGCGCAAAGGCCTGGCTTCTTTTCATATTCCGGCAATTTTTTGTACTTTACTTTTATTATCTCTTACCATGAAGCAAACCGTGCGGGCCATATTTTATTCCTTTCCTGTACAGCTGCTATTGCTTCATTTTAAAAAATTTCAGGTATTGCTGCTTTTCTGGATGATACTTTTTGGTGCAGTAGGCGGCGTTTTTATGAAAGCCTACGGTGTCGATTCACTCTATCTCTCGCCAGAATACCTTGGCAATGTAAATTTAATCAGCGCCGGTATCGTGGGCATGTCGGCAGGCGTTTTTATCATGAGCTGGAACATCACCACTTTTATCCTGTTCTGCCGACATTTTAAATTTTTGGCCACCACTACCCGGCCATTTGTAAAATACTGCATCAACAACAGCCTGGTGCCGCTTATCTTTTTATTGTTTTATTTCGGGCATGCCGTTTACTTCAACAAATACCGCGAGCTGAGCAACAACTGGCAGATATTTGTGCTGATAAGCGGTTTCCTGCTCGGTTTTATCATTATCATCGCCATTTCTTTTTTATATTTTTTCCGGGCCGACAAAAGCATCATGCAGCGCATGGTCACCATTATCAATGACCCCACAGAATTCAAAACAACCTTCCGCCCACATGTGGCGCTTACCAGCGGTGGCAGCCGTTTAATAAAAGTAACTTCATACCTCAATACGCCTTTTACTGTAAGACCCGTACGCGATGTAGCTCATTATAGTGCCGTCTTTATTGACACCGTTTTCAGCCGCCACAATTTTGCGGCCATGCTGTCTGTTTTTATTGCATTCATTTTTCTGATTACCGTTGGTTTTTTCCTCGACCATCATATTTTTCAGCTGCCCGCCGCGGCCAGCATCACATTGTTTTTTGCGATACTGGTGGCGGTAGCCGGTGCTTTCTCCTATTTTCTACAAAGCTGGAGCGTGCCTTTTTTTGTGTTGCTGATTGTGGTGCTGAATATTTTATACAAGTTTGAGGTGATTGACCCTACCAACAAAGCATACGGCTTAAACTATTCAAAAAATATAGCGCGGGCCGACTATAGCCGCGAGGGTTTAACCGCATTGTGTACGCCGGAAAAAATTGCAAAAGACAAACAGCAAATGCTGCAGGTGCTGGAAAACTGGAAGAAAAAACAAAAAGAAGAAAAGCCATTTTTATTCATCATTAATGTGAGTGGCGGCGGTACCCGCAGCGCTACGTTTACCCTGAGCATTTTACAAAGGCTGGACAGCTTATGCGGTGGGCGCCTGATGGATAAAACTTTTTTGATTACGGGTGCATCGGGTGGCATGCTGGGTGCAGCTTATTACCGCGAGCTGGCCCGGGAAAGATCCGAAGGAAAAAATTTGTACCTCTACAGTAACAAATATGTAGACGATATTTCAAAAGATTTGCTAAACCCCACTTTTTCATCTTTTGTGGCCCGCGACATGGCCGCTCCGGCACAAAAATTTAAGATCGGCGATTACTATTACATCAAAGACCGGGGATATGCTTTTGAAGAAAAGCTACGCGAAAACACCCGCAATCTGCTGGACCGCCAGCTAAAAGACATTGCCATTGATGAACACAACGCAAAGACGCCGTTGATGATGTTCAATGCAGTGATTGTACGCGATGGAAGAAAAATGATCATCAGTACCCAGCCGGTCAGTTTTTTAATGATGCCGCACGCAGACAGCAATCATTCCATCCTTCCCGACCCCGATGAAATTGATTTTGCCGCGCTGTTTGCCAGGCAGAATCCCATGAACATGCGCTTACTCACGGCCTTGCGCATGAATGCCACGTTTCCGTATGTACTGCCCAATGTATGGCTGCCCTCAAAACCAGTTATAGATGTAATGGATGCGGGACTGCGTGACAATTACGGGCCCGAGACCTCGCTTCGTTTTGTTGATGTATTCAAAGACTGGCTGAAAGAAAATACCGCCGGCGTTATTATGCTGCAGTTGCGCGACCGCAAAGCCGGTGGCTGGGACGATCCTTTTGAATCGGGCGATATTTCTGAACTGGCTACCAAACCCATGCTGCTACTGCAGTACAACTGGTATAAAATGCAGGAATACAACCAGGACAATACATTTGGACTTACCCAGCAGGTAATGGATAACAAGCTCTATAAAATTTCATTTCAATATGCTGCCAAAAACGTGGATGCCAAAGCGGCACTTAATTTTCATCTTACCCAAAGAGAAAAAATAAATATCATTGAAGCACTGGACAATGAAGACAACACCAGGGCATTTGTGGCATTTAAATCAATCTTACAAAAAGACAGCCTGAGGTAGCAGTACTTAGTATAAAATATTCAGACCAGGTGATGCGGTGCGGATTAAACTCCGTTCCGCTAAGGCATTCACCACATTTCAACACTTATCAAGCCGGTTGTATCAGCCTGAAACAATTGGGAATGATGCGGATATTGAACGCTGTGGCGGTTTCCCTGGGTTCGCCATCTACATGCAAAGGTGCTGCGCCACTATTTTTAATGGTAAGTTTGTCTGCCTGTAAATAAATAATCCCCGATTTTTTAAAAGTATGCGGGCCTTCCACGGGATTGCGCCCTGCAATCTGGTCGAGCAGCGAAAGCGGTAATTGCGCTTTGTTCATTTTTCTTACAATCACAATGTCCAGCAGCCCGTCGCACAAACTGGCTTTGGGTGCAATGGTGACCTGGTTGCCAAACTGGTTGCTGTTGGCGATGCTGATAAAATAGGCTTCCGTTGTAAAGCCGGTTTCGCCCAGGTCAATTTTAAACGGGTAGGGTTTTGCGGAGAAGAAATTTTTAAGCGATTGCTGTGCATAGGTAAACAAGCCGCGTTTTTGCTGTTTGGCAAAATCGTGTGCCACCTGGGCATCAAAACCCAGCCCGCAAAGCATGCATGCAAAAGACTGGTTGATGAGAAAAGCATCTATATAACCCGCTTTGCCGGTAAACACAATCTCTAGTGCTTTTGCAGAAGGTTTTGGAATTTTTGCGCTCAATGCCAGGCCGTTGCCGGAGCCCAGGGGCACAATGCCAAAATTCACATCGCATTCCCGCAGATCCTGCACAATGGTATTTACAGAGCCATCGCCGCCACAGATAATAACATCCGTATAATTTTCCTCTTCTATTTTTTGCTTTACAAAATGATAGTCGCCGCTGGCAACTGTAGGCAGGATAATATAACTGGCGCCATGCTTTTTAGCCGCCGCCTCAATCAATGCAGGCAGAGCGTTTTTTGATTGACCGCCTGAGATAGGGTTTATTAAAAAAATAAATTTTCTGGACATAAAAAGCTGTAAGGTTTTGTTGCCGCAGGATCACAGAATAAAATCAGCATCGATCACAAATCCTGGCGTTGTTGTTGAACACGGCTACAAAGGCGTTCACATTGGTTCACAGTTTTGGGTTATCGCCTTCGGCCGCGCAAAAGAACTAAAAACTTTGAACAACAAACTATAAACTTTCTTGTTTACCACCGCAACAAAGCACTGGCCCAGGTAAAGCCACTGCCAAATGCCGCCAGGCAAACCAAGTCGCCTTCCTTTATTTTTCCTTCTTCCCAGGCTTCGCAAAGGGCGATGGGTACAGAAGCCGCTGTGGTATTGCCAAACTTTTGGATATTGTTGTGCACCTGTTCGTCTTTCAACCCCAGTTTTTGCTGCACAAACTGACTGATGCGCAGGTTGGCCTGGTGCGGAATCAGCATATTGATATCTGTTGTTTGCAGGCCGTTTGCAGCTAGCGCTTCCATAATCACTTCTGGAAATTTTACCACCGCTTTTTTAAAAACCGAGGGGCCGTCCATATTGGGGAAATTCTGCGCATTGTCTACCATGGCATTGCTCATAAACATATCTCCAATGTCGGCATCGTTAAAATCGGCCAGCTTTTGTCCGGTCCAGTGGTTGGCATGGGTACCGGGGTTGAACATGGCCAGTATTTCGGCGCTCTCGCCATCGCTGTGCAAATGGGTGCTTAAAATGCCCTGGCCCGGTTTGCTGGTTGGTTGTAAAACCACGGCGCCCGCCCCATCGCCAAAAATGACGGATACATTTCTGCCCCGGGTGCTAAAATCAAGTCCAAAAGAATGTTTTTCGCTGCCCACCACAAGAATGTTTTTGTACATGCCTGTCTTAATAAACTGGTCGGCTACGCTGAGTGCATACAAAAACCCGCTGCATTGGTTGCGCACGTCCAGCGCTCCAATTTCTTTCATCTTCATGGCTCTTTGCAAAAGCACGCCACAACCGGGGAAATAATAGTCGGGGCTAAGGGTGGCAAATACAATGAAGTCGATATCCTGTGGGGTGATGCCGGCCCTTTCGATGGCAATTGCTGCGGCCGCAACTCCCATTGTGGCAGTGGTTTCGCCGGTTCTGCTGGCAAAACGCCGTTCTTTAATGCCGGTACGTTCCTGGATCCAGGCATCGCTGGTATCCATATACCGGGCAAGATCCTGGTTGGTAAAAACGTTCTTGGGCGTGTACATACCAATTCCGGCAATTTTGCTCAGGCGCATACAACAAGCTTTAGAAGACAAATTAACGAAAAGAACGGTGACAAGAGCAGGAAATTCGGGTCTGGCAATACATAGAAATCCGTAAATGCCTTTTTAAGGTTCCCTGTTTCCATTTGGTTGATTTTTAGCGACTATAGGATGGCTGATTTTTACGGGTGGCTGGGTAGATTCCGTTGCAATTAACCAACAATTTGGGAAATATAGTGGTATATAGAAGAAAAAAAATCGATAAAGCTTTTGATCTTTGGATTTTATTTTTAGCTTTACTCTCCCAATATCTACTTAGCCACATTCCGGCACAATATCTTCCTGAAATATCCTCCTGATTCGCCTGATAACAAAGTCACCATTAATATACTTTGTTTAATATCCTCTAAAAGCTGGTTCTTCAATCCCAAGTCCTTTCGGATCACCTCCTGTATACCTCATACTTACTATCTGTAATTATTAAAAGAAACAATTCAGTTATGTACCAGCGTTTACTCTTCGTTCTAGCAGTTCTGTGTATTTCGGGCATGTCAATGGCGCAGAATGTAATGACTCCAGCAGATGGAGATTATATTTACAATTCGGCCGCCGCCCTGGGTTCTAACACAAACCCCATTGCCGCCACAGCTGGCGTAATGCAAAAATGGGTGCACGATCCCAATCAAAATGGCAAATCAGGGCGCATTCCCTGGGATCAAACCAATTACAAGAGCTACCGATTTAACACCATTTCTTTCAGGGTTCGATTTCCCGTTGGATATGATCCTCTTAAAAAATACCCCTGCATGGTTTTCTTGCACGGTGCTGGTGAAGCTGCTTATAATAACGACCCACACAACACATCTGACATTAACCGGGAAAACCAGGATCATCTTTTCTGGGGTGCCCAGCTTTTTGAACAACGCATGGTGGCGGGCGAATGGAATGGCTTTTTACTGTTCCCGCAATTGCTGGTAAATCCTGATGGCTCCGGCTCACAGTGGGATAACAATACTTTCCCGATAGTGAATGGCATCCTGGATACTATGCAGAAATACAATGGACTGGACCCTGACCGGATAATCACCATGGGCCTTTCTGCCGGCGCCAAAGGTGGCGTGGATTATGCCAAAACTTATGCTACCAGGATTGCTTCTGTTGTTGTAGCCAATCCAAGGATCATTGAAGCGTTGTACTATCCTTCACAAATAGACAGTATATTACAAATTCCCATTTATATGACAGCCGGTGGTCAGGATAATTTTCCCGGCCCGGCACAAGTAATGCAGTACCGCGACAGCCTTGCTTCAAAAGGTGGTAATATTTATTTAGGTTATAACCCCACACTGGGTCATAGTTCATGGACTGCACAATGGAATGAAACGGATATTCATGATAAATTTTTAATTAGTACTTACTGGAATAGCGCACACAAGGCCCAGCCACTGTTGTACTACCAAAAAGGACAATTCTGCACCGGTTCGCCTATTAGTGCCAAAATGGGCATTTCAAAAGGCTATGCTGCTTACGAATGGCAGCTGGATGCCGGCGGTGGATTTACGACCATTCCGGGTGCTACTACTAACATTTATACGGCCACACAAGCTGGTAGTTACCGGGTGCATTTTAAACGCGATGTATTGGGCGCCTGGTCCGATTGGACACCCGCACCTATTCTTATCAGCACAAAATCATGCAGTGCAGATACTGCATTTGTTGAACACTTTGATTCTATTCCCATTATTGACTATGTGCCATTGAGTGGTGGTCCTGTTTTCCAGAAGTCATCTTATTTCAAATACAATTTCACCTGCCAGAATGGTATTTTCACAAACAGCACTGAGGTCTTTACGCAAGATGGTGCCGGGCACCTGGGTGGAGGTTTTATGCTGAACAACACTTCAGTTTCAAGCACCAACTGTCCTTATTTTGCGGGCGACCAGGTTTGGCGCAGTCCCAATAACCCAACGGTTCTTCCCAATACAAATTATACCCTCAACTTTTCAATGGCCAATAACAGCCAGACTTTAAACGCAGCAGCTAATAACCCGCCAGCGGCCCTGGTACCAAAAATCAATGGTGTTGCGCTAACCGCTACTGGTGTGCAGACACAAATGGTGGGCGATATCAGCTGGAAGAAATACAGCTATGTCTGGAATTCGGGCAGTGCTACCTCTGCAGAAATTGCCATCACCAACAATACCATCAATGGAACTGGCAATGACTTTGCATTGGATGAAATATCACTGGTTAAATACAGCGCACCGGCCATGCCTGCTGGTGTTAACCCAACCCTTTGGTCAAAAGCAGCCAGTATTGCGGGTGTTGATGGCAACGCCGTAAGACTCTGGAACAACAATGATGTGAATGGCAATAACCTGCTGCAAAACACCATAGGCAAAGAACCCACGCTCAAAAACAATGGTACCGATAATATTAACTTTAACCCGGTTGTTAGCTATAGCACCGCCACCGGTAATAACTTGTATGCTTCAAAAGGTTTTTCGGGTGTCACATTGCACAATGCGGCACATATGTATATTGTAGCAAAAACAACTGCTACCACGTCTGGTTTAATATTGGCACAGGAAAACCAGGCCAGTAGCTTAAGCGTTGGTTTTACCACCGGCGCCAGCAGTACATTCACTTTTAGTGCAGGTTCCAACCTTAATACCCCCAATGGTGCAAATGAGACCGGTAAACCGATAATCTGGACACTGAGCAAAGACAATTTGAACAATACTGGCAATGGCAACAAACAAGACATCCGCAAAAATGGTTTGCTGATTGCATCGTCTGCCAGCAACACCAGCTTTACAGGTACCGGCAGTGATTTCCGCACAGGTAATTTCAATGGAAGTATCGCAGAAATTATTTACCTGCTGGATACAACACTGAACGCAGCAACTGAAAACATGCTGGAATCTTACCTGGCGCTTAAATACGGTACCACCCTTGGTTACAGGGCCAATTCAATTACGTACAAAGCATCAGACGGCAGCACATTCTGGCCTGCCAGCGCTGTCTACCAGACCGATGTATTTGGTATTGGTACCGACAGTGTATCTGGTCTTATTCAAACTATTTCAAACAGTGCCAACTCCGGCAGCGGAGATGGTACCGGCCAGTCTGCAAAAGGCAACCTGGTGCTTTCTACCAATACTCCTTTACTTGATAAACACTTTTTGATGATTGGCAACGACTCTGCCAGCCTTACTCAGTCTGTAATTCCTTCTGGCGGGGCATTGTCCATAGCCGTTGGCAGCACAAGAATCAACAGGGAATGGAAAGTGGTAAACACCGGTAATGTGGGTGCTGTTAACCTTAGCTTTGATACCACTGGTCTTGGCTTGCAGGCGGGAGGTTCTATTGTCAGCAACTATGCGCTGATGATAGATAATGATGGAGACGGCAATTTCGCTAACAACACTATTTCATTCTTCAATGCCACCAGCGCAACGGGTAAAAAAATCAATTTCGCAGGAGCAACCTTAAGCAATGGCGTGGTATTTACCATCATCACTTTAAAATCCAGCGCATTGCCTGCCACATGGCTTGGCTTTACAGCAGATGCCGTAAACGGCAACGCATTGCTGAACTGGAAAACAGCGGACGAAATCAATGTTGACAAATATGTGGTTGAGCATTCTTACAATGGCATCAGCTTTACAGCCATTGGTACAGTAAGCGCCAATAACAACTCGGGTGTAAACAACTACAGCTATACAGATAACGGTCTTGCGGCTGGTACACATTACTACCGCATCCGCAGAATAGACCTGGATGGCAAGAGCGATTACAGCGATACCAAAACGGTTAAGATTATCGCAGCCGGCGCCAATGTGCAGGTAAGGCCTAACCCCGTTACAGGTTCTACACTTGTGCTGGCGGTTACGGTACAACAAAATACCAAAACTTCGGTGCAGGTATTGAGCGCAGATGGCAAACTGATGCTGAGACAAAGCATTAGCCTGGTATCTGGCAGCAACCTGGTAAACCTCAATGTTTCTGAAGTGCCCACAGGTATTTATCTCCTGCAGGTACAACTGAACGATGAAGTCATCACCAAAAAATTCATACGGAGTCACTAGAGTAAACGCGCAATAAATAAATAGCCCCCGGTTTTGACACCGGGGGCTATTTTATTTCGATTAGTGAAGTCCGTTATAAAAAGCGAAAAGTAGATAAACCAATGTGCCGCTGTTGAACCCAAACGCCGCCGGATAAGCAGCGACCCTTATATTTAATGCGCTTCCATCTTTAGTACCTCTTTCATATAAGCTGTAATGGCGGCCTGCACACCTTCTACATCGTGCGATTTTATGGACGAACCCAGTACATGATCTCCTGCATTTGGCATGGCTTGTTTGCGTTTGAGTGCAGCGGGTGTTCCCAGTTCGTCGTACATTTTTAACATGGCATCCACTTTTACCACATCATCCTGGTGGGTTGAGTCTTTGTAATAATACAGCATCAGCACAGGCTGTTTCACTTTTGCAAATGTTTCGGGTACCATGCTGGTGGCCAGCATTTCCTGCAGTGCCGCCGTACCTTTAAAAGGATAGCGCCAGTACCAGTTTTGCCGGTAGGCGGTGCTGGTATCGTCCGAAATTTTATGATCGTTGCCCGTCACCCATTCGGCCATTTTTGCGCCCCAGTGTTTGTTCAGCAAAAATGCCTTGTCGTTATTAATGGCAATATTGGGCGACAGCAATACAATGGCGGCCACATCATTTGGATAGGCAGCGGCCAGCTGCAATGCATTGGTGCCACCGGTTGAGCAGCCCATTAAAATTACCTTGCTGCCAATCTGTTTGCCAATGGCAAGGGCCTGCTCTGCAGATTCCCAGTTTTTTTCGGCGGTCAGGTTCATCATTGGTTCGGTTGTGTCTATACCATGTTCGGCCAGGCGGCTGAGGTATAAATTACAACCAAAAGCAGCAGCTGTGTTTTTATGAACAGGATCGCCTTCTGCCTGTGATGCTGAAAAACCATGCAGGTAAACAATGGAATATTCCGTCTTATTTTTAAGGGAATCGTTCGCCCACACTACCCTTGCTTCGTTGCCGGGCTTCAGTTTATGCTGCCCCTCATTTGCTTTTATATACCGTTCCAGTGCCTGCGGGTTGGCAGGAAGTTCGGGCATTGCTTTTTTGTAGTCTGGTGTTTCCGGACTGGGGCCAATCATGTATCCCGCCCCCAAAACAACTGGTATTGCCAGCAACCATTTTTTCGCCATTGTAAAAAATTTATTTCCGCCAAGTTAAAGAGATATTGCCGTGTTACGGCAGTTGCCGCCCTAAGTTAGTATTGAAATAACAATACTGCGTTGTTAATGATTTTCCGCTTCTTATAAATTGATTACATTCGGTTACATAAAAAACACTACATGCTATCACCCCAGCGGTTTACCGCCCTTGATGTGTTCAGGGGCATGACAGTTTGTTTCATGATCATTGTAAATACATCGGGCAATGGTCCCACCACTTTCTCGCCGCTGATGCATGCATCCTGGCATGGCTTTACACCCACCGATCTCGTTTTTCCATCTTTTCTGTTTGCAGTTGGCAATGCCATGAGTTTTGTAATGCTAAAATGGCAAACAAAATCGCAGGCAGAAGTGATTACAAAAATATTGAAACGGACCCTGCTGATTTTTTTGCTGGGTTACCTCATGTACTGGTTTCCGTTTTTTAAGCTCGATAAGGCCCACAACATGTTGCCATTTCCCATTGCACAAACAAGAATACTGGGTGTTTTGCAGCGCATTGCACTTTGCTATGGCATTGCCGCTTTTCTGTTTTATTACCTGAAACCCAAAACCGTTGTCATTATCAGCATTGGCTTAATGCTGCTGTACTGGGGCGTGTTGTTAGGGTTTGGAGAAACCGGCAATGAGCTAAGCATGACAGGCAATGCCGGAATAAAACTGGACAAATTTCTAATGGGCGACCTGCACATGTACCATGGCGAAGGCATTGCATTTGATCCAGAAGGCTGGCTGGGTACCCTGCCTGCCATTGGCAATGTAGTGGGAGGCTTTATGGTAGGCCGCTTTATGCAGCAAAAAGGCAATTCTTACGAGGGCCTCGCCAAACTACTGCTGGCCGGGGTTTCTCTTATCTTTATTGCCTGGTGCTGGAACTTTTTTTTACCCATCAATAAAAAACTCTGGACCGGTTCTTTTGTACTGTATACCGTTGGCCTCGATTGCATCATACTTTCTGCAGTGATCTATATCATTGAGTTTTTGCAGAAACGCTCCTGGACACCCTTCTTTGAAGTGTTTGGCAAAAACCCCTTATTCATTTATCTCCTGAGCGAAGTAGGTGCTACCATTCTGTACATGATACCCGCAGGCAAAGTAATGTTGGGCGGCTGGTTATACCTGCATGTTTTTAAACTGGCCGGAGATTATACCGGTGCATTGCTGTTCGCCATCTCCTGGATGCTGTTTTGCTGGGTCATCGGTTATATTCTGGATAAGAAAAAGATTTATGTGCGGGTGTAAAAATTCCGGCAAAAAAAAGGCACTACGAATAAATTCATAGCGCCTTTTTTACAATTGATTTTATTGACAAGCTCTTTCTTAAAACGGTTTCTTTTTTGCTTCCCCGCCGGAAGTTTTTGGCTGAAAATCGCCGGCATAAATCAATGTCAGCCTGGATTCATCAAAATACTTTTTCAATGCGGCATTAACAGCTGCCAGGTTCAACCCTTTTATTTTATTTTCAAATTCGGTATATTCATCCAGGTTGCGTTCGTCGCGCAAATAATTACGCAATATATTGGCCAGTGCATTGTTAAAACCCAGCGAAGTTTTATTCTGCTGCAACCAGCTGGCAACTGATTTCTTAAACTCATCTTCTGTAAAACCGTCTGTTTTTGCCCTTGTTATTTCCTGGTGCAGTGCAGAATCAAGACGGCCCTGGTACAGCGGGTTAAAAATCGCATATACGCCCCAGTTACCTGCATTGAATTTATGATCTGCACCCACATAGGTACCGGCGCCATAGCTCATTCCTTCTTTTTCCCTCAAACGCTGCGGAATACGTGAAGAAAGAAAGGCACCGCCACCCAGCAATTCATTGGCCATAAACACTGCCGGGTAGTCGGCATTCTTCTCAGAAATATTAAGGTTAATATTGCCCATCAGTGCTGCATTGGCTTTATCAGGCGTGGAAATATTTTCAACAGAGCCGGGTATGTCAAAGTATTTGGTTTCCACTTCTTTGTAAGGCAATTTGCTTGTCCACCCGCCCAGCGACTTTACCAGGAAATCAACAATTTGTTTTTTATCCAGTTCGCCTACAAAAGAGGTGATGGAATTATTGGTGACTGGCAGGGTATTTCTATGTCAGTAGGCTTGTCAAAACCCGGCGCAGAATTGGGG
>Ga0209069_10000126_pt1 | contig 28935 bp, 19 predicted proteins | sample Str013_2_FD_187202 | JGI IMG/M metagenome (GOLD analysis project Ga0209069, IMG submission 187202) | Freshwater sediment microbial communities in response to fracking from Pennsylvania, USA - Straight Creek_MetaG_SC_2013 (SPAdes) (version 2) | ecosystem: Environmental > Aquatic > Freshwater >...
AGAGAGTAAGTGACTATCTCATACTTTTTAGCTGTAGCAAACAATTCCTGCACTCTTTCATAGGTTAATGTTTGCGAATAAGTATTAAAAAAAACATTTACAGAAACGAAGGCTGACTGTATAAAATAAGTAAAAAAAATAGTCAGGCAGGAAATAAACAGTAAGCAATACCATTTGTTGACTTTTAATATATCTGTATACATAGATGAAGCGTTTAAGGTTCTTTAAAAATGCGGGTGATATTAGTTTTACGGGACAAGACTGTATAAAACGCAACACCTGTAAATAGAATAATTGCAGGGGCGAAATAGATCATTGGAACGTATAGAAAAAGCAGGGTTATACCGGTAGAGACGGTCATGCTCAGGAGATTGTATGGTAAAGAAGCGTTCGATTTAAAAGATGCAAAATCCAGCCCTCTTTTTATTTCAGAAGGCTCATTTATTGAAGCAAGGAAACCTATGAGAATATTGCAAAAAACTGTTGTCCCGTAATAGAGCAGGAACAAAGGCAGGCTGTGCAATGGATTTCTTTCCGCATTCCACAAAACTGCGGAGCTGAAGAGGATATCTGCCGTTACAGGAAATGAAATTAGAACCAGGTAAGTTGTTAGTAAACTGCGGATATTGCCGCGCATTGAAACCATTTCATAAGTTGTCTTAAGGTAACCCCATATATTATTATGTATGTAAGTGAAAAATATCAGGCTCCCTGACAGTAACAGGTATATTACATGAATAGTAGGAATGCCGGCTGGCAAAGGTTTCCTGGAAAGGGCAAGCAACGGGCCTAATTTAAAAAGAAAGGTAATTGCGAGATTGATTCTTACCGGGGGCGTTTTAAAATATATTGTTGCCAGCAGCTTAAAAATACTGGTGCCAGTTCTCGTTGCATGTAAATTTATTTTTCTTGCACCAGCAGGTTTTAAATATTGCAACGAATGATAGCATGCCGTTGTGACTGCAACTGCTGCTAATACAGCGATGTTTACCGGCAGGTGCTCAAAGCTAACAGGCAGACAGCAAATTATTGCAGCCAGAATTATGGCAAGCCCTACTGCCTTCTTGCTGTGTAAATCAATAATAGTCTGAATTGTTAGGCAAACTATGGATGCAAGCAGGTATATCTCAATCCAGGAAAGAAACTGGACTATCGATATGTGAGGAGATAAACAAAACGTAAGCAAGATAACGAGGATGAACAATAACAATCGCGGTGAGAAAATATTGTTTATGATTTCTATCGCCGTTCTTTTAACATGGGAGACGGGATCAATTTTTTGAAATAAGGTTATTTTAGGACTATAGGAAGGAATAAACAGGCCCAATACGGGCAATAAAAAAAACGTATAGTAGGAAACTGTAAAGCAAATCCTGATATTGTTTGCTTGCTGCAGTTTAGCAAAATAGTTAATACCTGCCGAAAAGATAATGCCATAACTTAAAGCCGAAAGCAGTAAAAGAACGTGCGCAATAATTGTTACAGGGTTCCTGTAACCCGCGATGAAGTTTTTAAATTTACTGTTCAGTAAAAATAGGATTAGTCGCATTGTTTTATGTTTAAATCATCCAATCAAGTTCTCCGGTAACAGATTTTTTCGGTTTGATTAAATCGAGCAGGGTTTTGTCAAGTTTTAAAGTATCGTTCATCGTGAATTCTTCTTTGCTTCCATCGAAGATTATGTGTGTATCATTTAGTACGCAGATCTGAGTGGCAATTTTATCTACATACAGCAGATCGTGCGAGGAGATAAGTGCGATGCTGTTTTTTTTCGCATTAAATTTTTTTAAAAGCTCCACCAATTTGTCGGCAGCTACCGGATCTAAGTTTGCAAATGGTTCATCTAAAAGCAGGATGCGGGGGTTGTTAATAAGTGCAGCAATGATTCTCAGTTTCATTCTCATGCCCGAAGAATAGGTAGATGCCGGCTTATTAAGATCGACTGGATTGTCGAAGAAATATTCTGAAAGACTCTTAATCCTTTCTTCCATTACTTTTTTGGGTATTTCGAAAACAAGGCATTGAAATACCAGGAACTGATGTCCCGTGAGTTGGTTAATAATGTTGTCTGTCTGGCTTACTATGCCTATTTCTCCGCTTGTAAAGACAGTGTTTGACTGTAACAGGCGTTCATTAATAATAATTTCGCCGCTGTCTGGTCTTGTTAAACCGGCAATAATATTGATGAGTGTGCTTTTGCCAGCGCCGTTTTTCCCTAAAAGGCAACAAATATTACCGGGATAAACAGCTAGACTGATGTTGTCAAGCACTGTATTGTCATATCTTTTGGAAATATCCGATACAGTAATCATAATGGATGAAATTTTCTTTGCACCCGGATGTATCCTCCGGTTATGCTGTTTAGTAAAATTTATTTCAGCTTTACTGGCTGCAATTTTAAAAATACAGGTACGCTAAATATTATTTTAAACGTACCTGTAAGAAAACGGGTATTACCTGGCAAGGTCATGTATGATGCAACCAACTGTAGCTGCTCCAATAATAATTTCGCCAGGGCCTGTTGCTATACCCAATAAGCCTACAGCCGCAACACCGGAGCAGAAACCACTCCAGAAGTCGCCGCCTGTAATACTTTCCATTTGTAATGATTCTAAATTTTTCATTTTGTTTTTTTAAAATGGTGAAGATAATTTTATTTAGCAGCCAGCAGCCCTACTGCACAGCCTACTGCAAATGGTGTTGCCAGAACTGCGAATGGCCCGGTAAATAATAATGCGCCTGCGGCACCGCACATAAATCCGGTGGCTGTTTGAGCAGCGTTGTCGCCGCCTTCAATTTTTTCCATTTGTTTAATTTCCAATTGTTTCATGATTGTAAAAATTATAATTGCTTCTCACCTGTCTGTCGCCATGGGTTGAATGTTCGGCGTCCTGGTATTAGCGTGCTGAGGAATGCACTGCCTGTTTATTTTTCTTTGGGTTGTTCAGGCTTATAGTCCCGCAATTCGTAGCTACTGAATATTTTATTCCATTTTTAAAATAGGCCTGGGTGTATTGCGTTTTACCTCTATGTATCAGTACCTCAATCTATTTCAAATTATCCTGCTTTACTGCTAATAAGAAAAACGTTACACCAATGCCCCACCCGGTTACACCAAAGTTTCCTTTGTTACTACAGTAGGGTTCCCGGCTGTATAATGGTTAGCCTGCAGGGGCTTTCTGGCAGAAACGACTTTTGCGTAGGTATGGAAACCGTTGTGGTTGGTTGCGGGTTGGTATTGCCCCCTTTTACTGCCAGTGATTGTGATTTGCTTAAATGCGCAACAGTTACTTTTTTTAATGATAATTGGCTGGTAATTGTTCTTAGTTTCATGATTGTATTTTTGAAGTGTTTACCTGTCAGGCTAACAGTAGAAATGGATACACCTGGTTTGTACAATGACAGTAACAACACGAAACGATGTTTTGCGATTCCGCTTTTTTTAACGAGTTTTACAAAGTTTCATGATTGTATAATGTAAATTGTACAATCTGCACGCTGGCCATTCCTGGCCGGCGTTTTTTATAAGAATTCCGGTTTGGGCACGCACGCTAGCAGGGTTTGCAGGGTACTCATACAGTCGCCGCATGCATAACCGCAGGTTTGTGGCAGGCCGCCATCAGTAGCCTTTTGACCGCCTTTTAAATGACTGATTTGGGCCTTGTTTAGAAAAGCCACGGTGTTTTTTTTGAGAGACAAAACACGGCCTCTTTTACTTTCCAGTTTCATGATTGTAAAATTTGATTGATTAAATTTTGCCTACTCTGTCTGCAGCTTTTCGGCTTCCGCTGTATATAAGAAGTTGGTATAGTCAGTTATTAAAAAATTATGGACGAATGAAGTGTTTCTGGGGTATAGCTATCCGGGCCACCGCTGTTAATCAACGGCGGATTGTAAAAGAAATAAGCGTTCAGGTTTGGATTTGCTGTTTAAGCTGGTACAATTTTCAGTTTCCCATTCTTGATTTTTCCTCTTCAATACCTGTGGTACGCCTGTTAACAGCTTTTACTTTGTTGTTTCCAAATTTCCAGGTAAGAACAAGATTGAGAAACCTGCTTTCGGTCTTTTCGCGGTATTGGCTGCTGATATTCTGGTACTGTACATCATACGTAATCGTTTGCGTATTGAAGATGTCCTTTATATTTAGTTTTATACTGCATTTGTCTTTTAGTATATTTTTTGACATGCCTGCACTCATGCTCCAGAACGATTTTTGCTGGTACACACCCGATGCTATGGGAGAATAATAGTAGCCGGAAAGCTCTGCTGATAACCCCTTTTTAAAATGGAAGGCATTGTTAATATTCAGGTAACCGGTTACTTTGGCATTCTGCAGCTGAATATCTTTACTGGTTGAACTGTATTTGGCATAAAAAGAGCCTGCTGTGCTGGTAGTTGTCCATTTGCCTTTAAAAAATGATTTCATCCAGGTAAGGGTGGCATTGTACACACTTGCACTGCTAAGGTTGTCCATGCTGTTAATAATAAGCCGCGTAGCATCATCCTGGTGGTACACAAGATTGATAGCATCTTTTATATAGGTATAACTGATATTGGTAAACAACTGATATTTCCAGCTATGCGAAAATTCAAAACTGTGCATTATCATGGGCAGTATGGCCGGGTTGCCCTGGTAATAAGAATACTGACTCTGGTATACCACAAACGGATTTACTACATCAAATCCAAAACGTTGAATACTTTTACGGTAATTGAAACTATACTGAACCTTATCCGATTTGGCATACGTTACACCAATATTGGGAAACAGGTTGGTATTGTCTCTGCTGTTTACCTGGTTCAATGTTGCCGATTCTCCTTTCAACGCAGTATGCTCGGCTCTTAGCCCCAGTTGAACATTGTATTTTTTTATCTGGCGCTTCACATTGATGTATGCAGCATAAATATCTTCCGTATAAATGAAATGATTGGTTTTTCCCGCGTCTGTTTTCCAGTTGCTGGCTTCAATGTATTGCCACAATACATTGTTATCGGTTTTGGAAAAGGAGGTTTTTATGCCTGCTTCCCATTTGTTTTTCTTGCCTGGCTGTACATAATCTGCGGTGATGGATTTTACTGAATTGTTGGCCGGAGAATAATCGTGCAGCAGGTAGGGCGTTGCATATTCATAGCCCGACTGCGTATAAAAATGGGTAGAGAAATCGTCGTTCCAGTTTTTGTTATAATTAAAATAATCTGCATTAATGGTAAGCTCTTTGCCTGTGCTGTCAATTTTTTTCTTGTAAAAGGCATTGACGGAAAGGCTGGCAAAACGGGCAAAGCCATCGGTAAACACTTTGCTTGAACTGTCGGCTGCTGATACTGTGTAGTCAAGCACAGAATTGTTGGATAATCTTCTATCTCTGAAATTAACGTAGTCTGTCACCAGGAAACCTATAGAATTGTTTTTATTAATATCATAATCGAGCCCCGTTTTCACCGAAAAATTATTCCGGTATCTTATTTCATACTGGCTTTCATTAATGTTAAGTCCGGCGGGTAACACACGTTGAGAGCCCTCATCATAATACTGCGCATTGTGCATGTAGTCGAGGCCGCCATAGAGGTTTACCTTTTTATTGCGGTAGTTAAGTGTAAGGCCATCGTTATAACGGGTATACCTCCCCGTACCAATGCCGGTTGTTACAGATCCGTTGGTACCAAAGTTTTTGTTTTTTGCCAGTTGTATATTAATTACAGAGCCACCCTGGGCTTCGTATTTGGCGGAAGGGTTGGGCAATATTTCTATCTTTTCTATACTGTTGGCCGGCATGCTACTGAGAAAATTTTTCAAATCATCGCCGGTCATGTTGGAAGGCCTGCCATTGATAAGTACGTTCACAGATTTGCCACGAAACCGGATATTATTATTTTGTTCAATTAAACCCGGGGCAGCCAGCAATATGTCATAGGCATTGCCACCGGCTGCCACGGGGCTGTTGCTTACATCCAGCACAATTTTATCTGCTGTTTGCGTAATAAATTGGCGGGGGGCTGTTATGGTTACATTTTGCAGGGTCTTTTCAATGTAGTCCATCGCCGCGTTAAGAGACAAAGAGGATAAGGTTTGATGGTTAATGGCGATAGAATCTTTTTTGAATGTTTGGTATCCAGTAAAATTGATTTGCAGGTTGTAAATGCCCTCGCCTGGTAATTGTATAATAAAAACGCCCTGTGCGTCGGTAATTTCATACTTGTATTTTCCCGTAGTTGTTTTAAATGACACGGTGGCATTTTTCAACGGAAGGTTTGATTTGGCATCACTTACTTTTCCGCTAACCTGCAGCAGCTGCTGGCCATAAAGCGTGCTTTTAGAAAAAAGCCCTGCCTGTAATAGTAGTAGAAAAAAAAGCGCCTTTTGCATAGCAGTAATTTTATTGATACAAACTTATTGCCCGCAAATACATTGTAAAAATAGAATACACCAAAGGCTGCAATAATTGTATGAAAACAAAAAGACTTTCAGGGGTTTGCTACAGGTGCCGTGCAGAAAAGCCATGGTATTGTAGCAGGTTGGCAGAAGGAAATCCCGGTTAAATGTCTTATTGGAGGAAATAAATAAGCGCTGGGAAGAAAATGTGTTGCAAGCGGGTGGCCAACGGCAATATTATTAAGATAGCTGGGCGGGGATGATTTCCGGGACCTAGTGCCGTTTTAAAAACAATATTTTAATAAGAATGACGAGCAGCGCCAACAAAAACATCAGGATGCTGATGCGGTTGATGCCATGCATGTATTTCATCCATTGAGAATTGGGGGCATCGGGATCCCGTTTCCTGATATACAAATACTCTGCAAATTGCCGCCAGATACCCATAGCAAGATTTGATTGGTTGATTGTAAATATAGCGTACTACAACGGGCCACAAAAAATGTTCGTTTAATTGGCAACCGGGTTGGTAAAAACCTATATATTTGCCGTCCGTAAAAGGGGGTTAGCGCTCCTGAAGTTTTGGGGAAGCCAGAGCGTCGGGAAGGTCGTCGGTTCAAATAAACAGGTTTCAAAATAAGGGGGGCGTAGCTCAGTTGGCTAGAGCGTCACGAAGGTATTCGGGAAGGTGGTCGGTTCAAATAAACAGGTTTCAAAATAAGGGGGGCGTAGCTCAGTTGGCTAGAGCGTCCCGAAGGTATTCGGGAAGGTCGTCGGTTCAAATAAACAGGTTTCAAAATAAGGGGGGTTAGCTCAGTTGGCTAGAGCGCTTGCATGGCATGCAAGAGGTCGTCGGTTCGACCCCGATACTCTCCACTTAATTATCAATCCATTAGCAATTTATTGCTAATGGATTTTTTGTTTAGTGTAAAACTCAGATCTTGAAAAATAATTTTGATTGTGTTCCATCTTTTTCTGGCGAAAGAATTTTCAAATACAATTTCATTGTGGTTTTTGCGAGGGCTGGGAATTGGTGTAGTAAAATTAATAGTCAATTATTTTATTAAAAACCATCGATAAATTAATTGGCCTGAAAAATTTCATTGAATTTATTTTCAATGAAGACTACCTCATTATCGTTAAGCGGCGCAAACTCTTTTGTCCGGGCTCTTTCTGACAGTTTGCCGTTTCCCTGTTCAAGAAAACGGACCAGCAGGGACACCGTTTTGTCTGGCATCTCGAATTCGTTGTCCAGCCAGTATTTAAACTGATCGTAATTTTCCAGGTAGGCAACTTCTTCTGGTATTGTTTTATCGATGGTTTGTGATACGCAGGCATACAGGAATTCAGCCTGCTTTGTTGCATCGAAATACCGGTATAAATCGATTGTTTCATTTAGAACTTCCACATTGTTATCCGATGTTGGTTTCCAGTCAATTTTAGCCAGCCTTTGTGCAGAAAAATGTTCAAGCACTTTCCGGTATTCATCCAACCTTTCAAGTATGATGGCGGAAACAGGGAATATGATACCCTTTGAAACATAGTCCTTTCTCAACAGAACATGATGTACCAGGTAGCGGTGAATCCTACCGTTGCCATCAACAAAGGGATGTATAAATACAAAACCGAATGCAATCATGGCGGCTGCAAGTACGCCGTCAAATATGCCGTCGTTTTCCAGCTTTTCATCTGTTGCAATCAATCCGGTCATCAGTGAATGTATGTCTTTCCATTTTGCGGAAATATGATCGGGCATAGGTGTTCCGTGTCTCCTGTCTTGTTCTCCGATAAATCCTTCCTGCGTCCGCCATCCCAATTTCGTAAAGCGTGGATTGTCTATTACTACCTGCTGCAATCGGAGTAATTCTGTTTCGCTGACAGGTTGCAGCCCGGCTTGCCCAATGGCTTTGCCCCAGCGCTGAGCACGGTTTGGTGGTGGATTTTCTCCTTCAATGGCGTAAGAAGCTTTTGAATCTTTTAATAGCAGGAATGCCGCTGTTCTTGCCATCACATCAAGATGAAGTTTGCCTATAATTGTTTTTATTTTCTTTGGCAAGTCGCTATTAATGTAATCCTCCAGTATGGCTGTTCTCCTGATCATGGGACAAAACTCACGGGTGCCTGGTAGATTATTCCTGACGCGGTGCCTTTTGGAGTTTTCAACGTTAACCTGGATGGCATACTGGGTGCTTTCATCAACGACACTTATATAATTGCCTGTTGTAAGATCGGGTATATCCAGTTTTGTATGTAATAACCACTCATACAGGAACCAGATTTTTCGGCTATATAAGCCTGTTGGTTCATTGGTGATTAAATCAGTGATCGCTTTGGGGCCCAGTTTGCTGAATAACGCTTTTAGTATCCCCAAGTCTATTCCTTCGTATTTGAGTGCGAATACCAGGTGGCCGGCCATGCTGTCCTCCGGCATATACCTTGGTGTAAAAATCCGCCACTCGCTATTTTCATATTGTTTGTGTTTTTGGCTGATGAGGGTAAGCACATCCGGTAAGGGCGCGAATAATCCATAATAATTTAATAGTGCGCTGTAGCCTACAAGGTATCCCTCTTCAGGAGGCCGTTTTCCATGAAAAACGCTTATAAATTGTGAAAATTGATTATTATTCATTATATAATGTGAAAATTGATTAATTGAATATATGAAAAATAATTATTTTCACTGAAAAATAGTTACAAAATAGCTGTTTATATGAAAAATAAGTTATTTAAGGAGGGACTAAAGTTGCTCACACACTTCAGAAAACCTTAAAATCCAATTCAATTGCTGATGGCTGCTTATTTTCAAATCATTAGTTATATGGATTCATTTTATTCATCACCGTTAGCGGCCAGCAAATGAACTGTAAAGGCAGGAGAAAGTTTTTTATAAAAAAATACGACTGCAGGTTTCACAATGTGGCCATATCGTTTGCAGTTGGCGTTTTTTTTTGAAAACCGCATGGCCAGCGTAGTGATAACAAAGCGAGACTTTTATAAGATGGAACAGTTCAATAAATTTGCTGCAGGGTGCGAATGAATATCATTAGGAAAAAGTTTTTGAAAGTCTATTTACCGAACAGAAATAAAAGTAATAGTGCGCATTATGTTAAGGAATAGAATATTCTGCTTAAAGAGAAAAAATTAAAGTAAACAAAATGAATTTATTTCAAGATGTGTGGAGACAGAGAATCGGGTATGTTGTGGGCGACTTTGCTTCCAATTTAATTGGGCAAATGCTTACACTTTACATGGCATGCAATAGGTCGTCCCGCTTTGAGCGGGATACGCTCCACAAAGGGTCTGCAAAATGCAGGACCTTTTTATTGGTTATATTGGGTGGGCAATGGCATTTAACCCCTTCAATAAACAACGCATTCAAATGAAAACATCTTTCTTTGCAGCCGTTTTCTTCCTGGCAAATACTGCCTCAGCACAGCAGCTGAAATTATGGTACAAACAACCCGCAGAAAAATGGACCGAAGCTTTGCCCATCGGCAACGGGCGCATCGGCGCCATGGTATTTGGCGGTTTGGAAAAAGACCGGATACAGTTTAACGAAGAAACCCTTTGGACCGGCTACCCCCGGAATTACAACCGTGCCGGTGCTTATCATTACCTCGATACCATCCGCCAACTATTGTTTGAAGGCAAACAAAAAGAAGCAGATGCCCTGGCAGAAAAAGAATTCCTGGGGTTGAAAAGCAGTGATGGCAATTACCAGGCAGACTACCAGCCTTTTGGCGATTTATGGTTGCAGGTAGCCAACACAGCTACTGCAACCAACTATAAAAGGGAACTAGACCTTTCAAATGCAATCGCCAGCACCGTATATACTGCCACTGGGGTTGACTATAAACGAGAATATTTTGTGAGCCAGCCACAACAGCTGCTGGTGCTGCATTTAACCGCCAGTAAAAAAGGCCATATTAATTTTGAAACATCACTGAGCAGTCTGCATAGAGATTCACTGGTAAAAAAAATCAATGATACCAGCATTGAGTTGTCTGTAAAAGTAAAAAACGGGGCGCTGCAGGGTGAAAGTTATCTTACCGTTCGCGCATTGAACGGCAGGGTGTCCATTGATGGGGGTACCATTAAAATAATCAACGCCGATGAAGCCACGCTTTATTTGTCTGCCGCTACCAGCTATAGAAATTATACCGATGTATCTGCCGATCCGGTGCTATTGTGCGCAAATACGATGAAAGGTTTGCAGGGTAAAACCTATGTACAATTAAAAGCAGCCCATATTAAAGAATACCAGCACTACTTTAATACATTTTCCATTGACCTGGGTAAAAACAACAGCGAACAACTGCCCACCAATGAAAGAATAGAAAAGTTTGCGGCTTCCGGCGATCCTTCTTTTGTTTCGCTGTACCTGCAGTACGGCAGGTATTTGCTGATCTCCGCATCAAGACCAGGCACCAGGCCGGCTAACCTGCAGGGCATCTGGAATGATTTGCTCTCACCACCATGGGGCAGTAAATACACCAGCAATATAAATGCAGAAATGAATTACTGGCCGGCAGAATTACTCAATCTTTCTCCCATGCACCAACCGTTATTTGGCATGATAGAAGAATTATCGGTTACCGGCCGGCAAACAGCAAAAGCTTATTACAATGCACCTGGTTGGGTATTGCACCACAATACAGATCTGTGGCGTGGCACTGCACCCATCAATGCGGCCAATCATGGCATATGGGTGAGCGGTGGCGCATGGCTTTGTCATCATTTATGGGAGCATTATCTTTTTACCCAGGATAAAATTTTTCTTCAAAACAAAGCCTATCCCATCATGAAGGAAGCCGCTTTGTTTTTTAATGCCTTCCTGGTAAAAGATCCGGTGTCGGGCTATCTCATAAGCACACCGTCCAATTCGCCAGAGCAGGGTGGGTTGGTAGCGGGCCCCACAATGGATCATGAAATCATACGAGATCTGTTTAAAAATACCATGGCTGCAGCAGCATTGCTGGGCATTGATCAATCGCTGCGCGATACACTGCAGGACAAATACAAAAAGATTGCACCGCTTACAATTGGCAGGTATGGCCAATTGCAGGAATGGATGCAGGATGTAGACGATACCAGCAACAAACACCGGCATGTATCGCATTTGTGGGCACAGTTTCCGGGCAATGAGATCAATTGGGAAGAAACACCGGACTTAATGAAAGCGGCCAGGCAATCATTGATCTACCGGGGCGATGCAGCTACCGGATGGAGCCTTGGCTGGAAAATAAATTTATGGGCCCGTTTCAAAGACGGCAATCATACTTACAAGCTGATACAGATGCTGCTGAGCCCGGCTGTTACCGGTGCGGGCAGTTATCCAAATTTGTTTGATGCACACCCGCCTTTCCAGATTGATGGCAATTTTGGCGGAGCTGCCGGCATTGGCGAAATGCTGCTGCAAAGTCATACCCGGTACATTGATCTGTTGCCGGCACTGCCTGCTGCATTACCCAATGGCGATGTAAAAGGTATTTGTGCAAGAGGTGGTTTTGTATTGAATATTAAATGGAGCATTGCCAGCCTGCAGCGGGTGGAAATAATATCCAATGCCGGGCAAACTGCTTTGCTGCGCTATGGCAGTAAACAAATAAAATTACCCACACAAAAGGGTAAACACTATGTGCTGGATGGCAATTTACAATTGATACAGTAATGTTTATGCGATCCGTTTTTTGCAGGTTTTCTTTCCTGCTGCAAAGCAATGCTGGCTTCATAAATAAAATGTTGAGACAATAATATCTGTTTAAAAAAATAGCACTCAGGGGTTATACAATTTCCAGTTACCTTAGCCGCCCAAAAATTACAGGCAATCAACCATGGCACCCGTTAAACAGGATCAGAAAACAGTTGTATTGTTGTCACCGCATCGTTTGTTGAAAGATTACTTGTTTTTATCTGTTTTGCACATCATCAAAACTGCCGGCATTCCCGAATACAAAGAAGAAGAGCTGGGCCCCGCCGTGGTTAGAAATTATTTTGCCAGCTACCCCTCACCGGTAAAAGATCCATTGGCAGCGTTCAGTCAGGCGGGCATTGCTGCTATTACGGCAGAAATCAAAAAAAAATTTGCACTGCAAAAAGCAGGCCTTGGTTTTGAAAAATATTTCAACAATGCCATGCTGAGCAGGCTGCATGATCTGGTAAGCCGGTTGCGGCCATTTGCTGCGGGTATTAAATTTTACCACAAGCTGCCATTGGAAAAGGGCCGGTTTAAGACAGCGCCCTGTTTATTCAGCAATGAAAAGCCAGGGCTGCGTTTTGAAGTAATTGCAGAAAACGGGAAACTGCTATTGAAGACCGTCTTATTGATCGGTGATACAACGCATGCCGGTACTGATTTTACACGTTTTGGTTTTTTACTGCTGCGCAACGATGAATATTTTTTACTGGGTCACAAAGATTACCAGACACTGGAATGGCTAAACGAAATTGATCCGCAGCAATACAGCCAGCAGCCGCAAGAACTGGCCGCACAGGTATTAACAAGACTGGAAGCGGATTATACTGTTAACCGCAATAACCTGTTCAATAAAAAAGCAATCGCAGCAATACCCGTGAGCAGGGTCATGCTCAGCGAGATCAGCCAGTCTTTTCTGATGCTTACACCACAATGGCTGTATGATGGCGTATTGGTAGAAGGCCCCTGGCAAGCGGCTTTTGAATGCACCCGCCATGGCGAGCAATACCTGGTACAGCGTAACCAGGAACAGGAAACTGCTTTTGTTCAGCTACTGGAATCATTGCATAAAAATTTCAGCAGGCAGTTGAATGGTTATTATTATTTGCCATTTGCGGATGCGCAAAAAAGCCAGTGGTTTCTGAAAGTATACCACCGCTTGCTCGACCAGAATGTGGAAGTAACCGGAATGGACATGCTGCAGCATTTCCGCTATTCATCGCATAAGGTTTCTGTAGCGGTTAGCATCAAAGAAACCAGCGGGCAAATGTTGTTGTTACAGTTGACAGTATTGTTTGGCAAAGAGAAACTGGCTTTAACCGAATTGCAAAAGACCCTGCGTGCCGGGCAACGTACCATACTGTTGAATGATGGGTCGCTGGGCGTGCTGGACGATGAGTGGCAGCAGCAATACGGCGTCCTCATCCGTCATGGAAAAATACTGGATGCGGTTACGGTGCAGGTGCCGAGGTGGCTGGCCTTTGCAGAACAACATGCGTCCGAAGAAACCCAGGTATTAAAACCGGTGCTGAAAAAAAACTGGTGGCAAAAATGGCAACAATGGCAAACGGATGAAAATCCGGTGTACAGCATTCCGTCTTCAGTTGCTGCCAGCTTAAGACCTTATCAGCAAAAAGGATTTGAATGGATGGTTTTGCTTGCGGAAGCCGGTGCAGGCGCCTGCCTGGCAGATGATATGGGCTTGGGAAAAACATTGCAGACCATTTGTTTTCTTGCCTACCAGTCTGCACAGCAAAAGGATGCCCGGCATTTGGTCGTTTGTCCATCCTCGTTATTGTACAACTGGCAGCAGGAGTTGCAAAAATTTGCGCCCGGTTTAAAAGTGCTGGTTTATCATGGTGCCGGGCGCAATGCCGCATTACTGGCATCCACTGATTATGATGTTTTCATTACCAGCTATGGTACTGTGCGTGCAGAGGCAGTGCAAATGGCGGCGCTGGCATTTGCAAGTATTGTGCTCGACGAAAGCCATAACATCAAAAACCCGGCATCGCAAACAACACGCGCAGTAAATCAGTTGCAGGCCGCTACCCGCATTGCACTCAGCGGAACGCCTGTAATGAACAATACGTTTGATTTGTATGCACAGCTAAACTTTTTATTGCCGGGCCTTTTTGGCAGCCGCGATTTTTTTAAACGGGAATATGCCGATGCCATCGACCGCGACCAGGATATGGGAAAAATAAAAGCGCTGCGTCAAATAACAGACCCCTTTATTTTACGGCGTACCAAAGAACAGGTGGAAGCCGAGTTGCCTGTGAAAACAGAAACCATTCTCTGGTGCGAGATGAATACAGCACAAAAGGAATTGCACGATGCCATCCGGGATAATATCCGTAACAGTCTTTTCCTTGATATAAAAGCAAATGGTTTGGCCAAAAGCAAACTGGCGGTATTGGCGGGCATTATGAAATTGCGGCAGGTTTGTAACTCACCATTGTTGTTGCCGCCGGAAGAACAAACCTGTTTAGATTCTGTAAAAACAAAAGTGTTGCTGGATGAACTGGGCAATAACCTGAAAGACCATAAAGTACTGGTGTTTTCACAATTTACCGGTATGCTGCACCTGCTGGCAGAGAGCCTCACTGCACAGGGTATTTCGTTTTATCATTTCGACGGGCAAACTCCCCCAGCCAAAAGAACGGAAATGGTAACCGCTTTTCAGCAGGCAGACAATCATACCAATGTATTTCTCATCAGCCTTAAAGCCGGTAATGCCGGGCTGAACTTAACAGCTGCCAATTATGTTTTTCTTTTTGATCCCTGGTGGAATACGGCCGTGCAGCAACAGGCCATCGACAGAACCCACCGCATTGGACAAACGAAAAGTGTGTTTGCCTATAAAATGATCTGCCGCGGCACGGTTGAAGAAAAGATCGTTGCGCTGCAGGAAAGAAAAAAACAACTGGCCGATGAACTGATTTCTGCAGAAGAAGGTTTTGTAAAGGCACTCACAGAAGATGATATTACTTACCTGTTTAGTTAACAGGCTTTCGGCATAAAGCCATCAATTATGCAAATAGTTGTAAGAACGAAATGCTATATCTTTCAGTAAGAATTTTACTACACTGAAATATATACAATGAACAGACTGCTGATTGTTTTATTGCTGCTGTCTCTGAACGCTGCACTCACTGCACAAAAATTAACGCTTACCCATCTTCGTTGCGATGACCGGCAAAATCCATTGGGTGTGGATGCGCGGAAACCGATGCTGAGCTGGGAGCTGCAATCGCAGCAGCAAGAGGTGTTGCAAACCGCTTACCGGATCATTGTGGCAGATGACAGCAGTTTGCTGGAAAAAAATACCGGCAATATTTGGGATTCAAAAAAAGTCGTTTCCGGGGCATCTGTACAAGTGCCTTACAGTGGTCGTGCGTTGCAAGCTGCCGGAAAATATTACTGGAAGGCCATGGTTTGGGACAATAAAGGCAATGCCAGCAAGTGGAGTAACCCTGCATTCTGGCAAATGGGTTTACCAACCGCTGCTGACTGGATGGGCGCAAAATGGATTGGCTACGCAGCGATGCCTGCCGACGCCACAATCGTTCCATTTGCACATTACGGGGGAAAAAAAGAATGGGGGCCACGAAGGGATGTATTGCCCTTGCTCAGAAAGAATTTTAATGTTGAAAAGCCGGTAAAGCGGGCAACAATTTTTATCAGCGGCCTGGGCCAGTTTGAAATGAGCATCAATGGCGAAAAAACCGGCGATCATTTTTTAGATCCCGGGTGGACGCAATACAGTAAGCATGCATTGTATGTTGGTTTCGATATTACACAGCAATTACAACCCGGCAACAATGCCATCGGTGTTATGCTGGGCAACGGATTTTACTATATTGGTGGAGAACGCTACCGCAAACTAACCGGTGCTTACGGCAACCCGGTGATGATTTGCCGGGTTGTGATTGAATATACAGATGGCAGCATAAAAAATATTTTGAGTGATGCATCCTGGAAAACGGCACCTTCACCCATTGTTTTTTCCAGTATTTACGGAGGAGAAGATTATGATGCCGGTCTTGAGCAGCCCGACTGGAACAAACCTATTTTTGATGACAGTAAATGGCAACAGGCTGTGCTGGCAACAGGTTCACCCGTGCTGGAAGCGCAAAGCGAAGAACCATTAAAGCTGATGCAACGTTTTCTGCCCCTGCAAAAAACGCTATTGCGGCCCGGTGTTGCTGTGTTCGATCTGGGTCAGAATTTTTCCGGCATTCCTTCCATTACTGTGCGTGGCAAAAAAGGCGACACCGTGCGCATAACGCCTTCCGAATTGCTCAACAAAGATGGAACACCCAACCAGGAAGCATCCGGCGGGCCGAGTTACTATACTTATATTTTAAAGGGGAATGGAAAAGAAAGCTGGCAGCCCCGGTTTTCGTATTATGGTTTCCGTTATGTGCAGGTAGAAGGAGCGGTAAAGGATGGTGATGACAATCCCGGCGGATTGCCCTTACTGGAAAGTATTGAAGGGATTCATACCAGAAATGCCGCAGCGGTTGCCGGAGAATTCTCCTCTTCCAGCAATTTGTTTAACCAAACCAATGAACTGATAAAATGGGCCATCAAAAGCAATACGGCCAGTGTATTTACGGATTGTCCGCACCGTGAGAAGCTGGGATGGCTTGAACAAACACATCTGGTAGGCAGTTCGATACAATACAATTTTAACATTGCCAGTCTCTGCCGCAAAGTGATCAAAGACATGATGAATGCACAAACTGCAGACGGGCTGGTACCGGAAATTGCACCTGAATATGTGCATTTTGATGAACCATTCAGGGATTCGCCGGAGTGGGGCAGCGCCGCCATTATTTTGCCCTGGTACAATTACCAGTGGTATGCAGATAAACAAACATTAGCGGCTGCGTATGCAATGATGCAGCGTTACATTACCTGCCTGCAAAAAAAAGCGGTCAACCATATTTTATCGCAGGGCCTGGGAGACTGGTACGATATCGGACCAAAAGATCCCGGCGTATCGCAGCTTACACCAGCTGGCGTTACGGCCACGGCCATTTATTATTACGATGTAAATATTATGACACAAGTGGCCCGGCTATTGGGCAAAACAGCAGATATAAAGAAATATGAAACCGCCGCCGCAGCCATCAAAAAAGCATTCAATGAAAAATTCTATAACAAGCTTACTAAACAATATGCCAGCGGAAGCCAGGCGGCAAATGCCATGGCATTGTTTATGAATTTGGTGGCACCGCAAAACAGGAAGGCGGTGGCAGACAACCTAGTAAAAGATATCCGCAACCACAAGAGCGCACTCACTGCCGGGGATATTGGTTACCGTTATGTACTGTGTGCACTGGAAGACGCCGGAAGATCCGATGTTATTTTTGACATGAACAGCCGAAGCGATGTGCCCGGCTATGGCTACCAGCTGGCCCATGGCGCTACGGCCCTAACAGAATCCTGGCAGGCATTTACCAATGTATCCAACAATCATTTTATGCTGGGGCATATCATGGAATGGTTTTATGCCGGTCTCTGCGGCATTAAACAGGCAACAGGATCTACCGGTTACAAGCATATTGTTATCCGTCCGCAACCGGTGGGTGATATAACCCATGCAAAAGCTGAATACCATTCTCCTTATGGCATGATTAAAACCAGTTGGGAGAAAACGGCTACCAGCTTTGTTTTAAACGTTAGCATTCCCGCCAATACAACTGCAGCCATCTTTTTACCCGATGGAAGTAAACCCGTTAATACCGGCTCGGGAACCTATACCTATACGCTGCACTATCCGGATACAGCAGCAAGCGCCATTAAAAGACAAGGTGTTTTAAAAGATGCATTTATTTATGAACAGGCACCTTTTCCTTCTTGCCATGCAAGTACCATTGCAGAAACACCCGCCGGTGTTGTGGCTGCATGGTTTGCTGGCACGGACGAGGGCAACCCCGATGTTTGTATCTGGGGCAGCCAGTATATCAACCATAAATGGACGGCACCCCAAAAAATTGCCGATGGTTTCATCAATGACTCCATACGTTATCCCTGTTACAACCCGGTATTGTACCAGGTGCCAGGCGGAGAATTGTTATTGTTTTACAAGATAGGTCCCAATGTAGTTGGATGGAAGGGTTATATGATGCGATCCAAAGACAATGGCAAAACATGGAGCCGGCGCGAATCATTGCCCGATGGTATTCTGGGGCCCATAAAAAACAAACCCGTCTTTATCAAGGGTGTTTTGATTTGTCCTTCCAGCACCGAAAACAATGGATGGCAGGTGCATTTTGAATATACCAAAGACAAGGGCAGAACCTGGACTAAGTCGGTTGATATAAATGACGGCAAAGCGATGGCCGCCATCCAGCCCACTATATTGCAATACAAGGACGGAAGCTTGCAGGTAGTATGCCGCAGTAAAAACAAAAGCATCGTTGAATCCTGGAGCGCTGATGCCGGTAAAACATGGAGCCCCTTATCGAACATTTCTCTGCCCAATAACAATTCAGGGATAGACGCGGTTACTTTGAAAGACGGAAGACAGTTGCTGGTATACAATCATGTAAAGCCGGGCGCATCGTCTGATGAAGGGCGTGGCCCACGGTCACCCTTAAACGTAGCGATAGCTGAAGATGGCAGGCACTGGAATGCGGCCCTGGTGCTGGAGGCTGAACCCGGCGAATATTCTTATCCTTCGGTAATACAAACAAAAGACGGACTGGTGCATATTGTATATACCTGGAAAAGAGAACGGGTAAAACATGTGGTGCTTGATCCGGCAAAACTTCCGCTAAGACCCATTGTGGACGAAAAATGGCCGGACCTGCAGTAGGCTTTTTTCAAATACGGATGCATTAAGTACCAACAACGATTGATGAACAACCTGCCATTGCCAGACATTGCCATAATTGTTATTTACCTGCTTGCCATGGTAGGCATTGGCGTATATTTTTCAAAAGGAAATAAAAACGCGGAACAGTTTACCGTGGCTTCCGGAAAAATTCCCGGCTGGGCCATTGGCATTTCTATTTACGCAACATTTTTAAGCAGCAACACCTTCCTGGGTGTTCCCGGAAAATCATTCGGCGGCAACTGGAATGCCTTTGTATTCAGCCTTTCAATGCCATTGGCCGCCTGGATAGCGGCAAAATATTTTGTGCCATTTTACCGGCGCAGCACCGGTGTTTCTGCTTACAGCAATCTTGAAGAGCGTTTTGGCGCCTGGGCAAGAACCTATGCCGTGGTTTGTTTTTTGCTGACACAGTTTGCACGCATGGGCTCCATTTTTTTTGGAATGGCACTCAGCCTGCAGGCACTCACCGGTTTCTCCATGGCCGCCGTGATGCTGGTGATGGGTGTCTGTATCGTTATTTATACCGTAATGGGTGGTATGCAGGCCATCATTTGGACAGAAGTAGTACAGGGCATCGTTAAAACTGCCGGTGCGGTATTGATTCTATGGCTGGTGATTCGTGAAATTCCGGGTGGCGTACACCAACTGGCAGGAATTGCCGCAGAAAACCATAAACTAAGCCTCGGCAGCGCTTCGTTTAATTTTACCCAACCCGGTTTTTGGGTGGTATTGCTATATGGTTTTTTTATCAACCTGAATAATTTTGGCATGGATCAGAATTATGTGCAGCGATACCATACCGCCGTTTCCGAAAAGCAGGCAGCCAAATCAGTTTGGCTTTGCGTGGCCATCTACATCCCTGCTTCATTGTTGTTTTTTATGATTGGCACCGCTTTGTTTGCCTTTTACCAGCTGCACCCGGCATTGATTGAATCCGTAAAATTAAAAGCCGCCGCCGAAAGACTGGGCAATACTGCTTCTGTGCAGCAAATAAAAGTACTGGCGGCACAATTGCAACCGGCCGACTATGGCGATAAAGTATTGCCGCATTTTATGGTCACAAAAATTCCAGCGGGTTTGCTGGGATTGATTGTTGCCGCCATTCTTTCTGCCGCCATGAGTACTATCAGCTCCGGCATGAATGCGGCTGCTACCGTTTTCACTGCCGATATCATTCAAAAATATTTCAGGCCTTCATTAACTGAAAAGAAGCACCTGCGCATCCTGCATGTAAGTACGGTCTTATTTGGTTTAGCCGGTTTATGTACCGGTATTGCCATGATTGGCAGCAAAAGTATACTGGATATCTGGTGGGAATTGTCGGGCATTTTTGCCGGTGGTATGCTGGGTTTGTTTTTGCTGGGCCTGGTGAGCCGTCGCACCCGCGGACAGGAGGCGTTCATCGCTGTGCTGACAGGCGTTGCAATCATTTTGTGGATGAGCCTGTCGGCAAAAATTCCGGCACAGTATGCTTTCTTGCGAAACCCGCTGCAGGCAAACATGGTGATAGTGGTGGGAACACTCAGCATTTTTTTAATCGGTTTGTTGCTGACGGCTCTTAAAAAGCGGCCCGGCAAAAAGGGCTTTGCCAGTCAATAACCCGGTTCATTTTTTATTTCAGAAACCCGGACGCAGAAAAATAAAATACAGTTTTTTACAAATACCTTTAAAAAGAAATAAATCCACATGAAACTTTACAGAACCAAATCAGAAATTATCATTGAGTTTGAAGGCGGCTATTATGTTTCCGCAGAAACAAACTGGGATGTATTCATCAACCGCGATGATTTGTGGGTGCAGGTACAAAAGGAAATTTACGGACAGGAACCGACCGGCGATGCTGAATGGATGCAGGAGAAGGAATTGCTGGCACCGGTGGGCAGCCAGGAAGTATGGGCAGCCGGTGTTACCTATTTGCGCAGTAAAGTGGCCCGCATGGAAGAAAGCAAAGAAAGTGGTGGTGCTACTTTTTATGACAAAGTATACGATGCGGAAAGGCCCGAAATATTTTTTAAATCGAATGGCAGCAGGGTTGTAGGGCCCCTGGGTAAAGTAAGGATACGGAAAGACAGTGTCTGGGATGTGCCCGAGCCGGAGCTGGTGCTGGTGATGGCGTCTTCCGGTAAAATTATAGGTTATTCCATTGGCAATGATATGAGCAGCCGCAGCATTGAAGGCGAAAACCCCCTGTACCTGCCACAGGCAAAAATGTATGATGGGTGTGCCGCTATCGGGCCTTGTGTGCTGGTAACGGAAGAAGCCATTTCTCCCGCAACCGTTATTGCCATTGCAATTGAAAGAGGCGGCAAAACGGCATTTGAGGGCAGCGTTACCATCGACCAGATGAAACGTACACACGGAGAACTGGTGGACTATTTGTTCCGCGAATATTCATTCCCCACCGGCGCTTACCTCATGACGGGCACCTGTGTGGTACCCGATAATACATTCACCCTGAAAAGCGGAGACAATATAAAAATCAGCATTGCAGGTATCGGCGAATTGGTGAATGTTGTGGCATAGCGAATTGAAGGACTGATCAGTAAAAACTAATTTTTGTAGCGTATGCGTAAAAGAAAATTCCTAATCCTTCCCCGGAGAAAAGCAATAGTATTGATCAGCGGTTTGTTTTTGTCAATTGCTTCCATCGCACAAAAAGCTACCTGGATTTGGTATCCCGGCGATTTTGAAATTTCACTGGCCAACCAAATGCAAAACCGGCGTACCGATCGCGGTGCCATGTCGCCCATATTCTGGAAAATGGACAGTCATTATCCATTGGTAAATTTTCACAAAACAGTTGAACTGACTGATCCGGAAACAATCAACATCACAGCAGAAGGGCAGTACAGTATCCGGCTCGACAATGCTACCGTGGAAGGCAGTCCCGCAATGCTTGATATTCCCGGGGGCAAGCATAGCGTTGATATACATGTATACAACCAGGCCCATGTGCCCGCCCTTTTTGTTCAGGGGAAAAAACTGGTAACAGATGCCTCCTGGACGGTAAGCTTTGAAGACAAAGACATCAACGATGCTACTAAGCGTTCGGCTGCCGGTTGGCTCAATTTTAATACAGCCGCACAATTGCCCTCCGCATTCAGGTTGCCGGTCGTAAAGCGGTCGCCCATCACTGTTATAAATTCAAACAAATCCTTACTGGCCGATTTCGGCAAAGAAACTTTTGGTTTCCTGGTGTTGCATGGCGTGAAGGGGTCGGGTAATGTAACCATCTATTACGGCGAATCCAAAGAAGAAGCCTTGTCTGCCAGACACAGCGAGGTACTGGATCGGCTTGCATTGAATACAAACGGCAAAACAGATACTACGCTGACTTTATCAAAGGCTTTCCGTTTTGTAAACATTCAATTCGATGATGCCATCAGCCTGGATTCTGTTTCTATGCTGCATGAGTATGCAGATTTGCCCGACAAAGGAAGCTTCTCCTGCTCCGATACCCTGGTGAATAAAATTTATGCAATTGCAGCGTATACACTGCACCTGAGTACGCGGGAGTTTTTTGTGGATGGCATCAAACGGGATCGCTGGGTATGGAGCGGCGATGCTTACCAGAGCTATCTTATGAATTACTACCTGATGAATGACAATGAAACTGTGAAACGGACCATGTATGCATTGCGTGGTAAAGACCCGGTTACAGGTCATATTAACACCATCATGGATTATTCTTTTTACTGGTTTATGGGCATTTATGATTATTACCTCTATACCGGCGATAAATCTTTTATACTGCAAAGCTACCCGCGCATGCAAAGCCTGATGGAATATTGCCTGGGCCGCCGGAACAAAAATGGTTTGATGGAAGGTATGCCCGGCGACTGGATATTCATAGACTGGGCCGATGGATTGCGCAAAGACGGTGAATTGAGTTTTGAGCAATTGCTGCTATGCCGCAGTCTTGAAACAATGGCGATCTGTGCCGGAATTGCCAATGACAGCAAAACAGGGAGCGAGTACAGTAAATTATCGGCAGCACTCCGGAAAAAATTATTTGATTATTACTGGAATGAAAACAAACAGGCCCTGGTGCATACCCGTGTGGATGGAACCGCTTCTGACAATGTAACCCGGTATGCCAATATGTTTGCTATTTTCTTTGATTATTTTACAGGGGCACAAAAACAGGCAGTAAAAAAATCGGTGTTATTAAACGACAGCATCCAAAAAATAACAACGCCCTATATGCGCTTTTACGAACTGGAAGCACTTTGTGCCATGGGTGAGCAGGCCTACGTGCTCAAACAAATGAAAGACTACTGGGGTGGCATGTTACAACTGGGGGCCACTTCATTCTGGGAGCTTTATAACCCCAGGGAAAAAGGAGTGGCGCAATATGCCATGTACGGCAGGCCATTTGGTAAAAGTTTGTGTCATGCCTGGGGTGCCAGTCCTATTTACCTGCTGGGAAAATATTACCTGGGTATAAAACCGTTAACGCCGGGCTACGCTACCTATGCAGTAGAACCCATGCTGGGCGGGCTTCAATGGATGGAAGGCAAAACGCCCACGCCCGCGGGCAATATCGATTTGTATTGCAGTACCAGCCTTATAAAAATAAAAAGCCCGGTTGGCACGGGCACGCTAAAAATTAAAAGCAAAACAAAACCTGCCGGAAAAAATATAGTGGCCACCGCCATGGGAGAAAATAACTATGAAATAACCATTCAGCCGGGAATTGAGTATGAGATCAATTATAAGGCGCTGTAAGGTAAATGCACGCCGGAAATAACAATGAGTATCCTGTCTCAGATAGCGGCCGGCTGGAAATTAATAATATCAATCGCATCGCCCACATTGATGGCACCAGTGCCTTTGTGCAGTAAATTTTGTCCGAATAATATCTTGTTGTCTTTGAAACGATAGCCAGCCAGTGTTTTTAATGGCTCCTTCGATTGTTCCATAGTATCCTGGTTAATGGTGGTCATAACGCAGCGGGCACAGGGTTTCACCGCGCTGAACCGGATACCGTTGATGGTAAACAAGGCCATTTCATCTTCCAGGAAGGCGCCGCCGCCGGTAAAGACAATATTGGGCCGGAAGCGGTTCATGGGCAAGGGCGCTGCCAGCCGGTTGTTCAGGTCATCCAGCGAAGCCTGGCCAATCACCAATATCGGGTAGCCATCGGAGAAAGACGTGATTTCATTGTTGGAAGCGTAGCGTTTGTCTACTGCGCGGTTGCTGGTAACGGGCATGTATACCAGTTTACAGGATAGCCCAAGTGCCTGGCTAAACCAATCATTAATGCCTGCTTCGTACAACTGTCCCTCGCAGGTATCATCCCAAACGGTCACGTTTACAAGTTCGCTATTGGACGGTTGCTGCGGTATAAATAATGCATCACTGCTATTGTTTTTATGACGGATAAGCAGGCCATCGTTGGTAAGCACGGGCTGCAGCAGCGCCATGGCAGGGTATTCACGCTGGGTAAAAAAGCAGTTGTTTTCATCCACCAGCATCATGCGCCGGTCGTATTGCAATCCGCGGCTGGTTACAACAGCCGTTTCAAGCGCTATACCGGCCAGCGATTTTATGGGATAAATATTGAGTTCACTTACAGTCAGCATGCTGCAAAAGTAAGAAATTTGATTTTTAATGCATTGCGACAAATGCCGCAGACGCTCCGGGTAAACGGATCATTTGTCGTCATCCATAACAGTATTCAGCGGATAAAAAATGAAGCCTGTTTAAATTATACTTGCTATATTAGTGCTGCACTAAAATCTTGCCAATGGGTGCTTCTTCTTTAATTGTGCTGATCTTTGCAGCGATTGCTTTTTCTGCCGGAGGTATGGCAGTGGCAAAAATATTTGTAAAAGGAAGTCACAATCCGCAGAAAGGACAAACCTACGAATCAGGCATTCCTTCCAAAGGCTCTCCCTGGAACCAGTTTAGCATTGGCTATTATCTTTTCGCTCTTATCTTCCTCGTTTTTGACGTAGAACTGGTTTTTATGTATCCCTGGGCCGTAGTGGTAAAAAAAATCGGGCTGCCTGCACTGGTAGAAATCATTGTATTTTTCTTTATACTTTTTATGGGTTTTTTGTATGCGCACAAAAAAGGGGCGCTGAAGTGGATGTAGAGAATGCTGTAAGGTTGTAAGTATAAAATGTAAGGTTTTGGGTATTCAAAAGCCTCTATAAGACGCAGTAATTTTATGGTAGAAGTTTTCCGGAGAAAGAACTTTAAACATCTAAGCTTTAACGTTAGACAATCACTAAATAAATAGACATTGCCTGATCCAAAAAACATACCAGCAAATTTTCCCGGCCAGGTGCATGAAACAGCGGGTGGCGGTATTGTGCTCAGCAAACTGGATGATGTCATCAACTGGGCCCGTTCCAATTCATTGTGGCCGCTTACGTTTGCAACCAGTTGTTGTGGCATAGAAATGATGGCCGTGGCTTCTTCCAAATACGATTTTTCGCGTTTTGGTTTTGAAGTGGCCCGTGCCACTCCAAGGCAGGCCGATGTGATTATTATAGCCGGTACCATCGTTAATAAAATGGCACCGGTACTAAAACGTTTGTACGATCAGATGGCCGATCCAAAATACGTGATTGCCATGGGTGCCTGTGCCATTAGCGGGGGCCCGTTTTTTTACAATACCTATTCAGTGGTAAAAGGTGCCGATCATATTATACCGGTGGATGTGTATATACCCGGTTGCCCGCCGCGGCCCGAAGCATTGCTGCATGCACTGATTTCATTGCAACAAAAAATAAAAATGGGCATGACACGCGAACAAATAAAAACCGATACCGCAAAACAGTAAAAGCGCATTGCCAGCATGCGGCTCTATTTTATATGACAAACGAAGACCTCAAAATAAAAGTTACAGAATTGTTGCCTGCGGGTGTTTTTGAAGAAACTGGTGAGTGGATAACGGTTTCTGCCGAACCCGCTGCCTGGAAGCCTTTTGCAAAACAACTCAGGAACGAGGCTTCTCTTGGGTTTGATTTTTTATTTTGTGTCACCTGCGTCGACTGGAAAACACATCTCACGATGGTCTATCACCTGGCTTCCACCCAATACCGGCACAATCTTGTTGTAAAAATAAAACTGGACAGAAACGATCCAAAAATTGAAACGGTGAGCGATATATGGCGCACCGCTGAATTCAATGAGCGGGAAGCCTACGAAATGTTTGGCGTGCATTTTATCAACCATCCCGATTTGCGGTTGCTGATTTTACCCGATGGATGGGAAGGCAGAAACCCGATGCGGAAAGATTTTGAAGATGCCATCAATATGATAAAGTTGTAAACCACCCCTGTTAACAAGAGGGGAGACTTAAGGCAGCGATGATTCGTAATAGCGGGTTTCGGTTTTAATTAAAAAGCAGAAGTAACAAGTTGAGCGAAATAATATTAATCAATCAATCAATTCACCTTTAGGGGTTAGGGCATGGTAGAAGAACTGGGCACAACTGCAGAGGGAGATCTTATCATCAACATCGGGCCGCAACATCCGGCCACGCATGGGGTGCTGCACCTTGTTGCAACCCTGCAGGGCGAAACCATCAAAAAAGTGGAGCCTCATCTTGGCTATATCCACCGCTCCATTGAAAAAATGTGCGAAAGCCTTACCTACCGGCAATTTATTTATGTCACCAGCCGCATGGACTATCTCTCTTCGCATATTAACAACCATGCATGTGCGTTATGTGTAGAAAAAGGACTGCAGCTGGAGATTCCGCCGCGGGCGCAGGTGATACGGGTACTGGTAGACGAACTCACCCGTATCGCATCGCACGAATTGTGGTGGGGTGCCATGGCCATGGATCTTGGCGCATTTACGCCCTTTTTTCATGCTTTCAGGGAACGGGAAAACATCAATGATATAATGGAGGAAACCTGCGGAGCAAGGTTAACCATGAACTATATTGTACCGGGCGGCGTAATGGCAGATATTCACCCCAATTTTCAGCAACGCGTAAAAAATTTCATCCAACTTTTTAAATCAAAAGTGGATGAATACGATCAACTGGTAACGGGCAATATCATTTTTCAAAACCGGATGAAGGGTGTGGGCTATATCTCGCCCGCAGATGCTGTTTCTTACGGATGTACCGGACCAACCGCCCGCGGCAGCGGCGTGCAATGCGATATCCGGAAATTGTATCCTTACGAAATATACAACACGCTGCAATTTGATGAGATACTGGAAACGGCCGGCGATTCATTTGCTCGCTACATGGTGCGCCTGCGCGAAATGCGTGAATCGGTAAAAATACTGGAACAGCTGATCGACAATATACCGGAAGGCGATTTCCAGGCAAAAACAAAAGCAGTGTTAAAATTGCCCAAAGGCGAATTTTACCAGCGGGTAGAGACCGCACGCGGCGAGTTTGGCGTGTACATTATCAGTGAAGGCGCCACCACGCCATACCGCATTAAATTCCGGTCGCCCGGTTTTGCCAATCTATCTGCCTTGAACCATATGACAAAAGGAGGCAAAATTGGCGACCTGGTGGCTACCATGGGCACGCTTGATTTGGTGATACCGGATATAGACCGGTGAGGAAAGTTTTAGCCATGAGCTATCAGCTTTTGATTGTTTGTTTTTTTTTGTGAGACGGGCATTGGTATTTTACAGCGTCATCCTTGCGTCGCACATTTGTACTAACGGACATTATTGAACGCTAGCAATGTTTTGAACGAAAAAAAGGATTTGCTAACAGCTGGCATCGAAGAAATTTAAAATAAATAGACTTGTTTAGTTTAGAAAACATCACTGCTTCCATTCACAACTGGCTCAACAGCAGCTTCAGTCCCGCATGGGCATTGCTGTTAGAGTTTGTGCTGGTAGGCCTTTGTGCCATTGGATTGTTTGCCACACTGGGCCTGGTACTGGTACTAATGGAAAGAAAAGTAGCAGCTTATATGCAAATACGCCTGGGGCCCAACCGCGTGGGTCCGAAAGGTATGTTGCAAAGCCTGGCCGATACCATCAAACTGATGATGAAGGAAGGGCTTACGCCCGATGGCGCCGATAAATTTCTTTTTAATGTGGCGCCCTATATTGTTATGATAACCGCCATGCTGCTGCTGGCACCCATCGCCTTTGCAAGAAATTTTCAGATTTGGGACATCAATATCGGCGTATTGTATGTATCGGCTATTTCTTCGGTGTCGGTAATTGGTATTTTAATGGCCGGCTGGGCCAGCAATAATAAATATTCATTGCTTGGCGCCATGCGCAGTGGCGCTCAGATTGTGAGCTATGAATTATCGGCAGGGCTTTCTATCATCGCCATCATTGTATTAACCGGCAGTTTAAAGATCAGCGATATTGTTAATTCGCAGGAGAATGGCTGGTGGATTTTTAAAGGACATATTCCTGTTGTCATTGCATTTGTGGTATTTATCATTGCGGTTACTGCAGAAACCAACCGGGCACCGTTTGATTTGGCGGAAGCAGAATCAGAACTTACAGCCGGTTTTCATACAGAATACTCAGGAATGAAATTCGCCCTGTTCTTTTTGGCAGAGTACATCAATATATTTATTGCCTGTGCCATTGGAGCTACTTTATTTTTTGGTGGATGGATGCCCTTGCACATCGGGCACTGGCAATCGTTTAATCATATCATGGATTATATTCCGTCATCCTTATGGTTTTTTGGAAAAACATTCATGCTTATCTTTTTAATCATGTGGTTTCGCTGGACTTTTCCACGGCTGCGGGTTGATCAATTATTAAATTTAGAATGGAAATATTTATTGCCCATCAGCATGGTTAATTTATTGCTGGTAACGCTGATGGCAATCATGGGCTGGCATTTTTGAGCAGAACTAAGATACCGGGGTTGCGGATAAGATAGATTTTGATTTGCGCGAAGCATAAGAATCCTGCTAAAACCTAAAAAAAGTTTTAGGTATAAAATTCGTGCAGATCCATACAATCAGTGTTGCCCGGGTGCTGAAATGCCGCATCGCTGTTGCATTTTTGATTTTATAATTTTAATTGTCAGCATGTTTATTATCGATTATATAAAAG
>Ga0209069_10000127_pt1 | contig 28887 bp, 23 predicted proteins | sample Str013_2_FD_187202 | JGI IMG/M metagenome (GOLD analysis project Ga0209069, IMG submission 187202) | Freshwater sediment microbial communities in response to fracking from Pennsylvania, USA - Straight Creek_MetaG_SC_2013 (SPAdes) (version 2) | ecosystem: Environmental > Aquatic > Freshwater >...
GGTTAAAGCCGCCACCACCGCCGCCACCACCACCGGCGCGGGCGACCTTGGGCCGGGCTTCGTTTACATTGATGGCGCGCGAACCCAGCTGCGCTCCGTTCATCCCGTTAATCGCCTTGTCTGCCTCTTCGTCGTTGGACATTTCCACAAAGCCAAAACCACGGGGCTGCCCCGTGTCCCGGTCCTTTAGAATGGTCACGTTATCGACTTGCCCGTACGCCGAGAATGCCTGGCGAAGCTCGTCCTCTGAAACGTTGAAATCCAAATTCCCTACGTAAATATTCTTCATGCGGTCCTTCTTGAGTGGGTTTAGAGGCGCCGGGATTCTGGCGTCAATTGACAAGAGTGGAAGAAGATTCTTTCACTGCCCGGTGGAAGAGAGGTCTTTCACAATTATCCGCATCGCTCACGCGATTCCAATAAGGGTACGCCTGCTGCCTGCAAGTTGCAAATGTCGGAATACGAGTTTTTCTCAATCCGCGTCAGACGAGAATATTAGAGTTTGTTTATCCATTCGCCAACAAGAAGTTACACTGCTTGTCTGGCGAACAATGCAACAAATGAAGCATCAGTGACGCGTTCTTTCCTTCGCGCAGAATCAAAGTTTGACACGATGGCTCGACAGGTCCGCCATGCAACGAGAACTGGCATCCACTGGCTCTTAGGTTGCGTGCCCGCGGGACCAATGCAGGGTCAATACAGTCCAGCCCTTTCGGCTTTTGCCATTTCACACTCCTTTAACATTGCCTGTGTACTCTGATCACGAAACTTATTTATTACACAGATATGGGATGGATAAACCGAGGATCGGTGGTTGGAGAAGGGCCTAAGTTGAGAGACGCTCTCGAACCGAACATGAACGGCAGCCAGAAAATATTCCTCGTCGAAGATGACCTGGATATTTCGCGCCTCGTCCGTCATCATCTGGAGGCTGCGGGCTTTCGTGTGCGCAGTTATTCCAGCTCAGCCAGCGTGATCAGTGATGCCCAAAAAGAACGCCCCACGCTTATGCTGCTGGACATCATGATCCCCGGCGGCGATGGCATGGAACTCTGCCGACAGATTCGCCAGTCTGGCGCTCCGCTGGCGGGAACACCCATAGTTTTTCTTACGGCTAAGACCGCCGAAGCCGATCGCATCATGGGCCTGGAACTGGGTGGCGACGATTACATCACCAAGCCTTTTAGTCCGCGCGAACTGGTGGCCCGCGTTAAAGCCGTGTTGCGCCGTTGTGAAGGTCCGCTGGCGCCCACGTCTATCAACGCTGGGGACCTGGTCATTGATGCCGGCGCCATGACGCTGAGGGTACGCGGCGAAACCGTGACCACTACCGCCACTGAGTTCCGCCTGCTGCACTATCTGGCCCAGCACGCTGGACGCGTTTTTACCCGCGACCAGATCCTTGACGCTGTATGGCGCGAAACCACGTATGTCAGTCCGCGATCAGTGGATGTTTACGTCCGCAAACTGCGGGAAAAGATTGAGCATGACCCGGAACGGCCAAGGTACTTGAAGACCGTGCGTGGAACCGGCTACCGGTTCGAAGTGCCGAAGTAAGCAAGACGCGAAACCTTGCCGCTGATGAACGCAGATGGCCGCTGATCTGGTTGGGGATTCAAAAATGGCAAACAGAGTCGCATTCCCTTTCTCACTCTCATGTTGGCCAAGCGCATTCACGCGAATTTCATATTCCTTTCATCCTCTATTGACTACCTTGCCGATAAAGTTGAGGAAATCAGGTGGAAATGCGGGTTATGAATGCTCCGGCCTTATTCGTTGTGAAACCGACCTCCGGCAAACCAGATTTGGTAGAGCTGACCATGCAGGCATGCGGGCTGGCCAAGGAAGCAGCGTCCCATGCCATTGACGGTTTGATCAATGGCTCATCGCAAGCGTTGAAAGCAGTGCGCGCTTGCGAAGAGCATCTCGACGAACTGGACCGCGAGTTGGACGAACGCATGGCGGCCACCATCACCCAGGTCACGCCAGAGCAGGCGCGCGAACTGCTGGCCTGCATGAAGCTGATGCTGGACCTGGAGCGCGTGGGCGACCTGCTCTCAAGTTTTGCTGAACGCTCCGCCATCGTGCGCAATCGTATTGACATGGAAGACGTGGGCCAACTCACGCGCATGGCCTGCCTGGTGGAAAACATGCTCTCGCAAATCGCACGCGCTTTCAGCGAGCGCAACGTTGAACAGGCGCTGCGCGTCCTGCGTACTGACCCGGACATTGATCGTCTTCGCAACCTGATGGTTGTCCGGCATACGGAAAACGTGGAAGGCTTGAAGGGGCCGGAGAGCCTGCACGTGCTGGCCATGGCCAACGCACTCGAGCGCGCCGGCGACCACATCACCAACATGGCCGAAGAACTCTGCCACCTTGCCACGGGACACACCGTCCGGCACTTGATCCGCTCAAAAGATAAACCAGTGGAACAGTTGTTTCTGGACTGGCTAGCCAAACAGAATCCCGCGAAGTAGGTAATTTCCGCATACACAAACAATTAACCACAAAGGACACGAAGGTTCACAAAGGATGGCGTTTGCCATGGCAACCTTTGTGATCCTTTGTGTCCTTCGTGGTTAGGGATTTTTGGCTGAATCAGAAGAAGAAAACGGCCCGTCCAAACTGCGCTACTTCTTCTTTCCCTTGGCCGGCATGTGGATCGTCGGCTTGCGGATGGGCACAATCGCGCCCTGACTGGGATCGGCGTGCGCCTGGCCGGCACGGAAAGCCACTTCCTGTTGCACAAAGCGGACGAAATCCTGCATCTGCCGGTTCATTTCTTCCATGCGTTCGCGCATCTGCAAAATGATGGCGATACCGGCGATGTTCACGCCCAGATCGCGCGCCAGATTCAGGATGAACTCGAGCCGTTGGACGTCTTCTTCCGTATACAGCCGTGTGTTGCCGTCCGTGCGCGATGGTTTGAGCAAGCCTTCGCGTTCATAGAGCCGCAGCGTCTGCGGATGGATGCCGTACATCTCCGCGACCGCGGAGATCATATAAGCGCCCTTGGATTTACGTTTGGCCATTAGTCCCTGTGCTTGGCATACACGCAGTGATCATAACCGCGCCAGAAGATAATCTTCTCAGAAACCATTCCATTTTTTTCCGCCACCCGGCGCGACGCCACATTCTCCGGGCGAACCATGGAAATCACCCACGTGGCTCCAAGTCTGGCAAAAGCATAGTCCATGCAGGCGCGCGCTGCTTCCGTCGCATAACCGCTGCCCCACAAATCCCGGCGGACGTGGTACCCGACCTCGATTTCGTTACGGCCGTCCACTTCCTGCATAACGCAGCCACAATCACCGATGAGTTCGCCCGAACTCTTCAACAGCATGGCCCACAAACCAAAACCCGGGTCCGCGTATCGTGCCCGGTTGCGGGCAATCCATTCGTCCACTTCGGCGCGCGTGAATGGCGCAGGGTAATACTGCATGGCGATTGGATCTCCGAGAACCTTGAGCAGCGCGTCTGTGTCCCCTGGCGCAAACTCGCGCAGGACCAGACGCTCCGTTTCCAGGATCACACCTTGCTCCACAAATCTTCGCGTGGATCTTCCGGTGTCAACTTCTGCAATTCCTGCCACAACTCGCGGACTTTCAAATCGCGCGCCTCGGGGACGACAATCTTCACTTCCACAATCTGATCGCCGCGCACGCCGTCTTTGGTTGCCGATGGAACGCCTTTTTCGCGCAGACGCAGCTTCTGTCCGCTCTGCGTTCCCGGCAGGACGCGCAGTTGCGCGCGGCCATCAATGGTGGGGACTTCAATCTTGGCTCCCAACGCGGCTTCCATGGCAGTGACCGGGACGGTTACGTAAATGTCGTCGCCATCGCGATGGAAGATCGGATGTTCGCTGATCTTGATGATGATATAGAGATCGCCGGCGCTGCCGCCATGCAATCCGGCATTGCCTTTACCGGCCAGGCGAATACGCTGGCCGTCACGCGTACCGGGTTTCACGCGGAACTCCAGCGGTTCGGCACGTTCCACGGCGCCATCGCCATGGCACACCGGGCACGGCGTTTGGGCCTTGCCGGTACCACCGCAGCGCGGACACTGCACGTTGAACTTCATCCGTCCGCTGGTCTGAGTGATCTGGCCGCTGCCGCCACATTGCGGACAAGTCTGCGGCGTGCCTACCACGCTTTTGCCATGACAGTTGGTGCAGGTATCCAGACGGTTGACGCTTGGTCGCAACACGGTGCCGCGGATGGCGTCCCAAAAGCCGATGTTGATCTGATATTCCAGGTCCGTGCCATGTTCCGGCTCATGATTCGCGCCCGGTCCGCCGGGACGGGCACCGCCACCGCCAAAGATGTTGGAGAAGATGTCACGGAACCCGCCACCGCCGCCCTGGGCCTGGCGTCCGCCGCCTCCGGTGAAGTCAGAGAAATCAAAGCCGCCAAAATCAAACGGCGCACCGTGGCCTTGGCCTGCGGCGCCTCCGGAGAACGGCCCACTGGAAGAACCAGCGCCTCCACGGGCGTAAGCTTCCGCCGCGGAGGGATCAATGTTGTCAGAATAAAAGCCCAGCTGGTCGTAAATCTTGCGCTTCTTAGGATCGCTGAGAACGTCATTGGCTTCGGAAAGGTCTTTGAACTTCTCTTCCGCCTTCTTGTCGTTCGGATTGACGTCAGGATGATATTTGCGCGCAAGTTTACGGAACGCCTTGCGGATGTCTTCCGCGGAGGCGCTTTTCTTCAGGCCCAGAATTGCGTAATAGTCTTTTTGCTGTGTTGGTGCCATTAAACTTGTTCCGAGTTTCCTTGCTACGCTTCGGGGGTTTCGCCTGCGGAAAGACACTGCATCAATGGCAGATCCTTCGACTCGCATTGCTTGCCAGGGTATCGTCCGCGGATTCTTTTACGTTCCCGCCCGTAGATCGGGTCTATTTCGCGGCCACCACCGGTGTAATCTTCAATCCAGCTTCTGGATGCGCGCCGTTATAGGTCGCGACCTGCGAATTGGTGGTGACCGTTAAAGTCTCGCCGTCCGTTTTCTGCTCGCCCGCCATGGTGATGGGATAGAGGCACGAGTTATAGAGGAAACTCACGCCTTCCTTCAGTTGCCATGTGGAATCCAGTTTGAGCCAGATCAGGTTCGATTCGGTGGTGGACCCGCATTGGCCTTTGTCCCGGGGAAGCTTGGAAGGGCCGGTCACATCCAACAGCAGGTAAATAGCGTTCGCCGCCGTTTTGGTGGACACCAGTTTCGCGGAGTCAATCCGCACCGCGTCAAATTGTCCGGCAATGGAAACTTCGTGCGTCTTGCCGCTCTCCGTCACAAAAACGGAACTGCCTTCCACTTTCATTTTGACGTGGTCAAGAGTGGCAACTTGTTCCGCCAGCGCCAGACAACAGCCCAGCAGCACAAAAGTCGAACACAACGCGATCCAAGTTTTTTGCGTCACGGTTTGGCCTTTTCTTCCGGGGGCACCTTAGTCGCCTGCCAGGCAACGACCTGCCATTTTCCGCCGCGCTTCACGAACGTTCCAGTGTTGCGGAAATAGGCCGTCTCCGGCTTGCCGTCCACGGAGTTGTGCATAATCAGGCGGAAGTTTACCACTGCCACGTCTCCGTAAGGATGGACAGTGAAATCATCGCTGTCATACGTAGCTTCCGGCTGGGCCGTGGCCCGGACGTCAATGTTCTTCAATATCTCGGCTTTGTTCACCGTAACGCCGGCGGAGCGAGTGTAAATCACGTCGTCGGCAAAGAAGTCTTGAAACACTTTAGGATCGTTCTTAGGCACATTCGCCAGAAAATCACGCACACGCTGCGTGACCTGCTGGACGGTGGCTTTCTCCTGGGCTGACATGCTGGCCGCGGGAGATGCATGCGACGGAGCCTGCGCTCCCTGGGTCACTATGGGTGTGGCCAGGACCGGCAACAAAGCCGCGACAGCAAACATGCGCAGCCCACGACGTTTCATATATTTCATGCAAAGCTCCGATTTTTTGAGTGTCAGCCGTTCAACACAAAGGACACCAAGGTACACGAAAGAGCTTCCAGCGAGCTAAAACGATTTTCGTGTTCCTTCGTGTCCTTTGTGGTTCCGGTCCTTGTTCTTTACGCCGCTCCTACTTCCTGGATGATGAAGTTGGAGTCGGGCTCAGCGGCCACTGCGTCGCGTATGAAGTCCTGGGCCGCTTCCAGGGTGTACATTCCGGGAAGCGCCATGAACCCGGAAATATGGTTTAAACCTTCCACCATTTTCATGACTAGATATTGCTTCACCCATCACCTCGCAAAACAACGTCTACCGTTCGGCTCACGGATAGGGCAAAGGCGGCCATGAAAAGCCGCCTTGCCGTTCTTCTACTTGTGTTACCCGTCGTCTACCGTTATTTCTTTTCTTCCACGTCCACGTACTCGGCGTCGATCACGCCTTCGTCCTTCTTCTTCTCCGCGCCCGCGCCGTCAGCCGGGGCGCCGGCTTGCGGACCGGATCCAGCGGCTGCGTCAGCGGGCGACTGGGCGGTTTTGTACATCTCTTCCGCCAGTTTGTGCGAAGCCATGGTCAGCTTCTCACGCGCCGAGTTCATGATCGCCGGATCGCTGCCTTCCAGGGCCTTCTTGCCGTCCGCCAGGGCGGATTCCACGTTGGCCTTGTCTTCCGCGGAGATCTTCTCGCCATGCTCTTTCAGCATCTTCTCAACGTTGTACACCGTGGTGTCCAACTGGTTGCGGGACTCAATCTCTTCGCGCTTGGCTTTGTCGTCCGCGGCGTGGGCCTCGGCTTCCTTGGCCATCTTTTCCACTTCCTCTTTGCTTAGACCGGACGAAGACGTAATGGTAATCTTCTGGTCCTTGCCCGTGGCCCGGTCTTTTGCGGTCACGTTCAGGATGCCGTTGGCATCAATGTCAAACGTGACTTCAATCTGCGGCACGCCCCGCGGCGCCGTGGGGATTCCTGTTAGATGGAATTTACCCAGCGTCCGGTTGTCCCGCGCCAGCGAACGCTCGCCCTGCAATACGTGGACTTCCACGGAAGTCTGGCTATCCGCCGCCGTGGAGTAGGTCTCCGTCTTGCGCGTGGGGATGGTGGTGTTGCGGGGGATCATTACATTACTGATTCCACCCTGAATCTCCACACCCAGCGAGAGCGGCGTCACGTCGAGCAACAGCAAGTCCTTCACGTCACCCGCCAGCACACCGGCCTGGATGGCGGCGCCCACGGCCACAACTTCATCCGGGTTCACGCCCTTGTGCGGTTCTTTGCCAAACAGCTCTTTCACCAGGGCCTGAATGCGCGGCATGCGGATCTGTCCGCCGACCAGCACAACTTCGTCAATGTCCTTGGCTTCAACGCCGGCGTCTTTCAACGCCTGGCGGCACGGACCAACCGAACGCTGGATGATGTCTTCCACCATCTGCTCCAGTTTGGAGCGCGTCAGTTTCTTCACCAGGTGCTTGGGACCGGTAGCGTCCGCGGTAATAAACGGCAGATTGATTTCCGTTTCCACGGTGGTGGAAAGCTCAATCTTGGCTTTTTCCGCCGCGTCACGCAGGCGCTGCAGGGCCATTTCATTGCCCTTGGCGCGCAAATCCAGCGACTCGTCTTTCTTGAATTCATCCACAAGCCAGTCCACGATGCGCTGGTCAATGTTGTCACCGCCAAGGTGCGTATCACCATTGGTGGACTTCACTTCAACCACGCCTTCGCCGACTTCAAGAATCGAAATATCAAACGTGCCGCCGCCGAAGTCGTACACGGCAATGGTTTCGTCCTTCTGTTTGTCCAGGCCGTAGGCCAGCGCGGCTGCGGTCGGTTCGTTCACAATGCGCTTTACGTCGAGTCCGGCGATCTTGCCGGCGTCCTTGGTGGCCTGCCGTTGCGCGTCATTAAAATACGCTGGAACGGTGATCACTGCTTCGGTGACTGGCTGGCCCAGATAATCTTCCGCGGCTTTCTTGAGCTTTTGCAGAATGATGGCCGAAACCTGCGGCGGCGTATATTCCTTGCCTTCCGCCATAATGGCCACATGGTCGCCCTGACGGACAACCTTATAGGGCACCATCTTCATTTCTTCATTCACTTCATCAAAGCGGCGTCCCATGAAGCGCTTGATGGAGTAAACGGTGTTTTCTGGATTGGTGATCGCCTGGCGCTTGGCAACCTGGCCGACCAGACGTTCGTTGTTCTTAAAGCCCACGACGGACGGCGTGGTGCGACCACCTTCTTCATTGGCGATCACTTTGGGCTCGCCGCCTTCCATTACCGCAACCACCGAGTTCGTGGTCCCGAGGTCAATTCCAATAATTTTTCCCATGGCTAACTCTCCCTGATGTCCATCTAAACTCTTTTAAATCAATAACAAATTGCTATAATGACTCGCCTATTATCATATGTGAGTGGCTTGTTGTCAAGTATTGAATGTGCCGTAGGGGCAAGCAGATGCAAGGGATTTCAGAGGAAAGCCAACCCCAGTTTGGGGTGGTTAGAAAAACCACGGACGGCGTCTCAAAACGTCATCCCCGACATGGCGGCAAGGCGAGGCATGCATTGCGGGCCCAGGCTTTGCCGCTCAAAGAGAAAACCTATTTATTGTGCTGACGAGGACTGTTCGCGAATCGCTATTCCCAGATGTGCCACGGCAACCAGGGTACGGGAGATTTCATTGCGCAACGACTTCAGTTCCTGGTCAGTTCCCAGACTGCCCGAGGTGGCAGCCTGTTCCAGTCCCGTCGCCAAAGCGGCCGCTTCACTGGCTTCAAAAAGCTTAAGCATGCTCTTGAGTGTGTGCGCGGCACGGCGGAGTGTAGGCACGTCGCCGGCGCCACGAGCCGTTTCCAATTCGCGCATGGACTTGTTGGTCTCTTCCGGGAACATCTCCACCAAGGAGATCAACAGATCGTGGTCACCGCCGCAACGTTCCAGCACGGTGGCGCGGTCCAGTTGCAAAGGCGGAGCGCTTTCGGCAACTTCGGGCGTGGTTACGGCGGGAAGTATTGGCTCAGTATTGGAATTGGTGTTGCGGTCCAGGGTTTTCATTAACTCGTCTCCATTTATCGGTTTGGAAAGATAGTCATCCATGCCCGCCGCGAGACATCTTTCCTTGTCGCCACTCATGGCGTGCGCGGTCACCGCAACAATCGGCGTGCGTTGGCCTGTCTCCTGCTGGATTGCACGAATGGCGGCGGTAGCTTCATACCCATCCATTTCGGGCATTTGGATATCCATGAGGATGATGTCGAATTTTTCTTTGCGGTAAAGCTCAACAGCCAGCAATCCGTTGTCTGCAATCGTGATGGAATGCCCCAGGCGGGCAATTAATCCCCGGGCAACCTGTTGATTGAACTTGTTGTCTTCTGCCAAAAGAATGCGCAACTGACGCCCGGCCTTAACATCCCGCACAGGCGCTGGCAGCAGCTGTTTTCGTGAGTCTGCGTGACCCATGGCCCGCACGATAAGGTTCAAGAGTTCCTGCCGGGCCACTGGTTTGAGGGCATATTCACTGATTCCAAGAGATTCACGCCGTTGGGCATCACTAAGCAGGTCTCCGGAAGTAAGCACCACCACGGCGCTGACAGATACTTGTGGATGTTCGCGCAGCTTTTCCAGAAATTGAAAACCATCCATGCCGGGCATGTGACGGTCCAGAATGAGCAAGGTGTATGGTTGGCCTACGCTGGCGCTGCTCTGGAGATTCTGCAGCGCGGCGGGGCCGTTTTCTGCCGCGTCCGCCAGAATGCCCCAGCGGTGCAGCATACTCTGAAGAATCTTGCGGTTTGTGCTGTTGTCGTCCACCACCAGAGCGCGCACGTTCTTGAGCCCGTGAACGGGCGGCAACGGCTGTGCCTGCTCCGGCGCCGCGCAAGGCTGCAACGAGACTGTAAAGTGAAACGTGCTGCCCTTACCCGGCAGGCTTTCCACCCAGATACGGCCGCCCATCATGGTCACCAACCGCTGACAAATGGTCAACCCGAGACCGGTGCCGCCGAAGTTGCGCGTGGTGGAACCGTCTGCTTGTTCAAAAGCATGGAAGATTCGCGACAACTGTTCTGGCGCAATTCCGATCCCGGTATCGCGCACCGAAATATGGATGGAGCTTTCGCCCAAAGCTTTACTCGCCGGGCGAATGGAAAGGACCACTTCGCCCTGGTCAGTGAACTTGATGGCGTTGCCGACCAGATTGACAATCACCTGACGAAGCCGCCCATCGTCACCAGAGACGAATTCAGACAGCAACGGATCAATTTCAAACGCCAGTTCCAGTTCTTTCTGGTGGGCGCGCAAGGATAGCGCCTTCAGGACCGCGGCCACGGCGGACTGCAAGGAGAATGGCCGGGCGCTAAGCGCCATTTTGCCGGCCTCAATCTTTGAGAAATCCAGAATATCGTTGATGATGCACAGCAAGCCATCCGCTGATTCCTTCACCACCAGCAGATAGTCGCGCTGCACCGGAGAAAGCGGAGTATCCAGGGCCAGATCCGTCATGCCCAGAATGCCATTCATGGGTGTGCGGATTTCGTGACTCATGTTGGCGAGAAATTCGCTCTTGGAACGGCTGGCGGCTTCCGCGGCGTCTTTAGCGTGCGACAACTGTTCGTTGGCGGCGCGCAGTTCAAACGTCCGCATGGCAACTTTATCTTCCAATTGATCGCGACCGCGCTTAAGCGCGGCATCGCGTTCCGAGATACCGCTCAGCATTTCCCGGAAGTTATCAACCAGAGCGTTGAGTTCACGGTACCCACCGCTGATCTCCACATTGGAATAATCGCTGCTCTGTGGAATCGAACGGACCCACCGGGCCAGCGCGAACAGCGGCGCGGAGATAGTCCTTTGCAGACGCCGGGCCAGAAAGAAAGCCAGTACCAATGACAGCAGCAAAACAACTGAAGCGGTAAGCGCATAGCGGACCAGGCGGCCATTGAGTTCTTCCAGATCACGCTCCAGATAAACATAGCCCTGGACCACGCGGCCGCTGCGTATCTCGCGCGTGATTCGCAGAGAGCCGGAGCTAAATTCGCCGCCCGCAACCGGGGCTTCATCCGGAACCGTTCTCCTGGAAACACCTCTGCGGATATAAGTAACGAAGGGCGTGCCATCGTTAAAGTAGATTCTGGCGCAAATAATATGGCTTTCTGAACTCAGGGCTTGCAGGGTTTCAGCGGCTCCCTGAGGGTCCTTAAAAGCGACCGCGGCCGCGCTGTTGGAGGCCACCACGTCCGCGAGAAGATTGGTTTCGCGAAGCAGGCTCTGCCGCACGGCAACTACCTCATAACCAGCAAACGCGCCACACGCCAGCAAGAGCGCGCTAACCGTGGTGGTCATCATGACCACCATCAATTTCCGGGTTATCGGAGTGTTTCCTGTATTCGCCATCAGAGTGTCTTTGCGGGCCATGGGGCCCCGAAGCGCCAAACCGTTCCTTGAAGATTTATTTTGCGGTTACTTTCAACAGGTATCCGTTATCACCGGGGAGCTTGCCATCTACCTTCAGCACTTTTAATCCGGACCGCAGATTCCTGCCGGGCGTAAATGAAAGGGCTCCGGGGGTTTCCGTCACGTATTGCAACAAAGCAGCATCAGAAGTAATGACGCGGGGACCCTCACTAGCTTCACCCCGGAAAACACGGGCGCGCCACAACTCGTCAAAATCAGAATTGGAAGTCTTGACCACGGCGGCGATGGTGAGATCGTGCTCGTGAACTCCAGCCTGGCGCAGTGCCAACTTGATCTGTACGTTGCCGCGCCAGAAGCGGCGTTCCCCGGCAAGCATCTTGCGTAACTCCACTGCGGAAATGTCACACAGCGGATTCGCGGCGTTGGCCACCACGGCAACGTCCTTGGCGCTGGCCGGACTGATCACCACCGGCTGGCAACCGTCACCGGCGGGACAACTCACGGCGGCCAGGAAGACCAGCGCGGCCGCAAATTGCCTGGCCATTGCTCCCACCGTAATCATTCTGATCTTTCTCATGAGGATGCCTTCATCCAATCGACCCTTAAAAAGCAAATGACAGCTGGGTCCCAAACAGATTCGCCCCAGAAACGCCACGCCGCATGTCACGCCCCACTTCCACTTTGAACGCGGCGAACTCGCTCAAGCTGTAACGCAGGCCCGCCTTGGGACCGTGCAACAACCCGATGTCCGCGAACAGAGGATCGCGAGCCGGAACGTTCACGTACTCGTAGCGGAAGTACGGCCGGTAACTGCCGAACCGCCGCGAGATCTGCGAATAAAAACCTGGGATGTTGGTGGTGGAACCGTTGGAGTCAAGCGTATGCCGTTGCAGCACTGCCTCATTCATGAATTCAAACTGCGGAGTCTGGTAGACCACGTGGCCGGCCAAAATGTTTTCAACCACTCCTGATTGTGCGGGCGGCGTAACGTGATCATGATAGTTGGAAAAACCAAATTGCATTCCGGGAACCTGGCTGGGACGGACGAAAAATCCCAGGTTAAAAGACTTGCCATTGTTGTCGTCGGAAGTGCTTTGCACGGGATTGACTTCCTTGCGTGCCGTGCGGCCGTTGGCGATTTCCGCCACATAATGCAGACCTATGCTGTTTACCAACGTGCCGGTGGCGCTCACGCCCACGCTATGTATCGGCAGGATTCCGCCCTGATCTTCAAACGCAAACATAAACGGACGCGCTTGCGTGGTCTGCATCAGAGCACTGTGGTGATAAGCGGTGTTGTAAAAACCAATCTGCGAGTGATAACGCCCAACGGAAAGAGTCAGCCAATCGCCGGCGTTGTAAGTCACTTGCAGGCGTTCGGGCTCAATGCTGAATTCGTTGGTAGCCGTGTCGGCCTCAATCACGGTCTCGGCCAGAAAACTCATTCTTTCTGAAATGCGGGAAGTCATGAAAAGGTTCAATTGACCGAGCGAAAAAGTATTCGTGGCGCCGCTCCGGCTGGACGCATGCCAACTGGCGTCACCATAACCGCGAATCTGAAGGCGCGGACCGTTCACCTCCATGCCAGCATGGTCGGGCATGGAAGTCTGCGCGAGAGCCGCATCCGGTGCATTGACTGCTTGCCCCGCGGGAGATTGCGCGGTAGCAAGCTGAGCAGGGGCATTCTGTCCGGCAGACAAAGTCTGCATCTGGACCTTGAGTTCTTTTACCTGCGACTCCAGGTCCTGAACCCGCTGCAAAAGGGCCTTCACGGTGTCCGCATCCAGTGTGACGGATGGTTGTTGGGCGCCGGCAATTGGACTACTCATCAACAACAAGAAAATGGCTACGGCGAATACAGCAATTCTTGTTGCCGTCGGGGTATGTAGTGCTTCGTACATGAATGCCGGTCCTTCCAGGGAACTGTAGGGATAAACGGCCAATCTTGGATTCCTCTTAAGTTACTGGGGTAATGGGAAAAATTATCGTTTGCGGGAACTTGCGGATATTGGTTTAAAGAATTTCTTAAAGCGCGCGCTGTAAAGCCGAAGAAGTTAATACCCCCGTTTGCCGATTAATAAGAAAGCGGCCGGTGCCCCGTGCATTGGATGGCTCTCAAAATAGGGACAGGAAGAAAACGAACGTGGACACAAGCAGTCCAGAATATTTGAAATGTCAGGCTCCCGGATCCGTGCTGGTGGCGGAAGATGACCCGCTTTTCCGCCGGCTGGTGGAATCGTGGCTGCGTAAATGGAACTTCAATGTGACCCTTACGCATAATGGCGCGGAAGCCTGGCAAGCCTTACAGCAGCCGGACTCTCCACGACTGCTGGTGCTGGACTGGATGATGCCGCAAATGGACGGCGTTGAACTTTGCCGCAAGATTCGCGGCGCCAACTTCGCTCGCAGCCCTTACATTATTCTGCTCACGGCCAACGACCAGACAGAGCAGATTGTCTACGGCTTGAACGCCGGCGCCGATGACTACTTGACCAAACCGATCAACCCCAACGAACTTCAGGCCCGCTTGCAAGTGGGAATGCGCACGTTGTCTTTGCAAGCGGCGTTGTGCGCAAAAGAAGAACAACTGCGTTTTGCCGCCACCCACGATGGGCTCACCGGCATTTGGAACCGCGGAGCTCTGATGGAATTCCTGCAACGGGAACTGGCCCAGAGCAAGCGCACTGACACACCGTTGAGTTTGATGATGATCGACGTGGACCACTTCAAACAGGTGAATGACAAATACGGACATCTGGCCGGCGACGCCGTGCTGCGCGAGATCGCCGTCCGGCTTCAGGGCTGCTGCCGCAATATCGACTGGGTAGGGCGTTTTGGCGGTGAAGAGTTCATGGTCCTGGCCAGTAATTGCGGAGTTGACGGCCTGCCGCGATTCAGTGAACGCTTGAGAACGGCAGTCTCTGATCTTGCCGTGAAGACTTGCTCCGGCTCGGTGTCAACCAGCGTGAGCATCGGGGGCGTAGTCGTGGATCCCCGAATCCAAAGTTCCTGCGATACTTTGATTCAGGTGGCCGATATGGCCCTTTACTGCGCCAAGCACGGTGGCAGAAATCGCTGCGTTCTTCTGCAAGCTGACGGCGGCCCTTACCCTGACTCAAATTCAACCGCTCAGATGCCGGCGCCGCCTGACTTGGCTTCCGCCTCGCCGGCTTCTATCGCGTGACCCGCTGACGTCATCTCCTGCCCCGCGCCGTCCATGGACACAACTTTCCTGGAAACTCCAGTAGGTTCCGGATACTGCGGCAACACTTCCCGCAGCGCCCATTCAATGCGGTCCACCGACTCCTTCATGTGCTGCAATTGCATGGGATCAAGACTACAGTTCTGATGTTGCGATCCCCAGAATTTGATCACCTGCAAAGCGTTGCGGATGTGGTGGTTCAAGTCCGCAATGGTTTTCATCCGTTCGCGCATCATCTCGTGCCGCGATCTCACATTCTTTGCGAACTGGTAAAACAGCAGACCGGCGATGGTCCCGGTGATCACGTCGCTGATTAGGATCAGGCTCCAGCGCGAAAAACCTTCCTGGCTGAGAAAAGCGTCCTGCACAACGCCCAGACAGAATGCGAAGAAGCCGATTAGCACGGCGATCGCGCCGGCCTGGCGCGTCCAGAAAGATTCCAGGTTTTTTCCGTCGTTGGGCACTGAATTCACTTGCCGTATTGTAGAACGAATCACATGAGGTGAATGACTTAGTTTTTACTTAGGCGCGTGATTTCCTGACACGTCGCTTTCACTCTTAAGACTTGGTCGAAAAATTGCTCCGTTTTGCCTTCATCCCGTCCACCTCGCGCTACCTGCAACTTACTCAACCGTAACGGACTTAGCCAGATTCCGCGGCTGGTCAACATCGCATCCGCGCCGCACCGCAATGTGGTACGCCAGCAGCTGCAAAGGCACCACTTCCAGGATCGGCAATAGTAGCTCCGGCGCCTCCGGAACGTACAAAACGTGGTCCACCGATTCCTTGATTTCCTCATCGCCTTCGGTGGCAATGGCAATCACCTGTCCTTCGCGCGCTTTCACTTCTTTCACGTTGGACATGGTCTTTTCATAACGCAGCACGGAGTTCGCGTCGTTCGGATCGCGCGTGGCCACAATCACCACCGGCAGGTTTTCATCGATCAGCGCGTTCGGGCCGTGCTTCATCTCGCCCGCGGGATAACCTTCCGCGTGGATGTAGGAAATTTCTTTCAACTTGAGCGCGCCTTCCAGCGCAATGGGATAGTGAATGCCGCGTCCCAGAAACAGGAAGTCTTGCGATTTTGAATAACACCGCGCCAGTTCTTCCACTTCTTCGTCACGGCCCAGTAGCGTTTCCAGTTTGCTGGGGATGCGCAACAGCTCGTCGATGAGCTTTTTGCCTTGCTCCGGCGTGGTCACTCCGCGGACTTCTCCCAAATGCAGCGCCAGCAGAAACAGCGCGGTCAGCTGCGCCGTAAAGGCTTTGGTGGACGCAACGCCAATCTCCGGTCCGGCATGCGTATACACCGTGCCGGAAGATTCGCGGGCAATCATCGATCCCACCACGTTGCAGATGGCCAGCGTCTTTGAGCCTTTGGCTTTGGCTTCGCGCTGCGCGGCAATCGTGTCCGCCGTTTCGCCGGACTGCGTAATCAGCAGCGTGATTTCTTTGTTCGAGGTAATCGGATCGCGATAGCGCCATTCGCTGGCGTAATCCACGTCCACCGGGACGCGCGCCAGCCGCTCAATCATGTACTTGCCAGCCAGGCCCGCATGCCAGCTTGTTCCACAGGCCGCAATGTTGATCTTCTGAGTGGACTTCAACTCGGCTTCGGTTATGTCCATTTCGTCCAGGAAAACCAGACCTGTATCTTGCGACACGCGACCCAGCGTGGTGTCCCGCACCGCGCGCGGCTGCTCATAAATCTCTTTGAGCATAAAGTGCTTGAAGCCGCCTTTTTCCGCCATGATCGGGTCCCAGGTCACATGCTGCACTTCACGCACCAGCGCTTTGCCGTCAAAGTCCGTGACCTGCACGCCGGATGGCGTGACCACCGCAATGTCGCCGTCTTGCAGGAAAAAGAGATCGCGCGTGTGATAAAGGATGGCCGGAATGTCGGACGCGACAAAGTATTCGTTATCGCCCAGTCCGATCACCGCCGGCGGTCCATTGCGGGCGGCAACAATTTTGTTCGGCTCTTCTTCGCAAATCACGCCCAGCGCAAACACGCCGGTAAGCTGCTTCACCGTTTTGCGCACCGCTTCTTCCAAACTCGGACGGTGCCCGTTGGCCTTGGCATAAAACGCTTTCTCAATCAGGTGCGCGATGACCTCGGTGTCGGTCTCAGTTACGAACTTGTGGCCTTCTTCGATGAGCTTTTTCTTGAGCGAGAGATAATTCTCAACGATCCCGTTGTGCACGACGACAATCTTGCCGGTGCAGTCGCGATGCGGATGGGCATTTTCTTCCGTCGGACGTCCGTGCGTGGCCCAGCGCGTATGGCCAATGCCGTAAGTCCCGTCCAGCGGCTTCAGGCGAATCACTTCTTCCAGGTTGCGCAGCTTGCCTTCCGCACGACGGACTTCCAGATGCCCGTTGCCGGATGCAGCGGCGCCAGCCGCGTCATGACTGCCCGCCACTGCAATCCCCGCCGAATCATACCCGCGATATTCCAGCTTGCGCAGCCCCTCGATAATCACCGGGACCACCCGCTTCTTGCCCACGTATCCTACGATTCCACACATAAGTTGTTCGCCTGTCACATTGGATGCTCGGCACCCGCTGCGGATTCCGCCTGCATTCGCAAACCGTTAACCACAAAGGACACGAAGGAACAAGAAGGCTGATCACCCTACTTCCAATTCCCGATTCCTGATCAGCGTTCATCTGCGTCAACAGCGGCAAAAGGTTTCTTTGTCCTGCGATTCATTCTTCGATCCGGTACGTAAACTCTTCAATCACCGGATTGGTCAGCACTTCTTTGGCAATGCGCTCCACTTCTGCCTTGGCGGCGGCTTTGTCGCCGCTGCTCAGGGCAATCTCAAACATCTTGCCCTGGCGGACGTCCGCCACTCCCTGATATCCCATCTTCTTGAGCGCGCCGTGAATGGTCTTGCCCTGAGGATCCAGGACGGTGGTCTTCGGCATGACTGTAACGTAGGCCTTCATGTTCCTTTGATTATAAATCTCGCCGGCTCGTCTCCCTCAAACCTTACCGCTGATGACACTGATGACGCCGATTTCCGCTGATCCGACAATTGCCGATTGGGCAATGTTCAGCCCCTCCGACTTTGTTCTCTCACGAGACCCAGGCCCAACCGACCTTTTAACCGATCCGCGTTCATCGGCGCTGATCTGCGGCAAGTAGGTTTTGCCTTTCCGATCCCGGCGATCACGTTGCGATGTCGGCGATTGGCCCGCTCCGCGGGCCACCCCTCCCCGTCCATCCCAAGATCTAAAGCACTTACGCGATTCATCCCAACCGGAATTGTGGAGCGCAGGCGCCCCCGCCTGCGGCTTTTCACTTCGTCGCCACGGCAGTGAATATTCACCTAAACAACTGTAAATAAACAACTTAGAATACCACAAATACTATCGAAAATCAAGCGAAAAATAACCGCTTGCCGCGCCCAAAGATCCCCAACACAACATCTTGGGTTACCCTACCTTAGATCAACCCAACATCTTGGGGTTTTGCACTGTTTAGATCTGTCAGTTATTTTCTCGGCAAGTTCGGCACCGGTACCAGCCACTGTGGCGAAACACAACTTGGATGTAAGTGTTGCGTTGAGAGAAAGCATGAACTATTGGCTCGATTTGTTCACTGGTACAACCTGGAAAGAGTTTAGAGACGATGGGGCCAAGGTATCAGGGTTCAGCGCAAAACGACGCAGTGCCGCTGAGCGCATGAAAAAGTGGCGATATCTTGCCCAATCTCGCGCCCCGTGGACCCCAAAAAACTAGCACGCAAGCCTTTCTGCAAGGTGGAGCCTACTCGGGGTACAAAAAAGTCGCCGACTCAAACGCCGGAGGCCCTGCCACCGCTGCTTGCCGTCACGAATGTTAATCTCTTCAGAGGGAGTCCTTGCCATGCGCCGATTTGCTTTCCTGCTCTTGACCGCTTGTGTGTTGCCGGCTTTGGCCTGCGCCCAGACCGTGGACGAGATCATCGCCAGGAACATGGCCGCCAAAGGCGGTCTGGCCAGCCTGAAAGCGGTCCAGACTTTCCGAATGACCGGTGACGTTGCCATCGGCCCCATGCAGGCCAGCTTTGTGGAAGTGCACAAACGCCCGGGGAAGATGCGCCGCGACATAACCATCCAGGGGATGACGCTGGTGCAAGCCTGCAACGGCGAAAGTGGCTGGCAGATCGTTCCCTTTACCGGTAAGAAAGATCCCGAGCCCATGGCGCCTGACGATTTGAAGCAGCTCCAGCAAGACGCGGACATGGATGGTCCCCTGCTGGAGTACAAGCAGAAAGGGTACAAGGTTGAATTGGCGGGCAAGGAAAGAGTTGCCGGAACAGATGCCTATCATCTGAAGATAACTTTGAAAGGCGGCGACATGCTTGACCTCTATCTGGATGCCGTCAGCTATCTTGAAACCAAAATCGTGAGTAAGACCACGTTGGGCGACTACCGGAAGGTGAATGGGTTGATGTTCCCTTTCTCGATTGAAACCCATACGGGAGACGGCCAGTCACCGACGTCAAAGATTTCGATCAGCAAGGTTGAGGTGAACTTTCCCGTGAACGATTCGGTCTTTGCCATGCCGCCCCCGGCTCCCGCTGGCTCGCCGAAGTAAAAGTAAAGGAGCCTTGGCCGCGAATGCGCGCCAATTCAATTCGAACCGAAATTGACTTGTTTCTTGATTCGCGCCTCTTCGCGTTGATTCGCGGCTAGGCGTTCTTCCAATAAAAAAGCCCCTGCTTTTCGCAGGGGCTGTGTGGTAGTTAGGGTTGCAAAACTCGTTTACACGCCCGGCCAACTCCCGTCGCGCTCCCGGCAAGGCCGGCTGCGAACTACGCGCGACCTACACCAAAGTATTCAAATCCCAGGGCCTTCATACGCGTGCCATCCAGAAGGTTCTTGGTATCCACCACGATCGGCCGGCGGATGATCCTCTTAATACGGTCAAAATCCAGCGTGCGGAATTCCGGCCATCCGGTGCCCAGCACCAGCGCGTCCGCGCCTTCGGCCACCGAGTACGCGGAGTCGCAATAGCGCAGGTTGTTGCCGCTAAGTTCCTGCTGTGCGTCCGGCATCGCGATGGGATCGTAAGCCTTCACGTGCGCGCCGCCTTCCATTAGAGCGCGCGCCAGGTGGATCGATCCGGAACTGGCCACCGAATTGGTGTTCGGCTTGAACGCCAGACCCAGCAGACCAACTTGTTTGCCGGATACGTTTTGCAGCGCGCCGTTGATCTTGTCCATGATGCGTCCGCAGAACGCCTGGTTCACTTCACGCGCCGCGCTCAGGATCTTGAGCGACACGCCAGACACGGCGGCCAGATTGGCCAGCGAGTCCATGTCGGATTCCGTAAAGCTGCCGCCCAGCGATCCCGGCTGCATGCAGCGCGGAGCAATGCGTTTGTCGAGCCCCAGCGCCAGCGAAAGATCAACCGCGTCGGCGTTGATGCGTTCGCACAAACTGGAGAGCTCGTTGATGAACGAAACTTTTGTCGCCAGAAACGCCGTTGATGCTTCGCGCACCAACTCAGCGGTTTCATAAGTGGTCACAATCACCGGCACACCGCGCATCACCAGCGGACGATACAGCGCCTTCAGCGCCGTGACTGCGGCGTTGGAACTGGTGCCCAGTACGATGCGGTCCGGCCAGTTGAAGTCTTCCACCGCGCAACCTTCTGAGAGAAACACCGGATGCGACACCACCACCATCTGCCGGCCTGTGCCCGCCAGGCGTGCTTCAATCCGCCGCGCCGTTCCAACCGGCACCGGCGTTACCAGCACCAGAATCTGTCCGTGGTCACAATAGTTCGCGATCTCCATGGAGATCGTTTCAATATCTTTGCCCGAGTCTTCCGCCAGATAGATAATTTCCGCGCGCTGCACCATCGACTGCAAATGAGTCGAGTACATGAGCCGTCCTGAGCGCACTCCACGCCGGACGATGTCACTCAAATTCTTTTCATGGAACGGCAAGATGCCGCTGGCGAGCAAAGTCGTATTGACTGAGTCGCTGCCATACGCCGTTACCGGCACACCGAAATCCGCGAGGCAAGCGGCTACCACCGTGCCTAAATATCCGCACCCATAAACACCAATCTGCATAAAAAAGGCTCCTGGAGGAAGCGTAGTCCGCGGCGACGAGCTCGAGGGAGTGAGGGATTCGCCGGCAGCTACTCTTTCATTTACTGTCTGATTTACTTAGGGCTAGGGCATTAGAAGCCTTTGTTTAGTACATCCGCAATATGGAATTAGGGCATGTACTTGTGGGTACCGCGATCATCATCGCGAAACTGTGGCGAAAACCGCGTTCGGCGCGCACTTCCGCCATGTGACGTCACGCGAGACTCTCCAAGGTCGATAGACTTTCGCTTCACAGCCACGATCGCTTGCGCTACTGGGTTGCACCGTAAACGATGCAGTGCAAAGAAATGCGGATTGGCCATTCGACCGTAAGCGGTCGGGACAAATTCCCGCTCCGCCAACTTGCTCGACGTCTGCTTTTCGCCATAGCATTGCGTCGCCGCAAGATTTCAGTCGCGGAGTTTATATCCTTCCTTTTGTATAAGGAGTTTTCGTGTCCAACCCGATTGAAGTTGTCCTGAAGTTCGAGCAGGCTATCAACTCGCGCAACGCGGAAGCAGTCTGCGCCATGCTCCCGCCCGATTCCGTCTTCATTGACTCGCTCGGTAACCGCATCTCGGACGCATCCAAGATGCGTCCCGCGTGGGAAGGCTACTTTAAGATGGTGCCCGACTACTCCATCTCGCACTCGGAGATCTTTGCGAACGCAGACACCGTAGCCCTCTTCGGCTCCGCCCAGGGGACGTTCTCAAAAAACGGAAAGATCAATAAGGAAAATTTTTGGACCATGCCTGCAGCCTGGCGCGCCGTAATTAAGGACGGCAGAATCGCCTTGTGGCAGATCTTCGCAGACAACGAACCCATCCGCGCGATCATGCGGAAGAATGCATGAAGTTACTCTTCCACGTCCACTAACTGGCAAATGAATCCCCAGCCGCCGCCCAGTTCGCTCAAGCCCAGCACCAGTTCGTTGTTGCCTTTCTTGAGTGGAAGATAGACCGCGTCATTTTCCGGATTCATGATGCCCAGGAAACCAGGATCACGAAAGCCCTGCGCGCTGCGTCCGCGATAGAGAATTTTGCCGTTCAGAAAAACGCTCACATCGTCGCTGTACCCGATGAAGAGTTTCTTTACCTGCTCGCGGTCAGACGTAATGTTCGTCTTGGCGTAAAGAGCTTTCGTCCCCGGCTGCGGATCAAGGCGTTTTGAAAAGTCACCCTGAAACGTAACTCTCGGATGCGGCGCCTGACGGTAGCGATAGAGCACCACAAAGCCCGGAGGCTCCGCTTCCACATCCTGCCATTGAATTCCCGCGCTCTCAGCCGCCGCCAGAGGACGCTCCAGATTTCGCGCCAGCGCATCGTAGGCCGGTGAAATGCTCCACTTGGTCAGTGTGTTCGCCGGCATCGTAGGCAGGTGCCGTTGCCACGGCGCGTCCGGCGTTTGTCGCACTTCAAAATTCGAAAAATATGTCGCACCCGTCAGGACGTACAGCGCCACCTGTCCCTTCTGCACGCCGCTCTTCAGGTCGTCCATCACCAGCGCCGGCTTGTCCATGTCTTTCACATAGAGCTTGGCTTGCGCACCCGCAACTTCCAGCCGCAAGTGGAACCATGCGTCCTTGGGGATGTCTACGGCTCCGGTGAAACCCGGCCCGTTAAAGATCTGCCAGTTCAGGCCGGTGTTCAGGACCGGCGTGTATTGCATCGCGTCCGGCTGGCCGGACTTGTGCTGCCGCAGATAAACGAATTCGCCGTTGGCGCCGTCGTTTTCGTCCAGACGAAACTGTATGCCGAAAAACCCGCGGCTTGCCGGCGTTGCAATGTCCATATCGAACACCGCGTCGCGCATTTCAAAATCTTCAAGATCGCCGCTCCGCCATCCAGCATCAGGCTCTTACGGCCTTGATATTCAACCGCCTTGGCTTGGCCTTGCAGCTCCCAGCGCGGAGAGTCCGCGGGGACCGCCATCGTCTGCGGCGTTTGAGCGTGAACGAACGATTCAACGGATGCAAAACAGAACAGTGCCAAAGCACTCACGGCGAGTTGCCGAAGCATGAACGAGTCTCCCTCTATGTCAACCAAAAGGTGTCAATCAGGATTCCCGTTCTGCATCTTTATTTAGGACGCTGGATCGCAGAAGCCGTGAACCGACAAGAATGGCTGACGCTGGGAGCTTAGACGTGCGGAGTCATCAACGGTAATCGCCGGAGTATGTTCACGGAAATCCGACCGGCGAATTCGATCGCAGGAAAAAAATCGAATGCGGAAGGAAAGCCTGAAAAATTAGGCTCCAAACTGGCGCAGATGATGGTCCAGATGCTTGTACATCAAAGTGGCCCACTCATCCGGCGTCATCGGTCCAAAAAAGGTGTGCGGATGCTTGGTGCAGCCCGCGGGACCGCCGTCGGAGAACCGGTCAATCAATCCCAATAATTTCTTTCGCTCAACATCCAGGTTGCGATCATCCTGTATCACCAGGCTTTTGGCGGTCGGCGCGTTCTTCCGTATCGGATCGTCATTCCCGACTACTTTCGGTTTGATGAGGCCGCCAATGATCCGTCCCAGGAAAACTCGCGGAGGAAGGCTTTCTCCCAACGCCAGCTCCATGGCGCCAGAGCAGTGCGCCACCATCTGCGGAGCCGTCATCTTGCCCCATTGCCGCTCGCTGTCCGGCCGGAGTTGTCCCAGCCGTGTCTTCACTTCTTCCACACGCGCCGTTTCAAAAAGGTTTTTCATAGATAAGCTTTAGCCTGCCAATTCTTGAATATTAACTCTTCAGCGGTTTGGCGCGCAGCGCCACTGAATGGGTGTCCCTATGCCAATGCTGCAACGGCCTAACATTTATCTCGTTGCGTTGCCGCGCCGCGATGCCTTCCGCCGCGGCCTTGGCCGCTGCCAACGTGGTGATCGTGGGGATGCGCGCCGAGACCGCCGCGCGCCGGATCGCTTTCTCGTCAAACCACGGATCTTGTCCGTGCGGCGTGTTTACGATCAGTTGCACACGTCCGCCTTTAATCCAGTCCACCACGTTTGGACGGCCTTCCTTCACTTTGTACACGCGTTCCACCGCGAGCCCGGCTTTTTCCAGACGGTCGGCCGTTCCGTGCGTGGCCAGAAGGTTGAAGCCCAGATCAATGAAGCGCCGCGCCAGTTCAATTGATTTGTCTTTATCGCGGTCGGTCACGCTCAGGAATACCGTGCCGCTCGTCGGCAACGCGAGTCCGGCGGAAAGTTGCGCTTTGGCAAACGCTTCGCCAAACGTCTCGGCCGATCCCATCACTTCGCCCGTGGATTTCATCTCCGGGCCCAGCACCGTGTCCACACCGGGGAATTTTCCCCAGGGAAATACCGGAGACTTCACAAAGTATCCCGCGCCGGTCTTCAGGTCGAGTCCACTCGCGGCGTGTTCCGGAAGAAATTCATGCAGCTTGCGTCCGGTCATCAGGCGCGCGGCGATTTTCGCCAGCGGCACGCCTGTGGCCTTCGACACGTATGGCACCGTGCGCGAAGCACGCGGGTTCACTTCAATCACAAAAACTTTTTCATTCTGGATCGCGAACTGAATGTTCATCAGCCCGATCACCTTCAACGCCCACGCCAATTTGTAGGTGTAATCACGAATCGTGTACAGCACGCGCTCCGGCAGATCCACCGACGGCAGTACGCACGACGAATCGCCGGAGTGTATGCCCGCCTCTTCAATGTGCTGCATGATGCCGGCAATCACCACATCTTCGCCGTCAGAGAGCGCGTCCACGTCCACTTCAATCGCGTCTTCCAGAAAGTGGTCCACCAGCACCGGACGCTCCTGCGAATACTCCACCGCTTCCTTCATATAGTGGATCACCGTCTCGTCGTCGTAAGCCAGCACCATCGCACGTCCGCCCAGCACGTACGAGGGGCGCACCAGTACCGGATACTGCACTTTGCGTGCGCCCGCCACCGCTTCTTCCACGCTGGTGGCAATCGCTCCCGGTGGCTGCGCGATGTTCAACTCTTCCAGAAGTTTTCCGAACCGCTTGCGGTCTTCCGCCAGATCAATCGACTCCGGTGACGTCCCGATGATCGTCACTCCCGCGGCCTTGAGCGGCAACGCCAGATTCAGCGGCGTCTGTCCGCCAAATTGGACGATCACTCCGATGGGCGCTCCGCCCACGGCTTCATGTTCACAAACCGCCAGTACGTCTTCAAACGTGAGCGGCTCAAAGTACAGGCGATCGCTGGTGTCGTAGTCAGTGGAAACCGTCTCCGGATTGCAGTTCACCATGATGGTTTCGTAACCGTCATCTCTCAAGGCAAAAGACGCATGGCAGCAGCAGTAGTCAAATTCAATGCCTTGCCCGATGCGGTTCGGCCCGCTGCCCAGAATAATGATCTTTTTGTTGGGCGTGGGCGTAGCTTCGTCTTCTTCTTCGTATGTCGAATAGAAGTACGGTGTGTGGCTTTCAAATTCCGCCGCGCACGTATCCACCAGCTTGTACACCGGACGCAGCTTCATGTCCTCGCGCATCCGCCGCACCGTGGCCGCGTTGGTCTTGAGAGTTATCGCCAGCCGCTCGTCAGAAGCGCCCATGCGCTTGGCCTCGCGCAAAACCTCGCGCGGCAGCGTGTCAATCGTATGCTTGGCCACCTCAACGTCCATCGCGTTGATCTCTTTCATCTGGTGCAGGAACCACGGGTCAATGCCGGTGAGCTTGTGCAGCTCCTTGATGCTCATGCCCTGCCGCAGCGCGTAGCGCAGATACGTGAGCCGCTCCGGATGCGCCGTGACCAGCCGTTGTGTAAGAATCCGCGGCTCAATCTTTTCCGTGCCGGGTTTCTTGCCGGTCTCCAGCGAGCGAATGCCTTTCATCAGCGCTTCTTTGAACGTCCGCCCCATGGCCATGGCCTCACCCACGGACTTCATCTGCGGCCCCAGCGATTCTTCCGCGCCGGGGAATTTTTCAAACTGCCATTTCGGGATCTTCACCACCACGTAGTCGATCGTCGGTTCAAAGCACGCCGGAGTTTTCAACGTGATGTCGTTGGGGATTTCGTCCAGCGTGTAACCGACGGCCAATTTCGCGGCAATTTTTGCGATGGGGAACCCCGTGGCCTTGGACGCCAGCGCCGATGATCGCGACACGCGCGGGTTCATCTCAATCACCACCATGCGTCCCGTCGTCGGACTTACGCCGAACTGTATGTTTGACCCGCCGGTCTCCACGCCAATCTCGCGGATGACTTTAATCGCCGCGTCGCGCATCAGCTGGTATTCGCGGTCGCTTAGAGTTTGCGCTGGAGCCACCGTGATGGAGTCTCCGGTGTGCACGCCCATGGGGTCAAAGTTTTCAATCGAGCAGATCACGATCACGTTGTCCGCCAGATCGCGCATCAACTCCAGCTCGTATTCCTTCCAGCCGAGCACCGATTCTTCAATCAGCACTTCCTTGACCGGAGAAAGATCGAGTCCGCGGGCGACGATCTCCAACAGCTCTTCGCGGTTGTAAGCAATGCCGCCGCCCGAACCGCCCAACGTGAATGACGGACGGACAATCGCCGGGAACCCCACTTTCGAAGAAAAATCCAGCGCGTCACGCAGGTTGTTCACCAGTGCGGACTTCGGCACGTCCAGCCCGATGCGCGCCATGGCGTCTTTAAACAGCAGCCGGTCTTCAGCCATCTTGATAGCCCGTAGCTGCGCGCCAATCAATTCCACGCTGTATTTATCCAGCACGCCGGCGTCAGCCAGTTCCACCGCAAGGTTCAACGCCGTCTGTCCGCCCACGGTGGGCAGCAGGGCAAATTTTCCCGGCGCATCCGCGTGGCGCAACATCTCCGCTTCCTGCCGGATGATCTCTTCCAGATAGGTCCGGGTCAGCGGCTCAATGTATGTGCGGTCGGCCATTTCCGGATCGGTCATGATGGTGGCCGGGTTGGAGTTGGCCAGCACCACTTCATAGCCTTCGGCCTTCAGGGCCTTGCAGGCTTGCGTGCCGGAGTAATCGAATTCCGCCGACTGGCCAATCACAATCGGCCCGGAGCCGATGATCAGGATTTTCGCGATGTCATTTCTGCGTGGCACTGGTCTTGGTGTCCTTGACTGGATTTTCTTGCGTGATCATTTCCGTTTCCCAGCCGCACTGCTTGCGCTGGAAAAACGACAGTGTTTGTTTCGTTGCCCGTGGTTCAGCCGCCACTTCTACTCGAATCTTTGCCGTCTCGCCGCCAACCGCGATCGCCAGCATCAAGCTGTTGCCCGTGCCTTCCGCCAGGGAGTACAGCGCCCCGGCATCGAGCATTCCGTGCGCGTCAGCGACAAGCGCAAGCGCCGTGCCTTCTTTTTGCGAGAACCGCGTGACCTTCACTGCGGCTTTGCTCAACGGCTCGCCGCCGTGCTGTAACAAAATCTGCCGCGCTGAAACCATCACGGGCCGGGTGGCATGCAGCGAATCACAAGCGGTCGCTGGATGCTCCGCGCACGGATGCGACATAAGTATGTCGCCGTGGTAGGACTTCATCCGCGTGGCGTACCTGACCAGCATGCCTTGCGTGCCAGGCTTCTTGTCTTCCTTCTTGGCTTCTTTATTATCGATGCCCGCCGGTGCACTCGGACTTTCACCACTCCGATTTTTCGCAGGCGCCGCTCCGCACGACTTGCTCTCCTCCGGACCCGTCACCGTGATGCACGCCGAAATCAGGTCGAACGATTCCGTCTGTGACGTCACCACCGCGAAATACTGTCCCGGGGGAACCTTCCACAGCGTAAACCCGCCCGCCGAATCCGTAGTCAGCTTGAAAATCTGTCCCGCCGGATCGCGCTTCAGGCTCGCGCATTTTCCGGGCGCGGCATTTTCCAACGGCTCCAACAACGGCAGCAGTTGCACCTGAATCCTTGCCGCTCGCGCCGGCGCTTCGGTATCCACGCTGTACAGCGAACCGGGCAGATTTACCTTGGCCGCAGGTTGCGCATGAATCATCTTTGCTGAAAAAATCACCACAAATACCACGACGCACATCCCGGGGATCGCGGAAATAACTTGGGCCTTTCTCCGCGTCTCCGCGCCTCCGCGGTGAACTCTACCCTTGCCTCCGTGGTGAATTCTCACTGCCCTTTCCACTCCGCCATCATCTTCATAAAGTCCTTGAACAGATAATGAGAGTCGTGCGGACCTGGCGCGGCTTCCGGGTGATATTGCACGCTGAAAAGCGGCAGCGTCCGGTGACGCAGGCCTTCCAGCGTGTTGTCGTTCAGATCGACGTGCGTCTTCACTACCTCGGACTCTTTCAGCGAATCCGGATCGACAGCAAAGTTGTGGTTGTGGGCCGTGATCTCGATCTTGCCTGTCTCCAGTTGCTTTACTGGATGGTTCCCGCCGTGGTGCCCGAACTTGAGTTTGTAAGTCCGTCCGTGCAGCGCGAGGCCAACCAGCTGATGTCCCAGGCAGATGCCGAACACCGGCACTTTGCCCATCAGGCGGCGAATGCTTTCATACGCGTAGTTGCACGGCTCGGGATCGCCCGGTCCGTTTGAGAGAAACACGCCGTCCGGCTGCAATGACATCACGTCTTCCGCACTGGTCATCGCCGGGACCACCGTCACTCGGCAGCCTTCGTCCACCAGCATGCGTAGGATGTTTTGCTTGATGCCGTAGTCGTAAGCGACAACGTGCCGTCGCGACGCCGCTGCATCGTCCTTAATAGAGCCCTTCGCGGCGTCGGCCTTGCCGCTCTTGTCCACGGCGATAGGCCGCAGGGATCCAGCGCCCACATCCGTGACCACCGGTTGTGAACCCGTGGACCACGTATAGCGTTGCTTGGTGCTTACGACTTTGGCCAGGTCAGTGCCATCCATCTTGCGTAGCGAGCGCGCTTTGGCCACAAGCTTTTCAGGGTCAGTTTCAATGGACGAAACCACCCCGCGCATCACTCCATGTGTGCGCAGGTGGCGGACCAGGGCTCGGCTGTCAATATCGGCGATCACCGGGATCTTGAACTTCTCCAGATACTCGTCCGTTACCTGCTGCGACCGCCAGTTGGAACTCACCGCCGAAAACTCGCGCACCACCAGCCCCTCTATAAAAGGATGCGTGGCTTCATTGTCTTCGGGATTCGTGCCGTAATTGCCGATCTCAGGATTGGTTAGAACGACGATCTGCCCGGCGTAGGAAGGATCGGTGAAGATTTCCTGGTAGCCGGTGAGAGAGGTGTTAAAAACAACTTCCCCGTAACATTCGCCTTTGGCGCCGTGGCCCCTACCGCTGAAGATTCGTCCATCTTCCAGCGCAAGT
>Ga0209069_10000129_pt1 | contig 28690 bp, 22 predicted proteins | sample Str013_2_FD_187202 | JGI IMG/M metagenome (GOLD analysis project Ga0209069, IMG submission 187202) | Freshwater sediment microbial communities in response to fracking from Pennsylvania, USA - Straight Creek_MetaG_SC_2013 (SPAdes) (version 2) | ecosystem: Environmental > Aquatic > Freshwater >...
CTCGGCACCGCTCAACAAGACGTCGATCTCGCCGATCTCGAAGCCGGTGATCGTAATGTCGAAATCGAGGTCGAGGCTGGATAGGTGCTGCAATTCGATCTTGAGGATCTCGGGGTCCCAGCCAGCCGCCTCGGCGAGCTTGTTGTCGGCCAGGATGTAGGCGCGCTTCTGTGCATCATCGAGGTGCTCGAGGCGGAGGCACGGCACGGTTCCGAGGCCGAGCGTCTTGGCCGCCTCGACGCGGCCATGGCCGGCGATGATGCCGCCGTCCATGTCGATCAACACCGGGTTGTTGAAGCCGAAAGCCTTGATGCTCGCCGCGATCTGCGCGATCTGCTTGGGGCTGTGCGTGCGGGCGTTTCGGCGGTACGGTTTGAGCCTGCCGACCGGTAGATGCTCGATACTCAGGTCTTTCACGGCGACACCTCAGGTTTTGAGGTATCGTGGCGCGCCATGCACAACGCATGGAGCTGACCGCCGAGACCTCGAGTTGCAGACGTGTTTCTGAGGTTATCGGCGGCCGCTCCCCGTTCGCAGATCGCGAGAGGGGGTTGGCCTCGATGCAAAAATAGCATATGTGATCGAGGCTCGGTACCCCCTCCCCCTCGGCTCAGGGCGAAACTCAGGGGGAAGGCATAGAGGCGGAATTGACGCCGCTCGACGGCTCCCTGAAATGTCGCGCAAACCCGCCTGTTGGCCGCGTAAAGATCCCTGATATGGCGTTTCAAATTCCCTGTTATGAAACAGGGCCAAAATCGCGCAACCTACGGAATTATCGAGGGTTTTCCGGGTTTTGACCCGGATAAAATGACCCAAAAACGTGAAAATTCCCTGTAAATCGGTGCCACGCCGCAGAGACGGGTTCGCGCAGGACTGCGTCCACCGCCAGCGTCTAACCAATTGATATTGAACAATAAAACGACGCTAGCATAACTCAAAAGAGCCCGTGCACCGATTCAATGCTGTCGGCGCAGGCCGATCATCCGAGCAAGCCAACGGAAGATTGACGGCAGCAATTGCCAGAACAGAAGAAAGAATGCGGGAAACGGATCGGTCCAGGACCAGATGAAATGGAAATCGCCGAGGAAGTATGTCAGCGCCATATCCCGCAACCACCCCAGTGACTCTCTGAGACTGAGGTGCTGCGTGCTGATCGCTCTGGCCCATCCTGTAACATCGCGCCACATCGAAAACCCGCGTTTCCCGACAGGATAGCTGTTTGAATTGCCCGGAGCCTCGGACAATACGCCGCGTCGATGCTCGGCGTACCGCACCGCCATGAGGGGGAAATCGTAACCGCAATAAAAAGGCAGTGCACACGTCGCGTCCAGACGCGGGTTTATCTCAAGAAAACTTACCGCCCCGGTTTGGTCGTCAACCAGAAACTGCGCGCAACCGACGCCCGAGTACGTCAGCTTCTCCGTCAACAACGCGCAATAATTCCTCAGCCTGACGGTGGGCGCGCATGAAATGCTGTCGACGCCTACGCCGGTGCCGTTCCGTTCGCTGGTGCGCAGCACGCGTTGCTCGAAATAGGCAAGGTGCCGGCCCCGGTCGGCGAGGAAGTGGCAGTTATGACGGAACCCTGGCGCAAATTTCTGCAAAATCAGGAATTCGCTTCCTGCCGGCCAGCTGGGTATCTTTTGCTCGAGCTCCGCCGCCGTTGTTACGATCAAAGCCTTGTTTCCGAAAAGCGTCCGCCGCGAATCATTCAATTTCGCGACACAAGGATAACCAATGCGGTCAGCCGTTGGCGCCAGTTCGGAATATTCTGAAACCTTGGCATATTCCGCACGAGGGATTCCGATTTGCGAGGCAATTTCAAGCACGCGGAGTTTATCGAAACATGTGCGCAGGACTTCGAGATCTGCCATCACCAGTCCAACGGACGATGGTATGGCGTCCTTGTGGCGCATCAGGCAGCGGATTTGAGCGCCACCCACGGGCAAAACCGAGGAAATGGCTGCGCGCTGGGCCAGAAATGCGGCCAGCGCGGCAATGAATTCCCCCTCCGACTCGATGATCGGAGGGTGCCGCCAAACCTGCGAAACATGCCGCGAGCATTGAGTGAAGTCTTTTTCTTCTTCGCTGCCGAGGACTACGTGATAACCCGCTTTGCTCAACGACCGTATGACCGTAATCGTCTGCAGTAAATTGCCGAGAACCAAGACTTTGGAGGGCGGCTTTGTCATGTCGGATTGCTAGAGCTCATTTCCAAAAGGTTGATCAAAGCCGGGCATACGGCCTAAAGGTCCCGCTTCCTGCTCGACGAGCTCCACAATGGCCAGATCGCGGCCGATGAGCCAGGCAATTCGCCGGCCACCGAAGGCGATGGCGGCCACGGGACTGTGAATCAGGCGCATCCCGCATTGGGTCATGGCCTCGATGGTCGCGACGATGTCGGGCGTCGCGTAGCATAGGTGGTTGAGCCCGCCCCCCCTCTCTAATGCCGCACTGAGCTTGCTTGCGGGACCATCGGGCGAAACGAGTTCGACGTACGTCGAACTGTTCGGCATTCGCAGGAAAAGCACATGAGCAGTTTGCTCCGGATCGTGGATGACGGGACCGCAGATCTCGTAGCCGAAGCGGTTTACGTAGTCGTCCCGCGCCTTCTCGATGTCGGCCACGACAATCCCGATGTGGTGCAGCGAAAGCGGGGGCGGGCCTTCTGCGGGTTCGCGCATGGCGGTTCAGCCCTTGGTCTTGGACGCGATGTACGATTCGATCTCGGCGAACGTCCTCAGCTGATCCAGGTCATCCTGAGGGATCTGGAGCTGGAACTCTTCTTCGATGACTGTCAGGAGCAGGAAATTTTTCAGAGAGTCCCAGGTCTTGACGTTCTCCACCGTTGCGCCGATCGCCGCATCGCGCGAGAGGGCGGGAAAGGCGCCTTGGAAGCACCCGACGAGGCGGTCACGGACATCATTCACGGGGTTTCTCCTCGATTCGATGGTAGGTGCGTGGCCCGCAAGCCTCGATGCGACTTCGCGTGATCCTGAGACCGGGGGCCAGTTGCTCTCCCTCTTCAAGATAGGCAGCCAAGAACTCCTGCAGGGGGCCGTTCTTGGCTGTTGGCTCGAAATCGAGCAAGACCTCGTCAGCGTCGAAGCGTTCGAGAAGGAAGGAGAGCGTCCGGTGCTCGATTCGCCTTGAGAAGGCCCGGCAACTCATGACCCAGTGGTCGAGCAAAAGGGCGAAGCCGTTGCATCGGCCCGAGACCACGCCGATCGTGCCGAGCGGCCCGAATTTGTCCCGGTAGGTGACGCCGAGAATAAATCCATTGGGGTCGGCCAGGCGGGCGAGCCAAGCGGTCTCGGTAACCCTGTGCCCGTTCAGGTTGAACTGGTTCGTCTTGTTGATCAGTTCGAATGGTCGGCGGTTCAGAGAATCCCGCTCATCCGATATCGCGATGACCGCATCGATGGTTGAAAGGAAGGCCTCGGGATCGGCCGCATCTAATTTCACCCTGACCTCGGCACCGCGCCGGAGACTTTCGAGCCTCATGGCATCTTCGGCCCCTAGCCCGAGCTTGCCGAAGCACTCTCGGAGTTGTTCGATAAGGGCATAACCTGCGACTTCATCCCCCTTGGGGAACAGCAGACCTTCCACCTCTGGATGTGCGGCCTTCACCTCGGCCAGTTCGAGCGGACTGTCGTCAACAAAGACAATTGAATCTGCCCCGACGTTCCAGGCCGTCAGGATGCGTGAGACGGCCGCCGACTTCGGCCCCCAACTCACCTCCATCGGGTAGAAGTGCTCGGCCGAAACGTGCAAGTCGGCGCGGCGGAACGCTTCCTTGACGCGCGCTGCGTCATTCTTGCTGGCAACGGCAAGCAACACACCGGCGGCGGAGAGAGAGCGGAGCATTTGCTGGTAGAGGCCGTGAATCTGGGCATGGCCGTCAAGATCCCAGGCCACCTGATCGGCCCCGACCTCCCCGACGATCCCCTTCCATAGGGTATCGTCCAGGTCTGTAATCAAGCCCTTTTTCGGTAGTGGCGGGTCGATCAAAGCGGCGAAGATAGCGGCAAGGGCCGAGGCGTGCGGTGTCTGGTAAGGGTAGCCATAAGTCAGTTCTGAACGGACGTCGAGCCTCTGACTGAACACCGAGCAGCGGTCGACCGCCTGGGGGTCGGCAATCCGAACTCGCGCTATCTTGGCAAGCCGGGCGGCGGCGGCAGCGATTTCCTCGCGCAGGCGGGTTTCGAAACAGCCGGCCTGGTTGGGCGGTAGATAAGAGATTGGGGGAAGCGGTAGTGTCGGAAAGCTCAACGCAACGATCGATGATGACGCCAAGCGGCATACCGCAGCTTCGATCCGCAGCAGACGGGAGTTGACGGTCCGGATCATGTCGCCGAAGGCCTCCGGCAGCCAGCCGCCTAATCGGCGCAAGCCGAGCCGCTCGTCGAGGTCGGTCCACTCAATCGGCACGACAATTGCCTCGTTTGCTGTGCCGCTCAAGGCCGCGAGCCGCTCGACGTTGCCAACAAGATCACCGAAACGGCCGACGCTCGTCTTGAGGATGCGCTTCGACTTGCCGGCCCGCACGTGCGCAGCCAGCAGCGTCAAAAAGTGGTCCGGCGTGAAGCCACAGGCAAGTGCCAACGACATAGGCTCGGCGCCTTCGGGTGCCGGCGCCTGCACGATCCGAATAGCTTCGAGTAATTTCATGTTTGCGAGAGGTCCAGGAGGTCACCGGGAAGTAGGCGCGGCGAGGGCGGCCGGCGCGGCTGCACAATCGGGTGCTTGCAGAGAGGCGATCTTCCTTGCGGGATATCCCGCCACGATCACGTTCGGCGGGATGTCGTTGACCACGACCGAGCCCACGGAGACGATGCTGTTGTCACCGATCGTCACCCCAGGAGTGATGATACTCCGCTGTCCGACCCAAACATTGTCTCCAATCGTAATCGGCCGAACGTCGTCGGGCGACAATGGCAGGCTTGCCAGCCGTGCGGCGGGGTCTGAGGGGTGTCCATTACTGTCGAACATAATGACTTCCGAGGCGATCAAGCAGTGGTTCCCGATCTTGATCCGCTTGCCGACGGTGAAACTGGAGCCGTGTCCAATGTTGGTGTTGCTACCGATGATCAGCTGCGGGCGGTCGCAGAAGCGGGCCGCAAAGCTGAAATCGCACTTACCTCTTATCTCCACGTTATCCCCGATGATAATGTCGCCTTTCCCCTGGATCCAGTGAATGTAGATACCCGTTCGGACGTCCTTGCCATAGGATTTGCAATAGGCCTTGAAGATTGGCCCGCAAACAAAAAGGCGGAGGAAGGTAAAATAGGCGAACCTCAGCGCCAGGAACACCCAAAGCATCGGCACGACGATGACTTTCGGAGCGGGCAACACAAAGCTGTGCCACCCACGCCGAATCCGGCGGACGAGTTTGGGGATGGGGTCGGGAGAGGTTGCCAGGTATCGGTACAAGCTCATTTGGGACGGCCCCATAGCAACGGTGATCGGCGCACAGCGCAGACCAGCCAATATTTTTCGACACCCATCCAAAATGTTCCTGAAACATACTCGTCACTTGTGATTTCTCGTGACTGAGATAAATCTAGCATCCCCATGCAAATCCTTCCATTAATAAGATCATGGCTTGATTGACTTCAGTGCGCGCAACGGCATTGTAGCCATGGATACCCTCCAGCTTCGAGGATGTGCAAGGGACATCGGAGGCGGACCAACCGGGCCGGCTTTGCCTCGACTTTCAGTTGGTCGGCGCATTTGCCAAAGGGCGAATGCAATGCGCCGGCAGCCGCGTGCCCAATTCTTCCACCTTCAGGAAGTCTGCGAGCTTGTTCCTGAATCTCCTGAATCTTGGAAGTGTACATGATGTTTTCCTCATATTCTATCACGTGCCAAATCCCGGGCAATCCGCGAAACTCTCGGAGCCAGTTCACATTATGCCGGTGGCACTTCCAAGCAAGAGGCCGGGTCCGATGAGGTGGGGAACGATGGTTGTGTGCGCATTCCGGGGGAGGTGACCGCTGATTCCGGCGCATGACCCGGCATCACCCGAACGCAACTTCCCAATAATGCGTCCGGCTGAATTGCGAAATAGGTGAGAAAAACCGTCGAATATGCAAGCTTCAGGCACGCCCGCTGCATAATCCGAGGTGAGCTGACACTGCATGCCGATTAGCTGCATGTTGAAACCTCGATTGCTCTAGAGTGGCTGCGCTGTTGAGCGAAAGGTTGGCAATGCAGATTTGCCTGCTCATCGATCCTTCCCGAATCTTCCGCTGGCACCGATGGCTGGCGGCCGAGCTTGCCTTGGGTGCCCGCCATGGTGTCACGATCTACCGCACAGACGTCTCGCTCCCCTGGCCGGCAGGGGTCGGACTTGCCTTCCGGCTCGACCGGCTGCTGCAGCGGCTCTCCGGCCCGCACGCGCTCGATCGCCTGTCGGACGCCGATCTTCAAGTGCGCGAGCCATCCGATCGCCATGGGGATGCGTTCGACATTCTGATTGACTGCGCCGGCGGAGTGGCGTGGCGGCCGCAGGCGGAGCGGGTGCTGACGCCACTGTTCAATGGGATGCCGAGCGAGCTCGGCGCGCTGTCCACCCTGCTCGATTCCCGCGACGTCGAGATCGGCGTCCACTTGAGCGGGGGGGCGGATGGGCGGGGGACGATCGCGATTGCACGACCTGCCATCGAGCACCGGACGCACTTGACCGAGGCCCTCGATAACGTGCTGTCCCGCGCGGTCGAGCTCATCGTGGAGCTTGTCGATCGGCCAGGCTCCGCGATCGGGCTTACCGCAACGGCCTCCGCCACCGGGGTGATCGCTGTTGCATGCGGCCCCGACTGGTCACGGTCGCTGACCTCCACCGCCTTTCATCACCTCTCGGCCCAGGTCGCCGGCAAGATCTCCCGCAGGCTGGCACGGACGTCGCGCTCTGGCGAGCGATGGGCACTCGCCCTGCGCCGCTGTCCGGGGCCGGGTCTCGTTGGCGCCGCATGGCCCGCGAACGCGAGCTATCACGTTTTCAAGGATGACGGCCGGCGATATTTCGCCGATCCCTTTGTGTTTGCTCATGGCGGCAAGGTCTATCTGTTCTGCGAGGAGTACCCGTTCGAGACCGAGCGGGGACTCATCTCGGTGAGCGAGGTGACTCCGGACGGCGGGATGAGCGCTCCCGTACAGGTGCTCGAGCGGCCCTATCACCTCTCCTATCCGTTCGTGTTCGAGGATGCTGGCCAGATCTGGATGATCCCCGAGGCGGCGATGAGTGGCGCTATCGAACTTTACCGTGCCGTGGAATTTCCGCACACATGGGAATTGGAGCGCCGCCTGCTTGACGGCGTGCCCGGTTGCGACGCGACGCTGTTGCACCGCGGCGGACATTATTGGATGTTCCTCACCGCGGCACGCTGGCAAAGCACGAATTGGGACAATCTGCGCCTCTACGAGGCAGCCTCCCTGCGCGGTCGTTGGACAGCGCACCCGACCGGGCTGGTGATGATCGACCCGCGGCTGTCGCGCTCGGCCGGTGCGATCGTCGAGAAGGGCGGCATGTTGCTGCGTCCCACCCAGGATTGCTCCAGCATCTATGGCGGCGGCATGGTGCTGTCGCGCATCGATCGGCTGAGCATGACCGAGTACGCCCAGACGGCGATTGCCGAGATCATGCCTGCCGGCCCGAGCGGAATCACGGGCACGCATACCTACAGCAAGTCCGGCAACATCGAGGCTGTCGACGTGTGGGGTGTGGTGGATGGCGTGGATGAGGTCAGCCTCGCGTGCCGGCCGCTATCGGCTCCGCGCGGCGCAGCGGAGGAGGGTGGCACCCCGGTGCAGGGCAACCGAGCTGCAGCCTCCGGCCAAGGGGTTTGACATGGCAGATCATGCGGTCAGCGTTGTAATTCCAACCTACAATCGGGCCAAACTGATTGGACGGGCGATCAAGTCTGTGCTCGCCAACGTATCTGCCGACGACGAGATCCTGGTCATCGACGATGGCTCGCAGGACGAAACCGCCGCGGTCGTCGCAAAGTTCGGGCCTCGCGTCCGCTTCCTGCGCGTTCCGCATGGTGGCGCCGGTCGCGCACGAAATCACGGCATCCGGGAAAGCCGCAATCCGCTCGTCGCATTTCTCGACTCCGACGATGAATGGCTTCCCAACAAGCTGCTCCTCCAGCGCGCGCTGATGCAGCGGCGTCCGGAGCTGGTCTATTGTTTCAGCGAGTTCGAGTTCAAATACGAAGAGGGCCATGTCGCCCACAATCACCTGAAGTACTGGCACAATGACCCTCGACCATGGAGCGAGATCCTGGCTCCGGGCGCTGCCTACTCATCGCTTGCCGGGCTGCCCGAGGGTATTACGGATTTCAATGTCTACATCGGCGACATGTATCTTCCCACCATGCTTCGTTCCTACGTTTTCACCTCGACCGTAATAGTTCGGAAGCAGGCCGCCGGTGTGGAATTCCGTTTTGCCGAGGACATCCCGACCTACGAGGACAGGGAATGCTTTGGAAGAATATCCCGGATGGGCCCAGCTGCATTCATGAATTGCGAGACAGCCCGCCAGCGGGGCCACGGAGGACCGAGGTTGACGGATGCCAATACGGTAGCGTGTGCAAGGGCAGAGCTAACGATCGTCCTTCGCGTGTGGGGCTCGAACGAAGCCTTTATGGTGCGGCATGCCAATCCATATCGGCAGCATGTCGACAATTGTCGCCGGGTCATCGCTCGAGGCCTGATCTTGGATGGGCAGATCGAGGGGGCGCGTCAAATGCTGGCGCAAATGTCACATCCACCTCTCACCTATCAGGTCCTGACCGCACTCGGCGTCCGGTCTGCAAACCTGGTCGTGGGCCGGTACCGGCAACTCCGACGGCTGCAGCGGTCGGTGGCCGGTCGATTGTTCAAGTGAATTACCGGGTCCCCATTTTGAGCAGTGCGTCAAGTAAGACTTAAAGGTTTGGTCCGATGAACGAAAATGCCGGAAGTGACAAGCGCTCTGACTGTGCCGATGAGGGCGGCGGGCTGCGAGTGGCCCTTGCCGACGGACGCCGCGGACTAGAGGAGGTGCGCGAACAATGGGCTGCTTTGGCTACGAGCGCCATCGAGCCCAACGTCTTCCTCGAGCCGTTTGCAGTCCTGCCCGCGCTGGACAATTTCGGAAAAGACAAGGATCTTGCCTTTGTTTGCGTGTTCCGGCCCGATCCAAATCGCCCCGCTCAAGAGCAGATGGTCGGCTTCGTGCCATTCGAGCGGAGGCGAAGCTTCCGCTGGTGGCCGGTGAGTATCCTGTGTGTCTGGAACCATTCCTATTTGTTGTTGAGTACACCATTGATCCACAAGGAGGTCACGCGAGAGGTGTGGGCTGCAATCTTCGAATGGGCCCGCAAGAGTCCCCTCGGCGCTGCCCTCATCGAGTTTCCATACTTGCGATCGGAAGGGCACGCTTACCACGTGCTTGTCGACGTGTTGAGAGACGGCGCGCTGCTGAGCAACACGGTGGACCACTATACTCGTCCTCTGCTGCTGGTGCCGGACCGAGCCACCGTGCGAAACCTGTTGGACAACCTGTCGGGTGGAGCGCGCAGAGAGGTGCGTCGTAGGCTCAGACGTTTGAGTGAGGTGGGCAAGGTCGAATTCCAAGTCCTGCAGCCCGGCGGCGACATCGAGCGCTGGGTCAATGACTTCCTGGAGATGGAGGCGCGCGGCTGGAAAAGCGGAAGCGGCGGCAACGCTATGTTGCTCCATGAAGAGGATGCCGACTACTTCCGCGGCCTCTGCAGGGGCGCACATGCAGCCGGCCGTCTGCACATGCTTGCATTGTTTCTCGATGGACGGCCGATCGCTATGAAATGCAATTTCCTTTGCAACAATGGATCCTTCAACCTCAAGATCGCCTACGATGAGGAATTCAGCAAGTATTCGCCCGGCTTTCTGCTCGAGGTCGAGAACGTCGAGAGCCTGAAGCGCTTGCAGGGAATCGAGTGGATGGACTCCTGCTCAGCGCAAAAAACGTTTTTTGACGATTTTTGGGCAGATAGACGTGGCGTCGAGCATGTTCTGATCGAGACTGGCAATCGCTGGGGCAAGCTGTGCTTGGGCATTTTCCCGCTGCTGCGATCCCTGAAGCGGATCATGGGATTGAGCAGCGTAACATCCCTGTAACTCGGCTAGTGGCCAACAGAACGCGAGTTTTGCCATTTGGTCGTGCGATCGCGGAGCGAAAGTTTTCGCACATGACTTAGCAGGCTGCCACTAAGCAGCGCGTCAAACAAGATATCGCGGGTTGGTCCGATGGACGCGAAGGCTGGCATAAATTTGCATTCCGGCCGCACCGACAAAAGCGGTGGCCTGCGGGTGGCCGTTGCCGAGGGCCGCGCCGAGCTCGAGAGGCTGCGCGAGCAATGGACTGCGCTGGCATCGAATGCGGTCGAGCCCAACATTTTCCTGGAGCCGTTTCAGGTTCTGCCCGCGCTGGATGCGTTCGGCAGCGGGAAGGAATTGAGCTTTCTTTGCGTGTTCGGGCCGGACACCGGCAACACCGATCGGGAGCGACTGGTTGGCTTTGTGGTATTCGAGCGCAGGCGCAGTTTCCGCGGCTGGCCGGTGGATATTCTCTGCGTCTGGCAGAATCCGCACTTGTTTCTGAGCACCCCTCTGATCCACAAGAATGCGCCGCGCGAGGTCTGGAAAGCGATCTTCGAATGGTGCCGATCGAGCCCGCGCGGCGCAACGCTCCTCGAGTTCCCGAGCCTGCTGGCGGAAGGCCCATCCTACGAAGCGCTTGTCGATGCTCTGTGGGAGGAGGCGCTGCTGAGTCATTCGGTCGAGCACTACACGCGGGCTCTGCTGCTCGTGTCGGACCAGGATGCGCAACGATCCCGCATGGAGCAGCTGTCTGGCAGCAGGCGCAGCCAGATGCGCCGCAAGCTCAAGCGTCTAGGTGAATTGGGACGTGTCGAGTTCAAGGTGCTGCAGGCTGATGGAGACGTCGGGCGGTGGGTGAGCGATCTCCTCGAGCTCGAGGCGCGGGGCTGGAAAGGCAAGGAGGGCACGGCCATGCTGTGCCGGAGCGAGGACGCCAGCTACTTCCGTGCCATCTGCCAGAGCGCGTTCGCCGCCGGCCGGCTGCATATGCCGGCCTTGTTCCTGAACGACCGGCCGATTGCGATGAAATGCAATTTTCTCTGCAACAACGGCGTATTCTGGCTCAAGGTCGCCTACGACGAGGAGCTCGGCAAGTTCTCGCCCGGCATGCTGCTCGAGGCCGAGAATGTCGAGGACGTCAGTCGAATGCGCGGCATCCAATGGATGGATTCCTGCACGGCGCCAAAGTCCTATTGTGATGAGCTGTGGGGCGATCGGCGCAGCATCCAGCATCTGCTGATCGAGACTGGCAAGCGCCGGGGCAAGCTCTGTCTGGGCCTGTTTGCACTCCTACGTTCCTTGAAGCGTTCGTCGGCAAAGCGAACGAGCTGAGGGGTGTCGGCAAGCTCTCCTCCCCGGCATGCAGTCCGATTGCGCTGGCCCCTCCCGAGCCTTGCCGTTGCCGGCGATCGGACCCATCAAGGCCGCCGATTGGCCACCCCCTCGACGTAGACCGACAGCTGCCTCGCGGCGCGGACGGCCCGGCGCAGCGTCTGCAGCGTCGTCTCGCGCAGTGTCGGCCGTGCGATCCTGATATCTACGAGCGGCCGCGTCTGGGAGGTGAAGTATGGTTTGTAAGCGCTGTCTCCGCCCAGGAAATCATACTCCTTGAGGCCCCGCGCCATCGCGTCCTGCAGAGCCAGAATGAACATGACGATGCCGAGGCGGACATTGGCCGGCACAGCCATTTTCCTACCGCTCTGATAGAAATAGGCCTTGCCGTCGCGCACGAAGCTGTAGTGGGCGGCCACCGGCTCCCCTCCGACCGTGAGCCACAATAGATCGAGCTGCCCCGCCTCCAGCTGTGCTGCTGCGAACTCGTGGTGGAATGCCGTGAAGCGGGCCGAGGAGAAGGCGCCGCTTTGCCCGTCGCTCCGCCAGCGTTCGGTGTGCAGATCGGCGAGGATCCGCATCCCCTTCTTCATGCCATCGAGATCCCGCGCGCGCTCGAGAGCAAAGCCGTCATCACCGACCCAGGCCAGGAACTCCTTCCAGGTGCGCCGGAACCAGTTCCGCCGCTTGCTGGGAAGGCTCTGCAGGTAGCTGTCCCAGTCGGCGGGCAGCGGCACGTAATAGGCCTGCGAAGAGGCGGTGGCGGTGACGCGGGCGTGTCGCGCCTTGAGCGCATCGATGAGCGGCGCCATCATTGCGCCGTTGCCGTCGCACTGCTCCAGCACGCATTCGTCCCACGGCCCGAACCTGCCGTGCGCCAGCGCCGTGGCAAATGCCGCTGCGACATCGGCCTCGCGGCCGACCCGCGCGATCAAACCGAGGTACTCGCCGCAAACTCCGTCCGCCTCCGCCCCGCTCGCACCCATCAGCTCGAGACGTCGAAACGAGATGCCGGGCCAATAGATGACCGTGCGCCGGCACATGGGTGCCAAGCCCACCAGGTCACCACCATCACGGATGACGCCGACAGCAAGCTCGCGCCTTGCGCCGTAGTGTTTCCACCAGGTCATCGCCCATGCAGGGTCTTGCATGGGCTCGGGCCTGGCGCTCGCCTCGATCAGCGCCCGCCACTGGGGCTCGAGACGCTGCAAGTCGGTGAATTGGGCGACGACCTCGATACCGAGCGCCCGATCATTCATGGGACCAACATGCAACAAAATGTGTGCTCCCGTTGTCCGGCGAACCAAGGGTGCCTCGGCCATGCAGCACGTCGGCTGGCACTTTGCCTCGCTACGGACACTCGAGAGGAGCCGGAAAACCGCGGCAGCGTCTCGCCCATCGTTTCTACGCAACCAGCACCGATTTCTCCCGCGCGACTCTCGGTTTCAACCTGAGGAAATACTTTTCAGCCCCATGATACGAGAGCATCGCGATCGCCAGCGTCGCCAAGGTGCTGATGCCCAGGTACGCGAGATTGTATGGTAGGGAGCTCATCGCTTCGGGTCCGAGCGCACGCATCATGGGGGCGCCGACCGCGTCGGCCAGCGGCTTGTGAAACACATACATGCCGTAGCTGTACTTCGCCAGCACGCGAAGCGGTGCGATGCGCCAAACGGCGCTCCACCAGGAAGTATCGCCCGCCCGGTCGGCACAGGCCAGCGCCAGCACCAGCAGCGAGAAACTGACCGAAGCCAACGAGTAGCCGAAGATCTGGGCCGCCGGCTCGCGCGCCCACAGCCCGTGCGGGATCAGTGCAATGCCGGCGGACAGCACTGCCGCCAGCGCCAGCAGAGCCTGCCAGCGGGCCAACAGCGCCGACGCGAGGCCCGGCACGCGCATGGCGGCAGCCGCCGCGGCGCCGAGCGCCAGCGCATCCATGCGGGACACCGAAAATGAATAGAGCGTCTCGGCAGGCGCGCCAAAACTCCACATCGCGACGCGGAAGCCGAACGCGATGACGGCGATGCCGAGGCACAGGCGCATAACCACGACCGCGCTGCGCCGCCGCAGCAGGAACGGCCACAACAGGTAGAACTGCTCTTCGACAGCAAGCGACCAGAAGTGCGGAAAGGTCTTGTCGGCAATGCCAAACGGCGCGGTCCAGTTCGACAGGCACGCCCACAACCAGACCTGGTGGGATTGGTCGGCCGCAAGGCGCGGCGGCAGCGGGCCCAGCAGCGGCAGCAGCACGAATGCAACCAGCAGCACGCCGTAGTACAGCGGCAAGATCCGCAGCACGCGACGCGCGTAGAAGTTGCGGTAGTAGCCGGGGTCGTTCTGGCTGTCGAGCAGAATGCCGGTGATCAGGAAGCCGCTCAACGCAAAAAACAGCGTCACCGCCATCCACCCCGCGGCGAGACCGATCATGACCAGGTAACCAAGGATGCCTGGAAACCGCGGCCCGTCGATCGCATAAAGGTTGTGCATGATGACCCAAAGAATTGCGATCCCGCGCACCCCGTCCAATGCGGGCAGGTTCGCACTTGGGGAACCGGACGCTGGTCCCGGCGTCCGCAGTCCAAACCCTCGAATCTTCGCGAGAACTACCAATTATTGGTCCCCACACTTAGTCTTCCAAGTATGCCAGAAAACATACTATCGCGACACGCATTTGCAACCGCCGTGGCGGACTTGCGCGGACTGGGGCCGTCGGGCGGCCGATGGTGCCTGGCATGGACACCCAATGGGAGGCAGGCTCGTTGCGGACTTCCTGCTTGCGCTCTTCCCGGCGTTCATTCTGGGAGGCGTCGGCTGCTTGCGCAGGCTGCTGGCCTGTTGCTGCGCACTTATTTCAATGTTGCAGTTTTTAACCATTCGGAAACGGTGTTCATTCGGCGGACCGTATCTCGGAGGCACCGCCAGACGGCATCCGGGCGGCCGAGCTAACCAATTGAATTTGCTAGATAGTCATACAGGTATTCTGTGGGATTAAACGCGTTGGCGGCTTGCGTATTACGGCGCTCGAATGATGCTTGCCAAGTCTAAAATACGTTGATACGTTAATTAAAATACGGGACGGGGCTGAGTTTTTGAGACTGTGCTGGGGAGGACAGTCTTAGTTTGAGCACCGGGGTGTGCGTGATGGGTTTATTCGCGCGTCTGGAAGAGTTTCGGCCAAGTGATGTAATATCGGGGGCGCGGCAAGGCCGGCGCACCGCGAGTTTCGAATACACGCCGCTGCTGCTCATTGCACTTTCCGTTATTATCCTCCCATTGGCATACGCGTTCTGTGCGTACGGCGTTACGTCGCCTTCGAACCTCGAGCCGATGCACCTGCGGTACATCGCCGTCAACGTTGGCGCCAATTTGCTCTGTGCCATTATCGGGCTTCAACTGAAGGGGCGATTGGCGCACCGTTTGAACAGCGCCATGATCATGGTGATATGTGTCCACGCCGCGATCTTGGTCGCCGTCGTAAGCTTCCGCCTCTACTACTCCCGTCCGATCATGCTGTCGGCTTTTCTCGCCTCACTTGTCATCGTCAACTGCCTCGTAGTGCTGAGTGAAAGGACAAGGCCCAGGCGAATGGGGATCGTGCCCCAGGCCACCTCCAACGAACTGATTGACTGGGTCGGGCCACGCGGCCAGGTCATCCTTTCCGAAAAGGTGCCCCCGACGACCTTTGATCTTGTGCTCGCTGATCTTTCGCGCGAAATGGATCCACGCTGGAATCGCTATATCGCCAATGCAATGCTGTCGGGCGTAGAGGTTCGCCATCTCGCCGAATACGTCGAGGGGTTGCGGGGGCGGGTATCAGCGGACCTTTTCCAGGTTGATCATGTTCTTTTGGACCCCCGAGCAAAGGTCTATTTGCACCTGAAGCGCTACGTGGACGTGTTGCTGGTTCTTTTGTTGCTGCCGATCGCCGCGCCGCTCGCGATTTTCGGGGCGCTTGCCATAGCTGTTTCCATGGGGCGACCGATATTGTTTGTACAGGATCGCATAGGGCTAGAGGGAACGACTTTCCGCATCTACAAATTGCGGACGATGGAGCCGGAAGGGCAACAGCTGCCAGGGAATGTGCGGACCGCGACAAAGGTCGGCGACCGACGCGTGACGCCCCTCGGGCAGTGGCTGAGGCTCTATCGACTGGATGAGCTTCCCCAACTGTGGAATGTGCTGCGGGGGGATATGAGCATGGTCGGGCCCCGGCCCGAGCAGCCGCACCTTTGTTCAGAATACGCCAACGCCATGCCGACGTTCCCGTGCCGGCATTTGGTTCGACCTGGCATCACCGGCTGGGCGCAGGTCCGGTTTGGATATGCCTGTGACGAACGCGAGACGCGCGAAAAGCTCAGCTACGATCTCTACTACACGAAGTACATTTCGGCTGCTCTCGACCTGAAAATCCTGCTCGAAACCATTCTCGTCATCCTTCGCGACAAGACGGCCCGTTAGCATCTGCTCCGCGTCCAAATCCGGCTAGTTCTTGTCGCCGGCAGCTAGGCGATGAGCTATCCACACGGACAAGGAGTCCTTACGCTCACTCCTCGTGATGCGAAACAACGTGAGGCTTCCGGCCAAAAACCCCCAGAAAAGGGTGCACAGCAAGGCATAAACGAATGCGGTGGTGGCCAGCAGCGACCATTGCTCGTTCAGCATGACAATAGGGCAGGCAACGAGAAGCACCGCCGAAACGGCAACAACCGACAGAACTCTAAGACCGCAAATTCCAATCAGGAAGCCCACCCCGAAAACCAGGAAGAATTGCAAAAGCATTGCTCTCACTCTCGTGATGGACGCTGTATGCCAAAAACGTCCTGACGGTGGCGGCTAACCAAACCAGCCTGTCGCGAGGTGGGCAGCGCGGGCTGACGTGAACTCATGCGGCGTTTCAGCCTAAAGTTGAACCCATGCGCAGGATGATAACTCGTCCTGCCCCACCGAGCAATTGGCTGTTGGACTAGCACTTGCCGCACCCGGTGTCCGAGCCACTTTAGGAATGTCGTCCGGCGGTCACTCCGACGGCATCATAGTTCGCGTCCATGTTTCACCGCTCATGGGCGTCTTCCTGCCACAACGCGCGTCACCATTGGAAATTCCAAAAGGCCTTGCCGATCGTCCCTGGTCCAAGCCTTCTCCCATGACCAGCAGAGCGGGCTATATGCCCCAAAACCACAGCGAAGGGAAAGGGCGCGCGGCGCGTTATCCACAGACGAACCTCTTCAGCCTGCGCAGAGCGACGCTCCCTTCCCTGGCTCAGAAGTGTCGACGAGGGCGCTGGTGAAGCGGGAAACGCCCGTGCCGACATTGCGTCCGCGCGGCCCAATCACTTCCGGCAGAATCTACTTGCGTCTAAGCTGGATCGATAGGATATCAATAATATTCTTACAGAGGCTTCCGGCGCGGATGGCATCACAAGAGCCGCTGCGGCGTCTCGTCAGTCGTTTTGATCTATGAGTACCCGGTATGCTCCTCCACGGCAGTCAGAAAAAACTGATTTCTTCTCTGATCGTAGCAGCACTGCTTCTTCTTGTATCCTTGATTTTGTTCTTTTTCATTATGCGGCCCCCTGCCGCCATCAACCTGTTGCTCAATGGCGACCTGGAGCAGATCGCCGACAAGCCGGCCGAAATTGCCGGGTGGTCGCACTGGCGATGGGAGGGCGAGGCTGTTGTCGTTCAGACGTCAGAAGTCGCCTACCAGGGCCAGCGATCTGCGATGCTGAATAACAGTGGTCCCGCCAAGGCGGCCATTTTCCAGAAGCTTCGCCTGCGCGCTTGCGGGTACCGGCTCACTGGAGCTGTCGGGGCAAGCGTGCTGGCGCCAGGGGTGTTCAATCTTACATCAACTCTCCACATTGCGATCGAAGGACAAGGCGAGACCTCCCACGCTCTTGTAGCTGGCACCACCGATTGGCGCAGGTTCGAGCTGATCTTCAATGTCAAGACCGACAGCAGCGCCATCATCTACTTCTTCAATTACGGTTCGGGACGCCTCTTCGTTGATGACGTCAGGCTGGTGGCGATCGATGGCTGCCGCCAGCTGACGGACAGCTTCAAACTCGAGACGAAAAGCAGCGCACCGTTGCGATTTGAGCCGAAGATCACCTTCAACGACACGCTTCTCCTCGGCTACTGCGGCGATGCCGGGTTCGCTCGCAGAGCCGTTTGCACACGCCTCCAAGGGAACGTCCCCGCCCGGGTGCGGGCCGATGCCGCAATGCTTCTGGATGACTTCGAGGGGGGCAAACCTTCGATCTTCACGGGTGGCTGGCAGCCTTCTCCCAATCCGATCGCGGGCCAGCGCTCAGCGCTACTGCGGATGGGTCAATATATGCGGGCCGACGCGTCCAGCGGACTTCCCAGCGACTGGCGTGCCTACGACCAGCTGCGATTGGAGGTGCGAAACGCGAGCTCGACACCGCAGAAACTTTACATCGAGATCCGGGATGCATCGTCCAGGGATTATTGGTCGCGCGTGAATTGGTATTCCATCGTCCCGCCTGGGTCGTCGACCGTTCATGTTCCACTCCAAGTATTTGTTGGCGAGAAGATTGCCGTGCGCGCCGGTCGACGTCTCGACTTGGAACACATCACCCATTTGTTCCTATCTGCCTCTGAAGCGAAGATAGACCTGGTTATCGACGACGTCCGGCTCGAGCCGGAGAAACCTTTCGAAAACGATTTCCCGCGGTTGATCAAGCTGGATGTTGGTCCGGCGTCGGCACCGGTGATGAGCGGGTTCCATGCGCTCCATCCGTCAATGGACTATGCCGAGTGGCGCGGTTTCGGGATTTCTGCCGGCACAAAGATCGCCCGCATCGAGGACCGACGACATCCCGACAACCTGTTCCGCGATTGGATTTCGTTCCACAAAGGTGGCTTGGACTTCGACCTGCCAAACGGCCGCTATCATGTATGGATGATGATCGAGGACCCCGGCTACTGGGACTACTACCCGAACTTCACGCAACGGCAGGTCTTCGCTCAAGGCAATACGGTCATTGACGAGAGGCCGACCGCCGCCGACTTCCTGCAAAAATATCTGCAGCACTCAGATGACGAGGACTGGCCCGGCGACAACATCTGGCAGCGTTACGTGCGTGCAAGGTATGTGCCTCATCGCTTCGAGGTCGAGGTTGCCAACGGCAAGCTCGAGATCCGTTTTGAATCGGGTGGCAATCCATACGCGCTCGCATTGTCCGCGCTGATCATATACCCCGCCGCGGAAGAGAAACGGGGGAGTGCATTCCTGGACGAGCTGTGGCGGCGCCTCAATCGCCAGTTCGATCAGGAATACCAACAGCTGGCGCCGCCTCGCCCGACGTATGCCAAGCCCTCCGCCAACGCACTCGACGGCAAGCTCTGGGTATTTCACCGCGACACATCGCTTCCCATCCAAGCGGACGACTGGCCGTCGGCGGCAGAACTGGTCGACAGGCTGGACGTCGAGCTTGCGCGCGGCGAGCGACGGACGCTGGCAATCGGTCTTACAGCAGCGGACGAATTGCAACTGCTCGCCGCCCGCGTTTCCGTCCCGGGTGTGCAGGCGACCGCCAGCAGCGTGCGCTTCAAGACCACGCGGGCAACCTCCGACGGAACGGTCTATTGGAATGTGCCGCGACTGCTGGACCCCCTGCCCGCCGCCAACGGCAAGCCGGTCGTAGTGCCGGCCGGACGCTCGCGCAGTATCTGGCTGGAGCTGGAACAGACTCATGACGCCAAGGAAGGGCTCGCGGAGGGCCTGCTGACCCTCGAGTTCAGTGGCGGAATAACTCATTCACTCCCGATTGCCATCAAATTGAACGCTTGGACCTTGCCGGCGGCCGACATACCAATTGGCTATCTGGGGGTCGGCACTCACTACACCGGAGCGGTATTTCGTGAGTTGGACGGGCGCCGAAATGCGGAGCTCGGCCAGACCGTCGATATCCTGCGGCAACACGGAATGACCGCCATTACCGGCGGCATCGGTGGTCCACGCTTTTCCGGCTATGAGGCCGGCCGGCCGACAATCGACTTTAGCCATGCCGACAGGGTTATGGCCGCGGTCAAGGACCATTTCCGCGGGCCGCTAGACACCTACGGCGGAATGGGCATCGAGGGACTCGAGACCTACAGGGTCGAGGACACCGCCCGGCATGGCAAGCCCTATGTCGACGTGCTCCGCGATATCCTCACCGCAATCGGTGATCATGGCGCGCGGAACGGCTGGCTCACGCTCGAGCACGTTGTGGGCGACGAACCTGGAGGTGACTCTCTTGCGGATACCCTCCATGTCGCGAGGGCGTTCAAGCAAGCCCTGCCCGAGGCTCGAACCAGCGTTTTCACGAGCATGCTTGATCCGGGCAAGGACGAGCGCAGCAAACTCGCGGGGTTGGTGAGCCATCTCTACTTGACGAGCCACAGCAAGGCCGCCATCGAATACGTCAGACAGCAAGGCAGCGAGTGCTCCCTGTACAATCTGCAGGGCCGCTATCGTCGCGGCATCTACCTTTACAAAATGCGCAGCATTGGCTGCGGTGGCCACTTGCAATTTGCATTCAATGTCGTGGGGTCCGACCCCTGGTATGACCTCGACAGCCGCGAAGCGGACTCTTTGGCGGTATTCCCGCACCAGGACGGCAGCCTTCGACGCGCGCTCGACCTTGTTCGCTATCGCCAGGCCATCGACGACTACCGCCATCTGCTGAAGCTCGAGCAGTCCATCGCCTCGGCATCCGATGGCGAGGCCAAGACAGCGGCGCAAGCCTGGCTCACGTCGCTGCTCGACTCCATTGAAGTGGGCTCCAACAGTGCGCCTGCCTTTGCCGACGAAGGCTTGGAACAAGTTCGCCGGACGGCAGCTCAGTATATATCTCGACTGGAGGGACAGCAGCGAAAGTAAGCCTGGGGGAATGAGGCGAGCAGCTGCCAGTCAGAACCGGAAATACACGATGGCCGGCTGGCAAGATTCACTGCCTGTGCAATCACGTACAAGCTCAAGGCACAATTGACACACGATTAACCGCGTTGTGGGTCAGCCCCCGGTGGCGCTCAATGTCCAATGGGCCTGCGAACGAGATTTGCGGGCTGAAATTGAAGAAGTTATGAAGGAGAACGGATGTGCATCACCGAGGCAGCTGCCCCTTGATACCCGCGGCGGGCCTCGACAATGTACGCCTTCAAGCTACCAAGCAGATCATGGAAAAAATGACCAAACCGTTGTCCGTGCCCCGGTCCGGCTCGGAGCTGACCGGAAGCCGTATCAAGTGGAATTGCCGGGCTGCGCGTTATACCGGAATGGTTTGGCGTGTGAAAAGAGCCTCCCAATGAGGCGCGGGATTTCGGTTTTTTCCGCAACCGCCGATAATTGGCCAGCTGATGCTGATTTTCGGACGATGCGCGATTTAGATCAACGAGCCCGGGATCGGGGCTGGGATCAGGCGTGGTGGGAGGTTTCTCGTGCCTTGCCACCCGAGGACAAGGCGGCCCTGGAATGGGCCGTCGGAATCGATAGCAGCGAGGCTTGGCAATACTTGGTTCCCCTTTCTTCCGGTACGATCGCGCTGCAGCTTGGCTGCGGCGGGGGGCCTTTGAGCTGCAACCTGGCAACCAAAGTCGGCCGGGTTTACAGTGTCGATCCGAGCCCCGAGCGACTACAACTTCTGCGCAGGCGGGCCGAACAACGCGGCATGCACAATCTTACTTACGTGCAGGCGGGGGACGCGCTGCCGCTTCCGTTTCCCAACCAATTTTTTGACTTGGTCAATGTGGGTGAGGCTTTACGGCTTATTCCATGTTTGATTGCCGGCAATCCGCGCCGCGTGCAAAGAGAACTGCTCAAGGAAATCCACCGGGTGCTCAAACCGTCGGGCATGGTTTACGCCGGCGTGGAAAATCGGTTCGCGCTGAAATTCCTGTTGGGGCAATCGCAGGAGGGCTGCAACCTTCGATATCTGACCTTGCTGCCGCGACCGCTGGCTCGGCTCTATAGCCTGCTCGCACGGGGGAGACCCTACCGCACCTACACCTATTCGGCTGCCGGGATCGAGCAGCTGTTTCGCCAGGCTGGGTTTGCCACCGTGCAAACGGTGTTGCTCTACCCCAATCATCGTACGTTTGACCGGATCCTGTCGCCCCACGACGCGGTCCAATTGGACTCTCTGTACCGGTCCGGTTCCGTGTGGAAGAAATACGGGAAGCGGCTCCTCGCGAGAATTGGGGGGTTGTCCTGGATAGCGCCGGCATTCGGCTTGGTAGCTTCTCCGGAACTGGGCGGCCACCATTTTTTGAAGCAGATCGTCAGTCGCGTGGGCTGCTCGCAGCAGGCGGGCTACGAGATCGCTGAGACCAGCCTGCGCGATTACGGCGGATGCGTTGTCTTCTTGAAAAACCGGGGCACGCCGAACCGAGGCGCGATCCTGAAGCTGGGTCTCGATGAAGGTGGGGCAGACGCTCTCGCGCGGGCCAGGCGCAATACGGCGCAAATGTCGGAATCCTTCAAGAGAGGAGCGCCCCCGCTGCCGAGAATCCTTGAAAACGGCAACTCACAGGGACATGCCTATCTACTCGAGGAACGGCTGGCCGGATGCAATGGTTGGGAAATGATTGCGCGCGGTTGGCCCCCGCGTCGGCTTGCCGACATCGTCTGGGATTTCCTCGACCAGTGGATGCGAGACACGCAATCGTCCGTTTTCCTGAGTGAAACCGATTTTTTGCGTTGGGTCCCTTATCAATCGGACATCTGGTGCCGCCTTGCGGGCCCTCAGACGGCCCGCACAGTGGGGGAATTGGTCGAGGAGTTCGGTGCTTACATGGTCGACCGGAAACGGATTGTCGTGGCAAGTCACGGCGATCTCTCTTTGGGAAATGTCCTCTTCCATGAGACGACCGGCACCATCGCAGGCATCATAGATTGGGATTCTGCCGATACTAACGGCCTGCCCCTGGTTGACGCCATTTACCTCAGCCAGTACCGATACGAACCTGCTTTTGATCTGGGATTCCCGGATGCATTTGCTGAGGCGCATTCGAGCAGTGCCCTGGCGCAAGTCCTGCAGAACGTCAGCACCTGCCCGGGGCACCCACGCCTGGCTCATACGCAGTCCGAGTACGGTTACGATACCCATCGGGATGCATTCATGGCCCTATTCCTGATCTTCTTGAAGCGACACCGATCGAACAGCCTGGCCTTAAGGAAACAGACCAGGAAATGGGTCGATGCGTTTCGACTTTTGGTGGCCGCTGGCTGACCCGGCGCGAAGGAATTAGTCCATGAACCTCGTTTCCTCAACGATGGACAACAATCCTGTTCAAGGCGAAACGGCAAACGGTCAATTTGCCTCATCAAATGAGCGGAATTTCTACACCGGCTACAAGTGGTGCCTCAACGCCTATCCGACGGTTGCCAATGCCGTCATGCATCTGGGCGACGAACTAGCCAAACCGGACGGTTCCCTAGACTCATGGCAGCGCGATGAAGTTCTGACGAACATTTACCTGCTCTCCTGTGGGATCATCAGCACTATCGAAGACTACCTGCAGGGCCCGAAGTATCGGCTTCCCGGGTTGCTTGCAAAGCTCCCGCTGAGCGGATTTCTTATGAGGGCCGTCCAACGGGCTGCCGACTGGCGGTGGTCGCTCCATTGCAAGCGTATTTGGCAATGGAAGGAGAGGTGGAACCAGGGGTTTGCCGACTATCTTGCGCTGATCCTGCTCGAAACGCCCTCGGTCATGGAGGTGGGCCTCGCACGCAAGCGCCTCGCCGCACTGCTGCCGCCGCCTTTTGACAAGGCCTTGCGGGAGCAGCAGCTCAAGGTCCCCTCGGGTTTCCGGCGGCAGGACTTGACGCATTACGACGCGATAAAGCTGGGCCAGCGTTTTGTTGCCGAGCACCCCGATCGCAAGGCGCCTCTTCTGGTCGTCGGACTGCGAACATCCGGCTCGTATCTGGCACCCGTGCTGCAGGCATTCTTTAGAAACGAGGGCTTTGCAACCGTCACCATGATGACGCTGCGCCCGCAGCAGGGGACGACCGCGGAGGAGTGGAGCCGCGTGACCCAAGCTGCTGCCCTGGGCTTTCGGGCCGTCGTGATTGACGACCCTCCCCATCGGGGCACGACGGTCCTCGTCGCAGTAGCCCTGTTGCGAGATGCGGGCTTCGCTTCTGACCGGATCCACTGCCTGCTTCCGGTCCACCCGGCGGCGCAGGTCTGGCCGCAAGACAGGCCGGCGCTCGAACTCGCCGACGTCGCCTGCACGAGCTTGCCTCTGGCGGAGTGGCACAAGGCGCAGCTGCTTGGCTCAGCGCGGGTCGAGCGCCTTCTCCACGAGTATTACCAGGGGCAAGGCTTCCGTGCCGCGCGCATCGTCCCAAGCCGCGTCGCAGAACGGATCACCTCCGGTTTGCAAGCAACGACGCAAACGAGCCGGGGGACGCGGTTGAAGCACGTTTTTGAAGTATCCTTGGAGAGCGACCAGGGTCTGACGGAAACGCGCTACGTCTTGGCCAAGAGCGTCGGATGGGGCTGGCTCGGCTATCATGCGTTTCTGGTCGCCGATCGCCTTAACCGCTTCTTGCCGCCCGCCCTGGGGCTCCGCGACGGAATCTTTTACTGTGAATGGATCTCGCAAGCAGACCATGGGGCCGTGGCCGGTAGCCAGGCCCCGGTATTGCACGGCGTTTCTGTCGCCACGGCGCCTCGCCCACTTCCCACCGCCCTCGCCCAATCGGGCAGGGAGCAGTGGATCGAAACCGCCGCCGAGTATGTTGGTGGACGGGCTCGCCTGCTTCGCCTGGAGCAGGATCCTTGCCCCGCGCTGGTCCGCGATCAGCGGCATCCCGGCATGGAAATGCTGGCCGAGGTGATCTGCGGGGCTTACGGCTCGGGTCGTATCGGCGCGCTGATGCGAGGCCGCTGGCTCAGCCGCCTTGCCGCCTTGCCAAATCCTTGCCCCACGCTCATCGACGGCCGCATGCGACCGCGCGAATGGGTGCGGATGGCGGCTTCTTTCCGCAAGACCGATTTCGAGCACCACGGTCTCGGCAAGTACGAGATCAACGTCTCGGACCCTGCCTACGACCTCGCCGACTTCATACTCGGCGCGGAGCTATCGACAGCGGAGGAGGCGCGGTTGCTTGCAGGCTACACTGCATGCAGCGATGACCGGCGCGTGGTTGAACGATTATTCATGAACAAGCTGCTCGCCGGTCTCAATGCCCGCGCGGCGGCGTTGGCCGGATTGGAAAGTCCCGTCCAGACCGACCGCCACGCGGAGTTCCACAGTCAGTTCACCAGGTCCTGGAATTTCTTGACGCTCCACACCGTGCGACACTGTGGCCGGCTCTGCCACAAGCCCGCAGTCTCACGCTGGCAATCACCCCTGGTAGTTCTCGACATTGACGGCGTGCTGGACCGCCGTTTGCTCGGATACCCGAGCACGACAGCCGCGGGGTTGCACGCCCTTTCGCTGTTTCACACGCACGGCTTTTCCTTAGTCATGAACAGCGCCCGCTCCCCGCTGGAGGTGCGCGAATATTGCCACAGCTATGGCCTTGCTGGCGGCATCGGCGAGTACGGCAGCTACCTCTATGACGCCGTGACGGGGCGCGAGCAAAGCCTGGTTTCGCCGCAGTCCGCTACGCAGATGGACCGGCTCCGCGAAGCCCTGAAGCGAATTCCCGGCGTGTTCCTGAATGACACCTACCAGCATTCGATCCGCGCCCACACCTATGCGAACGGCGGTCCGGTCGCCATTTCCCGGCTTACCATGCATCGGCTCCTCGCCGATCTCGGACTTGATCGACTCCGCTACCACCAGACGGAGATTGACTCGACCGTGATCGCCGCGGAGGTGGACAAGGGCCGGGGCCTGGACACCTTGTTGCGCTGGGTCGGGCTGCAGGACGCGGACACGACGGCGGTGGGCGATTCTTCGCCGGATCTGCCGATGTTTCGCGTCACCCACCGTTCCTTCGCTCCGGCGCAGATCAGTTGCGCCCGCGAAGCCAGGTTGCTCGGCTGCCGCCTTGCCGCCAGGCCAAATCAGGCCGGCCTGCTCGAGATTGCGCGCATGCTCGTCCACCCGGATGGCAAGCAGTGTCCAAAGTGCGCCGCCTTCGAGCGAAACTGGCCGCGCGGCGATCCGTTCTTTGACGTGCTCCAGGCGGCAGACAAGAGCCGATGGTCCTTGCTGTTGCAAGCCTCGCTGGACCCAAGCAGCTTCCGAGTCTTCGTGAAAGGCTAGGTGTCGGGGCTGCCGGTCGGTCCCAGCCTGACAGGGCTTGCGTGTGCGAATGGCCCGCGCATTTGTTCGAGGAGAAGCAAGTTGTGATCGAGCCGCTGATCTCCGTGGTGATCCCGACCTACAACTATGGGCATTTTGTCACCAATGCGGTCGAAAGTGTCTTGGTGCAATCGTATGCCAATCGGGAGGTCATTGTCGTCGACGACGGCAGTACCGACAACACCATGCAGCGGCTGCAGCCCTACCTGGACCGTATTCGGTACATCCACCAGGACAACGCCGGACCTTCAGCAGCCCGCAATAGGGGAATTGGCGCCGCCGCGGGAGACTGGATTGCGTTGCTGGATGCCGACGACGTTTGGCATCCGCGCAAGCTCGAGTTGCAGATGCGTTGCCTGCAGGAGCAACCGCCGGACGTCGGGTTACTTGCCACCGACGCGTTCGCCGATCAGCGCACCTCATGGCCGGTGTTGGACGATGCAGATGCCAGGGTGATCGAATATGGGCTGGAAGATATCGTGGGATTATGTCGCTTCGGACCGAGCAGTACCTTGATTCGCAAGTCATGCCTGGTGGCCGCTGGCTTGTTTGACCCGACCCTGCTTTTAGTCGAGGATCGCGACCTGTGGATCCGCCTGGCCAGCCATTGCAAACTTGCCAAACTTTCGTTGCCGCTATTGTTTTATCGCCGTCATGCGACCAGTTTATCGAACAAGTGCGCAAAGATGGAAGGAGATGAGTTGCGGGTACTGGACAAGGCCTTCGCACAGAATCCGGCCTTGCGAGGACGGTGGCTCCTGGCACGACAATCTTACAGCCTTGCGGCCTTGACATCTGCTCAGACGTTTCGCGCCAACGGCCACCTGGCGGCTGCGCTGGCGCGCATGATGAGGTCGCTTTATTTCTGGCCGCTGCCTTTGCGGATCGCGAATAATGACCCCTATCTCATGAGGATAAAGGTCGTGCTCAGCCTGCTGCAGAGACTACTGGGATTCCGCGCTCGCGAACCGGACATAGCTGAAATGGTCGCCGCCACCCCCCCTCGACTGCCCGCACTCCCGCAGCCCGCGGTGGAAGACTTGGAAAGCGCGATCAGGCATTCCAGTGCATCGATTGCAAACAACCCTGCGGTTATCCAGCGAAAATTACCCCCGCATTGATTGCTGCAGTCGCACGCAGATTGGATTCTCGGGTTCCATAGATGCGCCTTCGGGCGGCGGCTGTTCGATCTACATCGGGACCGGCTTAGTGTGGCGAAGCTCGCGCCAAACGGCACCTATGTCGGCAAGGATCGTGTTGCGAGCGGTTGCGAGCATCCAGAGCGCATAGCTGACAACACCAGCACCGATTGCTCCCGCCAGTCGGAGCGATGCTGGCGATTGGGAAGCCAGCCATTGCACCGAAAGGACGCTGACCGTCATGACGGCAAGCCCCGCCAGCACCGGCAGATGACACCGCAAAAGGTCGAGCGGGGCGACGCCGGTCAAGTGCCGGGTCGCGAAGATCAGCCCGGTAACGAGCAACGGATGCAGAGCAAGCCACACCAGGCAAACTCCGACCAGTGCCCCCTCCTTGCCATATTCCTGATTGCCCCACCACGCCGCGCCGAGAAAGCTCAGCGGCAACAGCGCAGCACAAACCGCGGTATAACGCAGATTGATGTCGGGCCGACCGATCGCGTTGAGCAGCGGCGGCAACCCGGTGCCCACCATCATCAACCCACCCACCGGGCACAACAGCTGCAATGGCACGACGGCCGGCTGCCACTTTTGTCCCAGCAGCAAAGGCAGCCCATCTCCGGCGACGAGCGCAATCCCTGCCAGTACCGGAAATGCGACAAATCCTTGCAGCACGGAGAGGCGGAGGAGCCAGTCGCGACACTGCGCACGATCACCTTGAAGCTTGCAGTAGACTGGAAACATGATCTGATTGGCGGTCGCCCCGATCTTTTGCACAGGCAAGGAAATAATCTGAAAGGCCAATGCATAATACCCAAGGAAGACCGGTCCGAGTAACGCACCCAGAACAGCAAAATCAGCGTCTATGTATATGAACCACAGCAAACTGCTGCCACTGATATGAGCGCCGTAACGGATCAATTGCGCCGCGGAGCGGGAGGGCACGGCCAGCCTCGGTCTCCATCCGGCGATGCGGATCAGTAATGCAGTCTCGGCACTCCGGCCAACCAGGGCTCCGCAGGCAAGCGCCCAATAGCCGAACCCGACCCACGCCAAACCGAGCACCAAGGCCGCTTGAATTGCGGCTGCGGCAAGTTGGGCAGCCGACCATCGGCCCATCTGGATCTCCCGTTCCAGCATGGCGCCTGAGATGGATCGCCACGGCGTGAGGAACAGCGACAGCCCGAGTACGCGAAGAAATAGCGTGAACCCGGGACGCTCCAGGTAATCGGCTGTCGGACCTGCCAAAAGGAAGATCCCCGCGTAGAGCACAGCCGAAAGCGCAAGACTGAGCGTGAACCCTTGAGCAAAGTCCTCTTGTGTCAATTCCCGCTTCTGCACCAACGCCTTGCCGACCCCCATCTCGGCCAGCAAATCAGCGAACCCCAGCAACAGTGCGCCGCAGGTCATCATGCCGTAGTCGTCGGGCAGCATCAGCCGGGCGACAAAGAGGGTCACGGACCACTGGAACACCTGGGCGCAAGATCGCGCAACCATGATGCTGGCGCCGCCGCGCACCGCACGCTGCCGAAGTGTCGAAGCAAGCGCACCTGCTCCAAAGTCCGGCTCGTCTGTCACAATCTGCCTTACTTGAAATGCATTGAAACGGCTTATCCGACACGCTCGAGTGATATACTCCCAATTTCCTTCGCTTTCAAACAATCGGGAATGATACCGGGGGTTGATCAATTCAGGGACGCGCGGTCACCGGCGCCCCATTGCTCTCCGCACGAGCGGAGCGAAGCCGGTCACCTCGGCTTCGAACTTGATCTGTGGAGTGGTTTGCGAATCGAGGAAACGCCGCAACGCATAGCGTGGCGTGTG
>Ga0209069_10000130_pt1 | contig 28669 bp, 24 predicted proteins | sample Str013_2_FD_187202 | JGI IMG/M metagenome (GOLD analysis project Ga0209069, IMG submission 187202) | Freshwater sediment microbial communities in response to fracking from Pennsylvania, USA - Straight Creek_MetaG_SC_2013 (SPAdes) (version 2) | ecosystem: Environmental > Aquatic > Freshwater >...
GGACGGAGCTTGGGCTTGGACGGCCCAAGCTCCGTCCAAGCTCCGTGCAGGGGCCGTCCAAGCACCGTCCTAGGGCCGCCCAAGGACCGATTTAGGCAACTCCTTTGTTTGCAACAAAGGACAAGAAAATGCCGGGTAGGGCGGAAGAAATCTGGTGATCGGGTGATCGGGTGATCTGGTGAGCGGGCAATTACGACGGCGTTTTGAGAATCATGTATCCGCCCACCAGTCCAAAGATAAAGTCCGGGGACCATGCGGCCACCAGCGGCGGCAACTGGCCTACGTAGCCCATGGCGTCAAATACGCCGGTCGTCACGTAATACGCTACGGCGATGATGAGCGCTGTGGCGATCCCGCTAAGCGCGCCGCGTTTCCCCGCAGCGGACAGCGCAAACGGAACGGCCAGCACGGCCATGACCAGCGTGATCAGCGGGAAGGCGATCTTCTTTTGCAGTTGTACGCGGAGACGCACCACGTCAAAGCCGCTCTGTTGCAGATCGCTGATGTAGCGGCTCAGCTCTTCGTAGTTCATCTCCTGGAACTGGCGCACTTCTTTCTTGAAGTAGCTGGGAGGCTCGGTGAGTTCCGGAAAAGTGCTTACGCTGAACTGTTGCAACTCTTCGTGCGGATCGCCGCCGTTGGGGTAGGTCCAGGTACGTACCCAGCCTTGTTCAAAGACCCACTGTTGCAGATTGTCTGACCAGTGGGCGCGAGCGGCGTAAATCCGTTTGGCGATCTGGAAAGTCTTGGGGTCCAGTTGGATGGACGAAATGCTGCCGAACTGGTTGCGGTCGGCGTCGTAAAACTCGTAGTAGTAGATTTTGCGGTTGGGGTCCGGCACGCCGTTCTGGTGCTTGCTTTCGCCCACGATCCATTTGCGGTCAGGCCGCAGATAGGTTTGGGCCGGCTTGCCCTTGATCTGGTTCTTCAGCGTCTCCACCCGCTTGTTGGCATAAGGCAGATACCACTGGTCGAGCATGAACAGGCCAGCGGCCAGCGCGAGCGAGATGAACAAAATGGGCACCACGGTGCGGTAGATGCTGATGCCCGTGGCTTTCATGGCGGTGATCTCGTTCGATTTCTGCATGATCCCGAACGTGACCAGCACCGCCAGCAGCACGCTGAGCGGCGTAACCAGGTACAGCAGGGATGGAATCACGTTCAGCAGGTATTCACCCACCATGGCGACGGGGATCTTGTTGTGAAAAATGTCGGTAAGCAATTCAAAGAACGTAAAGATCAGCGTGAGCACCAGGAAGCTGGAAAGAATTAGCAGCAGATTTCCAACGAAAGAGCGGAGAACGTAGTCGTCAAGAATGAGCGGGAAGCGCGGGCTGAACATGCGGGAGCGGCGTGAACCGTTGGTGCGCGTCTCTTCGCGATTGTGGCCGCGGGCCAGGGTAAGGCTCTTGAACCAGTTGACCACCAGTTGTCCCATGCCGATTTCAATGGGCAGCTTGTCGGTCCGCCACAGCAGCAGCGCGCCAACGATGGCGAAAACGATGTTGGCAATCCACACGCCCACGCTTGGCGGGACGCGTCCGTTTTTGGCGAGCGAGAGACCGGAGCCGTAAAAGAAGTAATAGATGAACACCAGACCGATGCTCAACACAAACCCGGCGCCTTTGCCGCCTTTGCGGGCGGAAAGTCCCATGGGAACGCCGATCAGCACCAGCACCAGGCACGCGGTAGGCAGAGCAAAGCGGCGATGGAATTCAATCCAGTAAACGCGCGCCAAATCCTTGCCGGCGGTTTGCGCCTGGTGCATCAGCTCGGGGGTCTTCATCTGCGCCGCGGGAATGGTCTCCTGCGCGGGCTTGGGTTTTTCCAGAAAGGGCAATTCGCGGTCCAGTTCCAACAGCATGGTGGTTTGCACGCTGCTGGGCTTGTTCATTTCCTGTTCTTCCGCGTTGCGCAAGTGCGGTTGCAGGCTGTCTTTGTCTCCGCGGCCCACAATGGCTTCGCGCGCGGTGGTGATCTTGGGCGAGCTGGGTACGGATACGTCCGCCAGAAAAACGTTCTTCCAGACAGCGGTGCCGTTGGAAGTGGTTACGTCTTCCACGTAGAGCACATAGCTTTTGAACTCGTCATAAAAGACGCGCGGCTGCAATTCAAACGAAATCTGGGAAGACAGAATGCTCTTTTCCAGTTTCGCCAGTTGCGCGGACGAGCGCGGCTCAATGACCACGGTGTTCAGCAGGGCCAGGCCCCAGGCAAAGATACCGAAGATGAGGCCGATTTTAAGAAATGTCCGGACGCTGATGCCGGACGCGCGCATCGCGGTGACTTCACTGTCGGCGGCCATGCGGCTTAGTCCGATCAAGACGCCGACCAGAACGCCGATCGGTACGGTGATTTTCATGGCGCCCGGCAGCAGCAGGAAAAAGATCTCTGCCACGCTCGGGACGGGTGCGCTGTTACGGACGACCCATTCAAGGAGCCGGCTTACGTCGCGCATGAAAACCACGAACGTAAAAACCGAGGTCCCGATCAGTCCGTAGGAAAGAACTTCCTTCAGGATGTAACGAGTGAAAATGCGCACGCGTGATGATTATGAGTCTAGCAGAAGGAAAGCGTATGTTATTAATGGTTAACTAGGTATGCCCTCCATCCGACTCCTTTTTCTCTGGCACATGCACCAACCTTATTACAAGGACCTGGTGACCGGCCAGTACCGTCTGCCGTGGGTTCGCTTGCATGCGCTCAAGGACTATTACGGCATGGTGAAATTGCTGGATGAATTTCCCGGCGTTCATCAGACGTTTAATCTGGTTCCGTGCCTGATTGCGCAGCTTCAGGATTATGTTTCCGGAGCGGCCCGCGATCCGTTTCTAGCCGTGGCTTCGCACCCGGCGTTTCAACTCGACTTTGGCGAACGGCTGTTTGCGTTGCAGTATCTTTTTCAGGCGAATGCCGACAACATGATCGGCCGCTATCCGCGTTATCGCGAACTGTGGCAGCAATATCGTGCGCGTCCGGAAGAGGCGGCGCGTCTGGTGCCCCGGCTTACAAACAACGATCTTACGGACTTGCAGGTGCTCTCGCAGATCGCCTGGATGGACGAATTCTTCCTCGACGATCCTGAAATTCGCGAACTGGTAAAGAAAGGCCGCGGATATTCGCTGGAAGACCAGGAAGTGATGGTCCGCAAGCAGCAGGAATTTCTTGGGAAAGTATTGCCGGCTTACGCCGCAGCGGCGCAACGCGGCGCGATTGAGATTTCCACGTCGCCTTACTATCACCCCATCTTGCCTCTTGTCTGCGATACCGACGCTGGAGCGATTTCGCATTTTGGATTGTCGCTTCCGGCGAATCGGTTTCGCCATCCGGAAGACGCGAAGGAACAGGTTGTACGCGGCATTGACTTGCACGAAAAAGTTTTTGGCGTTCGTCCGCGCGGCATGTGGCCTTCAGAAGGCAGCGTTTCAGATGACGCTTTGGCCATCGCGCACGCCGCCGGACTGAACTGGGTCGCCAGTGATGAAGGCGTGCTTGGCCGCTCCATGGGAACATCCTTTCCGCGTGATGGCAGCGGTCATCTCGATCCAGCAGCCGCGGCGAAGCTGTATCAGATATTCCGTTGGGAGCAGAAAGACGCCGCCGTAAACATTATTTTCCGTGACCACTCTTTGTCGGATTTGATTGGTTTCGTCTACTCCGGCGTTCCGGCCCGTGACGCCGCGCAGGATTTCATCAGTCGCGTGAAAGCTTCCGCGTCCGGCGTGCTCAAGAGCGGTAAAGACGCCGTGGTCCCCATTATTCTGGACGGCGAAAACGCCTGGGAAAGTTTTCCGCAGTCGGGCCGCGAGTTCCTGCGCCGCTTGTATGACGGTATCCAGAAAGATCCGGAGTTTGAAGCCCTCACGGTAAGTGAAGCCGTGGACCGCTGCCCGCAGCCACAGGCTCTGGGCTCCATCTTTCCGGGCTCGTGGATCAACGCAAACTTTGACGTCTGGATTGGCGCGCCGGAAGACAACCTGGCGTGGGACCATCTTTCCGCTGCGCGCGAATTCTTTACCGCTAACGCTGACAAAGTTCCCGCGCCACAAAAAGCCCTGGCGTATGAAGAACTGCTCATCGCGGAAGGTAGTGACTGGAACTGGTGGTACGGTCCTGAACATCACTCAGACAACGATCGCGACTTTGACGATCTTTATCGCAAGCACTTGTCCAACGTCTATCACGCGTTAGGTGCTCCGCCGCCGGACGCGCTATCCCAGCCTATCGCTGTACGCCGGCTGGAACTGCAATTTACTCCGCAGACGGCGTACATCCATCCACGCGTGGACGGCCGAAGCATGGGCTACTTTGACTGGCTCGGCGCGGCAACGCATGTCGCGGATCGTCACACGTCCGCCATGCACGGCAAACTGTTTCTGCTGGACACCGGTTATGCCGGCATCGACGAAGCCAATCTCTACTGCCGCGTGGATTTCATGGAACCGCTCAGCGAATGGGCCACTTCGGAAACGCAACTGGCCGTGACGGTGGAAGCAATCCCCGCGGAAGACGACGTTCCGCGACTCTCTTACCGGCTGGAAGCGACCATCGGAGACGGACAGCTCCGCGACTGGGTTTTTGGCGAAAGCGGCCACGGAGAACAGTCTGTGTCTGGAGTGCACGTGCGCATCAAGAACGTATTTGAATGCCAGATTCCGCTCGTCCTGTTGCAGGCGCGGCGCAGTACAGTCCTGCGAGTACGTTTTTCTCTGTGGCGAGATCGCCTGCCCTTGGACGCGCTACCGCAGGAAGGAGCAATTGAAGTGAAGGTAGTTCCAGAAATGGAATTGAGCGCTGAGCCTTACGCAAAACCGTGAATCGCGGCGAAGAGACTTTTCCGAAAGGAGAAAACCTAACGCTGTGCGGTAATTGCCAGCGGACGTCCCAGTTCCAGAATGATCTCGGTGCCTTGCGGCAAACGCGCCGTATTGCGTTTGGCCAGCCACAAAGCTGTGGCTACGCCTGCTCCGGCGCCGGCGCCAATCAGCGTACCGCGTGCTCCGGCGGCAATCACGCCAACAATACTGCCCGCGCCGGTACCCGCGCCTAACTCAATGTTGTCGCGTTTCGTGCGCGTTCCGCCGACGATGCGTCCTTCGTCGTCCACATGAGTGCCATTCACGCGGTTGGTATCTACCACCCCAGCATGGATGGAGTAGCTTTGTCCATCCGGCAGAAGCAGCGACTGGGTCTTCAGTTGGATTACCGGACGTCCTTTGATGCGGCGCGGCTCGCTGACGTACAGAACGTAGCCTTGCAACGACGATCCGGCTGGCACCAGGACGGCGCCATTCAGCAGGATGGGCTCGGAGACTATGGCGGAAAACGCTTCGCCAGCCTTGGTGCGATGCGTGTCCAACGTCTGGTCCAACTTGATCCGGATGGGCGTTCCCACGGGCAGCACAAACGCGTAGGCAGGCCGTGCAACGGATGCAGGCGACGTTGCCGGGCGCAGATCAGCCGTCAACACGGGTTGATTCGTCCGCACGGCTGGAGACGGTTTAGATGGCTGGGAATTGGGTTGCTGGAAATTAGATTGCTGGGACTTAGGTTGCTGGGAATGGCCAGCCAGGCAAAGCAGAAAGAAGATCGCGACGCAGATCAGGAAGTTTTTCATTTGTGGTCCCTCGGGGATGTCTCAAGGCGTTACCGGGGTAAATCCGGTATTAAACCTGGGATAAGGTCCTGCAAGGGACTGTAAAACAGGGACAAAGGCTGGGCAATCGCCGAATCTACGGGCATCAAGGTAGGTATTACAAAAAAGAGGCCCGCCGAAGCGGGCCTCCAGGAGAGTACCAATTGGTTAGAGGAACTAGTCTTTGTTGTCGCCTTTGGTGGCGGTCATGGTGTAAGCGCCGGCGTTGAAGAACACCAGGCCACGGGCGCGGATGGTAGCGCCAGCGGTCGGTGCAACGCTCAGGTTGCCGCCGTTGGCAACGGTGACGGCCACGGTGGTGGCGCCGCTCAATTTGCCGAAGGCGGAAGTAGCGCTGACGTTGATCGTGAAGCTGGTCGCCGTCGGAGCCGGAGTGGCCGCAACAGTTCCGAACACGGCCTGCTCGCGCAGTTTCACTTTCGTGGCCGTGATAGGAGCGGTGCTGCTGGCTGCATCGGCTTCAATGCGCTGGCCTTTGCCGATGTGGGTTGCGTCGAACGTGCCCGTCGCGCTCAGTTTATCAGCGCGGACGCTGTACACGGTGCTGGCGTTCACGGTTACGTCCACCGTGACCGGCGCGGTTGACGATGAACCGGTGGAATCAAACTGGTGGGCGATGGTGATTTTGGTCAGCGGACTGTCCAGCGCGGAAATCAAGCCTTCCAATTCCTCGCCGTTCTGGCCGCCTTCGCGTTCCACTTTGGTCGCCAGCTTGGAGCCGTCAGCCTTGGTTACGCCGTCCACTTCAACAATGTCATTCACCTTGAGGTCAGAGAGTTGCGTAATGCCGTCTTTGAACTTGGTGTTGGCATCGGTTACGAAAACAATCGAGGCGCCGGACGTGGTGGTGATGGTGAAGTTAGGCGCGGTGATCGCCGACACGGTACCGTGAACGTCTTCAATGCCGCCGTTGTCATCGCCTTCGTTGCCTTCGTTACCGGCCGCGGGCGTGCTGGTGGAAGTTACGGTGAATTTCGGGGTGACCGTCGCGGACGTGATCGGCGTGCCGTTCAGAACAACGGAGTTCGCCAGGTCCAGATCAAAGTTCACGAACAGCGGCGTGGTGCCGACAGTAATGTTGGCCGCGAAAGTGATGGTGGCGGTATTCGAAGACAGCGTGACCGGGATCTTGGTCGGTGTCGTGCCGTTTACAACTGTCATTTCAGCGCCGGTAATGGTCATGGTCGCGCCGCTATAACTGCCGGCCGGAATGTTGGCCAGCGAAACCGGCTCCAAAGTGCCGGCAGCGTGCGAGAATTCGAATTCCACTGGCTTGGCTAGCAGGTTGCCGGTGGTTGTGGTGGGGCTCACGCCCGTCAGGGTAATCACGCTGACGTTCATCTCAAACTTCACAACTGCATCGAGAGGTGCGTCGCCAAACGCGATCGTGGCGGATGTTCCGGTCGTTTGCAGTGGGGGATTGGACGTGCTGCCGCCGCAGCCTGTAAGCGCAAGAGCAAACACAAGACTAAACAGAGAGATCAAAAGAACCCGTTTCATTGGGCCTCCAAAAAAGAGATTTTTTTTAACTGGTAAAAATCCTGACCGAGTGGCGACTTGGTTGTTATTTAGCGTACTACTGAATTCGTGCATTTGGAGCACTTCGCGTCCGCTCCCTCGTACATGCCCGAAGCCGTCCGGAGACTACACACCTCCGGAGTTTAGTAACCTTCCCGTCCTTGATTGATGCGTGCGGCAGGAGAATGAATTCTGATGGCCAAGAACATTTTCAGAGTTCACTTTCTTGCCGCGCCTCCCACAGACCCGGCTGCGATCTGAAAAGCAAGTCTCAACCAACCTGGGGGAGCACAGTTACTAATGCATCTACCGTGCCAAGAAGAGAAGTACGTTAAGTCATTTGTTTACAACAAGTATCGATATGGCGGGGAGATTTTTGTGGGTAATAAAGACTCAAAACTGTGTCGTTAGAACACAGTTCATGAACCATAGTGTGCAATAGAGAGCCGCAACTTCTAGAGAGCCGCAGCATAAAGACAGCCTGTGAAAAGGGAGCGGCGGCCCCCCCGGTTAATAGAAGTGCCGCCGCTCGGATTGCTAGCTTGTTGCGAAAACAGTTGTTTGGGCGGTTACAAATTCGGCAAATCAGGGCTTCGTCGGATCAATGTCTCGTCGGATCAATGTCTATAGGATCAACGTCCGGCGGCTTGCCTCCGCCACTGTGTTTGTCGCCGCCACTATGATCGTCAGACCCGGACGATCCACTCCCGCTGTCTGAGCCGCCAGAACTGCCGCTGCTGGAACTCGATCCAGAGGAGCCACTGCCGCCGTTGCCGCCGTCATTGCCTCCGCCTCCGCCATGGTCGCCGCCATCACGATGTTCGTGGTCGCGGGCTTCCAGCTTCTTGATTGGATCGTCGTCACCGCCGGAGTCTTTGCCCCCATGCCCTCTCCCAGGCCGGTCCACATCGGGCCGCATCTCGTGCGTCGGACGAGGAGTTTCCGGAATGGACTGAGCGCCCACCCGGCTGGAGAAGCCAGCGGTGATCATCACCGAGCCACCGCGTCCGCCGAGCGCGTCCAGTTCCACCACGCCTTCTTCCACATCCACTTCCGTGACTCCGTGGCTGTTTACTTCCACATCAAAACGCGTCCCGCGGACGGAGATCACCGCCGTGGGCGTTCCAATCTGAAACCCCGGAGAGCCGCCAAGATGTTTCTGCACCTGGGCGCGGATTCGTCCCAGCATGACTTGCACGTAGCGCCAGCCGCTGGTCTCCGGTTCTTTGATCACCAGTCGGGTGTGCGCGCGTACCAGGACTTCACTGCCGTCTGTAAGTTTCAAGAGCAGAGTGCCGTCGTCCGTATTGACGGCGGTTTCCGGCGGCAGAACTTCGCCGCGTGCCGGTCCAGCCAGCGCCTGGTGCGGCAGTTGTATGCTGACCCTGCCTTTGAAATCGGCAACGGTCGCTCCGGCCAGCGGTGCTTTTACCGAAGGTTCTTGCGCCCGTGCCAGGCCGCAGTTCAATGCCAAAAACAACAGGCTGAAAATAGTGAAACGGATTGTGGTTTTCATGGTGCCACCTCGCTTACTTCCAAGGCGCCTCTGGGCAACGTGAATTGAAAAGAGGTGCCTGAAATTTCATTGCTGCTTACGTGAACTTTTCCGCCATGCTGCTGGCAGATGCGCCGCACAAAGCTTAGGCCCAGTCCCCAGCCGGGAATGGACTCGCTGCGTGACGGACGGTAAAAGCGTTCGAAAATGTGTTCCAGGTCGGCCGCGGGGATGGCCGGACCGGCATTGTGTACTTCAAATTCTACGTCTTTCCCCGTGGACGTGACGCGCAAAAGCACTTCTGACCCGCGCGCGCCGTACTTGATGGCGTTGCTGACCAGGTTGAGCAGTGCTCCGGAGATCAGCGTTTCGTCACAGGTAACAAAATCTTCTTCGGTATCCACTTCCACCCGGACAGGGACGTGAGCGGCCGCAGCCAATGGGCGGACAACTTTTTCCACGTGGGCCACCATGTCCCGGACGTTGGCCCGCGTGCGTTTCAACGGTCGCGCACCGGCATCGAGCCGCAGAACTTCCAAGTACGTGTTGATCATCGCGACCAGGCGATTCGTCTCGCGGAATATTGTTGCCGGCGCTTCGGTGCTGGCGGGCGAATTCGGATAGCGCATCAGCAACTCTGAAAATCCCTGGATAGCTACCAGCGGCGTGCGCAATTCGTGCGTCACGAAGCTTAGAGCTTCCGATCGTGCCTGGTCACGCTGCCGGCGCGTGGTTATATCTTCAGCCATTACCAGCAGGGCGCCTTCCTCTGCAAAGGAAGTCCAAGGCAGGCGAGTGGCGCGGAACAACCAGAGCTCTTCGCCGAGTGACACTTCGTTATCCGCCCACGATTTTCCGTCTGTCGACGTGTTGCCTTCAGCTGACTTGCTTTCTGATGAAAGCATGTTGGATGAAAGTGCGTCGGATGAAAACCCGTCGGATGAAAGGCCGTTGGGTGAAGGTACGTTCGACGAAAGCGAGTTTGAAGAAAGCTCACTTGAAGAAAGCCCGTTTAAAGAAAGCCCTTTCAGTTCCGGCCAGCCCCCAGCCAGCTCGGCAATTCTTTCCAGATCAGGCAGGTTCGCGTGATGACGTTCACAAAACCTTTTCCACGTGCCGTTGCTGAAACGCAGCGCGCCGTCCGCGCCGTACACCGCAAGACCTTCACGCATGGACTCCAGCAATGTCTGCCGGAATGTATAGAGCGATGAGAGATCGGCTTGCAACTGCTTCAGCGCTCCCAGTTTCCAGTGCAGGCCGGAAGGATCATTCACCGTTGCCAGCGCGGCAGATAAAGGCGCAGAAGAATCGGTGCTGGATTGACCCGCTGCGGCGGTTTCTAGGAACGATGTCGCCGCCGCGGCCGTGATCGTCCCGCGCAACTGTTGCAGTCGCGACGTGACTTCGCGATTCACCAGCAGCAGGTTCTCCAGTTGGGCGATCGGCGCCGCGAGCAGTCCCGCGGCCAGCATCGGTCCGTAGGAAAGCAGCAAATGAAATTTCAGGAAGACGAAATACGAGGCAAAATAGCCGCCAACAACCATCAAAGCCAGGACAACGAGTCCGCGCACGCCAGGTTCGCGCACCACCAGCCATACCGCAAACACGCTGAACAGGACGAGCACCAGCAGTTGCCAAGCCTTACCCGCTTCTTCTAGGGACCTACCGGAAAGCATCATGTCCAGAACGTTGGCGTTGATTTCCACGCCGGGCATCGGCAGCTGATCGCTAACCGGAGTAAACAAGCGGTCGCTGACTTCAATGCTGCCAAAGCCGATCAGTACTGCCTTGCCGCTGAGTCCTACGGAATTTTTCCCGGACAAAACGTCACCCGCGGAAAGTGCAATGAAAGGTTGCGGTTCCGTTCCAGCTTCGTACTGGCGACGGAAGTCGATCAGCATCGGTCGCGGCGTCTGCATCACTACCACCCCGCTGCTGCTTGCGTCCGAAGACAGCTCTGCTGCTTTCACTTGCGGTTTTGCCAGTTGTGCTAGCTTCAGCGCGAAAGCCTCACGCAGTCCTTCCGCGCTGGGTTCTACGTCGGGCACGCTGCGGCAAAGCCCGTCAAAGTCGGTGATCGCCTGTACGTGGCCCACGCCTTTTGCTGCTTGCGCAAACCGCGGTATTGGGTCCACCCACAAACGCGTGTTCATTGAACTGGAAATCTTGGCCGCCAGAACCATGTTCGGCGCTGACTGAATCGCCCGGGTCAACGCAGCGTCGTTCACTTCGTCTTCCGGCTCGGGCAGCAACACGTCGAGACCAATTGCCTTGGGATGCTGCGCGCTCACCGCGTTGATCAGTTGTGCAAGTTTCGCGCGCGGCCATGGCCAGCGGCCGTAGTGGTCAAGCGACGCATCGTCAATCAGCACCAACGCAACCTGATCGGACACCGGCAGAGGCCGCCGCAAGTGGAAGAAAAAATCATTGAGCTTCAAGCTCAGCGTGGCAACGGGGAAGCTCCAGCTCACCAGAAACACCAGTGCCAGTAGTACGGCGTTCAGCCGCAGCCAGCGGCCCAGTTTGATGGGGCTGGCATTGCTCGGATTAGGTAAAAGCTTCATGGCTACAGCCTGGTTGCTGAATTACTCGTTGCTGAATTAACCGACCAGCAAATCAATCCCCAGCCGGCGGGCTTTCTGGTAAAGAGTCTTGCGCTCAATGCCCAGTGCGCGCGCGGCTTTGGATTTATTGCCGGCATGTTCCTGCAGCACGCGGAGGATGTGCTGCCGTTCCATGTCTTCCAACGTGGTGGGGGTTTCCACGGTCGTGCCATTGCTGCGGACCAGCTGGCGTTCGTGCTCCACATCGGCTTGTCCAATTTCACCGGACGTGCAGAAGATCGCCAGCCGTTCCATTAGATTTTCCAGTTCGCGAACATTGCCCGGCCACGGCGAGTTCTGCAGGAACTGCACGGCCTGTTCCGTGATCTTTACGTTGCGTCCATTTTTCTGGTTCGACCGCTTCAGGAAATATTGGACGAGCAGAGGAATATCCGCGCGGCGTTCTTCCAGCGTGGGCAGCGTGATCACGACCACGCTGAGCCGGTAGTAAAGATCTTCGCGAAATCCGCCGGTGCTCATCATCTTGCTCAGGTCGCGATTGCTGGCCGCGAGAATCCTTACGTTGATCGGCGTGTACTTGTGCGATCCCACACGGCGAATCTGTTGTTCCTGCACGGCGCGCAGCAGGTTCACCTGGAAGCTGGGTTTGGTCTCGGAAATTTCATCCAGGAATAGCGTGCCGCCATTGGCTGCTTCAAACAGTCCGGGACGCGCTGAATCCGCGCCAGTGTACGCGCCTTTTTCATGGCCGAACAACTCGCTTTCCAGAATGTTTTCCGGAAGCGCCCCGCAGTTCACGGGGACGAACGGCATCTTGGCGCGCGCGCTGTGATCATGGATGGCCCGCGCAACCAGTTCTTTTCCCGTTCCACTGGCGCCAAGGATCAACACGCTCACGTCCGTTGGAGCCACGCGGGCAATGGCGCGATAAACTTCCAGCATCGGCGGTGTCCGGCCGATGATCGATGTTTCCGGGCCATCATCTTCATTCGCCGTGGGCAGAGTGGATTCCATCCGGCTGGCTTGCACGCGGCGCACCACCGCCAGCAGATCGTCAATCAACAGCGGTTTGCCCAGATATTCCACAGCGCCGGAGCCTAGCGACTTGGCCACCGTTTCCACGCTGGTGTGCGCGGTCATAATGGCGCAGGCGCACTGCGGCTGCAGAAGTTTCACCAGGTCCAGCACGTTCAGTCCGTTGCCGGTGCCCAGGTACAAATCGACGAACGCCATCTGCACGGTTTGCTGGCGCAGGATCGCTTCCGCCGAATCCACGTTGTTGGCGGTGACGCACGGGTAGCCTTCCGCCGTCAGTACGGACGCCAGCAGGTTGCGCGTGGAATCGTCGTCATCCACAATCAGGATTCTGAAACTCGTTTTCGTCTTTGCCGACATCGGGGAACGGCCCTTTCTACAGTCCATCTGGGCTTGCTGCTAACTGGTCTTGCCGCTAAAAAGACTGCTGGTAAAACGAATGCTGTTAAAACTTGTAGCCAAAGCTTGCGCTCACTGCGTCCGCACGGAAAGCGCCCGTGGTCTGGATCAGGTGGTAGTGAGAGTAGTCCGCGGACAAGCTGAACTGTCCGAAGAGGAAATCATTGCGCGCCAGGAACTCGCCGGCCGCCGAATACGCGCCAAAGTCTTTCAGCAACTCGCCGCCGCCATAGCCCATATATTCACCGCGGTAATGTTTGCCCACGCGCAACCGTACGCCCGCTGCGCCCAGATGGCTGCGGTATTCGCCCGGACTGAAATATCCGTGGTTCAGGTCTTTGTTGAAGTGCAGATGACGGAAGGAGTAGCCGCCGCCCACGCTCAACATGTTGTCCATAAAGCCGAACCATTTCATGGCTTCAGCCCATTCGCGCTCCGCGTGATTGCCGTCAGAGTAATGGTTGAAAACCATGCTGGCGTCCAGCGTGAAGCCTTTCATGCGGTACTCGGCGCGCGTGCGCCAGCCGCGGGCCAGCAGATCAAACTGTGCGGCGTCAAAAGTCGGTGCGATCGGGGAACGTCCATACCCGCCGGAGAGATACAGGCCCTTGATGGGAAACAGTTCCAGGTCGCCGGAATACAGCGTGCGGCTGATGGTATCGGCAAAGCGAACTGCTCCCCCACCGCCGCGGATCGCAACATATTTGTTCACGCGATACCGGGCTTCTTCCGTTCCGGAAATCATGTTCGCTTTGGTTGTTCCTGTCTTCCACAATGACGTTTCTTCCAGCCGCGCGCGGCTCGATAGGTTCTTGTTGATCTGGTAAATGAATCCCTGCGCGGAGTAAACCGATTTATTGCCGGACGTATCCGAGAAAAACGTTTCCGAATCCTGCACGCGGCGCGTGTACGTGCGGGCGCTTTCCGTCTTCGGATTCGCCGCCAGGTAGTCACTATATTGCTGCATCTCCAGGCTGTTGGGATTCTTTTCCAGCGCTGACTTTGCCTGCTGCTGCGCTTCACCGCGCTTGCCTTCCAGAATCAGGTTATGGACCAGTCCCAATTGCGCGGCTTCGTCCTTTGGGTTGGCGGCCAGCAGTTCCTGGTAGATCCGGTCAGACTGCGCATAGTTGTCGTGGTAGCCGTAGATTTGCGCCAGCAAGAGCCGGGCGTTGCGGCTGTTGGGATTCGTCAACAGCACCGCGTGCAGAAGAGAAATCGCCTGCTTGTCCTTTTTCTCGTAGACATAAACGCGTGCCTGTTGGATCTGCAGGTCTTCGTTGTTAGGGAAGCGGACCAGGGCGTCTTGTAGCAGGCTGGCGGCTTTCTTTCCGTCGTGCAAATCAAGCGCTTGCTGACTTTGAATCACAATCTGGGCAACGTCGGACTGGGGATTGGCGGCGGGACTAGCGACCGGGTTTGCTGGCGCTGGGTTTGCTGGCAATGACGGCTGCTGGGCTTGGGCCAGACACACGCATCCTGACATCACCGCGAACGCCGCAACTATGGCGGTAAACCTCTTCACAAAACTTAACCTCGCTGGGGAACCCAAGCCTTACCCGGAAGAGGAGGCAATCATTGAGCCAAAGCAATCAACGGACTGATTCCAAAGAGTTTGGAGTTCGAACCAAAGATAATAATGTGTACATACTACCTAGTGGGTGTATCAAATTTAACCACAAGTTCAGACGGTGAACAACCTTGAACACATAACAAACAAGTGGCCAAAGGGCACTGCTACGTTAGAGTTTGGGACAGGGCCGTTAGGACAGCTGCCCGCCACTGGAGCGCCACTATTTCTTGCCATCCCCAACTGGCAACTTGTCACCGCAAGAGGGTTGATATGATGGATGCTGACAGATCATCCGGCCTGATTCTCTTTTTCTCTTTGCGAAAGTGGCGGAATTGGCAGACGCACCAGACTTAGGATCTGGCGCCGCAAGGCGTGGGGGTTCGAGTCCCCCCTTTCGCACCATTATTTGAGGTCGCTACGCGACAGACCGCTGAAGAGCGTTGTATTCCTGAAGACCGATGTGCGCTCGCGCAGCGGGCTCGGCGCGCAAGTCGGCCTCGCCCTTACGAATTCTTCGTTGAGATCGCTTCGCGGCACTGGGCTAAGAGGGAGAAAGAACCAAGTAGGCTGGTTCCCAACTCGTTCGGAAGAAGCAAACGCAGACTTTCACATCGTCGCCGCAAGAGTTCGTCTCGCGACCCCATGACCACAGTTCCTGGCCTTGCCGCTAGCGGGTAAGGTTGGAGAAGAACCAGATGCCGCCGATCAACACGATCAGCACGGCGGAGCATGTGCCCAGAACGCGCACCCATGGCGTGAGCTTGTCCATCTTCACCAGGAGTTCCTGCTGTTCTTTTTGCATGTGGTCTTCAGCGCTGTCCAGGAAGAGTTGGTCGTCTTCGTGCATCTCGAGTGTGCCGCGATAAATGAGGAGAACGATCAGGATCGCAGTCAAGCTGCCCCAAGTGATAAGCAGTCCAAAGATCATCGGACACCGCCTTCGCAACCAATTTGGAAGCAGTCCCGCTTACTCAAGGGGGCCATTCCAAGCTTGAAATGCCCCGGGGTATGTGGAACCTCAGCCCATTATAGCCCTGTATTTTTAGCGATGAATCAAGGATATTTTTACCTCGAAGGCGATTTTCCGCGCGCCGTTCTGGCCCTTAATATCATCTAATGGCTCCGGGCCAAGGTAAACAGGTGCTTGGAATGGCCCCGGCCCCGGCTTCCTATTGGAACCCAGGGTCGAATCTGTACTATAATGGTCTTGTTTTAACGGACCGCTAATCCCCAAGGAGAAATCAATGGCAACCACGACCACTCCCAATGTTGAGCCCAACCCCAATGTTGAGACCACCCCCAAGACCCCCGTCGCGCTTACGTCGACTGCGGTTTCCAAGGTGAAGGAAATCATGGGGCAGCAGGATCCGCTACCAGCCGGCCTGCGCATCGGCGTAGTGGGCGGCGGCTGTTCCGGCTTCTCATACTCCATGTCTTTTGAGAACGCCCCCGGCATGATGGACAAGACCTACACCTTTGAAGGTTTGAAAGTCTTCGTCGATGCCACTTCCGCCATGTACCTGAACGGCTGCACCGTGGATTACGTTGAGACCCTGGAAGCTGCCGGCTTCAAGTTCGAAAATCCGAACGTGAAGAGCACCTGCGGCTGCGGATCGTCCTTCAACGTTTAAGCCGCTTCAGCGCCAGAACTAAATATAGATTTTCGCAACAAAAAAGCCCCGCTTGATTGGCGGGGCTTTTGCATGTTTGAAATGTTCCTTTAGAAATCGGTTCAAGTTGCCAGGAAATGAATTCTACTTCGGACTTGGCGTCGGCGTGCCCATTGTTCCCAGGCTACCCGGAGGCAGATTTGAACCGGCGCCAGCCGCCCCTGGAGCGGCCACGGTAATTCCAGAGCCGCCGCCTTGTTCCAGACGTGGATCGAAAACAAACAGCCACTCGTTGTAGTGGGTCTTCTCGTTGAATTCCTTGATGCCTTCAGCTTTGCTGTTGCTGGCGACGCCAATGATGAATCCGCCGCCCACGGATTGTCCATTGCCAATGTCTGAGGTCTTCAGCGATCCCAACTGCCCTGACTGGCCCGCCCCAGGTTGTGCTCCCGGCTGTTGGACGCCGGCGATGCCATTGGGTTGTTGGACTGGTACCTGGTTGCCTCCGGAGGGAGGCAGAGCGTTCCCCAGACCGGGATTGCCGCTGCCCTGCAGTCCGGGGTTGGGAGTGGGAATCTTGATCTGGGCTTCACCCACGTGGACCAGGTGCCACTCCGCATCTTCTTTTGCGAAGGGGTCTTTGTATTTCTTGCGCAGGAAGCGAATATGGTTGGTGTCTTCCAGTTGCTGAATCGAGGAAGGATATCGTCCGTTCTTGTGATAGAAGCGCTTGATGGCCATGGCGTACTGCTTGCCGCGGTTGACCAGTTCCTCTTCCTTGGTGCGCTTGACCACCTGGGCAATCCGTGGAATTTCAATGCTCATGGCGATGATCATCAGAGTGACGAGCAGCATCACGGCGATCAGTACATAGCCTTCCTGGCTGGCCTGCGATTGCTTGATTTTCTTCAATAACTTCATAACTGAAACCTGCCCGCCCCGCGCGTGACTATCGTGCGGTAAGCGGGATTTGTTGCTTGTTGTTGGTGAACACGTCTTCAATCACCACGTATGCGGTGGCGATCTGCACGACGCGGTAGCGGCGGTCCACGATGTCACCTTGCTTGGCCACAAAGACTGTGCCGGTAACCGCGTCGCCTTCAGAGAGAAACACGCGCTTAGGCTCGTTGGGTTTGTTTTCCAGACCAAAAAACTTCAGTGGAATCGGCGGCAGAGGAGTGGGCGTAGGCGGCGTTGGAATTGGCGTGGCAGTCTCTACTTGTCTGGGATTCTTGTCCACGATTGGTATCTCTGCTTCCATGGTGAAGATGTTCCGCCCGCCGGCTTCGTATTTCACTTTGCGGCTGTTTTCAAAATACTCCAAGTGTACCGTGGGATCCAGACTGTTTTGGGAAATCAGGGCCACACCGGGGCGGCTTTGCGGGCGCGCGTTTGTCTGGGCCGCGGGCGCCGATGCCGCCGCGCTTCCTGAGCCTGACGAGCCAGCGAACCTATAAATAACCAGCGGAACCGCGATGACCAGCAGTACGGCCATGGCGATCAATTCCTTTTTGTTTTCGGCGCCAATCTTCACTCGACAATTCCTTCAATTAAGCTGACGGGTCTTAGGCCGTCTCCTTCAAAAATGTTTGAAACTTGATTTGCAACGTCACCAGACCGCTTTCCTGTCCGTTCAGCGTGACTTGATCGATGATAAACAACAGGTCGCTTTGCTCCAGGGCATTGATGAAGTGCGCCACCTTGGCGTAATCGCCGGTTACCGTGGTTTCCACGCCCACGCGCTGCACGTCCGGCAGATCGCCTTTGTCCGCCTTCACCAGGTTGTAATGGATGGACTGCGTGGCCACTCCGGTCTGCCGGGTGAGTTTTTCCAGTTGTTGCGAAATTTGCGACGAACGGGCCGGAATGTTCTCCAGGTAGAGCGTTTTGATGTTGGTGCGCGTCTTGCCCAGTTTCACATCCATGTTCTGGAGTGGCTTCACTTCGTCAGTAATCGCTTGCGTTTTCTGGTGCAAGGTCTTCCGTTGTTCTTCCAATGCGGAAGGACTGTTGCCCGGCCACATCAGGTAAGTGATCAGAGCGATGTCCACCACCGCCATGGCCGCCAGGGCAATCAGGAAGCGCGTCTTGGTTTGCGCAAGGTTTCTCATTACAAGCCTTCCTTGCCGGCGGTCTTGGGCCGCGGCGGGCCGGCCGGTATGTAATCAGCCTCGATGGAGAACTTCATGATAGCCAGTCCAGCGCGTGCATCCTTTTCCGTGGTCTCGGAAATGATGGTGGCTTTTCGAAAACGTTCGGAGCCTTCCATGCGCTGCACCAACTGGATCGCGTCGCCGTATTTTTCCCCGGCAATCACCAGCTTGAGCGTGACCCGTCCGTCCAGTCCCATGGCGGGCTGTACCTGCGCTACGGAAGCCCGGCGCGGCATGATCCGTTGCAGGTCATTGAGAAGCTGCGTCCAAGAGAACTGCCGGTGGATGAGTTGGTTGTTCCAGAAGGTTTTCTGCTGGGTAACGTCCACATTTTCCGGCAGTTTCTGGATCCGCTCGGCCTCGGCGCGCATTTTGTCCTGCCGGCTGTACTCTGCTTCTTCCTTGGCGATCTGTTCGGTCAGGTCGGCGGCGTTGTGGTGGTTGCGCAATGCAAAAATGATAAGCAGAAGAGTCAGCGCGGCCATTGTGCCCAGGGCCGTCCCCCAGCGCACAAAAAACTGCCGTACTTCTTCAAACTTCTGTGACGCGAGATTGATATTAAGATGCATTATCCGAGCAGTGCCCCCACCAGGCCGGCCATCATGGATGCCGGGACCGTCTCACCGCTGATGTTCTGTTCTGAAGAAAGCTCCGGAGCCAGTTCCTGAACCTTCGCGTGGGTCTGCTGTTCCAGCAGCGGAGCCAGTTCCGCCGTGGGAACAATGCCGCCAACGTAAATCTGTTCCACGTGCGCCGCGAACGTATCTTCAAAGAAGACCAGGGAGGGAAGCACGGCGTCAGCCAGTTCACTGGCTGTTACTTCGGCTCCGCGTGGGTTTTCCAGGGTTCTTACCAGACGCAGTTCCTGGTGTTCGGCGGCAATGATCGTGATGTTCAGCGGGTCCACCTTCACCATCAAGGTAGGCCGGTCGCCATCAACAATTCCCAAGGCCGCCAGAGCTGACGGTAAAACCACGCCGGGGGTGTAGCCAGCATCGCGGAACGCGGATTCGTATTCTTCCACAATATTGCGCGGGGTCACGGCAGCCACCGCATGGACTGTCCCGTTGCCGCGGCGCACATCGTAGGAGATAACGGCCTGATCGACGTCAAACGGCAAGGATTTTTTCATGCGGAACCGGATCACCGCTTCGGTTTCCTGCGGTTTCGTTGGCAGGGAGTCAAAATCCAGGAGCAGCACGCGGACCGCGGCGTCCGGCACAATGACGACAACGTCCTTCGATTTCCCGGCCACGGAAGCCAGACCACTGCTAATGGCCGCGCGCAGCGCTTCGCCGTTGACGACGTTTGGTCCGTTCAGCCCGGGTGTAATGACTCCGGGATCGAGTTTCCGTGAAGTATAGGCATCCAGGCGGGGCAATTGTTCAGAGCACCGCGCGGTAATCACCCGGTCCAGCGTGATCTCACAAGCCAGTAGCGGACGTGTTGCGGAATGTTTAAGGAGTGCCATGCTTAGCGTGTGGTCTCAATGAACGTGACCTTGTTGATCTCCTTCATAGTGGTAATGCCGGCCCGGACTTTCCTTAAAGCTGATTCGCGCAGAAACCGCATGCCTTCGTCATGGGCAGCCCGGCGAATTTCAGAAGACGGACGTTTTTCCAGAATCAGATTGCGGACGCGGTCAGACAGATCAAGCAGTTCGTGGATGGCGGTACGGCCATGGAAACCCGTGCCCGCGCACTCGATGCAACCAGGCCCATCAAAGAACTCAACGTCGCGCCATTCTTGCGGATTCAGGCCGTTGTTGTCTAGTTCCTCGTCAGAGTACCGGGTACGCGTCTTGCAGTGCTCGCAGATGGTACGCACCAGGCGCTGGGCCAGCACGCAGTTCAAGGCCGAAACAAAGTTGTAGGGCTCCACGCCCATGTTCAGGAAACGCCCCAGCACGTCCACTACGTTATTGGCGTGGACAGTGGTAAACACCAAGTGACCGGTGAGCGCGGACTGAATCGCGATCTGCGCCGTTTCGGTGTCACGGATTTCGCCCACCATGATCTTGTCCGGATCATGACGCAAAATTGAGCGCAGGCCGCGGGCAAAGGTGAGCCCTTTTTTCTCGTTCACCGGAATCTGCGTGATCCCGTGGATCTGGTATTCGACCGGATCTTCAATGGTGATGATCTTGTCTTCGTCGGTCTTGATTTCGTTCAGCGCGGCGTACAGCGTGGTGGTTTTGCCGCTGCCCGTGGGGCCGGTGACCAGCACCATGCCGTAGGGTTCCAGGATGTAACGCCGGAATTTCTTCAGGTCGTCTTCGTCAAAGCCCACCACGTCCAGTACCAGGTTGCGAAATTTTTCGCTCATGGACTCTTTGTCCAGGACGCGGAGCACGGCGTTCTCGCCGTGGATGGTGGGCATGATGGAAACACGGAAGTCGATGAGGCGGCCGTTATATTTCACGCGGAAGCGGCCGTCCTGCGGAACGCGGCGCTCGGCAATGTCCAGCTCACTCATTACCTTGATGCGGGTAATGATGGTGGAGTGGTGCTCCTTGGCCATGGGCTGCATGGCTGGCTGCAGCACGCCGTCAATACGGTACTTCACCACCACGGAGTCGCTCTCGGTTTCAATGTGGATGTCGCTGGCTCGCTTCTGCAAAGCCGTAAAGATCGTGGTGTCCACCAGGCGGATGATCGGGCTTACATCGGCTTCCGCCGTAATGCGGTCAATGGTCAGATTGTCGTCATTGGCCCCGTCTTCATCGTGGACCACGTCCAGCACAAAGCCTTCACTGGCTTCTTCCAGCACGCGCTTCGACTGTTCCGTTTTCTTCAGGATGTCGTTGATCTGGGAAAGCGTGGCGACTTTCGTCCGGATGCGGCGGTTCAGCAGCAAGCCAATTTCGTCAAGCATCATCAGCTTGCTGGGATCGGCAATGGCAATGTTCAGTGTTCCGTCCTGTTCTTCCAGCGGGACAAAACAGTAGCGGAACATCAGGTCCACGGGGATGGTTTTGAACAACTCCGCGTCCAGGTGGTAGTCCGTCAGTTCAACAAATTCGCACCGGTAGCGGGCCGCCATTTCGCGCGCTCGCTGCTCCGGGCTAACCGACTGGCCCAGGGCCTGTATGCTGCTTTCAATGGTCAAGCTGGGACTCTTCTGTTCCATAAATCCTGAATTTCCTATCCTTGCATCTGTGCGCCGAGTGAAAAAATGGGCATGTAGAGTGAGAGCAATACCACGGCGACGGTAATGCCCATGAAAATCAAAATAATGGGTTCAATCAATTGCATGGCCGCGGCCAGGGAAGTCTGTACGTCTTCTTCAAAGAATTCCGCGACGGAGTTGAGCATGGCGGGCAGCGCGCCGGTGGATTCACCGACTTCCACCATTTCGATGGCCAGTTCAGGGAAGAACTTGGTTTCTTCCAGGCTGAAGGAGAGCGCCCGGCCTTCACGGACCCGTTTGGCCGCTTGCTCCACGTTGCTGGCTATCTTGAAACTGTTAATCGACTGGCTGGCGGTTTCCAAGGACGGCACCAACGGCAGTCCGCCGGAAAGCAGGGTGGAAAGCGTGCGGCTGAACATGGCGACCTGGTACTTCATCCAGATGCCGCCCAGCACCGGCAGGCGATAGCGTATGGAGTCCATGGTGCGCGCTCCGGACGCGGAACGCATCCACCAGTTACCTCCCAGAACCACAGCCACCAGCGCCAGAAAAATCAAGTAGTAATAAGTCTGGATGGTTTTGCCAACCGTCAGCATCACAACCGTCAAGGCCGGCAGCTTGGCATTCAGGCCAGAGTAGAGGTCGGCAAATTGCGGGACCACATAGCCCATCAGGAATACCAGCATCACCGTCAGGGCACAGATCAGCAGCGCGGGATACCACAGGGCGGAAAAGAACTTTTTGCGAAAGGTGACCGTGACGCGTTGAAACGCGATATACCGCGCCAGAACTTCTTCCAGGTTGCCGCTTCGTTCGCCCGCCAGTAGCGTGGTGGTGTAGATCTTTGAGATCGCGGCGCCTTGGGCGGCAAAGGCGTCTGAAATCAGTTCGCCGCTCTTTACCCGGTCCTGCACGTTGTCCAGCATGGCTTTGAACTGGGGATTCTTCTGGCGTTTGGCCAGGAGCGCCAGCGCCTGCAAGATCGGTAATCCGGCCTTGATCAGTGTGAGAAATTGCTGGTTGAAGATCAGGAACGATTCAATCTTCAGCCGCTTCTTTTCGCTCCCGAACAACGCCAGAGACAGCTTGCCTTTGCTGCCTTTAACGGAATAGACCATGAAGCCCTGCTGGGCAAACCGGTCCCGGATCTCCTGTTCAGAGATTCCGTTCTCCACTTGTTCGAGCACGCGGCCGCGCTCGTCCGCCATTTTGATTACAAATTCTGCCATGGGATCTGCGACTGCAGGAAAGCCTTACTCCTACACTAAGTCTAGCATTCACGGGGGTTGACCCGCACTTTCTAGAATGGGGGAAGTACTCTATTATTGCGCGAATAACCCATTAATTTCCCTAATTCTTGGGCAATCGAAGGTAACGTTTAAGAGTTGGCTACTGGGACACCTGTTCATCGTGAATGGTCTCAACACCGGCTGGCGGGTTGAAACGGAAAAGGCCGTCCTGTACCGGTACATTTTCTTCAATCTGGGAAAACCGGAAATCCGTGGTGGCCCCGTCTGCGCCGTAAATTACGATCCGCACCAGCTGGGATGTGGATGAAATTTCCAGCACCACTGAACTAATGCGGTCTTGCATGCCTTTGGGCACCCCCCGCAGGACTACGTTGCCCTTCTGAAGAGGGATTACGTCGGGGGCCAGGGAAAGAGCTTCCAGTTCCTTTACCAATTTGCTCTTACCCAGCAGAAAGCGCATGGGAGAGCGGATGTCGTCCAGTTTCTTCACCGAGGTTCTTCTGGCCTGGCTTTCGCCCTGCACGTAGAAGTAAGCGTTCTGCGAATCCATGAGAAAAAGTTTTTGCCGCGGATCGCGATATTCCCATCTCATGCGTCCTGGCTTCTTGAGCCACACCGTGCCGCTTTCCGTGCGGGAAACGCCGGGCGCGGTGTAAACCTCGGTGAAACTTGCTTTAAAACTTTTCAGGACGTTGTAGTGGTCGTCCACGGCGCGCGCAATGTCCGGGACGTTCGCGGCAAAGCCGCCGGCCCCGCCAAAAAAAACGAGCGATAACGCCAGCACGCGGATAAAGGAGTGACTCATCCTGTTGGAACCTTGAAACTTAGATTCAAACCAGAAGCCTGAGGATACCTGAGTCCCGCGGGCCTGGCTGCACTCGCGATCAGCTGGCAAGGGCCGCTTGATCAAGGAATGGAAATTGTGAGGGATCTTCGACCCAGACGCCGCCTTCCGGCAGAAGCTTGTAGATTTGGCCGGCAGGGTCAACGGGCACGCCTCCTAACAGACCGGCTCGCACCAGTTCCGTCCACGTCGTGGGCCAGACTCCTTTTTTTTCGTGGTACGTCCGCACGCGGATTCGCAGCTCTCGCATATCGATTTCCGCCTGCAATGAAGCCAGATGTTTGACGGCGCCGTCGCGAACGTTCTTGTCGTGGGTGGTTTCATAGATACCCCGCCAGAGCATCATGGCCGTCTCAATGTCCTGGGCGTGTTCCGCCATTCTCGCGGCCATGGTTCTCATCCAGGGCAGGGCGCCGGGAACTTCAGATCCTTTCCGGAATGCCTGCTCCGCCGCTTTGTAGTCTTTTCTTTCCAGGTAGTGGACAAAACCCAGGGTGAAGTACATGCGCCAAACCTCGGGATTTGCCGCGATACCTTTTTCCAGCAGCGCCACGGCTTTGTCTGGCTCTCCTGCACCGTTCGGCGGGCTCTGGCACAGAAAGATTGATCCGGTTTGATACGCCACCACCAGCTGAGGGTCCAGGTCGGTGGTGATATCCAGCAAGGGATACAGCAGATCGTAGCGTTTGGAGTCCTGCAGGTGGCGGTTGCCGAAATACTGGACGGCGCGAGTCCAATAAACGACCGCTAAAAGACTCGAGTAGCCCAGACTCAAGCGCTTTACGGTTTTGCCGGAAGGCAGATACAGCACTTCTTCGATCGCGGCGTCTTTGCCGCGCGCGGAATCTATTTTCTGCAACGCGACGACTGCCCCGGCAAACAACACGACCAGCAGCACTGACGCGATCACAATTGTTTTGCGGCTCTGGTTCATTGCAGCGCTCATTTCAGGTTACGCCGTTCAAAAATCAGGACCGCTCCGGCGGTCACGGCGGCCGAGTAAAGCACCGTATAGAGCGTGTTGTACAACACCAAGGCGCCGCCCACCGGCTGATCATGCGCCACCTGGGCAATCACGTTCAAGGACGCCAGGTTCGGCACCAGGTACGCGGCTGCCAGAGCAAACATCTTGGTTATGCCATGGGCGCTTGCGGCAAAGTTTCGCAGGTCCAGAGAAAAGGTACCGATGGCAAAAAGCGAGAACGACAAGATCGCGGAAAAAATCGGCGATGAGAACGAGGAAAAGAGCAGCGTGAGGGCCGTGACCACCATGAACTCCAGCACGGTAAAGTAAACGGCCACCAGCAAGTGCATATCCTGCGCTTTTAAGCCGTGGGAGGTGATCATCACCGCGATCATGAAGCCCACCGTCATCAGCGCGGCATTCACCAGCAGGGTCATCATGAGTCCGCAATACTTGCCGGCAATGAACTCCCAGCGGCGCACGGGCCGGGAAAGGATGGTATAGAGCGTCCGCCTTTCGATTTCCTTGGAGACCAGCCCGATCCCAATGAAAATGGCAATGATCACGCCGAAAAGGGAAATCGCGCTCAGGCCCACGTTGACCAGAATCAGCCGCTCCACATCGATGGAAATCTGGCTGAAGAGCGGAGCGCTGGCCACCAGAAGAAACACAAATATGATCAGGTTATAAAGCACGCGGTCGCGCACGGCTTCGCGGAAGGTGTTCAGGGCGATGGCTGATAAACGAGACGTCATACCGCCGCTCCTTCCTTTTCGGATTCGCTGGTCTTGGAAAGGAAGTAGTCTTCCAACGTCCCGTGCAGGGGAGTCACCGAGATCAGCGTGGCGCTCTGCTGGCGCAGCTTTTCCAGAAGCGGATCAAGATTCTCGCGGCTCACCGTGACCCGAACAGTGTCAGCGCTCACATGCGGTTCCATGACCAAAGAACTCACAGCGGTCAAGACCTGCGCATTTTGCCAGATCACTTCGCTGGTGCCGCCGGTAGCGGCCCGCAGATCGTTGACTACGCCAACGCCCCGCAACTCACCTTTGTGGATGACCGCAACGCGATCGCACAGGGCCTCTGCGTCGGAAAGAATGTGGGTGGAAAAGAATATCGTCTTGCCGGCATCCTTCAGACCTTGGATCATCTCCCGGATCTCATGCCGGCCGAGCGGATCCAGGCCGGACATTGGTTCATCCAGAAAGACCACTTCAGGATCATGGACGATAGCCTGCGCAATGCCCACGCGTTGCAGCATGCCTTTGGAGAACTTGCGCAACTGTTTGTTGCCCACATCGCCCAGCCCTACACGTTCCAGCAGGGAATTGATCCGTTCTTTGCGGCCTGCGGGAGGTACCCCGGACAACTGGGCGTAGTAGCTGAGCAGCTCCGGCGCGCTCAAGTAGTCGTAAAAATAGGGTTGCTCGGGCAGAAAACCGATGCGCTTCTTGACCTCTGGATCGTGAACGCTTTTGCCCAGAACGGTGGCTGACCCGGCGGTGGGGAAGATAATCCCCATCAGGAGTTTGAGAGTTGTGGTTTTGCCGGCGCCGTTGGGGCCCAGAAATCCAAACGTTTCCCCGGACTCCACCGTAAGGCTCAGCGATTTAAGAGCTGGGCGCAGCGTTTTCTTCCAAAATCCAACGGCGTAGTCTTTTGAAAGATCCTGAATCTCAATTGCATGCATACAGGGGGTAAAAACGACCTCAAGACATTCTACGTATGGGCCGTAAGGTTTGGCTATTGAATGGCTTGGTACTGGGACGTGTCAGAGCAGGTCGCGCGCGGGATGGCGCCAACAGGCCCTACGGCCAGGATTTGCGAATGAATGACGCCGTCGTCAGAGACGCAGTAGTTGTTGCGTCCTGAGCTGCCAAAGCCGATAGGTGTAGCGGTAGCCGTAAAATCCTGATAATGGACACCCGCCGAACTTGAAACCAGAAAATACTGGTATCCGCTCTTAGGGCAGGGATCGGCTGCACACCCAATCAGTTCGTCCAGCATGCAGGCCGTGTTTTGACCACAGACTGGCCCCGGGCCCAACTGGGCCAGCGTGTGGGCGTAGCCATTTCCCGAAAAAGAGATCAGTTACGTGGCTTCCGCATTGCGAATGCTTCGCAGCGATGCCACTGCGGAAGAATCGTTGGCCTGCATGCGCGCCCGCAACAAGCTGGGAATCGCAATGGCCGAAATTATCAATATGATCGCTACGACGATCAGAAGTTCGATCAATGAGAAGCCCTTGGCTTTTGGGGTCGTTTTAGTTGGTCCCGCGATCATAAAGATCCCTCGACATGAAGGACATCGTCTTCTGTCAATGCATAGATAAGGGCACATACAGGGCCACTTGCATCTGTGGGGGGTGCAATGCTGACAAAACACAATTGAAGGTATTTGTAATCAATTGATTACGATAATTGTGCGGGATTGATAGAACACAGAGTTTTGAGTCGTCCAGTTCCGGAAATGACAAAAAATGTTACTCAAGTTGCCCAACAATTTCACATGTGTCCCTATAAAGACAAAGAGGACATGGCTTGCGCCATGCCCTCTGTTTGGCTCATACCCTCCCCCAGGTACTTGCCGAAAAAATGTACTAGGTCGTTAGAGCAGTGTAGAGCGTGCTGCAATCGCCCATAATCACGGTATTTCTCTGGGTTGGCGCGGTTTCGACGCGGATCACGCCATCTGGCATAGTGCAGTCGTTCCTCAAACCAGAGGTACCTAGGGCAATAGCCGACGCACCAGCGGCGTAATCCTGGGCTGGAACGCCCGCAGTACCGGCGACCAGTGAATAGTTATGTCCGCCCTTGGGGCATGGATCAGCGGCGCAACCGACCTTGTCGTCAATCAGGCAAGCGCCGGTTAAAAGAACGTTCGCGGGTTTCGTGCAGTCCACGCCGTTCGGTCCGAGCGCTTTCAGCGTGATCGAGTAACCGACCAGCGGATAGTTGGTCAGGTACGAAATTTCAGCCGTATTAATCGTGCGAAGTGTGCTGGCAGCGGCGGAATCGTTAGCCGCCATACGTGAGCGGAGCAAGCTGGGAATAGCGATTGCGGCGATAATCAAAATAATCGCGACCACAATCAGCAGCTCGATCAATGAAAAACCTTTTTGTTGTTTGCGCATGGAGAATCTCCTCTTGTTCAGGTAAGAATGAGGTAGCCTTGTGCTGCATTTCTGCGCCAGACTACTCCTTGGCCGTATCTCCTACGTGCACATTTCTGGCCAATTGGAAAGACCAGGAAGAGGCTCTCGCCCGCAAGCAGAAGCAATGAAAGGACTTGAGGTTAGAAGATAAGCGGCGATTTATGGGTAAAATCTAACGTTCCTGCAAGATGATTAATGACAAATAATGTCAGCATTCTGACATTTTCTTGTAGCCTAAAAGTTAAAGAGGACATGGCTTGCGCCATGCCCTCTTTAAGTTTTGGCTCATACCCTCCCCCAGGTACTTGCCGAAAAACAAACTAGGTCGTAAGGGCCTTGTAGAGCGTGCTGCAGTTGCCCATATTCACAGTATTCTTTTGCGTTGGAACGGTTTCGACGCGGATCACGCCATCTGGCAAACCGCAGAAGTTCTTGTTAGCAGAGGTACCTAGGGCGATAGCCGACGCACCAGCGGCGTAATCCTGGGCTGGAACGCCAGCCGTGCCGGCCACCAGTGAATAGTTATGTCCGCCCTTGGGGCATGGATCAGCGGCGCAGCCGAGCTTGTCATCAATCAGGCAAGAGGCGGTTGCAACCACATTGGCGACCACGGTGCAGTCCACGCCATTCGGGCCAAGGGACTTGAGCGTGATCGAATAGCCGACCAGCGGATAGTTGGTCAGGTACGAAATTTCAGCGGTGTTAATGGTGCGAAGCGAGCTGGCAGCGGCCGAATCGTTAGCCGCCATACGTGAACGAAGCAAGCTGGGAATAGCAATTGCGGCGATGATCAAAATGATCGCGACCACAATCAGCAACTCGATCAATGAAAAACCTTTTTGTTTGCGCATGGACAATCTCTCCCTGTTGGATATCCTCAAAATCTTGTGAGTCGCGTGGACTCTAAAATTGAACTTGAGAGCTCAATGTTTCTTAACAGAGTGCAAGTCGCTTGCCTTTCGGCCTTGCTCCTGTGCAGATCTGGCAAAAAAACTTCAAATGGTTGATTACAAATAGGGTACTCCCCAGCCGTAAATTGCCTGAGGAAAGGCTCCCCGACCATGATTTGATCTAAACTGACAAAAAATGTCAACGAAAGGCCAAAGAGTGACAAACGGCCGTGTACCTGTATTTAGGATTGCCGTGGCCATTCGTCCTGGGCGGAGATTGGTCACTCGGCAGGAGAACTTCAAGAATGTCCGCGCCGCAAGCTTCCCCAAAGGGTGCCGCGACGCGGATTCCTTCCTAGAAAGGGATATCTTCGTCAGTAATCTCAGCCGCCTGGGACATCTCGTCAGGGCGCTGCGGAGCGCGCTGGTCCATTC